>Ga0265797_10000969_pt1 | contig 51829 bp, 41 predicted proteins | sample P2T30metagenome_FD_192433 | JGI IMG/M metagenome (GOLD analysis project Ga0265797, IMG submission 192433) | Plant litter microbial communities from East Loma Ridge, Irvine, California - P2 T30 | ecosystem: Environmental > Terrestrial > Plant litter > Unclassified | place: USA: California...
CACGACGGCGCCCCCGAGGGGCTGCACTGGGGCTGGAAGAACTTCTACGACGAGGACGAGCCGATGCTCACGCCGGCGCAGACGATGGCCGACGTGGCGCCCGTGCCGGACATCGTCACGTACCAGTAGCCGGGGCCGGGCCTGCCGACCACGACACGACACCCGTCGCGCACCATCCAGCCGCGAAGCATAAGGTGGCGCGCATGCGAGCACTCCAGTACACGACGATCGGGCAGGCCCCCGAGGTCGTCGAGATCCCCAAGCCCAGCGTCGGGCCCGGACAGGTCCTCCTCAAGGTGACCGCCGCGGGCGTCTGCCACTCCGACGAGTACGTGATGAGCCTCAGCGAGGAGGACTACCGCGCCGGCGGCTACCCGCTCCCGCTCACCCTCGGCCACGAGGGCGCCGGAATCGTCGAGGAGCTCGGCGACGGCGTCGAGCACCTCCAGGTCGGCGACGCGGTCGCCGTCTACGGCCCGTGGGGCTGCGGACGCTGCCTGCCCTGCTCCCAGGGCAAGGAGAACTACTGCCTCAACGCCGCCGCGGAGGGCATCAAGCCGCCCGGGCTCGGTGCCCCCGGTTCGATGGCCGAGTACATGATCGTCGACGACCCGCGCCACCTCGTGCCGCTGGGCGACCTCGACCCGATCGCGAACGTGTCGCTCACCGACGCCGGCCTCACCCCGTACCACGCGATCAAGCAGTCCCTGCCGAAGCTCGGTGCCGGCAGCTACGCGGTCGTCCTCGGCACCGGTGGCCTCGGCCACGTGGCCATCCAGATCCTGAAGTCGCTGTCCGGGGCGCAGATCATCGCGCTCGACGTCAGCGACGAGAAGCTCGAGCTGGCCCGCCACGTCGGCGCGCACCACACGGTGCTCAGCGACGCCGACGCCGTCGAGGGCGTCAAGGCCATCACGGGGGAGCGCGGCGCCCAGGCCGTCTTCGACTTCGTCGGCGCGCCGCCCACCCTCAAGACGGCCACCGCGGTCGTCGGCGCCGAGGGCGACCTCACCGTCGTCGGCATCGGCGGCGGCACCCTCGAGTACGGCTTCGGCACCATCGCCTACGACGTCGCCGTGCGCATCCCCTACTGGGGCAGCCGCTCGGAGCTCGTCGAGGTCCTCGACCTCGCCCGCAACGGCCAGGTCTCCGTCGAGACGCAGCAGTACTCCCTCGACGACGGCCCGAAGGCCTACGAGGCGCTCCACGCGGGCACCGTCCGCGGCCGCGCCGTCATCGTCCCGTAGGGGTCGCAGCGCAGGAGTCGCGCCGGGCCCCGCGCCCGGCCCGCCCCGGTCGCGTCCCGGCCCGGGCCTCCGGCCCCGCCGTCCAGGGCCCGTGGTGCACCCGCACCGCGGGCCCTGCGTGCGGACCGTGCACCGCCCCGGGCGCTCCCCGGGCGACTGGCAGCCCTCGGTCAGGCGGCGTCGGCGCGCGTGCCCGTACGGTCGGAGGGGAGGCCGCTCCGCGTGCCCGACGACGAGAGGACGACCCCATGCGCCTGACCGACACGAGCGACCTCTGGTGGAAGACCGCGGTCTTCTACAACCTCGACGTCGAGACGTTCCTCGACCACGACGACGACGGCGTGGGCGACCTCGAGGGCCTCGCGCACCGGCTGGACCACCTCGCCGAGCTCGGCGTCACCTGCCTCTGGCTGGCGCCCTTCTACCCGTCGCCGCAGCGCGACAACGGCTACGACATCGAGGACTACTACGGCGTCGACCCTCGCTACGGGCACCTGGGCGACCTCGTCGAGGTGGTGCGCACGGCGCACGACCGCGGCGTGCGCGTGATCGTCGACCTCGTCGTCAACCACACGAGCGACCAGCACCCGTGGTTCCGCGCCGCGCGGGCCGATCGGGACAGCCCCTACCGCCGCTACTACCAGTGGCGGGACGACGTCCCCGACGGCGCGCCCGCGAACATGTTCCCGGACGTCGAGGACGGCGTCTGGCGCTTCGACGACGTGGCCGGGCAGTACTACAAGCACTCCTTCTACCGGCACCAGCCGGACCTCGCGACGGACGACCCGGTGGTCCGGGAGGAGATCGCCAAGGTGATGGGCTTCTGGCTCGAGCTCGGCATCGACGGGTTCCGCGTCGACGCGGTGCCGAACCTCATCGACGGCGAGGACGGCCCCGAGCACGAGTTCCTCCGGGCGCTGCGCGGCTACCTGTCGCGGCGCAACGGCCAGGCCGTGCTGCTCGGCGAGGTCAACGTGCCCTACGGCGAGATGACGCGGTTCTTCGGCGACGAGGACGGCGACGAGCTCACGCTGCAGTTCGACTTCGTCGCGAACCAGGCGCTGTGGCTCTCGCTCGCGCGTCAGGACGCGACCCCCCTCCGCGAGGCGCTGCTGTCCCGCCCGGTCCTCGCGCGCGGCAACCAGTGGGGCAACTTCGTGCGCAACCACGACGAGCTCACCCTCGACCAGCTCCGCGACTCCGAGCGTGACGAGGTCTTCGCCGCCTTCGCACCCGAGGCGGGGCAGCGCATCCACGGCCGCGGCATCACGCGCCGGGTGCCCCCGATGCTCGACGGCGACCCTCGCCGCGTCCGGATGGTCTACAGCCTCCTGTTCTCGCTGCCCGGCGCGCCGGTGCTGTACTACGGCGAGGAGATCGGCATGGGCGAGGACCCCACCGTCGAGGGGAGCCGGGCCGCGGTGCGCACGCCCATGCAGTGGACCTCGGGCCCGAACGGCGGCTTCTCGGCCGCCGACGCCGACGACCTCGTCGTGCCCGTCGTCGCGGGCGGCAACGGTCCCGAGCACGTCTCCGTCTCGGCCCAGCGGCACGACCCCGACTCGCTGCTCCGCTTCGTCTCGACCCTGACGAGGGCCTACCGGGCCGCGCCGGAGATCGGCTGGGGCGAGCTGCGGATCCTCGACCAGCCGCACTCGTGCGTGCTCGCGCACGCGGTCGACAGCGAGCTGGGCCTCCTGGTGGCGGCGCACAACTTCGCGCCCGACGGCCGCACCTTCGAGCTCACGATCGACGGCGCGGGCGACGACTGGCTCGTCGTCGACGTGCTCGGCGACACCGGCGCGCCGGTCCCGCTGGCCGGAGGCGTGCTGCCCGTCGAGCTCGCCGGCTACGGCCAGCGCTGGTGGCGGATCGTCCGGCCGGGGGAGAAGCGCCTGCTCTGACCGGCCCCGCCGGACCGCCCTCAGCGACCCGAGTGCTCCGCGCTGCCGGTGCCGTGGCCCTCCGGCTCCGCGAGGAGGCAGGTGACCTCACGATCGCCGTCCTCCCAGGACTCCTCCGAGGGCCAGTACATCGACCAGTCGAGCTCGGACTGCTCCCAGTCGAGGCCCACGTAGGGCTCGAAGAGGTCGTAGCACCCCTGGTCGCCCGCTTCTCGCGCTGCCTCGTCGCCCGGGAAGTCGCCGTCGTCCAGCTCGAACTCGCCGAAGACCTCGTACTCGTGGTCGGTGCCGCAGTGATGGATGTCGACGAAGGCCTGCGAGTCGTCGACGCCGTCGAGGTCCTCGTCGAAGCACTGGCCCACGGCGAGCTCGGTGACGAGATCGGTCCCCCGCACGGTGTCGGGGTCGGGCGTGTAGCCGTTCCCCGCCGCGAGGACGGTGCCGCCGACCACCACCAGGCCGGCCAGGGCGAGGCCCGCGATCGTCAGGGTGCGCTGGCGGCGCGCGGAGGCGCCCGGTGCCGGGGGCACGGCAGCCCCGACGCCGCCGGCGCCCGGGCTCGCGGCGGTCGTGGCGCGGACCTCGCCCCCCAGTGCGTCCAGGACGAGCTCGACGGGCGCGTCGACGGGCACGCCGAGATCGTGCTCGGCGGGAACGCGCAGCGGCACCGCCCCGGTCGGGCCGAGCTGGACCGGCACGACCCACCAGGCGGTGGCTCGGCGGGACACGTCGAGGGCGGTCCCGCCTCCGACGTGCACGCGGAGCGTGGGGACCCCGGCGACGCGGACGGGCTCGACGACGAGGTCGGGCCGTCGCTCGGCGAGGGCACGCCTCAGGGCCACGAGGGCGGGGGAGGGCCCGTTGCCGGGGGAGGGCCCGCCGCCGAGGGAGGGATCTGCGTCGTCGTCCACGGGCGTCCTCGGGTCCGGGGCGCTCGATCGGTGAGCGCCGTCGCTGGATGGTAGCGGCAGCCGAGACGTCTCGGCGTCCCCCGATCGGGGGCCCGCACCGTCCTCGACGACGGCCCCGCGACTCCTGCGCGCCGCAGGAATCGCCGGTCGCACCGGCGAGCCGCCCGGGGCGGCGACCACCTCGCACGTAGCATGCCCGCATGACCGACGACCTGGACACGCTGCAGGCGAGGCCGACCGACCCCGTGCTCGACGCCCCCGACCTCCGTGCCGCACCTCCCGTGCCGCGCCCCGTCTCCGTGCCCTCGCACCGCGCCGACGTCGCCGCCGCGGTCGTGGTGCCGAACGAGGTCGACGAGCCCCGCCCGGCGAGCGTCGCCCGCCACTCGGCCGACACCTCGGCGATCACCCTGCCGGTGCTGCCCGTCGAGGTCGACCCCTCCCTGCCCCAGCCTCCCGAGCGGCTCACCCTCGACGACGGCGACCTCGTGCGCCTCGTCGAGCGCCGCCTCACCGACACCGCGATGATCGACCTCCTCGCCGTCGTGCAGGCGCAGCTCGACGCCCGACAGGTCGAGGCCGAGCGCTTCGCCGCCTGGGAGCAGAAGATCAGCCGCGTCGACGGCGACGCCGCCGCCGAGGTCCTCGAGCGGACCCGGCTGCGCTTCACCGGCGTCATCCCGGTCCAGCGCCCCGCCGACGCCGCGCAGGAGTCGCCGGTCGCCCCCGCCGAGGCTGCTCCCGTCCCCGGCGCGCCCGCCGAGAGCACGGCTCCCGCCCCGTCGGACGACCGGCCGACCGCGAGCGCGGACGCCGACGCTGACGACGACGACCTCGAGGGCTCCGTCGACACGGGCTCCTCCGATCGGCACGAGGCCGACGCCGTCGTCCCCGCAGGGGTCCCGGCCCCGTCCGACGCGTCGACCCTCGACGTCGCCCCCGCTGCGCGTCCCCGTGCCCCCCGGGCGGCCCTCCTGACCCGGCCGCTCGTGCTGGGCGCGCTCGGCCTCGCCGCTCTCGTGCTCCTCGCGGCCGTCGTGCTCGTGCTCGCCGCCCCGACCGGCCTCGCCTCGGCGCTGCTGGCCACCCTCGCCGTCCCCGCGGTCGCCGGGCTCGCCGCCGTCGGCGCCCTCGTCTCGGTCGCCGCGGCCCCCGCCGACGTGGAGCGGGTCCGTGCCCGCGGTCCCCTGGCCGTGGTGCTCGGCGTCGTGCTGGCGACTGCCCTCGGCCTGGGCGTCCTGCTCCCCGACGCCGGGGCGCTCGCCTGGCAGGGCTGGCTGCTGCGGGCCTTCGGTGCCGGCCAGCTGGCGACCGGGCTCGCGTTCCTCGCGGCCGTGCTCGTGGCCGCCGCCGTCGCCTTCGTGGCGACCGTGCTGCTCGTCGGCTTCCGCACCGCCGCCCCGACGCACGGAGCCCACCGCTCCTGACCCCACCGGTCCTGAGTCCACCGCTCCTGAGCGCACCGCTCCCGAGGCCGGCGCTCCTGTTGCCCGGGCGTCGCCGGTAGGCTGGGCGGGTGCCCACGCTCGCTGCCGTCAACGCCGTCGTCGAACGGCTCTGGCCCCTCTCGGGTGCCGAGGGCTGGGACGCCCCCGGACTCCTGGTGGGCGACCCCGACCACGGCGTGACGCACGTCCACCTCGCCGTGGACGCCGTGCTCGACACGGTCGACGAGGCGGTCGAGCTCGGGGCCGACCTGCTGCTCGTGCACCACCCGCTCCTGCTGAGGGGCGTGACGACCGTCGCCGAGACCACCACCAAGGGTGCCGTGATCGCCCGCCTGGTCAGGGCAGGAGTCGCACTGGTCGCCGCCCACACGAACGCCGACGTCGTGCGCACGGGCACCTCGCGCGTCCTCGCCGACCGGCTCGGCCTCGTCGACCAGGACCCGATCGTCGCCTCGACGGCGCCGGGCACCGGCCTGGGCATCGTCGGCACCCTCCCCGAGCCGACCACCCTCGTCGCCCTCGCGACGCGACTGGCCGAGATCCTCCCGCCCACCGCCTCCGGCGTGCGCGCCGCGGGCGAGGGCGACCGGGTCGTGAGCCGCGTGGCCCTCTGCGGCGGCGCCGGCGACTCCCTGCTCGGCGAGCCCGCCGTGCTCGGCGCCGACGCGTACGTCACGAGCGACCTGCGGCACCACCCCGCGTCCGACGCCCGCGAGCTGCACCGGCTCGGCCGTGGCCCGGCCCTCGTCGACGTCTCGCACTGGGCGAGCGAGTGGCTCTGGCTCGAGGTCGCCGCCGCCGAGCTGCGGCACGAGCTGCCCGACGTCGAGGTCACCGTGAGCGACCTCCGCACCGATCCCTGGGACCTCGCCGTCGTCCAGTAGACGGCACCCGCACCGACCGCACCGACCCATGGAGGCCGCCATGCCGCTCACCGCCAGCCCCGCCGACCAGGCGCTCCTGCTCGACCTGCAGAAGCTCGACACGACGCTCCAGCAGGTCGCGCACCGCCTCGCCAACCTGCCCGAGATCGCCGTGCTCAGCACGCTCGAGGGCGACACGGCGCGCCTGCGCAGCCGCCTCGCCAGCGAGCACGGAGCGTGGGAGGACGCCCAGACCGAGCTCCGCCGCGTCGAGAGCGACGTCTCGCTCGTCGAGACGCGCATCGCCCGTGACGAGCAGCGCCTCGCCGGCAGCTCGTCGTCGAAGGACGCCCAGGCGCTCCAGGGCGAGCTCGCCACCCTCGGCAAGCGGCGCGCCGACCTCGAGGAGGTCCAGCTCGAGGTCATGGAGCGCGTCGAGGGGCTCGGCGCCGTCGTCTCGACCACCGAGAGCGAGCTCGCCGAGCTCGAGATCCGCCGTCGGGACGCGGAGACCTCCAAGGTGAGCTCCGCCGCCGAGCTCGAGACCGAGCGCACGCACGTCGTCCGCGACCGTGAGCTCCTCGCCGGCAAGGTGCCCGCCGAGCTGCTCGCCCTCTACGAGCGCCAGCGCCAGCGCTACGGCGTGGGGGCGTCGCTGCTCCGCGGCGGCGTCTCGAGCGCCAGCGGGGTCGCGCTCACGGGCAGCGACCTGGCCCGGGTGCGCGCCGCCGCGCGCGACGAGGTCATCCTCTGCCCCGACAGCGACGCGATCCTCGTCCGCACCGACGAGTCCGGCATCTGACGGTCCTCGCCGAGGGCCTGCGCGACCGGTAGGCTGTCCCGTGCGAACGGGCCGACGAGACGGTCGCGTCGCCGCCGGTCCGCCGGCGGTGCCGAGGAACGTCCGGGCTCCACAGAGCAGGGCGGTGGGCAACACCCACCCGGGGCGACCCGCGAGAACAGTGCAACAGAGAGCAGACCGCCACGGGTGCCGAGAGGCACCCGGGGCAAGGGTGAAACGGTGGTGCAAGAGACCACCAGCGGTCCAGGTGACTGGCCGGCTGTGCAAACCTCGCCCGGAGCAAGGTCAGACAGAGGACGATGAGGCTGCTCGCCGAGTCCTCGGGTAGACCGCTGGAGCGGCACGGCAACGTGTCGCCGAGAGAGATGGCCGTCGATGGCACCCTCGGGTGCCGGGACAGAACCCGGCGTATCAGTCGACCCGTTCGCGCTCACGTCACGAAGGGCCGGAGTCGCGGTGCAGGGGGACCCGCACCGCACCTCCGGCCCTTCGTCGCGTCCGCCGTCGACGCGGCGGTCAGCGCTTCGCGGCGCTGTCGTCGGCGAGGGCCGCCGCGCCCATGATGCCGGCGTTGTTGCGCAGCTCGGCGGGGACGATCCTCGCCCTCAGGTCGAGGAGGGGCAGGAACTTCTCGTGGTGCTTCGAGACGCCGCCGCCGACGATGATGAGGCGCGGGTAGAGCAGCGCCTCGAGCCGCGAGTAGTACTTCTGCAGGCGACGGGCCCAGTGCTCGTAGCTGATGTCGTCGCGCTCCTTGGCGGCGAAGGAGGCCTTCGTCTCGTAGTCCTTGCCGTCGATCTCGAGGTGGCCGAGCTCGGCGTTGACGATGAGCACGCCGTCGTGGATGAGGGCGGTGCCGATCCCGGTGCCGAGGGTCGTCATGATGACGAGGCCGTCGACGCCCTTCGCGGCGCCGAACCGGGTCTCGGCGTAGCCCGCGGCGTCGGCGTCGTTGACGAAGTGGATGGGGCGGCCCAGGGTCGTCTCGAAGAGCTGCTCGGCCTCGAAGTCGATCCACTTCTTCGACACGTTCGCGGCGGAGAGGGTCTTGCCGTCGAGGATCGCGGCCGGGAAGCAGACGCCGACGGGGAGGTCGCTGTCGTCGACGGCGAGCTCCTCCACGATCTGCTTGACGACGCCGACGATGTCGTCGGGCTCGCCGCCCTTCGGGGTGTCCTTCTTGATGCGGTCCGTGAGGAGCTCGCCGGAGTCGAGGTCGACGATCGCCCCCTTGATGCCGGTCCCGCCGATGTCGATGCCGACTGCCTTGCGTGCCACGGGGTGGCCTTCCTAGGAGAGGGTGAGGATGTCGGCACCGCGTTCGGTGACGACCAGGGTGTGCTCGAACTGGGCCGTGAGGCCCTTGTCGCGCGTGGTCACGGTCCAGTCGTCGGCCCAGATGTCGGCCTCGACGCCGCCGAGGGTGAGCATCGGCTCGATGGTGAACACCATGCCGACCTCCATCACGTCGTCGTACTGGGGGGCGTCGTAGTGGGGGATGATCAGTCCCGAGTGGAAGGCGGGACCGACGCCGTGCCCGGTGTAGTCGCGGACGACCCCGTAGCCGAAGCGCGCGGCGTACGACTCGATGGCGCGACCGATCACGTTGACCTGCCGGCCGGGGGCCACCGCCTTGACGCCGCGGCGGAGCGCCTCGCGGGTGCGGTCGACGAGGTCGACGGTGGCCTGCGGCGCTTCGCCGACGACCATCGTGCGGTTGAGGTCGCCGTGCACGCCGTCCTTGAACGCCGTGACGTCGATGTTGACGAGGTCGCCCTCGACGAGCACCGTGTCGTCGGGGATCCCGTGGCAGATGACCTCGTTGACCGAGGTGCAGGACGACTTCGGGAACCCTCGGTAGCCGAGCGTCGACGGGTAGGCCCCGTGCGCGACGAGGAACTCGTGCACGACGCGGTCCAGCTCGTCGGTGGTGACGCCGGGCCGGAGGACCGCCTCGGCGGCGTCGATGGCCTGTGAGGCGAGGCGCCCGCTCGTGCGGATGCGCTCGACGGTCTCGGCGTCGTGCACGTCCCCGCCCGTCCACGGCGTCGGGGCGGCCTTGCCCACGTACTCGGGGCGCGGGATCGACGCGGGGACCGGACGCGGCGGGCTGGTCCGGCCAGGGGTGAGGTGGCCGTGTTCGTCCCTGGGCATGCCGACCAGCCTAGGGGAGCCGCGCGGCGGCCGCTCGCCCGCAGTAGCCTGCCCGCATGGCTGACGAGTTCTGGTTCAACATCACGACGCACGAGGTCGAGGAGGGCAAGCAGTCCCCGGCCGTCGACCGGGCGGGGCCCTACGCGACGCGGGCCGAGGCCGAGCAGGCCCTGGCGCGCATCCGGTCCCGCAACGAGGCGTGGGACGCCGAGGACGCCGAGGACCGCTGACCACCTGACGCGACCGGTGCCGGGCACGGGTCGCGCTCAGCCGAGCTGCTCGGCGTCCACTACCGTGGTCGCTGGACGAAAGGGCCGTACGCATGGACAAGCAGAGGGACTTCGTGCTCCGCACGATCGAGGAGCGCGGCATCAAGTTCATCCGCCTCTGGTTCACCGACGTGATCGGCACGCTCAAGTCGGTCGCGATCGCGCCGGCCGAGGTCGAGGGTGCCTTCACCGAGGGGCTGGGCTTCGACGGCTCCGCGATCGAGGGGCTCACCCGCTCGTACGAGGCCGACGTGCTGGCGCACCCCGACCCGACGACGTTCCAGATCCTCCCGTGGCGCGGCGAGATCGACCCCACGGCGCGCATGTTCTGCGACATCACGACGCCCGACGGCCAGCCCGCCGTGGCCGACCCGCGCAACGTCCTCAAGCGCACGCTCGCGCGCGCCGCCGAGCGCGGCTTCACCTTCTACACGCACCCCGAGGTCGAGTTCTACCTGCTCAAGAGCAGCGCCGTCGGTGCCGAGGGCCCGGTGCCCGTCGACTCGGCGGGCTACTTCGACAACGTCCCCGGAGGCACCGCGCACGACTTCCGTCGGCGCTCGGTCCGCATGCTGGAGGACCTGGGCATCTCGGTCGAGTTCAGCCACCACGAGGCGGGTCCCGGCCAGAACGAGATCGACCTCCGCTACGCCGACGCGCTGACGACGGCCGACAACATCATGACCTTCCGCACGGTCGTGAAGGAGGTCGCGATCGAGCAGGGCGTCTACGCGACGTTCATGCCGAAGCCGTTCAGCCAGCACCCCGGCTCGGGCATGCACACGCACATGTCGCTCTTCGAGGGCGACGGCAACGCCTTCTACGAGCCCGGTGCCGAGTACCAGCTGTCGCGCACGGGCCGCCAGTTCATCGCGGGCCTCCTGAAGCACGCGCCCGAGATCACGGCCGTGACGAACCAGTTCGTCAACAGCTACAAGCGCCTCTGGGGCGGCGACGAGGCGCCGAGCTTCGCGACGTGGGGCCACAACAACCGGTCCGCGCTCGTGCGGGTGCCGCTCTACAAGCCCAACAAGGGCAACTCGAGCCGCGTCGAGTACCGCGCCATCGACTCCGCGGCCAACCCGTACCTGGCCTTCTCGCTCATGCTGGCCGCGGGCCTCAAGGGCATCGACGAGGGCTACGAGCTGCCCGCGGAGGCGCAGGACGACGTCTGGGCCCTCAGCGACGTCGAGCGCCGGGCGCTCGGCTACCGTCAGCTGCCCGCCAGCCTCGACCACGCGCTCTCGATCATGGAGGACAGCGAGCTCGTCGCCGAGACGCTCGGCGAGCACGTCTTCAACTACGTGCTGCTCAACAAGCGGCAGGAGTGGCGCGACTACCGTGCCCAGGTGACGCCGTTCGAGCTGCGCTCGAACCTCGAGATCCTCTGACCGGCCTCCGCTGACGTGCCGCGTTCGTCGACAGGGCTGTCGGACCTCGCCCGGCTCGGCTTCGCCGAGCTCGGCGAGAGCCGTGCCCTCCTCGACGAGCTGCGGGCGCGGGTGCCGGCCCTCGACGCCGTGGTGGAGTCGTTCGCCGACAGCCCCGACCCCGACTCCGCGCTCCGCGACCTCCGATCCCTGCTCGACCGGGACGAGGCCCGCGTGGTCCGGCTCGTCGGGGGCGGGCACGGGCCGCGGCTGCTCCGCGTCCTGGGCGCGTCGTCCGGGCTCGGCGAGTTCCTCGTCCGCCGCCCCGAACAGCTCGACGCCCTCTCCCTGCCCCGCGCGGCGCCACTGGGCGCGCGCGAGTACGGTGACGACCTCCGAGCCGCGTCCGCCGACCTGACCGGGCCGGACGCGCGCGTGGCGCTCCGGGTGCGCTACCGGCACCACCTGCTCCGGATCGCCGTCTTCGACGTCGAGAGCGACGACGCGGTGCGTGACCTCGACGTCGTGGCGGCCGGGCTCGCCGACCTGGCCGGCGCGGCCCTCGACGCCGCCCTCGACGTCGCACGGCGCGAGTCGACCTTCCCCGAGGCCGACGTCGCCCGCACCCGGACGGCCGTCATCGCGATGGGCAAGACCGGGGCCCGCGAGCTCAACTACCTCAGCGACGTCGACGTCGTGCACGTCGCCGAGGGCGTGGACGGCCTCGAGCAGGGACGCGCCGTCGAGATCGCCACGCGCCTCGCGATCGGCCTCGTCAAGGTCGTCTCCGAGCTCGCCCCCGAGCCGGGGCTCTGGGAGGTCGACGCGAACCTGCGTCCCGAGGGCAAGGACGGCGCCCTCGTCCGCACGCTCGACAGCCACGTCGCCTACTACGAGCGCTGGGCGAAGGGGTGGGAGTTCCAGGCCCTGCTCAAGGCCCGGCCGGTGGCGGGCGACCCCGCCCTGGGTGCGCGCTACGTCGAGCGTCTCGCCCCCTTCGTCTGGTCCGCGGCCTCGCGGGAGCACTTCGTCGAGTCCGTGCAGCGCATGCGCGAGCGGGTCACCGACCTGCTCCCCGCGGGCGAGGCCGACCGGCAGCTCAAGCTCGGCCCCGGCGGCCTGCGCGACGTCGAGTTCACGATCCAGCTGCTCCAGCTGGTCCACGGGCAGGCCGACGAGGGCGTGCGCCAGCGGGCGACGCTCGACGCCCTCGGCGCCCTCGCCCGGGGCGGCTACGTCGGCCGGGTCGAGGCGGCGGAGTTCGACGCCGACTACCGCCTCCTGCGCCTCCTCGAGCACCGCATCCAGCTCTCCCGGCTGCGGCGCACCCACCTCATGCCCGACGACGAGGGAGAGCTCCGGGCCCTCGCCCGCTCGACCAGGCTCGCCCGCGACGGCCGCTCGCTCGTCGAGCGCTGGCGGTCGGTGCAGCGCCGGGTGCGCACCCTCCACGAGCGCCTCTTCTACCGCCCGCTGCTCTCCGCGGTGGCCGCGCGGCCCGAGGAGGACCTGGCGCTCAGCTCCGACCAGGCGGCCGCCCGGCTGGCCGCCATCGGCTTCGCCGATCCTCGCGGCGCGCTCGGCCACCTCGCCGCCCTCACGGGAGGCGTGTCCCGGCGGGCGAGCATCCAGCGGCACCTGCTGCCGGCCATGCTGCAGTGGTTCGCCGACGGGACGGACCCCGACCTGGGCCTCCTGGCGTTCCGTCGCCTCAGCGACGGCCTGGGGGAGTCGTACTGGTACCTGCGGATGCTGCGCGACTCGTCGGGGGCCGCCCACCGGCTCACGACCGTGCTCTCGTCGTCGCGCTTCGTGGCCGACCTGCTCGGGAAGATCCCGGAGGCGGCGGCCTGGCTCGAGCAGGACGCCGACCTCAGGGCCCGCCCGCTGCAGCAGCTGCTCGACGAGGCCAGGGCCACCGTGGCGCGGCACGAGTCCGCCGACGCCGCGGCCGCCGTGCTGCGGCAGGCACGGCGCCGCGAGATCCTCCGCCTGGCGCTCGGCGGCATCCTGGGCGTCGTCGGCATCGACGAGCTCGCGCGCGGCCTCACCGCCGTGACGACGGCCGCGGTCACCGGCGGCCTGGCCCTCGCGCGGCGGGGCGCCGGCGACCTGGAGCTGGCCGTGATCGCCATGGGGCGCTACGGGGGAGGGGAGCTCGGCTTCGGCTCGGACGCCGACGTCCTCTACGTGCTCCGTGCCGCCGAGGGCGACGACACGGCGCAGCGACGGGCGCAGAAGGTCGTCGCCGAGCTGAACCGGCTCATGGCGGACGCGCTCGTCCCGCTCGACCTCGACGCGGGACTCCGGCCCGAGGGGTCGAACGGCCCCGTCGTGCGGTCGCTCACCTCGTACCGGGCGTACTACGCGCGCTGGTCGCTGACCTGGGAGGCCCAGGCGCTGCTCCGTGCCCGCGACGTCGCCGGCGACGACGCCCTGCGCCGCGACTTCATGGCCCTGGCGGACGAGGTCCGGTACCCCGAGGCCCTCGCCGAGCAGGAGGTGCGCGAGGTCAAGCGCATCAAGGCACGTGTCGAGGCGGAGCGGCTCCCCAAGGGCGCGGAGCCCTCCCGGCACCTCAAGCTGGGGCGGGGGAGCCTCAGCGACGTCGAGTGGTACGTGCAGCTGCTCCAGCTGCAGCACGGCGCACGCGTGCCCGGGCTGCGGACGCCCAGCACGCTCGCGGCGCTCGAGGCCGCCACCGAGGCCGGCCTGCTCACGGCGGACGACGCCGACCTGCTGCGTCAGGCCTGGCTGCTGGCCTCCCGCGCCCGGTCGGCCGTCGTGCTGTGGACGGCGCGCACCGCCGACGTGCTGCCCACCGACCGGCGCCAGCTCGAGGGCGTGGCACGGTTGCTGGAGTACCCGCCCGGGTCGGCGACCCGCCTCGAGGAGGACTACCTCGGCGTCACGCGTCGGGCGAGGGCCGTCTTCGAGCGGGGCTTCTACGGGGTCGAGGAGCCGCCCGCACCCACGGTCTGAGACCGGGCCCGCGCACCGCGGACCAGGGGGTCAGGACCTGGGGCCGTCGCCGAGCCAGCGCAGGAGGTTCTTCCTGCGGACCTCGCGGATGTGGGCAGGCTTCGCGCGCTCCCGCTCGAGGGACCGCAGGGCCTCACGGTGCGCCTCGGCCATGTCGGAGCTCACGTAGCGCGGAGCGGCAGGCGGTGTCACGGTCGTCACGTCAGGCCTCCTCGGAGTCGGCCCGGAGCGTGCCCGGACCGATGTCGTCCAGTGTAGGTCGCGCTCCTGCGGCCTGCACCGCCGCCGCGCGCTGCGGCCCCGTCAGCGCCAGGGACTCCGCGACGGCGAGCAGGCGCGCCAGCACGAGGACGAAGTCGCGGTCCTCCTCGGAGAGGCCTCCCGGTTCGAGGACGTTGAGCGTGAGCATGCCGTACGGCACCCCGCCGGCCCGGACGGGGGCGGAGATGTAGGCGTGGTAGGCCTTGCCGGGCAGCTCGACCTCTTCGCGCAGCAGGGCCCGGTCCGCGCGGTCGACGAGCTGCCACACGTCGGGCTGGTCGCCGGAGGCCTCGTCGAACTCGGTGGTGAACTCGTCGGTGCGGGACCGCTGCGCGATGTTGCCGCGCGGCGACATCGTGCGGAGGGGGGCCGTGAGGTCGTCGACCCGGAAGTACGCGGCCCGCGGCTGCTCGTTCTTGACGAGGTCGCAGGCCCGCTCGACCACCTTCTGGCGGAAGCCGCTGACGGTCGTCCGCCGCTCGTCGGCGTCGAGCCCGGCGAGGTCCTGCAGGGCGGCCAGGGTGGACAGGAACGCGCCGTTGGTGATCGTGGCGATGCGGACGCGCTCGGCCTGCAGGAGGGCCTCGAGGGACGCGGCCTCACCGCGGAGGGCGGACTCCCGCCGCTCTTCGAGGGCCCACACGGCGAACGCCAGGAGGGCCGTCGCGATCGCGGCGGCGAGGGCCAGGAGTCGCGGGCCCGCCTCGTCGGACGACCACGCCCACCAGGTGGCCAGGGCGGCGGCCACGGCCACGGCCAGGGTCACGAGCCGGGCCGCGAGCAGCCACTGGCCGAGGCCCGAGGAGTGCGTGGTGGTCGTGGTCACGTCCCCGAGCGTGCCACGGACCTCCGACAGGGGACCGACCGGTCGTCGCCCGCGCCGGAGAGGGCCCCGGCCGTCGGGGGAACGCACGAGGGCCCCGCACCGGACGGTGCGGGGCCCTCGCGACGAGCGACGGACGTCAGACGCCGAAGTACAGCTCGAACTCGAACGGGTGGGGACGCTGCGCCATGGGGAGGATCTCCTTCTCGCGCTTGTACGCGATCCAGGTCTCGATGAGGTCCTCGGTGAAGACGTTGCCCTTGGTGAGGAACTCGTGGTCGGCCTCGAGCGCCGCCAGGGCCGCCTCGAGCGACGCCGGCACCTGGGGGATGCCCTTGGCCTCCTCCGGGGGGAGCTCGTAGAGGTCCTTGTCGACGGGCTCGTGCGGCTCGATCCGGTTCTGGATGCCGTCGAGGCCCGCCATCAGCTGGGCGGCGAAGGCGAGGTACGGGTTCGAGGCGGCGTCGGGGACGCGGAACTCGATGCGCTTCGCCTTGGGGTTCGTGCCCGTGATGGGGATGCGGATGGCCGCGGACCGGTTGCCGGCCGAGTACACGAGGTTGACGGGGGCCTCGAAGCCCGGGATCAGCCGGTGGTACGAGTTGATCGACGGGTTCGTGAAGGCGAGGACGGCGGGGGCGTGCTTGAGCAGGCCGCCGATGTACCAGCGCGCGATGTCGGACAGGCCGCCGTAGCCGTTCTCGTCGTAGAACAGCGGCGTGCCGTCGTTCCAGAGCGACTGGTGCGTGTGCATGCCCGAGCCGTTGTCGCCGAAGAGGGGCTTGGGCATGAAGGTGGCGACCTTGCCCCACTGCTCCGCCGTGTTCTTGACGATGTACTTGAACTTGAGGATGTCGTCGGCCGCGTGCACCATCGTGTCGAAGCGGTAGTTGATCTCCTGCTGGCCGCCGGTGCCGACCTCGTGGTGCGCACGCTCGAGCTCGAGCCCGGACTCGATCAGCTTGAGGCTGATGTCGTCGCGCAGGTCCGCGGTCTTGTCGACGGGGCTGACCGGGAAGTACCCGCCCTTGTAGGCCGTCTTGTTGGCGAGGTTGCCGCCCTCCTCGACGCGACCCGTGTTCCAGGCGCCCTCCTCGCTGTCGACGCTGTAGTGGCTGGAGTGCTGGTTCACCTCGTAGCGCACGTCGTCGAAGATGTAGAACTCGGCCTCCGGGGCGAAGAAGGCGGTGTCGGCGATGCCCGTGCTGGCGAGGTAGGCCTCGGCCTTCTTGGCCACCTGACGGGGGTCGCGGCTGTAGAGCTCGCCGTTGCGCGGGTTGAAGATGTCGAAGACCAGGACGAGCGTGCGCTCGTGCCGGAAGGGGTCGACGTACCCGGTGGTGACGTCGGGGATGAGCTGCATGTCGGACTCGTGGATCGACGCGAAGCCGCGGATCGACGAGCCGTCGAACAGCTGCCCGACGGAGAAGAACTCCTCGTCGACCGTGGACGCGGGGATGTTGAAGTGCTGCTGCACGCCGGGAAGGTCGGTGAAGCGGATGTCGAGGAACTTGACCTCGGTCTCCTTGATGAACTTCAGCACCTCGGAAGAATCACTGAACATGCGGGATGTCTCTCCTGTGCGCTCGGGGACGGAAGCACGACGCTTCCTCGGTCGAGGGTAGGGAGGGGCGGTTTCGCCCCGGTGTCCCTCGTGTTTCGGCCATGTTACGAGGCGGGCCGTCGGTAGTCTGGGGGCATGCCCGGCAGCAGCGTCCCCCCTCGTCCGCCCCGCGCGCCGGGCGGTCCCGACGACGGCGCCCAGCGCTGGCCGGGCGAGCGCCTGGGCCTCCCCGAGACGGGACCGCGCAGCGTCGGTCGCCTCGGACGCCGCCTCGGCGCCCTCGCGATCGACTGGGCGTTGGCCACCGTGGTGAGCATCGCCTTCTTCGGCAACGACGGCCTCGCCACCCTCGGCATCTTCGCCGGCGTGCAGGTGCTGTTCCTCGTGACCGTGGGGGGCAGCATCGGCCACCTCGTCGCACGGCTGAGGGTCGTGCCCATGGCCGGCGGCCCGCTGGGCCTCTGGCGTCCCGTCGTGCGGACCCTGCTCATCTGCGTCGTGATCCCCGCCGTCGTCTGGGACCCCGACCAGCGCGGACTGCACGACCGCATCGCGGGCACGGTGCTCGTCCGCGTCTGAGCCCGCGTCAGCGGGGACGGCCGGAGCGCACCTTGAACGGGTCGACGCCCTTGGGGATCGGGAGTCCGTTGCGGCCGAGCGACTGCAGGCGGTTGCTCACCGCGAGGACCTCGTTGCGGTTGATGGCCTTCTTGAGCTTGTTCATGCGGGCCGCGAGCTTGTGCAGGGGCACGCCGTCGCCGTCGCGACCGACGTGGAGGACCGTGACGGGGACCTCCGGCAGGATGCGCGACACCTTGCGACGCTCCTCGTCGACGAGGCGCTTGGTCTGCGAGGCACCACCCTCGGCGATGAGCACGACGCCGGGGCGACCGACCGCACGGTAGACGGCGACCTGCGAGCGCCCCTGGACGGCGACCGGCATCTCGCTGGCCTTCCAGGTGCGGCGGAGGCCGCTCTTCATCACGGCGCCGACGGCGCCGGGCTGCCCCTCGATCTGCCCGTAGGCGGCACGCTCGGCGCGACGACCGAGGACGAGCAGGAGGAGCAGGACGCCGAGCAGGACGCCCACGAGGATGTACAGGATGAGCGCGAGGACGCTGCCGCCGGTGAGGAAGATCCCCGCGGCGACGCCGAGGAGGATCGGCACCAGGAGCGCGGCGAGCATGAGCGGCAGCACCGCCGGGTCGAGCTTGCGCGTCGTCCGGAAGATCTGCCACATCTGCTTGATGCGGCCCGGCTCCTTCGGGGGCTTCGGGGCGGTGTTCTCCTGAGACGTGCGGCGTGCCATGGGGCCCATCGTACGGGGTCCGCAGGGCGCGGGGGTCCTCCCCAGGCCCCAGCCTGCGCCGATCCTCCACCGTCGGGGCCGGGCCGGACGTCCCGTGCCGCCCGTCCTCCCACACTCGGACCATGCGCCCGTCCGACCACCCCGGCCCTGGGCCCCGCGGCACCGAGCTCGCTCCCGTCGGGCTCGACTGGATCGTCGCCCTCGAGGCCTGCGACCACGCCCACCTCGCCCGCCCCCTCGACGCCTGGCACGACGACGGCGGTGAGCTCCACCTCGTGGTCGAGCCGGAGGGGACCGTGCTCTCCGCCTGGCTCGAGGAGCGCGCCGGCATCGAACCGGGGGAGGCCGTGACCGTGCTGCTGCCCGTCCTGGCCGCCGTCGCGCACCTCCGGCACCGCGGGGCGGAGGTCTCCTCGCTCCCCGTGGCGGGCGTCCTGGTCGACGGCCACGGGACGCCCGTGCTGGCCCGGGCGCACCTCGGGCCGGGGCCGCGCGCAGCCCGCGCGCCCCACGTGGCCGCGGCGGCGGCGCTCACCTCCGCCGTGCTCGGGTGCGTGCGGGGCGAGGCAGGGGGCGTCGGCTCGCGGAGGGCGACGACGGCGTCGACCCTCGACGAGCTCGTCGAGCTCGTGCACGACCTGGCGGAGCCCCTGCCGCTGGCGACGGTGTCGCAGGCGCCCGCGCCGTCGTCGACCGCTCCGGCGGCCGACGACGGGGCCGCCGCCGCGCCCGCCTGGGCGGCACTGCTGCCCGAGTCCGCCGTCGTCGAGCGCGTCCTCGCCTGGTGGGCGCGCGGCGGACCGCGGACCGTCCCGGCGGCGCTGCGCACCGTGCGGCCACGGTTCTGGGTCGTCGGCACGGGCGTGGTCGGCGCCCTCGTCGCGTCGCTCGTGCTCCTCGGCGACCCCGGCGCAGGAGTCGCGTCGGACGGCCCCGACGACCGTCCCGTCGCGAGCAGCGTGCCCCCGTCCTCGACCGGGGAGGAGGCCCCTCACCCGACGGACGCCGCCGTGCCCACTGATGTCGTGCCCACCGACGTCGTGCCGACCGACGCGCCCCTTGCGCCGCAGGACCGCCCGGAGGACGCCGCGTCCGCCGCGCTCGACGCGGACGACCCCGTCGCGGCGGCGTCCGTCCTGCTCGCGGCGCGGGAGGAGTGCCTGCGCGACCTGGTGGGATCCTGCCTCCGGGAGGTCGATCACGAGGGGTCGCCGCTGTTGGCTGCCGACCTCGCCTTCCTCGCGGAGCCCGGTGCGATCGCACCGGGGGAGGCGGACTGCCAGGAGCTCGTGGAACGGGCGCGGTGGGGCGGGTCGGCGCTGCTGGCCTGCGACCGGCCCGGGACGGCGACGGCCTCCGTCCTCGTGGTGAGGACGGAGGCCGGGTGGCGCCTCCGGGAGCTGGTCCCGGGAGAGGATCGCGTCGGACCCTAGATGCCGAGCTTGCCGCGGAAGTCCCCGCCCTCGAGCCGGGTCTTCACGGCGACGAGGAAGCGAGCTGCGTCCGCGCCGTCGACGATGCGGTGGTCGTAGGACAGGGCCAGGTAGACCATGGACCGGATGGCGATCGACTCCTGGCCGTCGGCCTGGACGACCACGGGGCGCTTGACGACGACCCCCGTGCCGAGGATGGCCACCTGCGGCAGGAACACGACGGGCGTGTCGAACAGCGCGCCACGCGACCCCGTGTTGGTGACCGTGAAGGTGCCGCCGGCCAGCTCGTCGGGGCCGAGCTTGTTGTCCCGTGTGCGGGCCGCGAGGTCCGAGATCGCACCGGCGAGGCCGGCGAGGTCGAGGTCGCCCGCGTCCTTGATGACCGGGGTCAGGAGGCCACGCTCCGTGTCGACGGCCATGCTGATGTTCTCGGTGGGCGGGTAGACGATCGAGTCGCCGTCGACCGTGGCGTTGAGCTTCGGGTGGGCCTGGAGGGCCTCCGCCGCGGCGAGGGTGAAGAACGGCAGGAAGGACAGCTTGTTGCCGGTCTTCTGCTGGAACTCGCCCTTCACCTCGTCGCGGAAGCGCGCGACCTTGGTCACGTCGACCTCGACGACGCTCGTGAGCTGTGCGGTCGACTGCATCGACTGCACCGCGCGCTCCGCGACGACCTTGCGCAGGCGCGTCATCTTCACCGTCGTGCCGCGCAGGGGCGAGACCTCGACGGGAGCCGACGCCGCCGGCGCGGAGGCGGAGGTGCTGGCAGAGGCAGCGGCCGCCTTCTCGGCCGCCTCGAGGACGTCCTCCTTGCGGATGCGACCGCCGACGCCGCTGCCGGAGAGGGTCGAGAGGTCGACGCCCTTCTCGTTGGCGAGCTTGCGGACCAGCGGGGTCACGTAGCCCACCGGACCGCTCGGGGTGGAGGCCTGCTGCTCGGGCGCCGAGGGCTGCGGGGCCGGGGCAGCGGGCGCGGGGGCCTGCGGGGCGGGGGTCGGGGCGGACTCCTGCTGCGCGGGTGCGGGGTCGACCGACTCGGCGGCCTCGACGGACTCGGACGAGCCGCCCTCGCCGGGGGCCGGGGCGGCGTCGGACGGGACGACGGCGTCCTCGACCTGCTCCTCCTCAGCGGGCTCGGGCTCGGCCTCGGGCTCGGGGGCCTGCTCGGCCTCGGGCTCCGAGGGCTGCTCGGCAGCGGCCGAGCTGCCGTCGCCGATGCGGACGAGCGCGGTGCCGACCTCGACGGTCTCGTCCTCGGGGACGAGGATCTCCTCGATCACGCCGGCGACGGGCGAGGGGATCTCGGTGTCGACCTTGTCCGTCGACACCTCGAGCAGGGGCTCGTCGACCTCGACGCGGTCGCCCACGTTCTTGAGCCAGCGGGTGACCGTGCCCTCGGTGACACTCTCACCGAGTGCCGGGAGGTTGACGGATTCGCTCATCAGTGGAACTCCTTCGAAGACTTCATGTCTGGTTGTGGGGCTGTCCTGCGCGACTACATCGCGTGGAGCGGCTTGCCCGCGAGCGCGAGCATGGCCTCTCCGAGGGCTTCGTTCTGGGTGGGGTGCGCGTGGACCAGGGGAGCGACGTCCTCCGGGTAGGCCTCCCAGTTGACCGTCAGCTGGGCCTCGCCGATGAGCTCGCCGACGCGGGCGCCGATCATGTGGATGCCGACGACGGGGCCGTCGACGACCCGCACGACCTTGACGGACCCGGCGGTGCCGATGATGTGGCTCTTGCCGTTGCCCGCGAGGTTGTAGTCGTAGGTCGCGATCTTGTCGGCGCCGTGCTTCTCCGCGGCCTTCGCCTCGGTGTAGCCGACCGAGGCGACCTCGGGGTCGCTGTAGGTGACCTTGGGGATGTTGACGTCCTCGATGACCTGCGGGGCGAGGCCCGCGATCTCCTCGGCGACGAAGATGCCGTGCTGGAAGCTGCGGTGGGCCAGCTGGAGGCCGGGCACGATGTCGCCGAGCGCGTAGACGCCGGGCACGTTCGTGGCGAGCCGCTCGTTGGTGAGGACGAAGCCGCGGTCCATGGCGATGCCTGCCTCCTCGTAGCCGAGGCCGGCGGTGCTCGGGCCGCGACCGACCGCGACGAGCAGGATGTCCGCCTCGATGGTCGTGCCGTCCTCGAGCGTGACCACGACGCCGTCGTCGTCCTGCGTGACGCCCTGGAAGCGCTTGCCGAGGGAGAAGCGGATGCCGCGCTTGCGGAAGGCGCGCTCGAACTGCTTGCTGATCGACTCCTCCTCGTTGGGCACGAGGTGGGGGAGCGCCTCGACGATGTCGACCTCGGCGCCGAAGCTCTTCCAGACGCTCGCGAACTCGACGCCGATGACGCCGCCGCCGAGGATCGCGACGCGGGAGGGGACGTGGTCGAGGGCCAGGGCCTGCTCGCTCGTGATGACGCGCCCGCCGATCTCGAGGCCGGGGAGGCTGCGCGAGTAGGACCCGGTGGCGAGCACGACGTTCTTGCCCGTGACCGTGTCGTCGCCGACCTGGACCGTGCTGGGCGAGGTGAGGCGGCCCTCGCCGCTGATCACCGTGATGCCGCGCGCCTTGACCAGGCCCTGGAGGCCCTTGTACTTGCTCGAGACGACGCCCTCGCGGTACGCGGTGACGGCCGCGACGTCGATGCCGTGGAAGTCCGCCTGCACGCCGTACTTCGCCGACTCGCGGGTGGCGTCGGCCACCTCGGCCGAGTGCAGCAGGGCCTTCGTCGGGATGCAGCCGCGGTGCAGGCAGGTGCCACCGAGCTTGTCCTTCTCGACGATGGCCACCGTCATGCCCAGCTCGGTGGCGCGCAGTGCCGCGGCGTAGCCGCCGCTGCCGCCGCCGAGCACCACCAGGTCAAAGTTCAGTTCCGACACCCAGCAACTCCCTCGTGCGTCCGGACGGGCCCGTGCCCGTGCGACTGCCGTGTCGCTGCCGACGGGGGGACCGATCTGCGCGGGATCGTCCCGCCCCTCGACCCTACTACCCGGCCGCGACGTCGGCGGCCAGGCCGAGCAGGGTGCGCACGGCGACACCTGTCGACCCCTTGGGCGTCGGGCCCCAGCCCCCGGCCTTGTTGTTCGAGGGGCCCGCGATGTCGAGGTGGGCCCAGGGGATCTGCTCCTCGGTGCCCTCGCGCGTGCCGACGAACTCGCGCAGGAAGACGCCCGCGAGCAGCATCCCGGCGGCCGTGTTGCCCGGGGTCGCGTTGACGAGGTCGGCGACGTCCGAGGCCAGTCGGGGGCGGAGCTCCTCGGGGAGGGGCATGCGCCACGCGGTCTCGCCGGCGGCGTCGGCCGCACCCACCACGCGGTCGGCGAAGGCGTCGTTGCCCATGACGCCGAAGGTGCGCATCCCGAGCGCGACGACCTGCGCGCCGGTGAGCGTGGCGACGTCGACGAGGAGGTCCGGCTGTTCCTCGCTGGCGGCGACGAGGCCGTCGGCCATGACGAGGCGGCCCTCCGCGTCGGTGTTGGTGACCTCGACCGTGGTGCCGCCCCGGATGGTGAGGACGTCGTCGGGCCGGATGGCGGTCCCGCTGGGCATGTTCTCGGCGACGCAGAGCCAGGCCGTGACCTTGACCGGCAGGGCGAGGCGGGCGACCGCGACCGTGGCGGCGAGGACCGTGGCGGCCCCGGTCATGTCGTCCTTCATGCCGAGCATGCTGGCCGAGGGCTTCAGCGAGAGCCCGCCGGTGTCGTAGGTGATGCCCTTGCCGACGAGCGCGAGGTGCTGCGTGGCGCCCTCGGGGCTCCAGGTCATCTTCACCAGGCGCGGTCCGCGCGACGAGCCCTGGCCGACGCCGAGGATCCCCCCGAAGCCGCCGGCCCGGAGCTCGTCCTCGGCGAGGACCTCGACCTGCACGTCGACGTCCGCCGCGAGGCGGACCGCCGCGTCGGCGAGGTCGGCGGGCGCGAGCTGCTGGGGCGGCGTGTTCGAGAGGTCGCGGACGGTGTGCACGGCCTCGGCGACGGTCGTCGCCCGCCGGACCACGGCCTCCGGCAGGTCGAGGCCGGTGGCGAGGACGACCTCGGACGCGTGGCGGCGCTGCTCGCCGGCCGACGAGCCCCGGAAGGCGTCGAAGGCGTACGCGCCGAGGCCCGCGCCCTCGAGGGCCGCGAGGGCGCCCGCCTCGTCGTCGACGGGCAGGTCGAGCGCGACGCGGTCGACGCCGGTCAGCTGGCGGGTGGCCGAACCGGACGCCCAGCGGAGGGCGTCGGCGTCGACGACCGACCCGAGGCCGATCGTCGCGAGGACGGTCGCTGCCAGGTCGCCGGCGGGCAGGCGGACGAGCTCGTCCTTCGCTCCGGTCACGCCGAGGGCGCGCAGGTCGAGGCCCGCCAGGAGTCGCGACACGGCCTCGTCGCCGCTGGTCACGACGGCCCCGTCGGTGCCCTGCCGCACGCCGACGACGAGGACGTCCGCCGCGAGGGCGGAGGGCAGGGAGGAGGACACGGAGAGCGTGGGGACGGTCATGCCCCGATGCTAGCCGGGCGCGTGTTCGCTCTCGGCACGACGTGGCGGCACCGGGGCGTCGGGGGCGCTGCCTAGGCTGGGACCATGCAGGACCCCACCGCGCTCTACCACCTCTCCGAGGCCGCCGACGGCGTGCCGGCGGGGCTCCCGCTCGTCGCCGGCCTGACCGGCTTCGCCGACGCCGGCAGCGCCGTGAGCCAGCTCGGCCAGTACGCGACCGACACGCTCGAGCACCGCGTGCTCGCGACCTTCGACGCCGACGAGCTCCTCGACTACCGGGCCCGCCGCCCGGTGATCACCTTCGACCAGGACCACATCTCCGAGTGGGCCCCGCCCTCGCTGACCCTGTCGCTCGCGACCGACGACCTCGGGCAGCAGTTCCTCCTCCTGACGGGGTTCGAGCCCGACTTCCAGTGGGAGCGGTTCACCGCGGCGCTGCTCGAGCTCGTCGAGCGCTTCGACGTGGGCTCCACCACCTGGGTGCACGCGATCCCGATGCCGGTGCCCCACACGCGGCCGCTCGGAGTCACGGTGAGCGGCAACCGTGCCGAGCTCGTCGAGTCGCTGTCGGTCTGGCGGCCCGTGACGCAGGCGCCGGCGAACGCGCTCCACCTGCTCGAGCACCGGCTCACGCAGGTGGGGCACCCCGTGGCCGGGTTCGTCCTGCTCGTGCCGCACTACCTGGCCGACACCGAGTTCCCCGAGGCGGCCGTCACGGCCCTCGCGAGCATCAGCTCGGCCACCGGGCTCATCTTCCCCACCGACGCCCTGCGCGCCGAGGGGCGCGACTTCCTGGTGAAGGTCGAGGAACAGGTGCACGGCAACGCCGAGCTGACCCGGCTCGTGTCGACGCTCGAGGAGCGTCACGACACCTACATGGAGGGGAACCCCCTGCCCTCCCCGCTCACGGACCAGGACGGCCAGGTCCCCAGCGCCGACGCGCTGGCGGCCGAGCTCGAGAAGTTCCTCGCCACGCGTCGGGAGCCCGGCGAGGGCTGACCCTCCCGCCTTCCCCTCCCCGAGCGGGTCCGCGGCGGGGCGGTAGGTTCGTCGGGTGAACTCCGCCCGTGCCTGGACCGTCTGGGGCGCCGCGGTGCTGGCCTACGTCGTCGCCGTGCTGCAGCGCTCGTCGCTGGGGGTCTCCGGCGTCGAGGCCCAGGACATCTTCGGCATCTCGGCCTCGACCCTCTCCACCCTCGCCGTGGTCCAGCTGGTCGTCTACGCCGGGCTCCAGGTGCCCGTGGGGGTCCTCCTCGACCGCTTCGGCCCCCGAGCCCTCATCGCCGCGGGCGCCGTGCTCCTCGCGGTGGGACAGGTCGTCGTGGCCCTCGCGCCGCCCGTGATCGGCGTGGCGGTCGTCGGACGCGTCCTCGTGGGCGCCGGCGACGCCATGACCTTCATCTCGGTCATCCGCCTCCTGCCCTCGTGGTTCCGCGGGCCCGTGCTGCCCCAGGTGTCGCAGTGGACGGGCAACGTCGGCCAGATCGGCCAGGTCCTCTCCGCCCTGCCGCTCTCGGTGGTGCTGCACGCGGCCGGCTGGACGCCGGCGTTCCTCTCCGCGGCGGCGCTGTCCGTGCTCGGCGCGGTGCTGGTCGTGGTCGTGGTCCGCGACGCCCCCGACGGGGTCGGGGGCCTGCGCACGGCGACGACGTGGGCCGACGCGGGGCGGCAGCTGCGCGAGAGCGTGCGACGCCCCGGGACGCGCCTCGGATTCTGGTCGCACTACGTCACCCAGTCGTCGGGCACCGTCTTCACCTTGCTGTGGGGCGTCCCGTTCCTCGTGAGCGGGCTGGGCTGGACGCCCGGTGCGGCCGCGGCCGCCCTGACGACCATCGTGGCGACGGGCGTCGTCGCGGGACCGGTGCTGGGCCTCCTGACGGCCCGGTGGCCGTTGCGCCGCTCGAACCTCGTGCTCGGCATCGTCACCATGGTCTTCACGGCCTGGACCCTGGTGCTGGCCTGGCCGGGGGAGCCGCCGACCCCCGTCGTCTGGGTGCTGGTGGTGGCCCTCGGCGTGGGCGGCCCCGGCTCGCTCATCGGCTTCGACTTCGCGCGCACCTTCAACCCGCTCCGCAGCCTGGGGGTGGCCAACGGCGTCGTGAACGTGGGCGGCTTCCTGGCCAGCTTCGTCATGATGTTCCTCATCGGCGTCGTGCTCGACCAGGTCGACGCCGCGCGCGTGGCCGGGGGTGCGTCGAGCGACCTCTTCTCGCTCGAGTCGTTCCGGCTGGCCTTCCTCGTCCAGTACCTCGTCGTCGGGATCGGCGTCGTGGGACTGCTGGTGTCGCGTGCGCGCACCCGCCGCGGGCTGCGCCTGGAGGAGGGCGTCGAGGTGGCCCCGCTCTGGGTCGCCCTCGAGCGTCGCCTGCGTCGAGGACGAGGCCGGCGGGGGCGTGGTCGTCGGGGAGGTACGGGCCCCTCCCGTCCCTGAGCGCCCGCGGCCCCGGGGTGTGCGACAATGGTGGGAAGGACCCGTTCAGGTTCCCCCGGCCTGGTGTCGAGGGCTTGACATGGGTCCTCGTACTGCCCTGATCTGATCGCCAGCACGGAGCTCTGCACGACCTGGGGGGCCTCGCGTCGTCGCACCGACGGCACCGGCATCGATCGGCCTGGACCGTACCCGAGAACTGAAAGGTGTCCGCATGGCTACCCGCACCGCGAAGCCCGTCGACGAGCCGACCGCCGAGGTCGCCGCCGAGGCCGCGACCGACGCCCCGGAGGCGCCGGCGAAGAAGGCGCCCGCGAAGCGCGCGCCCGCCAAGAAGGCGACCACCGCGAAGAAGGCGACGACCACGAAGAAGGCGGCCGCCTCCACGGCGACCGCAGCGGCCGAGCCCGAGGAGGACGCCGACGAGGTCGTCCCCGAGGTCGAGGCCGACACGGAGGCCGGCGACGCCCCCGAGACCGGCGACGCGGCCAAGGGCGCGGCCGCGCCCGAGGCCCTGCCCACGGGCGCCCTCGTCATCTCGCAGGACGACGACGACGAGGTGCCGGTCTACTCGACGACCATCACCGGCGCGACGGCCGACCCCGTCAAGGACTACCTCAAGCAGATCGGCAAGGTCGCCCTCCTCAACGCCGCCGAGGAGGTCGAGCTCGCCATGCGCATCGAGGCCGGGCTCTTCGCCGAGGACAAGCTCGCGAACAGCACCGGCCTGAGCCGCGAGCTCGAGCGCGAGCTGCGCTGGGTCGCCCGCGACGGACAGCGCGCCAAGAGCCACCTGCTCGGGGCCAACCTGCGACTCGTCGTCAGCCTCGCCAAGCGCTACACCGGTCGTGGCATGCAGTTCCTCGACCTCATCCAGGAGGGCAACCTGGGCCTCATCCGTGCGGTCGAGAAGTTCGACTACACCAAGGGCTTCAAGTTCTCGACCTACGCCACGTGGTGGATCCGCCAGGCGATCACGCGGGCCATGGCCGACCAGGCCCGCACCATCCGCATCCCCGTGCACATGGTCGAGGTCATCAACAAGCTGGCCCGGGTCCAGCGCCAGATGCTGCAGGACCTCGGTCGGGAGCCCACCCCCGAGGAGCTCTCCCGCGAGCTCGACATGACGCCCGAGAAGGTCGTCGAGGTGCAGAAGTACGGCCGCGAGCCCATCTCGCTGCACACGCCCCTGGGTGAGGACGGCGACAGCGAGTTCGGCGACCTCATCGAGGACACCGAGGCCGTCGTGCCCGCCGACGCCGTCGGCTTCACGATGCTGCAGAAGCAGCTCGAGTCGCTCCTCGACAGCCTCTCCGAGCGCGAGGCGGGCGTCATCCGGATGCGCTTCGGCCTCGGCGACGGCATGCCGAAGACGCTCGACCAGATCGGCGACACCTTCGGCGTGACGCGAGAGCGCATCCGCCAGATCGAGTCCAAGACGATGGCCAAGCTGCGCCACCCGTCCCGGTCGCAGTCGCTCCGCGACTACCTCGAGTAAGCCGTGAAGTACCTCCTGCCCGTCCTCGCGGGCCGTCTCGTGCGCGCCGCCGCCCGTCTCCGTGGCGGCGGCTCGGCGTACCCGGGTCGCACGGTCCTCGCGCTGGCGCCCGACTTCCTCTCGCACGTGTCGGGACAGTTCGAGCGGGGCGTGGTCTTCGTGCTCGGCTCGAACGGCAAGTCGACCACGACGATGATGCTGACCGAGACGCTCCGGGCCCACGGCCTGTCGGTCTTCACCAACCCGACCGGCGCCAACCTGCCGCAGGGCATCGCCTCGGCGTTCCTCCGCGAGGTCACGCCGTTCGGCCGCGTGAAGCACGACATCGGCGTCATCGAGGTCGACGAGGCCTTCGCCGTCGAGCTGACGCGCTCCCTCCACCCGTCCACGGTGCTCATGCTCAACGTGCAGGTCGACCAGCTGTACCGGTTCTTCGAGACCGAGCGGGTCGGCACCATGATGACCGACACCGCCGCGCTCTCCACCCGGGCGGTCGTGACGAACCGGGACGACGACCACCTGGGCTCGTACGAGGCCGGCCCGGGACAGACGGTCACGCGCTTCGGTGCCTCGGCCGACGTGGTCGCCGCGTCCCCGAACGGCCTGCAGAACGCCGCGGACTTCTCGCGGGGCGACCAGGGGCCCCTCGACGCCCAGACCGAGGTCGTGGCCCTCACCCCCGACGGCGCCACCCTCTCGTCCGCGGGTCAGCAGTTCGACGTGCGGCTGCCCGCCAAGGGCCTGCACTACGCCGTGGACGCCGCCGCGGCCGTGCAGACGGCCTCCGTCGTGCTCGGCCGCCCCGTCGACCCCGCGGCCGTGCAGCGGGCGTTCTCGTCGATGAAGCCCGCCTACGGGCGCGGGGAGCGGATGCCGCTCGGCGGCGACGAGGCCGAGTTCATCATGTTCAAGAACGCGGCGAGCCTGCAGCTCAACCTCGACGCCCTGCCCCAGGACGCCGAGCAGGTGCTGCTGGCGATCGACGAGGGCACGCCCGACATCTCGTGGATCTACGACATCGACTTCTCGCACCTCGACCACGTCGACGTGCTCGCCGGGGCCAAGGCCTGGCAGCTCGCGTTGCGCCTCGAGCACGACGGGATCCCCGTCCACGTGATCGAGGAGGACATCTCGGCCGCCATCCGCCGCATGCGGGCCCTGCCCGCCGCTGCCGACGGCACGAAGCACTTCATCACGAACTACGAGCAGATGATGCTGGCCCGCCGCATCCTCGGCCACCCCGACCTGGAGAAGACCGCGTGAGCGCTCCCGTCCTCCGCCTCGTGCACCTGTACCCCGAGGCCCTCGGCGTGAGCGGCGACCGCGGCAACGTGGCCACGCTCGTCGAGCGCCTCCGACGTGGGGGCGTCGAGTCGCAGGTGGTCGAGCACCGCGTGGGCGACCCCGTGCCGACCGAGGCGGACGTGGTCCTGCTCGGGCACGGGCCCCTGTCGGGCGTGCGGAGCGTGGCGGACGACGCCCGACGCCTCCGGTCCCTCCTCGACGACGTCGACGCTCAGGGCTCGCCCGTCGTGGCCGTCGGCGGTGGCCTCGAGCTGCTCGCCCGCGGCGTGGTCACCACCGAGGGGGAGACGGTCGAGGGGGTCGGCTTCTTCGCCGCCACCTCGCGCCGCGGTGCGCCGCGCCGCACCAACTACTTCCAGGTCGAGACGACGTACGAGGGCGACGCGCTGACCCTCTTCGGCTTCGAGGACCACGCCACGCACCTCGAGCTCGAGGCGGGCGCCGAGCCCTTCGGCCGCGTCGTGCACGGCGGGGGCAACGGGTCCGACGGCGCAGAGGGGGTCGTGCGCGGCTCCTCCTTCGGCACGCAGCTCAAGGGCCCCCTCCTGCCGCTCAACCCGGCGCTGGCGGATCGCGTGCTCGCGGCTGCCCTGCGCCGCCACGGCGTCGCCTGGGCTCCCGGTGACGCCCACGCGAAGCTCGACGAGTACGCCGCCGCCTCGCAGCGCGTCATCTCCGACAACCTCGAGCGGACCTTCAAGGCGATGTGATCCCGTTCCCGGGTCCCCCGGGACGGACCAAGGGCGCGCATCCTGCAGGATGCGCGCCCTTCGTGCGTCGGGGGGCCCGGGGGCCGGGTCGGTCAGTGCTCGAGGAGCTTGGCGCTCTCGTCGAGCCACTGGACGGCGTTCGGCTGCAGCTTGTCCTTGAACTTGGCGCCGTGGTGGGCGCAGAACAGGAGGTCGCCGGTGGCCATCGTCGCCTTGATGTAGGCCTGCGCTCCGCAGCTGTCGCAGCGGTCGGCGGCGGTGAGCTGGTAGCGGGAGCCGAGCTCGTCGACGGCGGTCTGGTCGGTGGCCATCTGAGTCATGTGATGCTCCTCCTGACGGTGGTGCGCGGGTGGGTGACACTCATCCAAACACGTCCCTCGCCGTGGCGGGGGAGATGCGGGCGGATTTCGCTCATCGCGTAGCCGCTCACCGGGTGGTGCGGGGCCGGGTGTCGGAGCAGCCGGGTCGACCGCTCTCGTTAGGATGGAACACCGGTCACGGCGTGGGCATTCCGCCTCGCCGGACCCGGAGCAGCTGCCCGCCGCAGCCACCCGTCGCAGCTAGGAGTCCCGTGGCCACGTCCGACTACTCGGCCCGTCACCTGTCCGTCCTCGAGGGCCTCGAGGCGGTGCGCAAGCGCCCGGGCATGTACATCGGCTCGACCGACAGCCGCGGCCTCATGCACTGCCTCTGGGAGATCATCGACAACTCGGTCGACGAGGCGCTCGGCGGCCACGGCGACACGATCGCCGTCGTGCTCCACGCCGACGACAGCGTCGAGGTGCGCGACACCGCCCGCGGCATCCCCGTCGACATCGAGCCCAAGACGGGCCTCACGGGCGTCGAGGTCGTGTTCACGAAGCTGCACGCGGGCGGCAAGTTCGGCGGCGGCTCGTACGCGTCGTCGGGCGGCCTGCACGGCGTCGGCGCCAGCGTCGTCAACGCCCTCTCGGAGCGCCTCGACGTCGAGGTCGACCGCGGGGGCAAGACCTGGGCGATGTCGTTCCACCGCGGCGAGCCCGGCACGTTCGACGACCGCGGGGGCGAGCCGACGCCCGACGCGCCCTTCACCCCGTTCACCGCCGGCAGCGAGCTGCGCGAGGTGGGCCGCGTCAAGAAGGGCGTCACGGGCACCCGCATCCGCTACTGGGCCGACCGTCAGGTGTTCACGCGCGGTGCGGCCTTCCAGCCCGACGACCTCACCGCCAGGGCCCGCCAGACGGCGTTCCTCATCCCCGGGCTCACGCTGACGATCCGCGACGAGCGCCCGGGCTCGCTCACCGACGGCGGCTTCCCGACGGAGCACGCCTTCCGCTTCGACGGCGGCATCAGCGAGTACGTGGAGTTCCTGGCCCCCGACACGGCCGTGACCGACACCTGGCGCCTCCAGGGGACGGGCACCTACAGCGAGACGGTGCCCGTGCTCACCGACACGGGCGCCATGGTGTCGAAGGAGCTCGAGCGCGAGTGCGAGGTCGACATCGCCCTGCGCTGGGGCAGCGGCTACGAGGGCGTCTTCCGCAGCTACGTCAACATCATCGCGACGCCCAAGGGCGGCACGCACCAGGCGGGCTTCGAGGCCGGGCTGCTCAAGGCGATCCGCCAGCAGGTGGAGGCCTCGGCGCGCAAGCTCAAGGTCGGCACCGACAAGGTCGAGAAGGACGACGTCCTCGCCGGCCTCACGGCGGTCCTCACGGTGCGCCTCCCCGAGCCGCAGTTCGAGGGCCAGACGAAGGAGATCCTCGGCACGCCGGCCGTGCGCGCCATCGTGTCGTCCGTCGTCACGAAGGGCATCGCCGACCTCTTCGCCTCGACCCGCCGCGAGGACAAGGCGCAGACCGCCGTCGTCCTCGAGAAGGTCGTCGCCGAGATGAAGTCGCGCATCGCGGCCCGCGCCCACAAGGAGACCCAGCGGCGCAAGAACGCGCTCGAGAACTCGACGCTGCCGGCCAAGCTCGTCGACTGCCGCTCGCACGACGTGGCCTCGAGCGAGCTGTTCATCGTCGAGGGCGACAGCGCGCTGGGCACCGCGAAGCTGGCCCGCAACAGCGAGTACCAGGCGCTGCTGCCGATCCGGGGCAAGATCCTCAACGTCCAGAAGGCGTCCGTGAGCGACATGCTCTCGAACGTCGAGTGCGCGTCGATCATCCAGGTCGTCGGCGCGGGATCGGGTCGCTCGTTCGACCTCGACGCGGCGCGCTACGGCAAGGTCATCATCATGAGCGACGCCGACGTCGACGGCGCCCACATCCGCACGCTGCTGCTCACCCTGTTCTTCCGGTACATGCGGCCCATGATCGAGGCGGGCCGCGTCTTCGCCGCGGTGCCCCCGCTGCACCGCGTGGTCGTCATGCACCCCGGCAGCAAGCCGAACGAGACCATCTACACGTACTCCGAGCAGGAGCTCAAGGGCGTCCTCGCCGGGCTCAAGCGGACGTCGAAGCGCTACCAGGACCCGATCCAGCGCTACAAGGGCCTGGGCGAGATGGACGCCGAGCAGCTGGCCACGACGACCATGGACCGCCAGGCTCGCATGCTGCGCCGCGTCCGGGTCGACGACGCCGAGAACGCCGCGCGCGTCTTCGAGCTGCTCATGGGCAACGACGTGGCCCCTCGCAAGGAGTTCATCATCGACGGCTCCGGCCTCGACCGGGGCCGCATCGACGTCTGACCCGGGCGGTCCCGTCCCGCCGTGCCGCACCTCCTGCCGCGTCGCAGGAGGCGCGGGCCGGGCCCGGCGCGCGTCTCGCGACGGTGCGCGTCACGCGTCGGGCTGGGCGCCGGCCTCCTCGCCGGTCGCGGCGTCGGTGACGTGCGCGACCGACGCGCCGACGCTGCCCACGACGGCGTCGAGCGGGGTGCCGGAGGCGTCCCGCCGCGCGCCCGCCTCGGGCAGGGTCCGCACCTGGCCGGTCTCGCCCACGGCGAGGGCCGGTGCCGGGCCCACCCAGGCGAGCGAGAGGGCGTCCTCGCCCTTGAGCAGCGCGTGGCTGCGCACCCCGCCCGTCGCGCGGCCCTTCGCGGGGAACTCGGCGAACGCCGTCACCTTGGCGCGGCCGGGATCGGCCCCGGCGATGGTGGCCGAGCTCGACGCGACGGTGACCACGACGGCGTCGCGCCCGGCCGGCACGCTGCCGAAGAAGAGGACGCTCGCGTCGGCGGGCACCGAGACCCCTGCCACGCCGCCGCCGGCCACGCCCTGCGGCCGCACGGCCGACGCCGGGAAGCGGAGCAGCTGCGTGCCCGAGGTGACGAAGACGAGGTCGTCGTCGTCGGTGCCCTGGGCGACGCCCACGACCCGGTCGCCGGGCTTGAGGGTGACGAGCGGGAAGTCGGGCCGGTTCGGGTACTGGCCGGGGGCGACGCGCTTGACGACGCCCCGGGCCGTGCCGAGGGCGATGGTGCGGTCGGCGTCGAGCGAGACGAGGCCGAGCACGACCTCCTTGCGGTCGGTGATGCCCACGTAGTCGCGGACGGGCACCCCCGCCCCCAGCTGCACGGAGGAGGGCGGCACCGCCGGCAGGTCGACGGGAGTGAACCGCACGAGGCGGCCGGTCGACGTCACGGCGCCGATCTCGCTGCGCGTGGTCGTGTCGACCGCCGAGCGGATGGCGTCGTGCGCCGTGCGCCGGGTGGGCGGCGTCGGCGCGCCCGAGGCCGGGTCCTGGTGGTCGACCCGCAGGAGGCGCCCGGTCGTCGAGAGGAAGACCCGGGTCGGGGTGTCCGCGATCTCGAGGACCGGGGCGGCCCCGCCGCGGCGTCCCGTCGTGGCGATGCTCGGCGCCGCCTCGGTGAGCAGGGTGCGGCGCGGCGTCCCGAAGCGCTCGGCGACCTCCGCGAGCTCCTGGCTGACGAGGGCCCGGAGCCGCGCGGGGTCGGCCAGCAGCGCTCGGAGCTCGTCGATCTGCGCCTGCAGCTCGTCGCGCTCGCGCTCCAGCTCGACCCGGCTGAACCGCGTGAGCCTGCGCAGCTGCAGGTCGAGGATGTACTCGGCCTGGACGTCGCTGAGGTCGAAGACCTCGACGAGGCGCGCCTTGGCGGTGGGGGTGTCGTCGCTGGTGCGGATGACCTGGATGACCTCGTCGATGTCGACGATCGCGATGAGCAGCCCCTCGACGAGGTGCAGGCGGTCCTCCTTCTTGCCCAGGCGCCAGCGGCTGCGCCGCGTGACGACCTGGAGCCGGTGGCCGACGTAGACCTGGAGCAGCTCGCGGAGCCCCAGCGTGCGGGGCTGGCCCTCGACGAGCGCGACCGCGTTGATGCTGAAGCCGTCCTCGAGCGGGGTGTAGCGGTAGAGCTGCTCGAGCACCGCCTCGGGGCTGAAGCCGGTCTTGATCCCGATGACCAGCCGGAGCCCGTGGCGCCGGTCGGTGAGGTCGGTGACGTCGGTGATGCCCGTGAGCTTCTTGGCCTGGACGCCGTCCTTGATCTTCTCGATGACCTTCTCGGGGCCGACGAGGTAGGGCAGCTCGGTGACGACGAGGCCGCTCTTGCGCGCGGTGACGGCCTCCACGCTCACCTTCGCGCGCGTCTTGAAGCTGCCCCGGCCGGTGGCGTAGGCGTCCCGCACGCCGGCGAGGCCCGCGATGGTGCCGCCCGTCGGCAGGTCGGGCCCGGGCACGAACGCCATGAGGTCGTCGAGGGTCGCGTCGGGGTGGTCGAGGAGGTGCCGGGCGGCCCCCACGACCTCGACGAGGTTGTGCGGCGCCATGTTGGTGGCCATGCCCACGGCGATGCCGCTCGCACCGTTGACCAGGAGGTTCGGGAAGGCCGCCGGGAGGACCTCGGGCTGCATGAGCTGGTTGTCGTAGTTCGGGACGAAGTCCACGACGTCCTCGCCGAGGCTCGCGGTGAGCGCGAGGGCCGGTTCGGCGAGCCGGGCCTCGGTGTAGCGGGGCGCGGCCGGCCCGTCGTCGAGGGAGCCGAAGTTGCCGTGCCCGTCGATGAGCGGCACGCGCATCGTGAAGGGCTGGGCCTGGCGCACCATGGCGTCGTAGATGGCGGTGTCGCCGTGCGGGTGCAGCTTGCCCATGACCTCGCCGACGACGCGGGCGCTCTTGACGTGCCCGCGGTCGGGCCGGAGCCCCATCTCGGACATCTGGTACAGGATCCGCCGCTGCACGGGCTTGAGCCCGTCGCGGGCGTCGGGCAGGGCGCGCGAGTAGATGACCGAGTACGCGTACTCGAGGAACGAGCCCTGCATCTCGGCGGAGACGTCGACGTCCTCGATCCGCTCTCCGTGGTCCGAGGGGCTGGGGGTGTCGGTGGTCGTCATGGCCTCTTCGCGTGGGGTGGCGTCACCGGTGGGAGACTGGTGGGGATGTCCTCCATCGTACCGACGCGCCCCGACGCCGCCGTGACCCTCGCCGACGTGGTCCCCAGCGCCCTGGCCGCGCTGCGGGCCGCGCCGAACGCCCTCGCCCTGCCGCCGTCGCGCTCGGCGGTCGTCCTCCTCGTCGACGGGCTCGGGTCGTCGTCGCTGGCACAGCGCAAGGGCCACGCGCGCACGTTGACCGGCGTGAGGGGGTCGCTCTGGTCGGGGTTCCCGACGACGACCGCCGCGGCGCTCGCGACCCTCACGACGGGGGCGCTGCCCGGTGAGCACGGCCTCGTCGGCTTCACGGCGCTCGACCCCGAGAACGACCGCGTCGTCAAGCAGCTGTCCGGCTGGGACGACCGCATGACCCCCGAGGGGTGGCCCCGTCGGCGGCCGCTCTTCGAGTCGGCGGACGAGGGCCTCGTGCACGCCGTGGGCGCGAAGCGCTACCGGTCGTCCGGACTGACCCGGGCGATCCTCTCGGGCGCGACCTACGTGGTCGCCGAGACCCTCGCCGACCGTGTCGACCGCACGCTCGAGCTCGTCACGGGCGCGGACCCGGCGCTCGTCTACCTCTACGTCCCCGAGCTCGACCAGGCGGCGCACCGGCTGGGCTGGCAGTCGCCCGAGTGGACGGCACTGCTCGAGGACCTCGACGGCGAGGTGCGCCGCCTGGATCAGGGCCTGCCGCGGGACGTGGGGCTGCTCGTCACGGCCGACCACGGCATGGTCGACGTGCCCGAGCAGCGCCGGCTCACCTTCGGCCACCGCGCCGAGCTCGTCGCGGGCGTCCGGCACGTCGCGGGCGACCCGAGGGTGCTGCAGCTGCACCTCGAGCCCGACGCGACCGAGGCCCACCGCCGGGACCTCGTCGAGGCCTGGCGTCGCGTGGAGGGCGAGCGCGCCTGGGTGGCGACGCGCGACGAGGCCGTCGCGGCGGGATGGTTCGGCCCCGTCGACCCCGTGGTCGCCCCGCGCATCGGCGACGTGCTGGTCGCCGCCCGCAAGTCGGTGGCCTGGTGGGACGGCCGCCCCACGGGAGGGGCCCCCGGCACCATGGTGGGGCACCACGGGTCCTGGTCGGACGACGAGGCGCGCGTGCCGCTGCTCCGGTTCGGGGCCTGGGCCTCCTGAGGTCGGGGGAGCGGGGCAGGTCGCGCCGCGCGGACCGGGGCTAGTCCTGGTCCTCGGGTCGGGCGCCGAAGACGATGTCGTCCCAGCTGGGCATGGCGGTCCTGCCGCGTCGCTTGCTCACGGGGGCCGGGCGCTGCTCGGCGGGACGAGCCTCCGGGCGGGGCACGGGCGCGCGCTGCCCGGGGGCCGGTCGCGCCGGGGGCCGGGGCGCCTCCTGCTCGTCGTCAGCGTCGGGGGCGGCCGGCTCGGTGGTCCGCCAGCCGTCGAGCGGGACGTCGACCACGTGCACGGTGCCGGTGGCCGGGTGCAGCGCCCGGGCGTCGGCCTGCGGGGCCGTCCGTGCGGCCTCGCGCTCACCGCGGCGGCGGCGGAGCGCCTCGAGGAGATCCTCGGTCTGGTCGTGCGCGGGACCGGCGGCGTCGGGGTCCCGGTTCACCGCCGCGAGCGAGGCGGGGGAGCGCACGTCGGCGCGCTGCCGCTCGGGCAGCACGTCGACGAACGGGTCGAAGGGCTCGGGCTCGACCTCGAAGGCGCCGCTGTCGAAGCGGCCGGAGTCGTCGCCCCGGGCCGTGCGGTCCGCGTCGCCGACCGCCCGGAGGCGCGGCACGAGCGGGCCCACGTCGGCGGCGTGCTGGGAGAGCACGTGGGCGTCGCCCGCGTGCGGGGCCAGGGAGAGCGTCTTGGGGTCGAAGCGCCAGACGGCCTCGCGCTCGACCCCCCGGGTCGTGTAGGAGACGCGGACGAGCCAGCCGTGCTCCTGGTCCTTGAACGCCGACCAGGTGCCGTCGGTCGCCTCGGCGGTCGCGAGGCGGGCGTCGATGACCGACCCGAACGTGCCCCCCGACGAGTCGGAGAGGACGGCGTCGGCCACGGTCACGGGGACCCTCCGGGCGGTCTCGAGCACGAAGGAGCGCTCCGCGAGCACGGGGCCCTCGAAGCGGCGCACCTGGTCCGCGGTCGCCCCGGTCAGCGCGACGACCTCGTCGGTCGTGCGGCCGGCGCGCACGAGGGCCTGGATCTGCCTCGGCGGCGCCTTGCGCTCGGGGGCGACGACCTCGCCCGAGGTGCGCGCGATCCGCGACCGGAGCGCGTGGTCCACGGGCAGCCGGTACTCCTCGCCGTCGTCGGTCGCGACGACGAGCGCCCCGTCCACCGGACGGACGATCCGGAGTTCTCGCATGGTGCCTCCACAGCTCTACGACAGGCGTCGCGCGTCGTGCGCGCGAGCCCTCCGCGCAAGGGTCGCACGGAGGGGGTCCGAGCCCCGGGAACACCGCGGGCGCGCCGCGTGTTGGAGGGGTCGTGAAGGGTTGCGGGACGCCGTCCCGGAGGCCGTCGAGACGGGTTTGCGGTTTGGGGTGCACTCATGCAAACTGTGCCCGCCGATCACGGCGCACGAGTCCCTTCGGACACACGATCACCACAGAACTGGACGGGCATGGCCACCGATTACGACGCACCTCGCAAGAACGACGACGACGGCTCCGAGTCGATCGAGGCGCTCAAGGAGCGGGTCCCCGACAAGATGTCCGGCGTGGTCGACAACGACGACGCGGACAACCCGGGCAGCTTCGAGCTGGCCGGCCAGGACCTCAGCGACCTCGACCTCGACGTCGTCGTCCTGCCCCCTCAGGTGGACGAGTTCACCTGCGTGGAGTGCTTCCTCGTGAAGCACCGCTCGCAGCTCGACCACGAGACCAAGCTCGGCCCTATCTGCCGGGAGTGCGCCGCCTGAGCTCCTCGAGGGCCCGCACCAGCTCCTCCGGCCGTCTCGTGGACACGAGCCAGTAGGGAGCAGGGTCCGACTCGTCGGTGAGCGCCACGCGCACCACCGGCGACACCCAGCCACGGAAGAGGGTCCAGGCTCGCGCGTCGAGCCCGGGCCCTCGTTGTGCGCTGGCGTCCGCACCCCGGTGCGCCGTGGCCTCGCCCACCTCGCCCGGCAGGAGGCGCGCGGGGCCGGCCCGGAACCCCTCGTCGTCGACCAGCAGCACCGGGCTCGAGACGAGCAGCGCGACGACCACGGCCCCGTAGAGGCCGACCGCGACGACCACGCCGACGGGCACGCTGATCGGCACGAAGACGAGGAGCGTCGCGGGCAGGAGCAGGGCCGTGGCGAGGAAGAGGGCGATCGGGGGGAGCAGTCGCTCACGGTAGGTCGGCATGCGACCATCCCACCAGACTTCCTGCACTACCCTCGACACGTGACCCAGACCCTCGACGTGCCGATCCTGGCCGACCAGGTCCCGACCTACGCGCACCCCGGCGACGCCGGCGCCGACCTCCTCTCGACCGAGGACCTCGTGCTGCGCGCGGGGGAGCGCGCGCTCGTCGGCACGGGGGTCGCCATCGCCCTCCCGGAGGGGCACGCCGCCCTCGTGGTGCCGCGGAGCGGGCTCGCCGCCAAGCACGGCATCACCGTCGTCAACTCGCCCGGCACCGTCGACGCCGGCTACCGCGGCGAGATCAAGGTGACGCTCCTCAACACCGACCGCACCGCCGACCACGTCATCTCGGTCGGCGACGCGATCGCCCAGCTCGTCGTCGTCCCGGTCGTCCGTGCCCGCTTCGTGCCCGTCGAGGCGCTCCCCGAGAGCGCCCGCGGCACCGGCGGCTTCGGCTCGACCGGCTACGCCCGTACATCCCAAGGAGCACCGTGAAGAAGCTGCAGCTGCGCCGCACCGGCAAGCAGGTCGAACCGGCCGAGGTCCCCGTCGACGTGGAGGAGGCCGACGTCCACGACGTCACGGTCGACGTGGAGGACCTCCCCGCCGTCGAGGAGGACGTCTTCGACGACTCGAAGTCGGCCCCCGCCGACCGGGCCGAGAACGGTCCCCTCGACGAGACCGAGGCCAACCCGGTCCGGCCCTACGTCGACCTGGGCGGCGTGAAGATCCTGCCCCGCGAGGGGCTGCACCTGCGCCTCGAGGTCGAGGAGGGCAGCAAGCGCGTCGTGGCCGTCGGGCTCGACTTCGCGCGGTCGACCCTCCAGGTGCAGCCGTTCGCGGCGCCCCGCAGCGCCGGCCTCTGGAACGAGATCCGCGAGCAGATCGTCGAGCAGATCCACCGTCAGGGCGGCACCACCTCCGAGGTCGAGGGTCCCTTCGGCCCCGAGGTCCGCGCCGAGATCCCCGTCATGGGCGGCGACGCGCGCACCACGCGCGTGGCCCGCTTCATCGGCGTCGACGGGCCCCGCTGGTTCCTCCGCGGCGTCATCGCCGGGCAGGCCACGGTCGACCCCGAGGCCGCGGAGAAGATCGAGGACCTCTTCCGCAGCGTCGTCGTCGTGCGGGGCACGACCCCCATGCCGCCGCGCGACCTCATCCCGCTCAGCATGCCGAAGGCGGCGGTCGGCGACGCCGGCTCCGGTCCCACCGCGGTCTGACCCGTGGCCGACGACGTCGAGCGGGACGACGCGACCACGGGCGACGACCCGGCCCTGTCCCTGAGCGAGCAGCTGCGCACCGCCGCGCGGCGTGCCGGCATCGGGCAGGTCGCCCCTGGCGAGGTCCCGACCGCGTCCGCCCTGCTCACCGCCGTCGGCGGGGTGCGTGGGCTCGTCGAGTCGATCCTGCCGGGGTTCGTCTTCGTCGTCGTCTTCACCCTCACCCGTGAGCTCACGCCGTCGGTCCTCGTGCCGGTCGGCGTGGCCCTGGCCTTCGTGGCCGTGCGGGCCGTGCAGCGCGGTCCGGTGGCGCAGGCGCTGGTGGGCGTGCTGGGGATCGCCGTGAGCGCCGTGCTGGCCCTGCTGACGGGTCGCGCCGAGGACAACTTCGTCCCGGGGTTGATCGTCAACGCCGTCTCGCTGACGGGGCTCCTGGTCAGCCTCGCCGTCCGCTGGCCGTTCGTCGGCATCGTCGCCGGCCTCCTCACCAACGAGGGGTCGGCGTGGCGCTCCGACCGGGCGAAGCGGCGCGTGCTCGTGCTCGCGACCTGGCTCTGGGCGGGGCTCTTCGCAGCACGCCTCGCCGTGCAGCTCCCGCTCTACCTGGCCGGGGCCGTCACGCCCCTCGCCGCCGCGAAGCTGCTCATGGGCGTGCCGCTCTACGCGGCCCTCCTCTGGGTCACCTGGCTGCTCGTGCGCACCGTGTACCGGGGCCGCGCCGAGGCCGACGCACCGGGCGGGCGCGACGCGTGACGCGCCTCCGGTGGTAGATTTGTCTCGACATCGAGACAGATGCCACGGGTCCCGACGAGTGCGCCGCCGCGCTCAGGGTCGCCCGACTGGCGGACCACCTGGTCCGCGGTCATGATGGGGCGGAGTCAGCAAGGGAGACGGCACATGTCAGCGATCAACAGTTTCGGCTCGAAGGACCAGCTCACCGTCGGTGAGACGCAGTACGAGGTGTACCGCATCGGCGCGGTGGACGGCTCGGCGCGACTGCCCTTCAGCCTCAAGGTGCTCCTCGAGAACCTCCTCCGCACCGAGGACGGCGCGAACGTCACGGCGGAGCAGATCAAGGCCCTCGGCGAGTGGCGTCCCCAGGCGGACCCCGACACCGAGATCCAGTTCACGCCCGCGCGCGTGGTCATGCAGGACTTCACCGGCGTCCCCTGCATCGTCGACCTCGCCACCATGCGCGAGGCCGTCGCCGAGCTCGGCGGCGACCCGACCAGGATCAACCCGCTCGCCCCCGCCGAGCTGGTCATCGACCACTCGGTCATCGCCGACCTCTTCGGCAGCGAGAACGCCCTCGAGCGCAACGTCGAGATCGAGTACGAGCGCAACGGCGAGCGCTACCAGTTCCTCCGCTGGGGCCAGACGGCGTTCGAGGACTTCAAGGTCGTCCCCCCGGGCACCGGCATCGTGCACCAGGTCAACATCGAGTACCTGGCGCGCGTGACGTACACCCGCGAGGTCGGCGGCGTCCTCCAGGCCTATCCGGACACGCTCGTCGGCACCGACTCGCACACGACCATGGTCAACGGCCTGGGCGTGCTCGGCTGGGGCGTCGGCGGCATCGAGGCCGAGGCGGCCATGCTCGGCCAGCCCGTCTCGATGCTCATCCCCAAGGTCGTCGGGTTCAAGCTCTCGGGCTCCATCCCCACCGGCGTCACCGCCACCGACGTGGTGCTCACCATCACGCAGGAGCTCCGCAAGCACGGCGTGGTCGGCAAGTTCGTCGAGTTCTACGGCGAGGGCGTGGCGCAGGTCCCCCTCGCCAACCGCGCGACCATCGGCAACATGAGCCCCGAGTTCGGCTCGACGGCCGCGATCTTCCCGATCGACGACGTCACCCTCGAGTACCTGCGCCTCACCGGCCGCAGCGAGGAGCAGATCGACCTCGTCGAGGCCTACGCGAAGCTGCAGGGCCTCTGGCACGACCCCAGCGTCGAGCCCGAGTTCAGCGAGTACCTCGAGCTCGACCTCGCGACCGTCGTGCCGTCGATCGCCGGCCCGAAGCGCCCGCAGGACCGCATCGAGCTGTCGAGCTCCAAGTCGCAGTTCGAGCTCGACCTCGAGCACTACGCGAGCACCGACCACTCGGTCGTCGACGCCGCCGTCGAGGGCACCTTCCCGGCCTCCGACCCCATCGGGTTCACCGCCGAGGACGACGACCAGGACGCCGAGCACGTGCACTCGCACACCTCGCACGCCCCCGCGAAGGTCACGAAGCCCACGCCCGTGAAGCTCGAGGACGGCTCGTCCTTCACCCTCGACCACGGTGCGGTCGCCATCGCGGCCATCACGTCGTGCACCAACACCTCGAACCCGTCCGTCATGCTCGCGGCCGGCCTGCTGGCCCGCAACGCGAGCATGAAGGGCCTGAAGGCCAAGCCGTGGGTCAAGACGACGCTCGCCCCCGGGTCGAAGGTCGTCACCGACTACTACGCGAAGGCGGGCCTCACGACCTACCTCGAGGACCTCGGCTTCTACACGGTCGGCTACGGCTGCACCACCTGCATCGGCAACTCGGGCCCCCTGCTCGACGAGATCTCCACGGCCGTCCAGGACTCCGACCTCGCCGTGACGGCCGTGCTCTCGGGCAACCGCAACTTCGAGGGGCGCATCAACCCCGACGTGAAGATGAACTACCTGGCGAGCCCGCCGCTGGTCATCGCCTACGCCCTGGCCGGGTCGATGAACTTCGACTTCGAGCGCGACGCCCTCGGCACGGCCGACGACGGGACCGAGGTCTACCTCCGCGACATCTGGCCCGACGCGGCCGAGGTGCAGCAGACCATCGACTCGTCGATCGACACCGAGATGTTCACGCACGAGTACGCGGGCGTCTTCGACGGCGACGAGCGCTGGCGCTCGCTCCCCACGCCGACCGGGGCCACGTTCGAGTGGGACGCCGAGTCGACCTACGTGCGCAAGCCCCCGTACTTCGAGGGCATGACGCTCGAGACCACGCCCGTCTCCGACATCACGGGCGCGCGAGTGCTGGCCGCGCTGGGCGACTCGGTGACGACGGACCACATCAGCCCCGCCGGGTCGATCAAGGTCGACAGCCCCGCCGGTCGCTACCTCGACGAGCACGGCGTCGACCGGAAGGACTTCAACTCCTACGGCTCGCGCCGCGGCAACCACGAGGTCATGATCCGCGGCACCTTCGCCAACATCCGGCTGAGGAACCAGCTGCTCGACGGCGTCGAGGGCGGGTACACGCGCGACTTCACGCAGCCCGACGCGCCGCAGGCCTTCATCTTCGACGCGAGCGCCCGCTACCAGGAGCAGGGCACCCCCCTGGTCATCCTGGGCGGCAAGGAGTACGGCTCGGGCTCGTCGCGCGACTGGGCCGCCAAGGGCACGAACCTGCTGGGCGTCAAGGCGGTCATCACCGAGAGCTTCGAGCGCATCCACCGCTCGAACCTCATCGGCATGGGCGTCGTCCCGCTGCAGTTCCCCGAGGGCGAGACCTGGGCGTCGCTCGGGCTCGACGGCACCGAGTCGATCAGCATCACCGGCCTCGAGCAGCTCAACGAGGGCACGACGCCGCGCACCGTGCGCGTCGTGGCCGAGCCGACCGAGCACTCGCGCCCCGGTGCCGAGACGGTCGAGTTCGACGCCGTCGTGCGCATCGACACCCCCGGCGAGGCGGACTACTACCGCAACGGCGGCATCCTGCAGTACGTGCTGCGCAGCCTCGTCTGAGGCTCCGTCGCAGGGTCCCCGTCCGCTCCGCGAGCGGCGCGGGGACCCTGCCGACGACGTCAGGAGGCGGTGCCTAGACTGGCACTGGCTGCCTCCTGTCCGGCAGGCGGAAAGGAGCCACAGATGGGCATTCTCGAGACGATCCACCAGCCGCGGGACCTCGACCGGCTCGACGACGAGCAGATGGTCGAGCTGGCGGGGGAGATCCGGCGGTTCCTCGTCACCGAGGTGTCGAAGACCGGTGGCCACCTGGGGCCCAACCTCGGGGTGGTCGAGCTGACCCTCGCCATGCACCGGGTGTTCCGCTCGCCGCACGACGCGTTCGTGTTCGACACGGGCCACCAGTCGTACGTGCACAAGCTCGTCACCGGGCGCCAGGACTTCAGCGGGCTCCGCCTGCGCGGCGGCCTGGCCGGCTACCCGCAGCGACGCGAGTCCGAGCACGACATCGTCGAGTCCTCCCACGCGTCGAGCTCGCTCTCGTGGGCCGACGGCATCTCGCGGGCCTTCCAGCTCACCGGGCAGGACGACCGCCACGTGGTGGCGGTCGTCGGCGACGGCGCCCTCACGGGCGGCATGACGTGGGAGGCGCTGAACAACATCAGCGACGACAACGGGCGGCGCCTCACGATCGTCGTCAACGACAACGGACGCTCGTACGCGCCGACCATCGGCGGCATGGCGAGGTTCCTCAACACGGTGCGCACGCGGCGCACCTACCGCGACCTGCACCTCGGCAGCGAGCAGTTCTTCGGCCACCTCGGGCACCCCGGCCGGGCCGTGTACCGCGGCGTCCGCGGCGGTCTGCACGGGTTCCTCAGCCGCTTCACGAACAACGAGGCGCTCTACTCGAACCTCGACATCAAGTACATCGGGCCGATCGACGGCCACGACCAGGTGGCCATGGAGGAGGCGCTGCGGCAGGCCCGCGACTACGGCGCCCCCGTCATCGTGCACGCCATCACCGAGAAGGGCCGCGGGTTCGACCCGGCCCGGGCGGACGTCGCCGACCAGTTCCACGCGGTCGGCCAGATCGACCCCGAGACCGGGGAGCCCCTCGAGACGACGGCGGCGCGGTCGTGGACCAGCGTCTTCGCCGACGAGGTCCTGGCCATCGCGGACGAGGACCCGACGGTCGTCGGCATCACCGCCGCCATGCTGCGCCCCGTCGGCCTGCACAAGATGGCCGAGGCTCACCCCGACCGGGTCCTCGACGTCGGCATCGCCGAGCAGCACGCCGTCACCAGTGCGGCGGGCCTCGCGTTCGGCGGCCTGCACCCCGTCGTGGCCCTCTACGCCACCTTCGTCAACCGGGCGTTCGACCAGGTCCTCATGGACGTCGGCCTGCACCGGGCCGGCGTCACCTTCGTGCTCGACCGCGCGGGGGTCACGGGGCCCGACGGTCCCAGCCACCACGGCATGTGGGACCTCGCGATCCTCCAGGTCGTGCCGCACATCCGGCTCGCGGCGCCGCGCGACGCCAGCAGGCTCCGCGAGGAGCTGCGCGAGGCGGTCGCCGTCCAGGACGCCCCCACGGTGCTCCGGTTCTCGAAGGGCACGGTGGGTGCCGAGCACGAGGCCGTCGAACGGCTCCACGACGGGGTGGACGTGCTGGCCCGCACCGGCCGGCCCGACGTGCTGCTCGTCTGCGTCGGCCCCATGGCCACCACCGGCCTCGAGGTGGCCGAGCGGCTCGCCGCGCAGGGCATCGGCTCGACGGTCGTCGACCCCCGCTGGGTGGTGCCCGTGCCGGGCTCGATCATCGAGCTCGCCCGGGACCACCGCCTCGTCGTCACCATCGAGGACGGCGTCCGCGTCGGCGGCATCGGCACGCGCGTGCGACAGGACCTCCGGCAGGCCGGCGTCGACACGGCCGTCACCGAGCTCGGCCTGCCCGACGAGTTCCTCGACCACGGCTCGCGGGCCGAGATCCTCGAGGAGGTCGGGCTGACCCCTCAGCACATCGCCCGCGACGTCGTCGCCCAGGTGCTCGGCAGCAAGATCCCCGTCGCGCGGCCGTTGGACGACGCTGCGGACCCGGCGGACGTCGACCTCCGCCGCGACTGACGCCGCAGGCCTCGTCGGGCGGGCAGGAGGCGCGGTGCCCGCCGGGCGCGACCGGCGCCTCCTGCCCGCCCCGGCACCACCACGAAGGCCCCCTCGCCGCGGCGAGGGGGCCTTCGGTGCGCGGGGTCAGCGTGCCTCGACGCCGCGGACCACCGGGTCGTGGAAGGTGCGCCCGCGGACCCGCTGGGAGGCGCCCACCCGGTCGAGGTAGGGCGTCACGCCGCCCATCTGGAACGGCCAGCCGGCCCCCAGGACGAGGCAGAGGTCGACGTCCTCGGCCGCCTCGACGACGTGGTCGTCGAGCATGCGGCCGATCTCGTCGGCCAGGCCGTCCTCGACGCGGACGCGCAGCTGCTCCTCGGTGAGGGCCGTGCCGCTGCCCCCGGCCAGGCGCACGGCCTCGCGGTCGAAGCCCGTGCGGCGCCCCTTGGCGTCGCGCTCGAGGATCGTGCCGTGCTCCGCGAGGCGGTGCAGCGCCTCGCTGCGGTGGAAGCGCTCCGGGAACGCCGCGTGGTGCGTGTCGAGCACGTGCGCGCCGACCGTGAGGCCGACGAGCTCGAGGAGCTCGAAGGGGGTCATCGGCAGGCCGAAGGGCGCCAGCGACCGGTCGACGACCTCGAAGGGCGTGCCGGTCTCGACGGCGTGCATGGCCTCGCCGAGCAGCTTGGCGAGCACGCGGTTGACGACGAAGCCGGGGGCGTCGGCGGTGATGACGGCGTTCTTGCGCAGGGCGGCGGCGGTCGCCATCGCCGTGCTGAGGGTCGCCTCGTCGGTCGTGCCGGTCCGCACGACCTCGACGAGCGGCATCACGGCCACCGGGTTGAAGAAGTGGAAGCCCACCAGCCGGCCCGGGTGGCGCAGGCGGGAGCCGATCTCGGCGACCGACAGGGACGACGTGTTCGTCGCGAGCACGGTCTCGTCGCCCACGACGGCCTCGACGGCGGCGAACACCTCCTGCTTGACCTCGAGCTCCTCGAACACGGCCTCGATGACCCAGTCCGCGTCGGCGAAGTCCGCGAGGTCGGTGGTGCCCACCACGAGCGCCTCGAGCCGGTTCGACTCGTCGGGCGAGATGCGCCCCTTCTCGGCGAGGGCGACGATCTCGCCCCGGATGCGCGTCACGGCCGCGTCGACCCGGGCCTGGTCCAGGTCGGTGATGACCACGGGCACCTGCAGGCGGCGGACGAAGAGCAGCGCGAACTGGCTCGCCATGAGCCCCGCCCCCACGATGCCGACCTTGGTGACCTTCCTGGCGAGGTCCTTCGACGGGGCGCCCGCGGGCCGCTTCGCCCGCTTCTGCACGAGGTCGAAGGCGTACATGCTCGCGCGGAACTGGTCACCGGCCACGAGGTCGGCCAGCGCCTCGTCCTCGGCGGCGAAGCCCGTCGCCCGGTCGCTGCGCTTGGCGGCGGCCAGCAGGTCGAGGGCCGCGTAGGGCGACCTCGCGACCGTGCCGATGCGCTCCTCCAGCTGGCGGCGCGCGATCTTGACCGCCGCGTCCCACTTGACGGCACGCTCGAGGCGCCCCGGCACGTGCGGGCGCTCGACGCGGGTACGTCCGGTGACGACGCCGTCGGCCCAGCGGATCGAGTCCTCGAGGAACGCCGTCGGCCCGAACACCGCGTCGACGATGCCGAGCTCGGCCGCCCGGGCGGGCTTGAGCATCCTGTTGTTCTTGAGCGGGTTGGAGATGACGACCTCGAGGGCGCCCTCGATGCCGATGAGGTTCGGCAGCAGCCAGGCGCCGCCCCAGCCGGGGACGATGCCGAGGAACACCTCGGGGAGGGCCAGGGCCGCGGCGGAGGAGTCGAGGGTGCGGTGGTCGGCGTGCAGGGCGACCTCGAGGCCGCCGCCGAGGGCGAGGCCGTTGACGAACGCGAAGGTCGGGACGCCCGCGTCGTGCAGCTTGCCGAGCACGGCGTGCCCGAGCCGGGCGAGCTCGAGGGCGACGTCCCGGCTGGGGATCTGCCCGACCTTGCTGAGGTCGGCCCCCGCGGCCAGCACGTACGGCTTGCCCGTGACGGCGATCGCGGCGATCTCGCCGGCCGCCGCCCGCGCGCGCTGCGCGTCGAGCACGTCGCCCAGCTCGTGCAGGGACACGGGGCCGAGGGTGTTGGGCCGCGTGTGGTCGCGGCCGTTGTCGAGGGTCACGAGCGCGAGCACGCCGCCGGAGGGCAGCGGCACGTCGCTGACGAGGGCGTGGGTCACGACCTCGTCGGCGGAGAGCTCGAGCAGTGCGTCGGTCGAGGTGCTCACTTGCGGCCTGCCTTCTTCGTCCAGTGCGGGTTCTCCCAGATGACGCTGCCGCCCTGCCCGAGGCCGACGCACATGGCGGTGAGGCCGTAGCGCACCTCCGGGTGCTGCTCGAACTGGCGGGCGAGCTGGATCATGAGGCGCACGCCCGACGAGGCGAGCGGGTGCCCGACGGCGATGGCGCCGCCCCAGGGGTTCACGCGGGGGTCGTCGTCGTCGATGCCGAAGTGGTCGAGCAGCGAGAGGACCTGCACCGCGAACGCCTCGTTGAGCTCGAAGAGGCCGATGTCGTCGATGCCGAGGCCGGCCTTGCGCAGGGCCTTCTCGGTCGAGGGGACCGGACCGATGCCCATGACCTCCGGCTCGACGCCGGCGAAGGCGAACGAGACCAGTCGCATCTTCACGCCGAGGCCGAGCTCGCGGGCGGCGTCCTCGCTCGCGAGGAGGCTCACGGTGGCCCCGTCGTTGAGCCCGGAGGAGTTGCCGGCCGTGACCCGGCCGTGCGGACGGAACGGGGTGCGCAGGCCCGCGAGGCCCTCCAGGGTCGTGTCGGGTCGTGGTGCCTCGTCGCGCGTGGCCAGGCCCCAGCCGGAGTCCGTCCGGATCGCGACGGGGACCAGGTCGGGCTGGATGTGCCCGGCCTCGTAGGCCGCCGCGAGCTTGCGCTGCGAGCCCAGGGCGAAGCGGTCGCTGCGCTCCTTGGTGAGCTGGGGGAACCGGTCGTGGATCCGCTCGGCCGTGCTGCCCATGTTGAGGGCGTCGCCGCCGACGAGCTTCTCGGCGACGAAGCGGGGGTTGGGGTCGGCGTCGAAGCCCATCGGATGCCGGCCCATGTGCTCCACGCCCCCGGCGATCGCGACGTCGTACGCGCCGAAGGCGATGCCGCCGGCGAGGGTCGTGACGCTCGTCATGGCCCCGGCGCACATGCGGTCGATCGCGTAGCCGGGCACGCTCTTGGGCAGCCCCGCCAGGAGGGCGGTGGTGCGGCCCAGCGTGAGGCCCTGGTCGCCGGTCTGGGTCGTCGCGGCGATGGCGACGTCGTCGACCCGGTCGCGGGGGAGCGACGGGTTGCGGTCCAGGAGCTCCTTCGTGGCCTTGACGACGAGGTCGTCGGCCCGGGTGCCCCAGTACATCCCCTTCTCGCCCGCCCGCCCGAACGGGGTGCGGACCCCGTCGACGAACACGACTTCTGATCTCTCGGCCACGGTGCCTCCAGTGCTCGGAACTGGTCCGATCCTAGGGAGGCGTCCGCGACGGGCGGGGATCGTCCGTGGGGTTCCTACGAAGCGTCGGCGGGAGCGGCCGGAGGCCCTTGGCGGGCCTCGACAAACGCCTCGGCGATCTCGATCGCCGTGGCCCTCACCTGCCAGGGGCGGGCGCCGAGCTGCAGCAGCGCGGTCGCGACCTCTCCCGGCCCGGCGGGCTCGGGGGCGTCCCAGCAGACCCGGCGCAGGTGCTCCGGGGTGAGGAGGTTCTCGACGGGGACGTCGAGCCGCTCGGCGACCGCGGCGACGCGCGGGCGCGCGGCACGGTACCGGGCGTCGGCCTCGGGGTGCTTGTCGGCCCACGACCGCGGCGGGGGCAGGAGGTCGCTGGCCGGCCCTCGGCTGGACGGCAGGTCGTCGGTCGCCAGGCCGCGCTCGACGGCGGCCCACCAGCGGTCCAGCTCGCTCCGGCTGGCCCGGCCGACGAAGTCCCTGAGGGCGGCGAGAGCGCGCTTGTCGGCGGGGAGCGCCTTGGCGACCGCCACGAGGGACGCGTCGGGGACGAGCCGGCCGGGGGCCGTGTCGACCTGTCGCGCGTACTCGTCGCGGGCGACCCAGAGCTCGCGGGCCACGGCGAGGCCGCGCCCGCCGCGGACGGTGTGCAGGCCGTTGAGCTTGCGCCACGGGTCGACCCGGGCGGGCTTGGCCTCCTTGGCGAGCGTCGCGTCGAACTCCTCGCGCGCGATGTGCAGCTTGCCGGCCTCGTCGAGCAGGCGCTCCATCTCGTCGCGGAGGTCCACGAGCAGCTCGACGTCGAGCGCCGCGTAGACCAGCCAGCTCTGGGGGAGCGGCCGCGTGGACCAGTCGGCCGCGCTGTGCTCCTTCGCCAGGTGCACGCCGAGCAGCTGCTCGACGACGGCGCCCAGGCCGACCTTGGGCATGCCCGCGATGCGGGCGCCGAGCTCCGTGTCGAAGATGCGGACCGGGTCGAGGCCGACCTCGCGCAGGCAGGCGAGGTCCTGGCTCGCCGCGTGGAGGACCCACTCCTCGGTGCCGACGGCCTCCTGCAGCTCGTCGAACCGGCCGATCGCCGGCGGGTCGAAGAGGAAGAGCCCGGCCCCGCGGCGGAACACCTGGATGAGGTAGGCGCGCTGCGAGTAGCGGTAGCCGGAGGCGCGCTCGGCGTCGATGGACAGCGGCCCGTGGCCGGCACGGATCGCCTCGACGGCGGCCAGGTACCCCTCGCGATCGGCGATGACGGTCACCTCGCCGTGCACGCTGTCGGCGGTGCGCACGACGGGGTCGACGGAGACGGACGCGGAGTCAGCGGGACCGGACACGACCGACCCTCCTCGAGGCCAGGAGGGTGACGCCCTCGACGGTCGGTGGCAGTCCGGCGAGCGTGCAGACGAGCTCGCTCCACGCCTCCACGTGCGGCGCGAGCTCGGTCGACGTGGGGCTCCAGGAGGCGCGCAGCTCGAGCTGGGCACCGTCGCCCTGGTCGGCGAGCTCGCCGTGGCCGGTGGACAGGATCTTGGTCGCGGTGCCGGACGGCACGTCGTACCGGGCCCCGCGGGCGTCGAGCGAGTCGACCAGCCAGCTCCACGCGACGTCGGCGACGAAGGGGTCGAGCGCGAGCTCGGCCTCGAGCGGGGCCTGCGCGAAGGCGACCACGCGGAGCGGGCCGCCCCACGCCTCCGGCTCGGAGTCGTCCCAGAGCAGGACGAACCGTCCGGTGCCCACGTCGGGGTCGGGCTCGCCGGACGCCCCCACCACGTCGCCCGCCAGGGCGAGCGAGTGGACGGCCAGGCCGCCGGGGGCGGGGATCTCGGTGACGCTCAGCTCGGTGCGCGCACCGGCGCGCCGCAGGCTGTCGACGGCCGCCGCGAACTCGGCGGGGAGGGGCGTCGACCCTGGTTCGTTGGACACCCCAGCAGACTAGGCTCCGGGCAGATCCACAGGCGGGCGGCACGCCGGGGCGCCCGGCAGGTGCCCCCGCCCCGACGACCGGAGCCGCCCGTGACCGACGCCCGCACCGCCCCGAGCCGGCCGCTCCTCGTCGTGGCCGTCGCCCTCGGCGGCGTCGCCGTCACCGCGGTGGGGGCCCTCGCCGCCGGGACGGTCGCCGCGGCCCGCCTCATCGTCACGCCGTCGCGCCGCCGCAGCGACGACGTGCGCGTGCTGGCGGTGGCTCCCGACGGGTCGACGGTGACCCTCTCGGCCGACGCCGACACCCGGCTCCCCGGCCGGTACAGCTTCTGGTTCGACCGCGGTCGGGGCCACGCGCGCCTGGGCGAGATCGTGCGCGACGACGGCCGACGGGTGGAGCGCCGCGTGGCGTCGGTCACGCGCGGCGACCTCTCCCGCGCCCGGGCGGGACGGCTCGGCGGCTGGTGGTGGCTCGACCCGGGCGAGGCCGGGCTCCCGTACGACGACGTCGTGGTCCCGACGCCGCACGGGGACGCGCCCGCCTGGGTCGTGCCCGCGGTCGGGGCCGACGACGGCCGTTGGACGATCGCCGTGCACGGACGCGGCGTGACCCGGGCCGAGACGCTCCGGGCGGTGCCGCCGTTCCGGGAGGCGGGCTGGTCCACCCTGGTGGTCTCGTACCGCAACGACGGCGAGGCGCCCCGGTCGCCGGACGGCCGCTACGCGCTGGGCGACGAGGAGTGGGAGGACGTCGAGGCGGCCCTCCGCTGGGTCGTCGAGCGCGGCGCGACGAGCGTCGTCCTGGTCGGCTGGTCCATGGGCGGCGCGACCGTCCTGCAGGCGGCGACCCGCGCCTCCGGCCGGGAGCTCGTCGTGGGCCTCGTGCTCGAGTCGCCGGTCGTCGACTGGCGCACGACCCTGCGGGCGCAGGGCGACGCGATGCACCTGCCCCGCCCGGTGCAGGAGGTCGTGCTGCGCGTGCTCGGGTCGCCCGTGCTCAGCCGGCTGAGCGGGCGGCGCACCCCGATCGACCTCGACCGGCTCGACCTCGTGGCGCGCGCCGACGAGCTGGCCGTCC
>Ga0265797_10000970_pt1 | contig 51827 bp, 47 predicted proteins | sample P2T30metagenome_FD_192433 | JGI IMG/M metagenome (GOLD analysis project Ga0265797, IMG submission 192433) | Plant litter microbial communities from East Loma Ridge, Irvine, California - P2 T30 | ecosystem: Environmental > Terrestrial > Plant litter > Unclassified | place: USA: California...
CAAGCTAAGGCGACAACTGGCTGATTTGAAAAATCAAGCCGATTTGTGAAATGGCTTCCAGTGTCAGCCGTATCTAGATGAAACCAAGCGAAAAGCTCGCCGAAGCGAGCCCTCTCACGACACATAAATAAAGTTTCCTAAGTGAAACTCACTCCCACTCGATGATCACTGACCTAGCTAAACTTATGATTTGCTAAGGGTTTTAAACTCCCTCCTCGGTAAGTACCATCCACGATACCATGCCAAAGTCATTGATCTTCGACGCGGCGACACCGCACATCACCTTGATTTCGCTGACCGCGAGTGCCGTTGTCGCGGTTGAGCCTGACGTGCATCGTATTCCGAATGAATGGTACGCCTACTTATTGAGACAAAGTGCTCAGCGCAAAGCCCGCAGCCGTTCATGTCAGCTTTTTCTTGACGGCGTACTCGGAGTCGGAAAAGCTCTTTTGCACGATTGAGAGCGAACCGTAGGGGGCCGTTATTATCTCAGCTCACGCTAGCGCACGGAACTGGCCCTCGTTGGATTGATAAGCGCATCCCTAGCGAACGGGACACAAGGCAGTGAGCCGAAAACGCTTGACACGTTTTCCGCTGCGGCCGGCAGCGTCCGGTCGGCGCTTGCAAGGCTTCTGAGGCACTCGAGCAGCTCGCAGGCTGCATCGCCGGATATGAATCGAGCATGCCGATATTGACATTCAAATGGCTGGCCCCAATCACTGATGTTCATGGGACGATTGCTGCTCTGCAGAAGGGTGTGACGGCTAGCGGCCCGCCGACGAGATACATCGATCTGCTTTACCTCTGGCGCTATAAAAGATCGGCGCGCAGAAGCGGTCGGCCTGCCCCGCGTGCTTGCCTCGCTGGACGACTACAAACTGATGTCGGAGCAAGTCCCAAGCCAGGCCCAAACACCTTTAACTTGCAAGATCATGATACTCTGTTGCTTTCGATAATTAACCGTCGCCGTTCGTGAGGTAATCGAGGAAGTGCATGAGTAGTCTAATCCACAAATTGAGTAAGCTGATCGCCGATCGTCAGCACAATCGCATTCTCCGCCTTTCCTTCCCCAACAACGATGGCCCTGCCTGCCAGTTCATGGTCAACGAACTGCGCGCTCGAGAGAGCATTTCGCGCGATTTCGAGTACACGGTCGAGATTCTTTCAGACAACCCATCGATCGCTCTCAAGGATCTCCAGGGCAAGCTAATCAGCGTCGCGCTGGTGCAGCACGGCGGTGCCCTACGCTACTTCACCGGTTACGTCTTCGAGTTTCGGCTCAAGCGCGCGGAAAACGTCGCTTTCTACGAAGCTAAACTGGGACCATGGCTCAAGTACCTGTCACTGCGCAGGGATTGCTATATCTTCCACAACGCGAACGTGTACCAGCAGACGGTTAGCGTGTTCGAAGACTACGTGGGCCACGCGCGGTGGAAGGCCCGCCTGTACGCCGACGACCCGCCCATGACGGACGCGTTCCAGTTCGACGAAAGCGACTACAACTACCTGTCGCGGCGCTGGGAAGCGGCCGGGATGCATTACTACTACGAGCATGACGAGAGCGGTCATACGCTGGTGCTGGACGATGACAGCACGCGCGCCGAGCCGATCGATGGCGATTCGGCGATCTGCTTCCACTTGCACGGCGGAGGGGCGCGCGCACAAGACACGATCGAAGAATGGTCGCCGGTGCGCAGCATCACCGCCAGCAGCATGCAGCTCGGTTCGTTCGACTTCAAGAATCCCCGCCCGCTCCTGGCCGCCATGCCATCGGCCGGCACGCAAGGGGATGTGCTCCCGACCGAAAGCTACGAATACACCGGCGCCTACGGTTTCAAGAACGCACGCGATGGCGAACGCCTGGCCCGCCTGCGCATGGAAGAGATCGAAGCGGGCGGCAAGCGCTTTGAAGCGGCTGGCAACAACACGCGCGTGCAGCCGGGCCGCTGGTTCAGCTTGACGGACCGCTATGGCAACGAGCCGTTCGGCGGTCTCGGCCAGTACAAGCCGGATGTCCATACTTCGGGCGACAAGAACCAGTTCGTCATTCTGGAGGTGGAGCATATCGCCACCAACAACTACCTGCAGGAGCAGGATGAGGCGCCGAAATACGAGAACCGCTTCATCTGCACCCGCAAGCAGGTGCCTTGGCGTCCGGGACGGGGCTTTAACAGCGTCGACACCCGCATCACCGGCCCCCAGACTGCGACCGTCGTGGGGCCGCATGGCCAGGGCAGCATCCACACTGACGAACATGGCCGCATTCGGGTGCAGTTCCACTGGGACCGGGTAGGCAACAACAGCGACGTCAGCTCGGCCTGGATCCGCATGGCCAGCCCGTGGGCTGGCGCCCAGCTCGGCTCGCATGCCATCCACCGGGTGAACTCGGAAGTGATCGTGGCCTGGCTAGACGGATCGCCAGACCGCCCGATCGTCATGGGCGCGGTTCACAACCAGCGGTATTCGCCGCCGTGGATGCTGCCGGCCCAGCAATCGCTGATGGGCTTTCGCACGCGCGAGCTAGGTCCAGACGGCGGAAACCTCGCAGGCGGGCGCAGTAACCACTTAATCCTCGACGATACCCACCAGCGCATCCAGGTGCAGCTCAAGAGCGACCATGAGCACAGCCAGCTGTCGCTTGGCCATATCACGCGGATCGAGGGCAACCCCGGTCGCGTCGACGCGCGCGGCGAAGGTTTCGAACTGGCCACTGGCGCCTGGGGCGTGCTGCGCGCAGGCAAAGGCATGTTCATTTCGACCGAAGCCAGACCGCGCGCTGCGTCGCATATCAAGGACATGGCCGAAACCATTTCGCGCCTGGGCAATGCGCGCGACCTGCACGCCGCCCAGGCCGAGGCGGCCGAAGAGGCGAACGCCCAAGCCAAGCAGCAGCACCAAAGTACCGTGAGCGACGCCATCAGCGCCCAGAACCAGGCCATCAAGGGCGATGCGGGCGGCGAATTCCCCGAGCTGTCGGAACCGTTCATCGTGTTCTCCAGCCCGGCCGGCATCTCGTCCGCCACGTCCGGGTCGACGCACATCGCCAGCAACGAGCACACGGCCATCACCACCGGCAAGAACGTGTCCATTGCCGCCGGCGAAAGCATGTTCGCGAGCATCAAGGAGACCTTCCGCCTCTTCGTGCAGAAGGCGGGCCTGAAGCTCATCGCTGCGGCGGGCGATATCGACATCAAGGCCCTGTCGGACAGCGTCAACATTCTCGCCAAGCTCAACATTACCCACAGCGCCGACCGGATCACGATCAGCGCCCGTGAAGAGGTGCTGATCAACGGCGGCGGCAGCTACGTCAAGTTGACAGCGGCCGGGATCGAACACGGCACCAAGGGCGACCACGTGGTCCACGCCGCCAACAAAAACCTGTCCGGTCCGCGCGGGCTCGACACAGTCAAGCAGGAAGAGTTCGAGAAATCGGAGCCGCGCAAATATAGCCAGCAGATCTTCGTCGACAAGAACCTGTGGGACCTGCCGAACGGCATGCGCGCGGTCAAGTACCAGTTCATCTCCGAATCGACGGGCGTGCTCGGCAGCGGTACGCTGGACGGCTCCGGCAACTCCAAGCCGCTGTTCACAGAAGTCGGCGAAGACACCAAGGTCGTGGTGGACGTCAACGACGGCCAGTGGACCCAGATCGTGACCGATCGCCACGAGGCGATCAGCCTGCCGGACGACAGCGAAATCCTGGTCTTCGATTACGATGAACACGAGGACATCGACGATGACGACGATAACGACGACGGCACCGATGACCCGACCCTGGCCATCGTCCTGGCCCCCCAAAGTACGAAAGAATTGTCATGATTAAGTTTGTCGCGCTCGGCGCCGTCCTGCTGCTCGCCTGCGGCTGCATCCAAGCCGAAGTCCTGGCCCCCGCCGCCAGTTTCCCTCTCGGCGCGAGGGAGCAGCTCATGGACGTCGCCAACGTCGGCATTGCGCGCGACGGCGCTGCCGCCTGCATCGTCGGTAGCGGCGTCAATGACGCCGCCGCCGCCGTGCACAGCAGCATTACCCTGGCCGACCTGGAGCAGAAGAAAACCAGCTGGACCAAGAAGATCGCTCCGCCCGACAGCACTGCAAACGTGTACGCGACCGCGTGCGGGTTCCAGGGCAATCACCTGTACGTGCTGGCCAATGCCGACTCGCAGCGCGCCATGGCCAACAGCCAGAGTCTAGTGTATGTGTATAAGTTTGCCCTCAATGGCGAACTACTCAAGCACGCGGCCATTCCGGTCGCCGCCCGCAGCCGCGTCGCGATCGACATACTGGCGCAGGGCGACAAGCTCACCGTGCTCGGCTACGGCAAGGACGAGGACGCGAAGAACGAGTACTACAGCATGTTCATCACCACCTTCGACGAAGCGCTCGCCTTCCAGACCCGGGTGCTGAAGGACGGCGGCTACAGCCAGTATTCCGCAGTGCGCCAGGTCGGCAATCATCTGCACATCGGCGGCGAATTTTTTCCCAGGTCGATATCAAAAGACGACCTGCCGCTCGACTACGCAATCTCGAAAATCAAGCAGGGCGGCGGTTACCTGTGGAGCGCCCGGCCCAAGCACAAGTTCGTGACGGCCTCCGACAACATCGCCACTGCGGTCGGCACGGACGGTGCGGCATTTTCGCTGTCGCAGAACCGGGGCGACACCTCGCTTATCGCCGTGGACGCCAATGGCAATGCCGCACCCGCCAGGACTTACAAAAGCCGCTTTTGCAAGGTGAAGATGTTCACCGGCGACGCCAGAGGCCAGTTGGCGATCCGTGAATCCTGCCCCGGCGCTAAACGCAAGAATACCCTGGTGCGCATCGACCCAGCAGCCGCCACCGAGCAGCCGCTCGACATTCTCGGCGCCGAGCCGGCTTTCGTCACCACCACCCAGACCCATTGGTACGGCGTGGGCGCGAGCGCCGGCAAACTGACGCTGTTCTTCGGAACGATCACGGGTCGATAATGGCGTACACCTACGAAGACAAGATCGCCTTCATCAAGAAGCTGTACTGCGCCGCCCGCGTGGTGTCTGCAGAAACCGGCATGTCCTGGGAGCTGATCCTGGCCCAGGCCGCGCTCGAGTGCGGCTGGGGCGAGAAGGTGTTGGCGGGCACGAACAACGTGTTCAACATCAAGGCCGACAGCAGCTGGCAGGGCGAGAAGCGCGTGTTCCGCGTCCACGAGGAAGACAGCCATGGCCGCATCTACTACGAGAACGCGCCGTTCCGGGTCTACGCGAACTTCGAGGAAAGCCTGCGCGACCGTACTGAATTTCTGAGAAAGAATCCGCGCTACGCCAAGGCCGGGTTGTTCGACGAGGGCGTCAAGGGCACCCTGAGCGGCGAAGCGGCCGCCCTGCTCAAGGCCGGCTACGCGACTGACAAGCGGTACGTCACGAAGCTCGAAGAGATATTCGGCGGGCGCACCATGCAGCGCTCGATCAAGGCGGCCCAAAAGGAAGGCTGCAAGGGTTGCCTGCCCGTGGTCGAAGTGACGCTCAAGACCGGGGCCAATCTCGAAATGGCCAACGCCAAGGTACTCGTCGTCCAGAACAAGAAAACGGCCGAAGTGACCACCGGACCATCCGGCACCTTTGTCGTCCGGGCTCCGCCCAACAGCGGCGACATCATCCTCAAGCTGTTCGACGAGATTAAGAAGGCCTGGATCGACCTCGAGCCGATCAAGATGCCCGAATTGGCCAAGTCGATCGCGGCGACGATCATCGCGCCGACGTTTGTCGTCGCTACCAGCACCAGGCAACACGAGAAGAAGCCCACCCCGGCAGGCGCCAAGCCGGGCCCCAAGCCAGCACCGCCGTCCCCTGCACCGGCGTCGGCCAACTTCACGCTGTACCCCATCAAGAAAGGCGATAGCTTGTCGTCGATCGGCGACGCCCACGGGGTCAGCTACCATGCGATCGCGGCGATGAACAATATCAAATCGCCCTATCACATCAGGCCCGACCAGGTTCTCAAGATTCCGAAGAAGACGGCTGCGAAGACCGAGGCGCCAAGACGGGAGCCGGCAGCCGCCGCGCCAGCCACGACAACTGGCCATGCTGCACCGCAGCGACAGGCCGCAGCCGCTGCGCCGCCACCTGCCGCTCCGCCGGCCGAAGAGGCACCGGCGCTGATCCGCAGCGCGCCGGTACTGCCGACGCCAGCGCCTTCGCTTGATACAATTTATTTCAGAAATCAATCGGGCCACCCCAAAACCGAGGCGATGCTGGCGCTGCGCGCGCCGTGGATCAAATTTGCCGAGGAAGAGTTCCAGAAGGGCGTGAAACGGCGTGCGGGACGCGCCCACGATCCGCGCATCCTGGATTACCTGAGCGCGACCAACCTGAGCGGCGCCGACAAGGGACGCGACGAGACGCCATACTGTGCGGCGTTCTGCAACTGGACCCTGATTAAGGGCGGCTACCGCGGCATCGCCGGGGCGCGGGCGCTCGATTACGCCCGCTGGGGAAGATCGACCCAGGACAACAAGCCGGCGCTTGGCGCGGTGGCCGTGATCCGGTTTCCGGGCACCACGACGCATCACGTGACATTTGTCGCCGGAATGAACAACGGCGGCGTGTCGCTGGCCACGCTGGGCGGCAACCAGGGCAACGCCAACGCGGTGACCCACAGTACCGTACCGAAGACCTGGGTAATCGCCTACCGCTATCCGGCCGATTATCCGCACTACGACGAAGACTACGTGCTGCACCATGTGCAGTCCAGTTCAGGCCCGGTGACCGCTGCCGGCACCCGTTAGCAATCGAGACAAGAGAGATTATTTTGACGAAATTCCTGCCCATCTCCCTGTCCATGCTGCTCGCAGCCTGCGACGCCAGCATGGCGTCCGCTGCGCCGCTGCAGTTTGTCAAACAGCGTGCCGGCATTAGCCACACGCTGCTGGTCGACAATCTGAAAAAGGATGCCAAGGGTGTGCCCTCGTTCGATTTCACCTACACCCAGCAAAGCGGCGGCTGCAAGTACGTCCTGTCGGGCAAGGCGGTGGCGGGTCATGAGGAAGTCGACGGCAAGCTCGAGCTGGAAATCTACAATCCGCAGGGCCCGGGCGGCGAGCAGGCCCCGGCCATCATGACGTTCTACGCTGGCGAAGACAATTTCACGCTGCCGGTCAAGGACGTGCTCAAGCCGCACTCGGTCACTTACCTGAAGCTGCTCGACGCCACCGCGCGCGCCAAGAGCTGCGACAAAAAGGCCGACCGGATCGAGATCGTATTCACCAAGACCACACGCTGAAGCTGGCAGCATGAAGATCGTCGGATGGATCAGGGTGGACGACAAAGCGTCGTGCGGCGGCGTGGTGGCCGAGGGCTCCACGACGGAAAAGAGCCACGGCAAGGGCTACGCCTTCCAGGGCGCGGCCATGAACTGCCCGAGCGGCTGCACCATCGCCGACGCCTACCCGCATGCGCGGCTCGAGAATGGCAAGCAGCGCGTCACGCATGGGCAGTGCACCAGCGGCGGCTGCTCCCTTATTTCCACGCTGAACAATATCGATGGCATCGGCAATGCCAGCGGCGCCGTCGTGGCCGATGCCTTCGCGCAGGATGCCCAAGGCAAGCTGCTCAGCATCTTCCTGCCGCGCTCGCCCGCGCTGTGCGAATATGACCAGCACATCGTGTTCACCGACGAACACGGCGCCCCGCTGGACGATGTGCATTACCAGCTATTCGATGCGCGCGGTGCGCTTATCAGCGGGATCACCGGCAAAGATGGGCGCACCGAGATCATGGGCGGCGATCGCGATGAGACGCTGTCATTTATGATTGGACGGACGGAAACGGCATGACCGAGACCCAGGCCCAGGCCGTTCCGGCGGCTGCCTTTAAAATCCCTCTGACGCCCAAGGCCGACAAGCATGGTGTCAAGATCAAGCTGCGCGTGTTCTGGAAGACCACCAAGCTGTGGACACCAGCGCTGATCGAAGACTTCCAGCGCCAGGTACTGCCGATTGCGCAGCGCCTACGCGTCGAACAATACTGGAACAAGGACGGTGAAATCCGCGGCAACAAGTTCACCTGCGAGGACTTCGCCTTGCGCGTGCTGTGCGAGTACGCCAGCGCGCAGGGCCTGCCGGTCAAACTGACGACCGGGGTGCGCACCTACCGCAACATCGAGGTGTACAACGCGACCGAGCATGCCGCGTACGGCGCTCACATGTACGGCTTCGCGCACATGGTTATGCGCACGTACGGCGCGCCGGACATGCAGCGCCTCGGCGCCAACACGCTGGCCGTCGCCACGCCCGAAGAACTACTGCCGGGCGATATCCTTGCGCTGGTCCACGATGCCAAGGGCCGCGCCACGGGCGGACGGGCACACCACATCCAAGTGGTGGTGCACGGCGGCACGTCGCGCATCGCCATCTTCCAGGGCAATTCGGACTCGACAATCCACCGGCCAATCACTTGGGTCAACCGCCTGTTGGGACGCGATGGCGCCGATCCCTCGCAGGATGCGTATGCGGGCATGCCGCTCGAAAACGGGGTGTACACCAAGAATGGCAAGACCGGCTGGGATTACCTGAACCACACCACCAAGAGCGGCAGCAAGGATTTCCTGAAGATGTTCGACATGGTGCGATGGAATTTTATGGAGTTCAATAAATGAACCTGACGCCATTCGAGGGCTTTCTGGCAGCGCTGGCGGACAGTGAATTTTCAGCCCTGTTCTATATCGCCGCCGTCTTCCAGCTTGGCGTGCTGGCGCTCGGATTCGTGCCGCGCGTACGCGCAAGCAAGGCATATGCCGCCGCAGAGGCGTTATCCCACGTACTGTTGACGGCGTTTCTGGCGGCCGGATTCTACTTCGCCACGCGGTCGGTGGCGTGATCCGGCAGCAGAGCACCTCCCACGCAATGTATGGTTCCTGGAATGAGATATTTTGAGGGCGAAGACAAAGTCCAGCCTGTCAGGCGGATATGCAGGCTGCCGCACGGCAGCAGCAACTCCAGGGAGCAACCTCCGATACAGAAGCAGAAGTAAATCTGTTGCTCCGATACTTAAACCAGCTCAAGGCGACCTTCGTCCGGTCGCGTACGCTTATAAAAAAGCTCGCCGAAGCGAGCTTTTTTAAACCCCAAACGAGGATTTTCCCCTAGGAAACCTCACTCCCACTCGATTATCAACGAAGAGCTAACGCATTGAGTTCATACGAGTTTCTGGCACCGGCACTGAGCCATACCATTGACGATACCATGATAAGCGAACGGTTACGGCCTGCCGAATAGCCTCTTGAGCGTTAATGCTTCGTATCCAGTGGACACGCGGCCTCGCCCGCCTTTCGATGTCCGGGTCGACCTTTCGCTTCGAATCCGACGGTGTCAGCCATCTCTCCGATGAAAAATCGTGGCTTTTGGTTTTACCCACATTTCTGCCCACACCACTCTGCGTGTCCAGGTGCCGTCAATCTCGTCCTTGGCTACGAGACATTACTTCTATAATGTCATATGGTTGAAAAGGAAGTCTCCACGTCCTTAGGGTCGACGATGATCAGCAACTGCCCGCGTGAAACTTATCCTGAGTGCACGCCCGGGCGTTGATGAGATTGGTTGCTGACCGTGCTTACCCTCGTGACTTCCGTACATGAAGTCACGGGCGAAAGAACCGCTTAGTGTGGACTCCGCGCCTCTTGGTAGCTTGGAGCTGGAACGGAACTGTTCTGATCGAGACACAGGATTCGCCCGCATGCTCCTGGTCGCCTGGTCATGTATGTGTACGGCTTAGAATTGCTTATTGGAGACTACATGACGAGCGCGTAGGGGCCCTGCTCGTCTGAAGCGCCAACGAAAAGCCGCCTTGCGGCGTCTTTTCTCTTTGCAACTTGGCGGACAGTGGGATTCATATCCTCCGATGAAAGCACAAGCCGGTACTTCGATTCTGCGTACTGGTCAAGTAATTTTGAATACGACGATAGTTCTTTCTCTGCCATTCTGCGTGACGGCCCTTCGGCTGTTATCAAGTGTGGTGCACCATTCAAAATAAACGGCGATGAACCTAATGCAAACGGGCCCCAAAGGGGCCCGTGCTATGAAGATCTGGAGGCAAGAACGGGAATCGAACCCGTCTACACGGTCTTGCGGGCCGTATTCTCACCAATACAATCAAATATTTGGCTGAGAACGGCAGTTTTCACCGCTTGATGTCGCTCAATCGATCTCATGAGTCGTCCAAATCTGCGTCGAAACCGCTATGTAGCACTCTCCTCTTAGATCAGCGACGCAACTTGATCTAATCCGCTTAGCAGAGTTAATGCAATCTACTGTTGCACTGAGACTCAACTGACCGATTTCACGTTCTTGCTTACCCCTGCCCGAGGCAAGATTCTGGAGAAAAATCAACCGGCCTCCCAGACACTCCACGCAGGCAAAAGCCAATGATTGACATGGCATGCGTGCGCAATACATCCTCATCTATCGCAGGCTGATTCGACAAAGGATTGACCAGCCCCTCGAACAAACACCCAACGATGCAATCTGCCGATGCGCTTGCATTTTGCGCTGGGAACTCACCTGAGCTGATTCCAGCTTCAATAATCGTCAGAAAGACCTTGGCCAGGGCTCGGTGGTACTTGAGCCGCGCCGCTTCGATTTCCGGCTCGACAGGCTCGGCTACCAGAGCATGCGCCATCCGCCGCCCCTGCAGTGCGCGGCTTGCAAATGTCCAGGCGGCCGCCCCCAGGCGCTCGGCGGCACCGCCCGGCGCCTGTGCCACTGCATCGACGACGTCTACCTCGCGCTGCGCCACCAGGCTGACCACCTCGACCATCAGTTCTGACCGTGTAGGAAAGTAGCGATACAAGGTTCCCACCGCAATCCCTGCGGTCTCGGCGATCGCAGACATTTGCACTTCACGAAAACCCACTTTGGCCACCAGGCGCCGGGTCGCATTCAGGATCAGCGGGATCTTGTCCGGACCCCGATGCCGCAAGCGCGGCTTATTTGCACTGGACAGTTGATCTTCCTTCGAATCGTCTTTCACCGCATCTCCATCGCTGTACAACGGAATTCTACCTCGTCGACGACGGCGTGCGCTCGGCTAGTGCCTGTCGATTGAGATATCGATATCTGATTGACACGCGCAAAAAGTCATTCTATTCTTAAGTGAAGCTAGATTCTAGTAACTAGCTAAGGAGACGAGTTCCGCGTTAGTCGGAGCCGTCTCCCTGTGCAAGCTGCAACGCCGCTGTACGGAGTTCCTGCCAAAGGGAACGAACACCACAATCAGGAGACGACATGAACTACCTTTCAAGCGCGCTTGCGCTTGGCGCTGCCTTATGGGCAAGCCAGGCGTCAGCGCAGACTTCAGTGCAGGTCTACGGGCTGGTCGACGGTGCGCTGGCCCGTATCACCAATGCCAACGCGGCGGGCGATGCGGTCACAAAAGTACCGTCCGCGACCGGAACCCTGCCCTCGCGCATCGGCTTTCGCGGATCGGAAGATCTGGGCAATGGGCTGCAGGCCTTCTTAGTGCTGGAAAGCGGCTTCGCCCTCGACACCGGAACGTCGGGCCAGGGCAACCGCCTGTTCGGCCGCGGCGCCAACGTCGGCCTGAAAGGCGCGTGGGGGGCGCTGACGCTGGGTCGCCAGAACAACATGACTGCCTATGCGACGCTCAAGAGCGACATACTCGGTCCGCAATTGTTCTCGATCAGCAGCATCGACCTGTATCTTCCTAACGCGCGCAGTGACAACGCCATCGGCTACCTGGGCAGCTTCTCAGGGTGGACATTAGGGGCAACCTACAGTGTCGGACGCGACGCGTCGGCGGCCGGCGGCGCCGCTGGCACCAATTGCGCAGGCGAAGTCGCCGGAAATGCAAAAGCGTGCCGCCAATACACGGCGCTGCTGGGTTACGAAACCCCGCGCTTTGGTATCAACGCTTCTTTCGATCGCCTGTACGGCAACACTGGCGCCGGCAACGGCCTCACCAGCAGCAGCCACAACGACACCTACACCACGGTCAACGGCTACCTGATGCTGGGTTCTACCAAAATCGGCGGCGGCATCATCGACCGCGAACGCAACGCCGCCACAGGCCGGATGGAATCGATTCTCTACTACGTCGGTGCCAGCCATCCAATTGGGCGATTCGTGCTCGATGCGCAGGTCGCAAAACGTGATACCAGGCGCTCGATCGACGACGTCACCATGGTCGTTGCGCGCCTGACCTACCCGCTGTCGAAACGCACCGCGCTGTATGCATCGGTGGCCCGGATCGACAACGACGGCGTATCGGCGGTCGCCCTCGATCTCGGTGGCACCGTTGGCGTGGGTCTGGCCCAGAACGGCGTCATGACCGGCATTCGCCATGCATTCTAAATCCTGTTCACAACACGTCGTACCCACTGTATCGCACACCGAGGGAGTCACCCCATGCGCACCGTAAATATTCAAAAGCTGATCGACGAATCGACGTTCAGCGGCTTTCATCGCTCCATCCTGTTCTGGTGTTTCATCGTCCTGGTCGTGGACGGTTACGATCTGGGTGTGGTCGGCGCGGCACTGCCGCTGATCATGACCGACATGGGTGTAACCGCAACCACCGCCGGCTTCATGGCCAGCTCGGCCCTGTTCGGGATGATGTTCGGCGCCATGTTTTTCGGCGCCCTGGCCGACAAGCTGGGACGGCGCAAGATGCTGGCGCTGTGCATTACGCTGTTCAGCCTGTTCACCGCAGCCGCCGGCCTCACCCATGAACCGGTCAGCTTCAGCATCACCCGTTTCGTGGCCGGGCTCGGCATCGGCGGCGTGCTGCCGATTGCCGCCGCGCAGATGGGCGAGTTCTCGCCGGCCAAGATCCGGGCTCGCCTTGTGGCCATGGTCTTTGCCGGCTACGCGGTCGGGGGCGTGCTGGTGGCCGTTGTCGGCAAGCAGCTCATTGCCGATTACGGCTGGCAGTCGACTTTCTTCGTCGCCGCGCTGCCGATCGCGATGATCCCCTTCATGCTCAAGTCGATGCCCGATTCGGTGCCGTTCCTGATCAGACAGGGCCGGATCGATGCGCTGCGCCATATCGCGGCCAGAGTCGCGCCAGGTGAAACGATTCCCCCGGATGCGCAGTTTTCCGTATCGGCGGTGGACCGCCAGAGTAGCGCCCCGGTCATGGCGCTGTTTCGAGACGGACGCGGCTTCAGCACCGTGATGATCTGGATCGCCTTCTTCTTCGGCCTGTTCATGGTGTATGCACTGAGCTCGTGGCTCACCAAACTGCTGGCTTTGGCCGGCTACAGCCTCGGCTCGGCGCTGAACTTCGTCCTGATCTTCAATGCGGGCGCCATCCTCGGCGCCGTCGGCGGCGCCTGGCTGGGCGACAAGTTCAACATCAAGAACGTGCTGATCTGCCTGTACGGACTGGGCGCGGCGTCGCTGGCGGCGATGGGGTTCATCCAGTCCACCGAACTGCTGTCGGTTGCCGTATTCATCGTCGGCGCCTCCACGCTCGGCACCCAGCTGGTGGCGTATGCTTACGCCGCATCGTTCTACCCTGCAGCCATCCGCTCGACCGGGGTCGGTTTCGCGTCCGGTATCGGCCGGGCCGGCGGGATCATGGCGCCAATCATGATCGGCGCCCTGGTCGCCCTCGAGCTGCCGCTGGAACAGAACTTCATCGCGATCGGCGTGGCCGGCCTGCTGGGCATGTTCGCGGTGATCCTGGTCAACCACCGCTTGGCCGCCTCGTCGCCCCACGCTGCACCTGTGACCGCTTGATGGCGGCTACCGTCCGCCTGGCCAGGCGGGCGGTGACCATCCCGGGTCCATCATTTTTTAAATTTTCATTCACAGTCATTCACCGCCAACAAACCATGAGCAAGCGAACCAGCCCCCCCCCTACCCTTGACGCACACTTACTGCGCGACGCGGTTGACTGGGCCGTGACGTCCAGGCGCTCGGTCCGCGCCTTCCTTCCAACCGAGGTGGCGCGTGCCGACATCGAGGCCATCCTCGACGTGGCGCGCTACAGCGCTTCGGGGGTGAATACGCAACCGTGGCGCGTGCACGTCGTCACTGGCCAGGCCAGGGAACGCCTGAGCGCCGCCATCGTGTCCGCCCATGACGCTCCCGACGATGGGGAGTACCGCGAACCCTACGACTATTACCCTGCCCAATGGCGTTCGCCCTTTCTCGAGCGCAGGCGCAAGGTAGGCTGGGACCTGTACGGCCTGCTCGACATCGAAAAAGGCGACAAGCCGCGCATGCATGCGCAGCATGGGCGCAACTACCGTTTCTTCGATGCCCCGGTCGGGCTCATGTTTACCGTCGAGCGCATCATGGGCCGCGGCAGCCTGATCGACTACGGCATGTTCTTGCAGAGCATTATGATCGCCGCCAGGGCACGCGGGCTCGACACTTGCCCGCAGGCCGCCTTCAACGCCTACCACGAGATCATTGCCAGCCAGCTTGGCATTCCCGACAGCGAGATGCTCGTATGTGGCATGAGTCTCGGCTACGCAGACCCGGCGCGCATCGAAAACACTCTGGTGACCGAACGCGCGTCCATCTCCAGCTTTACAACTTTCCATGAAAATAACCAACAGGAGATTGCAGCATGAGCGCAGCAGCCTATTCGTTCGGCCTCGACAAGAACGGCGCAAATCACATCCCGCTGACCCCGCTCCACTTTCTGGACCGTACTGCCGACGTCTACCCGAACCGGGCCGCGATCGTGCACGGAACGTTCACCCAGTCGTGGGCGGTGACGCGCGAGCGCTGCTACCGGCTGGCCTCGGCGCTGGTCAAGGCCGGCATCGCACCGCGCGACACGGTGTCGATTGTCGCGCCCAACACGCCGGCGATGCTCGAAGCCCATTTCGGCATACCGCTGTCGGGGGCGGTGCTCAATGCGATCAACTGCAGGCTCGACGCCGACGGCATCGCCTTCATCCTGCGCCACGGCGAATCGAAACTGCTGCTGGTCGACCGCGAGTTTGCGCCGGTCGTCGCCAGGGCCATCGCCGGCCTCGAGCATCCTCCACGTGTGATCGACATCGACGACCTGCTGGCGCCGCCAGGCGAAGCCATCGGAGACACCGATTACGAAACGTTTCTGGCCGGCGGCGACCCGCACTTTGCCGGCTGCTGGCCGGACGATGAATGGACGCCGATTGCCCTGAACTACACTTCGGGCACGACTGGCGATCCGAAAGGCGTGGTGCCGAGCCACCGCGGCGCTTACCTGATGAGCATGCTGCAAATGACCAACTGGGGGCTGCCGCGCGCCCCCGTATACCTGTGGACCCTGCCCATGTTCCATGCCAACGGCTGGTGCTTCACCTGGGCCATCACCGCGGCGGCCGGCACCCACGTGTGCCTGCGCAAGGTCAACGCGCAGAACGTCTTCGCAGCGATCGCGCAGCATGGGGTTGACCATTTCTGCGCGGCGCCGATCGTGCTGGCCGGGATGGCGGCATGCCCGCCAGGCGAGCGGCCGCGACTCGCGCGCCCGGTGCGGATCCTGACGGCCGGCTCGCCGCCGCCGGCAGCCGTGCTCAAGAGCGTGGGCGAAATGGGATTCGACATCGAGCACGTGTTCGGCATCACCGAAATTGCCGGCACCCCCGTCAGCTGTGCATGGCAGGACGAATGGGACGACCTGCCGCTCGACGAGCAGGCCAGGCGCAAGGCGCGCCAGGGCGTGCGCGCCGCCGCCCTGGAACACCTGCGCGTCGGCGACCAGGACACGCTCGAGCCGGTGTCGGCCGATTCCACCCATTCCGGCGAAATCCTGGTGCGGGGCAATACCGTCATGATGGGCTACCTGAAGAATCCCGACGCGACAGCGCGTGCGTTCCAGGGAGGATGGTTCCATACGGGCGACGTCGCCATCGTCCATCCCGACGGTTACGCCCAGATCACAGACCGGTCGAAAGACATCATCATTTCGGGTGGCGAGAACATCTCGTCGGTCGAAGTCGAGGACGTGCTGTACCGCCTGCCGAAGGTACTCAGCGCGGCCGTCGTCGCCCAGCCGGACAGCAAGTGGGGCGAGGTTCCGTGCGCCTATGTGGAGCTCAAGGACGATGCCGGAGCGATGTCGGAAACCGAAGTCATCGAATTCTGCCGCTCGCAGCTTGCCCACTTCAAGTGTCCGCGCAAAGTGGTCTTCGGCGAGCTGCCGAAGACGGCAACCGGCAAGATCCAGAAATACAAGCTGCGCGAACATGCAGGCAGCAGCGACGCCATCGCCAAGCTCGCAGGATTGATGATGGACGACTTGCAGCAACCACCCCCGAAAGCAGACGCTTCCCAGGCTAGCTAATAAGAGGCAACGACATGAAAACAGTGAAAACGTTCAGCGCCAGGTCACTCGAGGCTGCACTGGCGGCCATCCTGCTGGCGGCATGCAGCGATTCGGATTCCGTGGATACCAGTCCGGTCGCGAACGGAGGAGCGGAAGCGGCCCTGGCCCAGAGCCGCTGCAGCGCGCTTGCCGGCATGACCGTTGCAGCCGCCGATATCGGCTTGCCGACCAAGGGTGCGATCATCGCTTCGGCCACGCTGGTCAAGGCCGACGCCGTTGCGAACGGCAATGGCGAATACTGCAAGGTGCTGGGCAACATTCTGCCGGTTGACTTCTACGCAGGCCTCATCCAGTTCGAGGTCGATCTGCCCACCGGCTGGAACGGCAAATCGGTGCATTTCGGCGGCGGCGGATACGACGGTACCATCCCGGATACGACGACCCATGCGCAATCCGGGTTTGTCGTTGCAGCTGAGGCGCCCGGGGTGCCGACGCCGCTGGCGCGGGGCTACGTGACGTTCGGGAGCGACGCCGGGCGCCAGGGAGGATACGGGGCGGCGTCGACCCTGCAGAACGACGAGACGCTGGCCAATTACGCCGGGGCCCATATCAAGAAGACGCGCGATGTGGCGGCTTTCCTGACCAACCGGCAGTATGGCAAGCCGGCGGCACGCACCTATTATGTGGGCGGCTCCGGCGGCGGCAGGCAGGGCCTGTACGCGGCCCAGCGCTTTCCCGCCGATTACGACGGCATCATTTCGACGTTTCCGGCATCGAATCTGACGGGACTTTTCCTCCAGATGGCGCGCATCACCCAGGCGTCCCAGGCGCCAGGCGGATTCATCCCTCCGGTCAAAGGCAAACTGCTGACCGAGGCGGTCATGCGGCAGTGCGATGCGCTCGACGGCGCCCGGGATGGCCTGATCAGCAATCCATCGGCCTGCCAGTTCGACCCGGCAACGCTTCGCTGCCCCGGCGGAGGAGAAACCGCCTCGACCTGCTTCTCGGATGCGCAACTGAACACGATCGTCACGGCCGCGACCCCGCTTGATACCCGTTATGACCTGGCGAACGGGATACGCAGTGTGCCCGGCTACGCCATCCTTGCAGGCACCGACTTCTTTGGCGCCACGTACTATTCGCTTGGAGCAAGCGCGCAGCAGGCAGCCGATGAATCCCTGACGTTCGCCGTATCGTCGCCGTTCTATTACCTCGCCACCAACACTACGCAGTACGCCATCGCCCGCGACAGGAACATGACCGCGCTGCGTTTCAATCCGGTCGACCCGGGCCCATTGACCGCCCGCACGCAAGCGGTCAGCGCCTTGTGGGATGCAACGACGACCGACTTGAGCGCGTTCGAGCGGCGTGGCGGAAAGATCATCCTGCAACATGGCTTGGCAGACCAGGCGATTCCGGCACAGATGTCGATTGACTATTACCAGCGCCTGCTCGCTCGGTACGGCCAACCGGCGCTGGACCGCTTCCTGAAATTCTACCTCGTGCCCGGCGCGGCGCATGCCATCGAAAACCAGTTCGGCGGGGCCTACGATGCGCTGGCAGTGCTCGACAACTGGGTTGTCAACAATGCGGCTCCCGGTGACCTGGTTATTAGCGACGTCGGCACGCCGACGGCCGGACGCACGCGTCCTCTGTGCACCTATCCGTCCTGGCCACGCCACAATGGCAACGGCGACGTCAACAGCGCCGCAAGCTTCACCTGTACCAAATAGGCCGCTGTGCTCACGGAGCCCGCCATGCATTCACTCAGGAGCACATGCGATGCCACATACGCCGGATGACAACCCGCAATCGCCGCCCGGGCCGATCGAAGTGGGCTATCGATTCGCCAGGATGCACCGCTTCGACCCGCGCCAGGTCAGCGCGTTCGCCCATGCCGCCGGAGACGACAATCCGCTACACCACGACGCCGGCATCGCTGCTTGCTCGCGCTTCGGCGGCCTGATTGCCAGCGCTACGCACACGGGGAGTTTGCTGATGGGCCTGGCCGCTTCCCATCTGTCGAAGGACAGCAACGTGGTCGGGGTCAGCTTTACCCTGGAGCTGCTCAAACCGGTGTTCGCGGACGAAGAAGTCGCGCTGGCCTGGATCGTGGACAAGGTCGAACCGCATCCCAGGAGCGGCAGTTTCCTCGAGCTGTCGGGTTCGGTCACCGGCGCCGACGGCACGCTGCGCCTGTCCAGCCGTGGGAGGGTTCTGGTGTGGTAGACAATGTCCCGCGAGACCGGAGAGGCCCGGAACCATCGAGTTGCCCATGTCTCTGCCGGCTGCAGTTCGGAACTCCCTTCCGGGGAGCTGCTCGATGGAACTGATCGACATCGCGTTCGAGGCTGGCCGCGCCGCCGTCGAGTTGTCTGTTCGTATTGTTGCCTGCCATGGTCGTCATGCTGTTCGCCATGCAGTTGCTCGCGTAACGCGGCCTGCTGGACTCGATCGCGGCCGTTCTGGGGCCTGTCCTGAAACCGGTGGAGTTGACACTCCCATCCTGCAATGGCTTCAGCTGGATCCGGCCATCATCCTGCCCACGCTGACCAAATACCTCGCCGGCGATACTGCGCTGCTCGGCCTGTTTAGCGACATGCACCGCGCGGGAACGCTCGATACCGGACTGGTCAATGAAAGTGCGGGATGGCTGATTCATGCACACTTGACCTTCCCGGCGCGCGATCCTGGTTTCGGCGGGCAAGCGCATCGCCCGCGTATGGAAACCAGCCGTGCCTGGGCAACAGATAGCGCGTCAGCTGCGACGCCTTCAGGGCGCCGCCGCCCGTAACGGCGTCGAAGGTGTTCCCCTGCAGTCGCGCGCTATCAGGATGCAGTCGAGTTCGCGCGAAATGCCGGTGTCACCCCGCCTGCGCGGTGGCCGGTCGAGGGTGCGGGAGCATTTTTGCGATTCAAGCAGAAACATTCACTCGGCTTCGACGATGCCGCTCAGGGGTGGCGGCTGATCGAGCTTGACCCAGTCCAGAAAACGGTCCAGCCAGCGAAAGGCCGTGTTGGGATGGACGTCAACGAGCGCGGCACTCTTGCAGACAGTGCGCGCTTCAAGCACCGTATCGAGGTCGCTCACCAATTTGCTTTTCAGTCGCAGGCGCGCCAGCGGCGTGCCGCTCAAGTCGTTGAAGGTGCGCCCGCAATCACGGCAACGATAGCGTTGCAGATGGTCGGCATGACGATACCGATGCCGGCACGGGCTGGCGCAGCGCGGGCAAGCGCGCGCAGCTGACTTGATCTTGTCGATGAGCACCACGACCTGCTCGAGGCCTGCAGCAGGCTGCGAGAATTGACTGGGGCTGTGGCTGATTCGGCGAACCCAGGTTGCAAATCAGCGGATAAAACATGGCGCGTTCATGGACCGCTCCTGTCGATGGCAACAGGGGTTGGACCACGGGGCGGCTCATCGGATCGTTTCTCATCCCTATGTAACGTTGACAGCGCCATATTGTTTGCCCACCGCAAGGATCAGTGGGCCGGCGCCGCTACGGCCGCCGCCCCGCGGCGCGGCAGGAAGAACGCGGCGACCAACGCCACGACCGCAAGTCCGGCGCAGACCAGGTAAGCCTGCTGGGCGCCGCGCGCCATTGCAACACCGATCACCTCGCCTGCCTGCGTGTAGCCGGCGCTCGCCGCTCCCATGACCGAGAATGTGATGGCGATGCCGGCCGCGCCGGACAACTGGGTCAGCGTGTTGACGATGGCGCTGCCGTGCGGCAGCAGATGCGGCGTGAGTACGCCAAGTGACGAGGCGAACAGCGGCGTCCACATCATGGCCTGACCGACGATAATGAACAGGTAGGTGCACAGCAGCAGCCAGATCGGCGTTCCTGGCGCCAGCGTCGCTAGGTAGCACAGTCCCGCGGTATCGACCAGGGCGCCGATCACGACGAGCGGGCGCGGCCCCATGCGGTCGTACAGCCGTCCGACCACGGCCGAGACGATCGCGATTGTAAATCCGCCCGGCATCATGAACAGGCCGGCCTGGATGGTGGTCAACCCATATGATGTCTGCAGGATAACCGGCATTAAGGTCACCATCCCGTACATCGCCGTGACGAAGCACACCAGTGCCAGCGCCACCACGGCGAAAGTACGGATCGCGAATGGCCGCATGTCGAGGTAGGCCTGTCCCGATTTCTGCAGCCGGACCTGCCACCCCACGAAGGCCGCGACCACGGCGGCGCCCACCAGCAGTGAAGTGCCAGGACCCATGACAGCATGTTCTGCGCCTTCGCCGAGCGAGGCCAGGCCATATACCAGGCTGGAAAAGCCGATTGCGGACAGAATTGCCGAAAACACGTCGAGACGGGTTTCGCACGGGTCGCTGGGCACACGGATCAGGGCATTGCCGATCAGCAGCGAGACAAGCGCGATCGGCAGGATCAGGATGAACAGCCAGTGCCAGTCGAAGCGCGACAGGATCAGCCCAGAGATGATCGGGCCTGCCGCGGGCGCCGCCGCCGTGGCGACGGTGAGAAAGCCCATCATGCTGCCACGGCGCGATTGCGGCACGAGGGTATTGACCGCCGTGTAGGACAGTGGCACCACGATCGCCGTTCCGATGGCCTGGACGATGCGGCCAACCAGCAAGATCTCGAAACGGTCGGCGAAGATGGCGATCAGCGTGCCGATGACGAACAGCGCCATTGCCAGCGTGAAGACCGTGCGCATCCGGTAGCGCCCGGTCAAGAAACCGGTCGCCGGGATCACCACTGCCATCGTCAGCATGTATGCGGTGGTGAGCCACTGCGCGGTCGACGCGCTGATGTCGAGGGCCTCCATCACGCGCGGCAGCGCCACCACCATCAGCATTTCATTGAGGATCACGGTGAAGGTAGAGACGATCAGCACGGTGATCGTGACGATGGCTTCGCGAGTCAGCTCTTCTCGGCCATGGCCTGCCAGAGGCGGCAATTCAACAGCGGTTGCAGACATTTCCGGTTCTCGATAAGTAGTGTCTCGGGTCTCGGGTTGCATGACATCGGCCAGGAACCTTTCGTTGCAGCGTGACCTGACGCGACATCCTCTAGTGTACTAGAATATAGATCACAACACTAGGCATTGCGTCACACCCCTCACGGGCACGCCATCGCTTCTCTGCAGGATCATCTCATCGAAAGGAATTACATCATGCAAATAGGAATTCTCGGAACAGGTTTCATGGGCCGCGTGCTGGCCCGCAAGCTCGCCGCGGCGGGCCACGACGTCAAGGTGGCCAACTCGCGCGGCCCCGACACCATTGCTGCTGACGTGCTGGAAACCGGTGCGCGCGCCGCCATGGCCCAGGATGCGGTCGACGGCGCCGAGGTCGTGATCCTGTGCATGCCGCACACCGGTTTCGGCAAGATCAAGGACCTGGTGGCCGGCTTGCCGGAGCAGACGGTGGTGATCGACATCTCCAATTACTTCCCGGGCCGCGACGGCAAGAATCCCGAACTGGAGGCCGGAAAAGTCGAAAGCGAGTGGGTGCGCGACTATTTTGGCCGGCCAATCGCAAAGGCGTGGAATGCGGTCGCCATGAATTCGTTCGAGACCAGAGGCCGGGCCAAGGGTGAGCCGGGCCGCATCGCAGTGCCGGTCGCCGGCGACCGGGCACACGACAGGAAAGTCGCCGCCGCGCTGGTGGACGATACCGGCTTCGACGGTTTCGACGCCGGCACCCTGGCCGAATCCTGGCGCCAGCAGCCCGCTTCTCCAGCCTATATTACCGACCTGACGTACGACGAAATGGGGCCGGCCCTTGCATCGGCAGAGCGCGATCGCCTGCCGAAACGACGCGACCTGTCTGCGCAGGTATTCGCCGAGCGGGCCGGCGAGCGGGGCTCACCCGACGCTGACACCGTGGTCCGGATCGCGCGGGCACTGTTCATGTAACTAGCCATGCCGCCCCGAGCCATGCCTGCGGCGGGGCGGCATCTGGATCAGGAGTCAGGATATTCCAGCGCGCGATTTATCGATAACACAGCCGATCATGAAAAAGGCCAAGACAGAATTGCGCCGCGAAGTAGGCCAGCTGTTGTCGTTTGCGCTGTATGGCGCGGCCAACCGCGTCGCACGACTGCACAAGCCATTCTCGATCCGCCCGGATTGACCTTCCCGCAATACCTGGTGCTGTTCGAGCGGTATTCCGGGGCGCCGCGCGCGGCGGGCGAACTTGAACTCAAGCTGGCCATGGACACCGGCACCCCGCTGCTCAAGCGCATGCAGGCATCGGACCTGGTCACGCGCGTGCGCGACGCCGCCGACGAGCGCCGCGTATTGGTCAACCTGAGCCTCAAGGCGCAAACCATGCGTGCGGAGATCTGGAGCATCACAGACAAGCTCAAGACGGGGTGCCAGTTGCGCGTTAAGGCTATAGACGAGCTGCGCCAAGCACTCGAAGGCCTGGCGCATCCTGCACCGGATTGATGCGTGCATCGCACCGGTGGCCGCGCCGTTCCGTGTCGACGGACACCGCGCCCGGTATCTGTTCCTTCCAATCCCAACCTGTCTGTCTGAGCCGTCTTTCCTGGCAATGAGCTAGACAGTTATGACATGCTTTGCCAATCCATAGCACCTTGTTATCTAGTGTGCTTTAGAATAGGGTACTATGTATGGTACGCGGACGCAGTGTCGGTAGCGTCATGCAAGCCTTATGTGACTACTGTCCTTATAGGAAACCAGCAACCATGAGAATCGGAATTCTTGGAGCAGGATCGATCGGCACAACGTTGGCGCGCAAGCTCGCTGCCGCCGGTCACGATGTTAAGGTCGCTAATTCGCGCGGCCCGGAAACAATAGCCGCCGCCACACTCGAAACCGGCGCCCGCGCCACCACGGCGCAGGACGCGGTGCACAATGTGGAAGTCGCGATTCTGTCCATGCCCCAGTCCGCCTTCGCGAACGTCAGGCAACTGGTGGCCGGGCTTCCCGACCAAACCGTGGTTATTGACACGTCGAATTATTTTCCGCAGCGTGATGGGGTCAATCCCGCTATCGAGGCCGGGAAGGTTGAAAGTGAGTGGATTCAGGAATATTTTGGGAGGCCGGTCGTCAAGGCATGGAACGCGATCGGAACGGTACCGTTTGCCGAAAATGGTCAGCCACAAGGGCATCCTGACCGGGTTGCGATCCCTGTCGCGGGCGACCGTGAGGTCGACCGTAACATTGCCATTGGACTGATGAACGACACCGGTTTCGATGGCTATGACGCGGGAATGCTCGCCCATTCCTGGCGCCAGCAGCCCGGTGCGCCAGTGTATTGCACTAACCTGCAGTATGACGAGATCGAATCGGCGCTGGCGTCAGCAGAACGCGAACGCCTATCCACGCGGCGCGATTTATCGGTAGCCATCTTCACTGAGCGCTTGGGTTCGGGGGAGAATCCGGATGCGGCGACGATTATCCGGATTAGCCGGGCCCTTCAAATGTAAGAACCAGCCCCCTGACCTGACCTCCAGAGTAAATATGGGGCTATTAACGAAGCACTCGGTACATCCAGCGCCTATCCGGACGAGCGTGCTGGGCGTGCCAAGCAGGGCTGCATACACACTTTGATTGAAAGATAATTATCATGCATATTGGAATCATTGGAACAGGCGCCATGGGCCGGGTTCTGGCCCGCAAGCTCGCTGCTGCCGGACATAACGTTAAAGTAGCAAACTCGCGTGGACCGGATAGCATCAGCCCCGACGTACTGGAAACCGGCGCACGTGCGGCGACCGCGCAGGATGCCCTCGATGGCGTCGATGTTGCGATCCTGACCCTTCCGCATAGCGGCTTCGACAAGATCAAGGAACTGGTCGCTTTGTTGCCCGAGCAAACGGTTGTCATCGACATCTCCAATTATGTTCCCATTCGCGACGGCAAAAATTCCGAAATCGAAGCAGGAAAAATCGAAAGCGTCTGGGTGCAGGAATATTTTGGACGCCCAGTCGCGAAGGCCTGGAATGCCATTCTGATGTCGTCCCTGGAAAACAAAGGGCGCTCCAAGGGGCAGCCTGACCGCATTGCTGTACCTATTGCCGGTGACAGGCAGCATGACCGTGAGGTCGCCATCGCGCTGATGGACGATACCGGTTTTGATGGCTTCGATGCAGGAACGCTTGCCGAGTCGTGGCGGCTGCAGCCCGCCTCGCCAGCTTATATCACTGAACTTACCTCCGAAGAAATGGGGCCGGCACTCGCGTCGGCAGAGCGCGAACGCCTCCCAAAGCGGCGTGACTTGGCAATGGCGGTATTCGCGGAACGATTTGCTGCAGGGGCGCAGCCCGACGCCGACGAAGCGGTCAGGATTGCGCGCGCACTGTACATGTAAGTGGCGCGCGTCAGCATTGTTTCAAGCTGCGTTGGCTCACATTAGCGTGACGCGGCCATGACCCGACATTGAGCGGGTTAATCACCTGGGTTCACTTTTGCCAATTCCAGCCGGTCGGCCCAGCTTGGCAGGTTGTCGGGTCAAAAATCCAGTGTCCACGGCGACAGGCAGCTCTGGACGCTCGATTCAATTACTCAAGCAAATTGCCCAGCTGTCGATCAAAACCACTTACCACTTGTCTGAGAGGATTCACATGAAAGCATGGCGCGCGGAACAATTTGGAAAACCGTCCGACGTATTGAAACTGGTCGAAGTCGATGTGCCTACCCCGAAGGCGGGCGAGGCGTTGCTGCGGGTATTGGCGACGAATGTCGGCCTGCCTGACAAGATGATGCTCGAAGGCGACTACTTCCTCACGCCCTCGCCGCCGATCACGCCCGGCCAGGAAGTGGTTGGCATCGTCGAGTCGGCGGGCGCCGGGTATCCTTTCCCGATCGGCGCGCGCGTGATCGCCGGTGCCAATTTCATGTCAGGCTCGGGCGGCCTGGCCGAGTACTGCCTGTCGCCTTCAGAAGGCGCGGTGCCGGCGCCGGAAGACATGCCGGACGAACAGGCGGCCGCATTTCTCGGCACGTTCCATGTCGCCTACGTCGGCTTGGTCAACCGCGCAGCAGCCCGGCCGGGCCAGACATTGCTGGTGCTGGGCGGCGCGGGTGGGGTCGGCTCGACCGCAGTCCAACTCGGCAAGGCGCTGGGCCTGCACGTTATCGCCACCGTGCGTGACGACAGCCAGGCCGAATTCTGTCGCCAGCAGGGCGCCAGCCACGTCGTCAACACAAGCACCGGCTCACTGGGCGAAGCGGTGCTTGCGCTCACCGCCGGCAAAGGTGCCGACATCGTCTACGACACCGTCGGCCAAGCACTGGTTGAACAGGCGCTGGAGGCGATCGCCATTGGCGGACGTTATATCCTGATCGGTTTTGCCGGAGGCAAGGGCTTTGCCGCCATCGCGCCTTTCACGATCCAGAAACTGGGGATCTCGGTTACCGGCGCCCTGCACAGCGTGCGCACGATCGACGAACGCGACGAAGGCGTCAGGACGCTGGGCCGTTTGTTCTCGGAAGGAAAAATCTCGGTGCCGATTGACGAGGTGGTCGCGTTCGGCGACGTCGCCCAGGCACTGGATCGACTGGGCGGCGGCGTCAGCGGAAAGCTGATCGCACGTGTGGGCCATCGTTAAGGTGCGCGCCTGAACAAGGCCTGCGCATCGGCGCCGGCTGCGACCCGGAATCCCGTGTCGACGGATTGTGCCGCATCCCAGACCGCGGCAGCGACGTCGCGCGCACGGGTTACCGGACCGTCATACCCCCTGAAGCGACTCAGCACACCATCGACGAAAGGCGCATATTCGGGCGGGAAAGCCCGACCGGTATGGCCTTTTCCGATAAATGGCGTCTCTGGCGCCATACCCGGCACAACGACGCCAACCTTGATGCCAAGGTCCTTCACCTCCAGCGCCAGCGACGCGCTGAAGCCCATCACGGCGTGCTTGCTGGCGGCATAGGCAGCCAGCAGCGGCATCGTGGTCAGCGTCACGGTTGACGCCAGGTTCACCACAACGCCGGCGCGGCGCGTCCTAAACTGCGGCAACACTGCCTGTGTCACAGCCATCATGCCCAACACGTTGGTCTCGAATACTGCGCGTACCTCGTCCAGCGGCGTGCCTTCGATCGGACCGAACATGCCGATCCCGGCGTTATTGACGAGTACATCGATCGGTCCTGCCGCGCGCACCGCATTGTCGATGCTTGCGGCATCGGTGACGTCCAGCGGCACGATGCGCAAGCGCTCGGACAGCGGCAGCAATCGCGCCTGCGGCGTGCGCATCGTCGCTATCACGTTCCAGCCCTGCTCTAGGAAGTACGTAGCGGTCTCGAGGCCAAAGCCCGATGAGCAGCCGGTGATCATTACTGTTTTCATGTTGTGCCTTCTGATGGAGAAAACAGCAGGATAGCGAGACCCCATAAAACCATCTACAATAGGAAGTCGCAATTTCATTCGCAATCGTCCGATATGTTCGATCCGTTGACTGCCATCGTCAGTGTGCTGCAGCCCGCCATGATATACGCCAAAATTGTCACCGGCGCCGGTCGCTGGGGCGTACGCGGCAGTTTTGTCGATGCACCGCTATGCTGTTGCGTCGTGCTGGAAGGCCGTATGCGCTATACGGTGAACGACACCGAACTGACGGTGGAAGCTGGCGACTTCGTCCTCATTCCGGCCATCCTGGCATTCACCGCCACCAGCGAGGAGCCCCCGCTCGCGCACGAATGGCAGACCGGGCCAACCCTGCTGGAGAATGGCGAATACCGCAATGGCCGGCTGGCTGGATCGGCCGACCTGAAGATGCTGATCGGCTTTTGCCGGCTGGCGGCCCCGGATTCCCCGCTGCTGCTGACGCTGTTGCCGAAGCTGGTGCATGTGCGCGGCGATGATCGTCTCTCGCTGCTGGTGCAACTGGTCGTCGACGAAGCACGCGTCCAGCGTCCCGCGCGCGACATCGTCCTGAAGGGCTTGCTGGACGTAATGCTGACGGAAGCCCTGCGCTCGTCATGCAACACGGTGCCCTCGCAGGGACTGGTGCGGGGCCTGACTGATCCGCGCCTGGCCAACGCGTTGCGGCGCCTGCATGAAGCTCCCGAGGCGCCATGGACAGTAGCATTGCTGGCGCGCGAAGCCGCGCTGTCGCGCTCGATGTTCTTTGGACGCTTCAGCGCCATCATGGGCATTACGCCGATGGAGTACGTGCTGGCCTGGCGCATGACGCTGGCGCGCCGCTATCTGCAGCAGAAAAAGAAGATTGCCGATGTCGCCACGCTCGTCGGCTACAGTTCGGCAAGCACCTTCACCGTTGCCTTCACGCGACACACCGGGATGGCGCCCGGCCATTACGCGCGCACCAGCACGAACGATGTGGTGGCAGCATTCGCGCAGGGGCACGCTTCATCCTGAAACTCGCATCACATGCGCGGTGTGCATGCATTGCATGAAGACCGCCGACGCCGCCGATCCCGGGTCGCCAGCGGTCTAGAAATTGCCGCTCGGAGCGGCAGTCCTGCCGCCGTCAACCGCAAGTTCGGCGCCCGTGATGAAGTTTGCTTCGTCGGACAGCAGGAAAATCACTGCGTGAGCAACATCCATGGCCTCGCCAACGCGGCCGAGCGGGACGATTTTCCCCATTTTCTGGGCGGCCCCCTTGCCGGCGGCATTCTCGATCATGGGTGTGTCGATTGGCCCCGGAACGACCAGATTGACACGAATGCCGTCACCCGCAAGCTCGGCAGAAGCCGTTCTCGTCATGCCGGCGACTGCCGCTTTCGATCCCGAGTACGCGATCGCGCGCGGCGCGCCGCGAACGCCAGCCTCCGAGCCGATATTCACAATCGAGCCACCGCCACCCCGGCGCATTGCCGGAACTACATGCTTCATGCCCAGCAGTGGTCCCAGCTGGTTCGTCCGAATACCCGCCATGACCGTCTCAGCATCGATGTCGGTGACCAGGCCGCTGATGGTAACGCCAGCATTGTTGACCAGGCCGTCAATACGGCCGAATCGCTCCAGCGTCAGCTTGACGATCGCTTCCCATTCGGCCTCGTTGCCGACATCGTGCTGCTGAAACATCGCGGCACCGCCCAACTCGCTCGCAATCAGTTGCCCTGCCTGCGCATTGCGGCCACCGAATACCACTTTGGCGCCCGACGCGACCAGCAAGCGCACTTCCGCCTCCCCCTGCCCTCCCGTCGCGCCTGTCACAATCACGACCTTGCCATTCATATCTGCCATCTCTGTTTCCTTGATCATCGCCGCTAGGGCGAATGGTTATTGTTATGCCGCGTGAAACCTAGCCGACCAAACGTGCTTGCCTGAACCATCGACCGGTGATGCGGACTCGGGTACCTGTTCTGTGCTCTTACCTCAGACCGGGACACCGCCCGTTGCGCATGCCGGACGGCCCAGCGAGTGCGCCGCCACGGGATCCGATCATGGATCGCTGCATCATGAGCAACACGACGTAGCCGACCAGTTCAGTCAGTTCCTCGAACCGTTGCGCGTGCAATGGCGCCAGAATGAAGCCAGGCGCCTGCTCGGCACAGGTCGAGCAAGCCGCCGCGCCGAGTATCAAGCTCAATCCCATCCATGGCGCACGTCTGCTGGCGATACCACCGAGCAGGATGCGATCGAGACGGCTGCGCCAGGCGCTCCACACCGGCCAGGCCAGCAGGGCGATCAACACTGGCGTCACTGCGGGTCGATACCAGAGATGTCGAGACGAGTACCACGCACCCTGGTCGGTAAAACCGGCGGGTGCCAGGAACACTGCGCCCCAGCTGAGTTCGCGGCCCACGAGCATGATCCAGACAGGAAATACGCAGCGCGCCGCGGCGCCAATGCTCGCTGCACCTTCCCTGTGCCAGACAGCGGCGGCATGCAACGCGCCCCCCAACAGCACGGCGACCTGAATATTTTCGATAACGCCGTTTTCCCAGGACCAGTGTCTGGGTACGACATATGCAAGCAGATAACAACAAGGAAACGCCAGCCATAGCTGCCACTGGCGCGCTGCCATCGATGGAGGAGAAGTCATGAATGGATCCGGCAGCCGATAGACAAGCACAAAAATTGATAGATACTCATAGTATCACTTAATTCGTGCGCTGGAACGCGTGGGTGGATTAATGCAAAGGACGGCGACAGCCCGACATCACACGCCGTCAGGCGCTGCCAGCGATGGGGAGTGTCTGGCTCGAGAGCGGTGGCGCATGCAACCTGGCCGCCTCGCACGCCATTCGCCATGCGCGCGCCAGTTGCACCAGGCGCGCCTCGGCACCCTGAGCGTACAGGACACCGCTGAACATGGACACCAGAAAAACGACATCCGACGCCACCAGGTCGGCGCGGCAGGCGCCGCCCGCAACAGCCCACGCAACAGGTTGTTCGAACACCCCGGTGAAACGCGCGAGCGCGGCGCGCAAAGATGGATCGTCATAGCCCGACGAGAGCCAGAATTCCGTCAGGGGGGCATGCGCCACGATGCGCGTGGCGATGAAATGAAGCAAGCGACCCAGTGCCAGCGCGTCCGGGACAAGGGCGGCCGCCTCACGCTCAAGCTCGTCCAGGCTGCGCTCGAGAAGACTGTTGATCAGCGCCTGGCGGTCGGCAAAGTTGCGAAACAGCGTGGCCCGGCCAACGCCGGCACGCTCTGCAACCACGTCCAGCGACGCGTTGACGCCGGATTCGAGAAAAACCGCCTCGGCAGCGTCGAGCAGCTTGCTTCGATTGCCGAGCGCATCTGCACGCCGGTGCGTGGCGCCATGCCCGCTCCCGTACCCGACCGCTGCGCGTGCAACCGCACCGGCGCGTGGCGATCCGGGCGAGCCATTCATATTGCGCAGCTGCGCTTCGACCGGGGTCGACTCGGGGATGCATCCCGCCGCGTGCAAGACGATATCGACCATGGCCGCGATGTCCACCTGGGTATCGGCGCCACCGTCCGCTGCCGCCTGCAAAGGGGTCAGCACGAACATCGCGTAGAACAGCTCGCTCCCCCGCCCCGGATGCCGTGCATGCAGGGTCTCGAGCTCGACGCCAACCCGGGCGGTCACGCGCTCATGACCGAGACGATGCAGGCGCGCCACCAGGTCGGGGAAGCGCGCCTGTTCGGCAGCGACGGCGCGATGCACGGCGACCGTCTCCGGATCGCCCGTGATGCCTGACAACGTGCGCCCGAAGTGAACAAGCCGTTCGCGCGCGCTGCGCCCCTCGGGCGCGCCGACCTCGAGCGGCATGAAGCGCTGTGCGATGAAATCCGAGATGGCCGCCTCGAACAGCTCGGCCTTGCTCGTGTAGCGGCTATAGATGGTGCGCTTCGAAGCGCCTGCAATGGCGGCAATCTCGTTGAGCGTCGCGGCGCCATAACCGCGCTGGAGAAAGACCGAGCGCGCGGTATCGAGCAAGCCACGCTCAATTTCTTCGCTACGGACCTTCGACGGCCGGCCGGCCGAACGTCGCACTGGGCTCATGGAACTGGCGTCATCGCTCATATTGAATCGTGCTGCGTGAACTAAAAAACACGGTAATAATGGTAACCCTAATTACCATTAAAGGAATGCCATGACTGAACCCTTGCATTGGCCGCAGCGCGGCAGCTTTGCCCACAAACCATTGGTTGGCCCTTATGAATACGATCCTAAACGCTTGATCGAGACGCGCAGCTACTTCGGTCTGCCGCTCGAGGGCGCGCTGCATTATGGCACGCTCAGGGACGACGAAGGCCACCTGTACTCGCTCACGCGTCGCTTCAGCGACCCTGCCAAAGGCGGCCACGATTCGCTGATCGTCCAGTCGACCCACAACGACGACCATTGCCTGCGTTTCGATCCTTCCCTGTTCAAGGGCGCCGCAAGCGGCAAGAACGTCGTCACCGGTATCGAGGCCGACCGGGCTTTCCGTCGCCCGCCCGTTGAGCCGGATGGGCGGCCTTACGAAATCGTCTATCGCGCCGATGGCCTGAGCTGGTGGGAAGAAAACCTGCTCAAGTTCGAAGGCCGCCTGTGCGGACCGGGCCTGCAGTGGTATGTTCCGGAGCCCGACAAGGGTATCTTCTACGCCTCGTCGATGTTCCAGATCGAAGGCGAACTGGCGGGACGCAAGGTGCGTGGCTTCATCTGCGCCGATACGGTCTTCCTGACCGAAGGCGGCGTGCTGTACGGGAAAGGCGATCCCGTGGCGGGTGAACACGCACACGTGCTCTGGTACACCTGGGGCACGCGCTACAAGGATGGCTCGTTCGAGGGCGGCCACTTTACCGCCGGCCACGACCGCTTCGGCTTTGCCATCACCACTACGGACCGGGAAGTGATCACTGCGTCGACCGATGTGGAGGCCATCGTCAAGCCTGGTAGCGATGGCAATTTCCCCGATGGCATTTACCTGCGTGTTGACGATACGCTGTGGGAATTCATTCCAGATCCGCGCGGGAAGATGCCCGACTTCCTCGGCAAGTCGCAGCCGTCCACGCCACAGCAGGAAGGCCGCTGGCGCCGGGTCGGCGACACCAGGGAACCGGACGTGTACTTCGCCTGGGGCGAGATCAACCCGGCGTCGGGACTGGAGCGCAAGCGCCATCACCGCAGCTGACGGTGGCAAGGCAGGCCCGCCCGATCGAGGCAGGCCTGCTTCGCCACGCCCGCATCACGGTGCTCCGCTGGCCGCGATCCCGGTTGCGCCCTGTCCCGACCAACCGCCGCCGAGCGCCCGGAACAGCGCAACCATGTTCGCGGCGCGGTCCTGGCGCAGCTCGAGCTCCTCGAGTTCCGCCTGGTACAGGTTGCGCTGGGCGTCCAGCACTTCCAGGTAGGCCACATAGCCCGCCTCGTAGCGGTCGCGCGCAAATCCCAGCGAGCGCTCCAGGATCACGCGACGCTCTTCCACGTACTGCATCTTGCGTTCCAGGCGCGACACTGCGCCAAGCGCATCCTCCACTTCGCCGAAGGCAGCCAGCACCACGCCGCGGTAGGCGAACGCCGCCTGGTCGCGCCGCGCCGTGGCGGCGTCGACCTGCGCGCGCAGGCGACCAGCCGAAAAGATCGGGGCCAGCACGCTGCCACCCACGCTCCACAGCGACACCGGGTCGTAGTCGTTGCCATTGGCCATGAGGCTGCCGAGGCTGGCGCTGAGCGCCACTTGCGGCAGGTAGTCGGCGCGGCGCGCGGCCAGGATGGCGTCGCTCGCCGCCAGCAGCAATCCGGCCTCGACGATATCGGGCCGGCGTTCGAGCAACGCGGACGGCAGCGCTGCCGGCAAGGCCGGTAGCTGAAGTTGACGCAAATGGCGCGCACGCACGACCTCGCCCGGCATCTCGCCCACCAGCACGCGCAGGCCATTTTCCTGACGCCGCACCGCCAGCTCGAGTTCGGGCACGGCGGCGAGCACGGCGGCGTGTTCGGCCTGCGCCTGCGTCAGTTGCAGTTGCGAGGTATAACCCAGCTGCGCCTGGTCGCTGGCCAGGCGCAACGCTTGCGCGCGCGACTCGGCCGTGGCAAGGGTGATGGCCAGTTGCGCGTCCAGCGCCAGCAAACCCAAGTACGACTGCACCGTGGCGGCGGCTACCCCGAGCGCCACGCCGGCGCGTTCGGCCTGGGTCGCCCGGTACTGCAGGGCGCTGGCGCGCTCCTGCTGACGCAGGCGCCCCCACAAGTCGACTTCCCAGCGCGCCTGCAGTTCGGGCTGCACCACGCGCGTCGTCGACACACCCGCAGCGCCCGGCGCGCGCCCGGCCTGGGCGCCGATCACGACATCGACGGCAGGAAGGCGCGCTGCTTGCGCGGCCTGCAGCAGCGCCTGCGCTTCCTCGACCCGCGCTGCCGCCAGCAGGACATCAGTGTTGCGCGCCAGGGCCGCATCGACCAGCGCATCCAGGGTGGCGTCACCGAAGCCACGCCACCAGAACGCCGCGACAGGCCGGACGCCGGCCGCGCCATCGCGCCAGCCATCCGGAACAACCACCTCGGCCTGACCAGGCGCCTGCCGCTGCGCAGGTGCGCATGCTGCCAGAACCGCTGCCGCCAGCGCGGTCAGCGCCAGGCGCCGCGTCGGCGCACCGAACATGAAACCGGCCCTCATCGCGCGGCCTCGCCGGCACGGGCCGTATCGACCTCGACGACAACCGACATCCCGGGACGCAAACGCTGCGCAAGCGCCTGACCGGGGTCGATCGCGATCCGAATCGGCAGGCGCTGCACGACCTTGGTGAAGTTGCCGCTGGCATTGTCTGGTCGCAATACGCTGAATTCGGAACCAGTCGCCGGCGCCAGCTGCTCGACGCGGCCCACCAGCACCGCGCCTTCGAAGGCATCGACGGCGAAGCTGGCGCGCTGTCCGATACGCATGTCCCAGGTCTGGTTCTCCTTGAAATTGGCAACGACCCAGAGGTTGTCCGGCACCAGGAACAGCAGTTGCGAGCCGGCCGTCACGTACTGTCCCAGGCGCACCGATGCTTCGCTTACCTGGCCGGCGCGCGGCGCCTTGATGACCGTATTGTCGAGGTCGATCTTTGCCAGCGCCAGTTGCGCCTCTGCCGTCCTGACCTGTGCTTCCAGCGCCTGGCGCGAGACCTGGGTCGCCTTGATGGTCTCGCCGGCAATCTCGATCTGGGCTTGTGCCTTGCGCACGTTGGCCGTGGCTAGGCGGGTGTTGGTCAGCACCCGGTCGCGTTCGTTGAGCGATACCGATCCCCTGCCCGCCAGCTCCTGCACCCGCGCCAGCTCGGACTTGGCGCGTCCTTCTTCGGCGCGCGTGGCTTCCAGATCGGCGCGCGCCGCCGACAGCGAGGCCACGTTCTGGGCTTCGGTCTGGGCCGCATTGGCCAGCTGCGCAAGCGCCAGGTCGCGCTGACCGGCGACCTGTTCGACTCGTTGTCGGTAGATGCGGTCGTCGATCCGGGCCAGCACCTGCCCCGCCTTGACGTGCTGGAAATCCTTGACCAGCACGTCGGCCACGTAGCCGTTCACCTGCGGCGCCAGCACTGTCACCGCGCCGCGCACGTAGGCGTTGTCGGTTTCCACGACGGCGGTCCTGAATGGCCCGAGGTTCCAGGCCGCCAGGATGAGGACGATGGCGATCAAGGCGACGCCGGCCATAATCACGACCGTCCAGCGTTTGGGTTTCACATATTTTGGCGGCGCTTCGTCCGGCGCCGGCGCACTGTCGCTCGCGTCGCCAGGTGCTGGGAGGTTGATTTTCGCAGGTGGCGCTTCTGGGCGCGGTGGGATGCTGGGAGTGGTCATGGATTCAGAATGCGGCGCCCGTCGGCGCCCCGGTTGATTGAGGAGGAGCGTTCTTGCTGGCCAGGGCGGCGCGCACTGAGAGCGCCAGGCTCCAGAACAAGAACAGCATGGCGGCGACGCCACACAGCGCGAACACATCGTTGTAGGCGCGGACATTCGCCTCGCGCCGGCTGACCTGGGCCAGCTGCGACATGCCGGCGGCGGCGCGCATGGCTGGATCGCCGATGACCGATTGGTAGATCTGTTGCTGCTGGCGCAAGCGTGGCGCCACCGCCGCATCGGCCGGGTTCACATGCGCCACGATGCCGACCGAGTAGGTATGAGCGCGGTGCACCTGGTACGTGCCGAGCAAGGCCGACCCCATGAAGCCGCCCAGGCTCTGCGTAATCGACAACATCACCGCGAACGTGACGACGTGATCCGCGCCGCGCTTGAGGGCCTGCATGACCCCGATGAGGATCAGCGGCCCCATGAAGATGCCGGCGCCGGCCGAGGCGAGGAACTGGCTGACAAAGAAATCATGCGGCCGGTCGAGGCTGGTGCGGCCGTAGTCAAGGAAAGCGGCGATGCCCAGCAGCAGAATCGCAAGCAACAGTTGCGGAATCAGCGTCTTGGGGCCGAATGTGAGCGTGCCCGCGGCAATGCCGCACAGCGTCCCGGCCAGAATCACGGCAAACAGCGGCTGCATCTGTTCCGGCCCCATGCCGAGCGTGCGCAACATCCCGACCGCACCGTATGACTGCTCGGCGGTGAGCATGCGGATGATCAAGGCGCCACTGACGAAACGCAAAGTCGGCCCCATCATCAACCAGCGCGTCTGCACCAGGGGATTGCGGCGGTGGTGTTCGATGCACAGCGCAGTGCTGAGCAGCACGACGGCGGCAATCAGCATGTAGGCCAGCCACGGTGTGTCGAGCCACCAGTGGTTGATTCCCTGCGCCAGCACCGCGACGAGCATCGCCACTGCCGGCGCCATCAGTGCAAAGGTCAGGAAATCGCGCTTTTCAAAGACCTTGATGTGCACGCCGGGCGGCAGTTTGAGCACCACCACCGCCGACAGCGACAGCAGAGCCAGGCCTGCTTCGAACAGATACAGGTTGTGCCACTGTCCGAATTCGAGCAGGGTCGGCGAGATCAGCCAGGCCAGGGGTACGGCGAGCTGGCTGATACCGACCCCGAGCACAAGCATGTTCCCCGTGTACTGCTTGGGCATGGCCTGGAGCATGTAAAGGACAGCGAGCGTGCTGGTGGCGGCGCCGGCGAAGCCGCTGCTGGCGCGCAGCAGGACTGCTGTCTCGAATCCCCCCACCGCCAGGTGAAGCAGGGTCAGCAAGGCATACAGGGACAGTCCAATTTCGGCAAACGCGCGCATCCCGAACTGCTGGCGAAATTTGAAGACCAGCAGGTTCGAGGTCACGTTTGCCATGACGTAAGCGGCCGGCAGCCAGGCGCCCTGCACCGGGGTCAGTCCGAGCGAACCCTGGATCGCGCCGAGATTGACCGACACCAGCGCGTTGCCGAGCCCTCCTGTGATACCGAGCAGGATGGCGATGCAGGCATAGGCGAGACGTGTCTGCGGCGGATGCCACGGCATGGAGGCCGAACCGGGAATCGACGGTTTTTCGTGCTCATCCCAGTTCGGCGTCGGTTTCAGATATTGCGGCGTGACCATTCGAGGCTCCGGTTGTGGCGGCGGCGACACGCACCGGGTGACGCCGGTGCATGCGCGGGCCACTCAAAACGATCGGATCGTAGCCCGCTAACGATTACCTTATCGTTAGCGGACGGACTCTACCACATTACCGATAGTGTTATCGTTACGGCTGAACGCACTGAACGTGTTCAGCTCCGGCCCACGCCTCCACCGACCATGTATCTGGAAGTACACAATGACCGCCCCTGCCCCGACTTCACCCGCGCGCAAGCGGGTTCGCCTTGCGCCTGCCGTACGCAAGCGCTTGATCCTCGACGCGGCGCTGGCGGAATTTTCCACGCAAGGCTTTGGCGCAACCAGCACCGAACGGATCGCCCAGCGCGCCGGCCTGTCGCAGGCAGGCTTGTATGCGCACTTCGACAGCAAGGATGCAATTTTTCTGGCATTGCTGCAGGAAATGATGGTGCCGGAATGGGACCTGTTGGTGCACGAAGACTACCCGGTAACCGATACGGCCATCGACGCCTGGATCGACCTGAGTTACGCAAAGCTGGCCGATCCGGTATTCCAGTCGGTCTTTCGCATCCTGATTGCCGAAGGTCATCGCATCCGCCACCTGATTGGCGGCTGGCGCCGTGACGTCGTCGCTCCTCAGCGCGCAGATCAACAACGGATCATGGACGCCCTGATCGTTCAGGGAAACGTGCCGCGCTGCGCCATGACCGAACACACCGAGCTGACGTCGTCGCCTCTGGTTCATGCGCTGATGGTGTATATGATGCATGGTGGCGGGGACGGCCCCGCCACCGAGGTGGTGGCGATTCGGGAAGCGCATCGCAGGTTGCTCAAGGAGCAGCTGGTCGTCGATCGGGATGGCGCGCAGCGGCGCGCGGTGCAGTCAGGTCGCGGCGGGTGATGGCTGTTTTCGCAGACGCTGTCACCGTAGCCCGGATCGCGCGCGCATTGTTCATGTAACAGCCCTGCGGCCAGGCAGCCCCGGGATCGTGTGCCATGATATTCTAGTGCACGATTTATCAATGACTCATACGATCATGAAAAAAACGAGGGCCGAATTGCGCCGCGAAGTTGGCCAGCAATTGTCGTTCGCGCTGTATGGCGCGGCCGGCCGCGTCGCACGGCTGCACAAGCCACTCCTCGATCCGCTCGGACTGACATTTCCACAATACCTTGTGCTGCTTGAGCTGTACTCCTGTACGCCGCGCACGGTGGGCGAACTCGGACTCAAGCTGGCCATGGACACTGGCACAATCACCCCGCTGCTCAAGCGCATGCAGGCATCCGGCCTGGTCACGCGGGTGCGCGATACCGCCGACGAGCGCCGCGTGCTGGTCGACCTGAGCGCAAAGGCGCTGGCGATGCGCGAGGAGGTCTGGAGCATCACCGACAGGATCAAGGCGGCATGCCAGTTGACCAATAAGACAATGGACGATCTGCGCCACACGCTGGAAGCGCTCGGCCACCCTGCTGCCGACTGATGTTCCTGCGCGCCGGCGGCGCGCAGCGCCGTGATCAAACGTGGAACGTGACGGTTTCGTCGAGCGGCGCCTTCTCGATCCGGTAGTGGTTGGCACGCGCGGTCTCGTCTGTATAGCCGAACGACATGCCGAACAGCAGCTTGAGCGATGGATCGACGCCCAGTACTTCACGCACGGTGTCGGCATGAAACCCCAGCATTGCTTGAGACATCGGACAATTCTCCAAATAAAATGTGTATCACGCATTGGCGGGGCGCTTTCTCGAACGCGGGCGAGCAAGCTTTTCCGATCCATAGTACCTTTTTATCTAGTGTGCTGAGTACTAGCGCACTCAATAGTGATGGCCGATTCCATGCCCGCCGGGCGGTGCCAGCGCGGCATTCAACAACTACCCCGAAGGAGCAGCTCCCATGAAAATCGGTATTCTCGGCGCCGGATCGATCGGCACCACCCTCGCGCGCAAGCTTGCCGCCGCCGGTCACGACGTCAAAATAGCCAATTCGCGCGGCCCGGAGACAATCGGCGCCGATGCACTGGCAACCGGCGCACGCGCAGCGACGGCGCAGGACGCGGCGAGCGACGTGGAGGTCGCGATCCTGTCCATGCCGCACACGGGTTTCGAAAAGATCCGGCAGTTGGTGAAGGCGCTGCTCGCCAACACTGTCGTCATCGACACGTCGAACTATTTCCCGCAGCGGGACGGCGTCAATCCGGCGCTTGAGTCGGGCCGGGTAGAAAGCGAATGGATCCAGGAATATTTCGGCCGGCCTATCGTCAAGGCGTGGAACGCAATCGGAGCGGTTCCGTTTACCGAAAACGGCAAGCCGCATGCGCATCCGGATCGTGTTGCGCTTCCCGTGGCAGGCGACCGGGACGCCGACCGCGAGGTCGCGATGACCTTGATGAACGACACGGGTTTCGATGGCTACGATGCCGGAACGCTGGCTGATTCGTGGCGCCAGCAACCCGGTTCACCCGTGTATTGCACCAACCTGACCCATGGCGAGATCGGGCCGGCGCTGGCGGCCGCCGAACGCGAGCGCCTGCCAAAGCGGCGCGACCTGTCGGTCGCCGTCTTTGCGGAGCGTGTTGGCCCGGGCAAGAATCCGGACGCGACGACGATCATCCGGATCAGTCGCGCGCTGCAGATGTAGCGCCGCTCCGGCGCCGTTCGCTGAATATGCGCCGCAACGCTGTACGGTTCAGAAACTGGAGAGCTCGGTCATCGCCTCACCTGTACAGCGTATGCACGATCACGGCATCCAGGTCTATCGGATCAAAGCTGGCGCAAAGTCAGCGGTGTTGCGGGTAACCACCGTCACCTCGGGCTCAAGCCACGCTATGGCCTGGATGCGCGTATTTACAGCGGCGCGAAGTAACGCCCGGCAAGACAGCAGCATGGCGATCCAGCAAGCACAGCTCAGAATGTGTGGCTGATGCCGATGCTGGCGGCGCGGTTGCCGGCGCCGGCATCGCTCGAGTTACCGGCCGTGTAGCCCGCACCATTGCGATTGTCGATGCGGGCATAGACTGCATACACGTTGGTGCGCTTCGACAAGGCGTAGCGGTAGCCGATCGCTCCCTGCTGCGCATCCTGGTTGAACGCAGTCCGGTCATCCTTGTGGATATACGACACCAGCAATGCATGTGGCCCGAACGGTACCGTCAGGCCCGCCAGGATATCGCGGCTGTTGGTCGAGGCCACCGGCGGCGCCGCATTCCCGAACGGGTTGCCGGTGTTACGCAAAACCGAACTGTTCAGGCCACGATTGACGCCATACAGGGCATGCAGCTTGACGCTGCCAAGGTCGAGCACCGCTGCCAGGACCGTGTTGCGGGCGTCCTCGGTATGCTTGACTGTCTCTGTGTCGCTATTGCGGTTGTGATACCCGATGCGTAGCTGGAGTGGCCCGGCGGCGTAAGCAATCGACCCGCCGAACTGCCGGCCGGCAGCGCGCTCGCCTGAGACTTCACCCGGGGCGACAGCGAGTTCGACGTTGAATCCCGCCACTGCTGGCGACAGGTATTTGACCGTGTTGTCCATGCGGCTGAGCGAATTGCCACTGGTCGCAATCATGTTCTTGCTGTCGGCAACATAGCCGGAGCCGAACGGGTCAGTGAGCGCGACAACCAGATATTCCGGCGTGTACTGCCGCCCTATCAGCACCGAGCCGAACGCGCCGCGCAGGCCAACATACGCTTGCCTGCCGAACAGCAATCCACCCTGCCCCATCGCACCTGTATCGCCCTGAAAGCCATTCTCCAGCAGGAACAAGGCGGACAGCCCGTTCCCGAGGTCTTCGCTGGCCTTGATCCCGATGCGTGATCCGGCACTGACACCGCTCGACATCTTGGTCAACGAACCGGCGCTGGCGCCGCTCTCCCTGATCACGGCCGTGTCGATCAGCCCGTAGACCGACATGCCGCTCTCGGCGCTGGCCCCGGGGGTGCTCAGGACGAGCATCGCGCCGGCCAGTGCAGCGAACAACCTCCCGGAACGTATCCCTGATGTGAAGCGTAAAACTGATGAATCTGGCGGCGGCGCGTGCGATGGCCGCTTGCCGGCAGTGTCGTTGCAATGGTTCATGGGTCTCCTTTGGATGGATCACAGGCTCTGCGGCCGTGTAAATTCCAGGTCATGTGCGGCAATTCACGCCAGCCAGGCGCGCAAGATCCCATCCACCTGTCGCGCTGGTGCTGCGCGTCAGGTGGCGGCGATGTATCGCGGGAGCGTGCCCGGTGCCGCTGGCAGCCTGCCTGCCGGTGACTTGCAGACTGCGCGCATGCCGGTGCTATTCGATCTGGGCGATGCGCAAGAGGTTGGTCGTACCTGTCGCACCGAAGGGCATGCCGGCTGCAATGACGATGGTTGCGCCTTTCTTTGCCAACCCCTCGCGCTCGGCGGTGCGGCACGCAAATTCGGTCATTTCAGTCACTGTCGCCACATCGTGGGTCAGCACCGGGAGCACGCCCCAGACCAGAGCGAGCTTGCGGGCCGTACCGAGACGGGGCGTCATGCCGATGATGCGCGCCTTGGGGCGCTCTCTTGCCAGGCGCGATGCTGAGTAGCCCGAATTGGTGTAGGCCACGGCAGCCGCAGCACCCAGCAGGTCGACCACGTTACGCATTGCCGATCCGATTGCGTCGGCGATGTCGGGACGCGCCGGACTATGGGTTCCCTCCATCATCTCGGTGAAGAACGGATCGGCCTCGGTCTGCTCGATGATATTGCTCATGATGCGCACGGCCTCGACCGGGAACCGTCCCGACGCCGATTCGGCCGAGAGCATGACGGCATCGACGCCGTCATAGATTGCCGTGGCCACATCGGACGCTTCCGCCCGCGTTGGCACTGGCGCATTGATCATCGATTCCAGCATTTGCGTGGCGACGACCACAGGCTTGCCCAGGCGGCGGCACGCCCGCACGATGCGCTTCTGAATCGCCGGCACCTGCTCGGCCGGCATTTCCACGCCAAGGTCGCCACGGGCCACCATGACGGCGTCTGCCGCTTCCAGGATTGCATCGAGCTCGTTGATGGCAGCGGGCTTCTCGAGCTTTGCCATCACGCCGGCGCGGCCCTTGACGATGTCCTTGACTTCGTCGATGTCCTCGGCCCGCTGCACGAACGACAAGGCAACCCAGTCGATACCGAGCGCCAGTCCGTATTCGAGGTCGCGCCTGTCTTTTGCTGTCAGTGCGGACATGGGCAGTACCACGCCGGGAACGTTGACGCCCTTTCGCTCGGACAGCATACCGCCGTTGATGACCCGCGTCTCGGCGAAGCTTGGGCCGCAACGCTCGACTTTCAGGTGGATCTTGCCATCATCCAGCAGCACACTCGCGTCCTCGGTCAATGCCGAAAAAATCTCCGGATGAGGCAGCGAAACCCGGTGCTGGTCTCCCGGCTGGTCAGTGTCCATGTCGAGCATGAAGCTGGCGCCGGTCTCGAGCATGACTGGTCCGCTGGAGAATGTTCCGATGCGTAATTTAGGCCCTTGCAAGTCGAGCAGTACGCCAATCGGACGGCCCACTTGGGTTTCCAGCGCACGCACGATATCGAGCCGCCTCTTGTGATCATCGTGCGTGCCGTGGCTGAAGTTCATGCGAAATACGTCGACGCCGGCATGAAACAGGGCTTCGATGACCTCTCTGGTGTCGCTTGCCGGTCCGACGGTAGCGACGATTTTTGCCTTGCGATTACGGTGCATGCCAACCTCTCTTGATAGGCAGTGAAAAGATTTCACGCGAAAACCGGTTACTTGCGCCCGGATATACCGGTCTTGTGCTTGCCGAAGTTTCGCGCTGCGCAGTCAGGCGAGTTTGCGCGCGCCTGCTGCGAGGAAGCCGCCGTCGACGGCCAGATCAACGCCGGTGGTGTATCCCGCTTCGTCGGCGACGAAATACATCACCGCGGCGGCAACTTCGGCGGTCGACCCATAACGATCCATCGGAATGGCGTGGGTATATTCCTTGCGGAACTGGTCGGTATGAAGCACCCGCGTCATCGGCGTATCGACCGGCCCGGGCGACACGGTATTCGCGGTAATGCCGTGCTCGGCAAGTTCCACCGCCATCTGCCGCGTCAGTGCGATGACCGCGCCTTTCGAGGTACCGTATGCAGTGCGCCCCGTGCCCACGGCGCGCTGGCCTGCAACCGACGCCAGGTTCACGATGCGCCCCCAGCGGTGTTTCACCATCAGCCTGGCCGCATGCTGGGCGCACAGGAGCGTGCCGACCACGTTGACGTTGAGTGTGGCGACAAAATTATCGAGCGGGAACTCCAGGAACGGAAAGACCTTGGCAATGCCGGCGCAGTTCACCAGCACGTCGCAGCGCGCATGGCGGCCGTCGATTTCGGCAAACGCCTGCGCCACCGAAGCGGCATCGGCAGCGTCGATCTGCTGCGCCTCGGCGCGCAGGCCTGCCGCGCCCAGTTCCTGCACGCGCTTGTTTGCCGCCTCGACGTCGCGGTCGGCGACGACCACGGTGTAGCCGGCCGCGCCGAGGCGCTGGCAGATGTCGGCGCCGATACCCATGGCGCCGCCAACCACGACCGCCACGCGCTGCTTGTTGTCTTGCTCTTGCATACTGTTCTCCTGATTATAAAAAGCCGGTGGAAATCCACGGTACCGCCGCTACCACGATCAATCCCACGACCATTGCGGCAATGTATCCGAGGATGGGACGAAGTCCTTCGTCTGGATGAATTTTCGAGATGGCGCAGGCGGCGTAATAGCCGACACCAAATGGCGGTGCAAACAGACCGATCCCCATCGCGAGAATGACGACCATCGCGTAATGCACTTCATGGATGCCCATGGTGCGTGCGATGGGGAACATCAAGGGCCCGAACAGGACGATGGCGGGAATGCCTTCGAGTACGCTGCCCAGGATGACGAACGCCACGATGGAGATTGCCATGAAGCCGATGGCGCCGCCCGGCATGGACCGCATTAGCTCGGTGAGCGCGCTCGAGAAGCCCGATTGGGTCAGTCCCCACGCCATTGCCGTGGCGGCGCCGATGATCAGGAGGATCGCACCGGACAGGCTGGCCGTTTCCACCAGCATCGGGTACAGGCGGCGAACATCGAACTGACGATACAGCAGCAGCCCGGCCACCACCGCGTAGGCGATGCCGATCGTGGACACCTCGGTTGCCGTGGCCACGCCGCCAGCGACCGCCGCGCGGATGACGAAGGGCAGCGCAAGGGCGGGCAAGGCAATGGCCAGGGCCTTGGCGATCTGGGAACGGCTGGCACGGACCACCTGCGACAAGTCTTCGCGGCGGTAGCGCCAGAACACCACGGCGCAAAGGCCGATGCCAAGCACGATGGCGGGCAGCATGCCGCCGGTGAACAGGGCCGAGATCGACACACCGGTCACCGAACCGATCGTGATCAGCACGATGCTTGGCGGTATCGTCTCGGTCTGGGCGCCGGTCGCCGACAGCAGCGCGACCAGATCGCCCTCCTTGGCGCCGCGCTTTTTCATTTCGGGAAAGAGCACCGGCGCAACGGCGGCCATGTCGGCAGCCTTCGATCCGGAAATGCCCGAGACCAGGTACATCGCCCCCACCAGCACATAGTGCAGACCGCCGCGCACATGGCCCAGCAGGCTTGCCAGGAAATTCACCATCGCGCGCGCCATGCCGGTCATCACGATCAGCTGCCCCAGAAACACGAACAGCGGCACGGCCAGCAGCATCAGATGGCTCATGCCCTCATCCATGCGCCCGACCACCACGATGAGCGGCATCGAGGTGGTCAGCAACAGGTAGCCCACCGTGGCAAGGCCGAATGCGAAGGCGATCGGCACGCCGGCGAATACGCAGGCGGCAACCACAACGACAAAGAAGATGGCCAGGTTTGCATTGCCGATCTGGTGGAACAGCGGTTGCAGCAGCCACATGCCGGACAGCACGGCTGCGACCAGTGCCAGCACGATCAGCACGCGCTGGCGGTCGGCGTACTGGGCCAGGCGCAGCAGCGCCAACAACGCCATGGCGCCGAATCCCACCACCATGGCGGCGACCCGCCAGGTGGCCGAGATATCGAGCGCCGGTGTCCGGATGATGGCTTCTTCATGCGCATACTCGAGGGAATGGGGCAGGATGAGCACCAGGAATACCAGTGCGGCGACCGTGGCCAGGACATCGGTGAAGGCGCGCGCGGCGGGCGACAGTTTGCCGACCACGGCTGTCATGCGCATGTGCTCGCCCTTGTCGAAAGCAATCGCGGAGCCGAGCATTGCAAGCCACAGGAACAGGATGGACGCGAGTTCGTCGGACCAGATCAGCGGCGCGTGAAACACGTAGCGGCTGATCACGCCGGCCAGCAGGACGCCAACTTCCGCCGCAACCAGCAGTGCCGTCGGCACTGCCAGAGCGGTGCCCAGCATGCGCTGGAGGCGCGCGGCACCGGCGCTGAAGCCATTTTGCGGCAGGTCTGCCACGTTATTGGTGTGTACGATGTCCATTGCTTACCCCAGCTTTCCGGTAAATTTCTCCAGCATTGCCCACGCCTCCTCACCATATTTCCTGCGCCATTCGGCGTAGAAGCCCGACTTCGACAACATGGCGCGAAACGGGGCCGGATCGGTGGTGTTGAACAGCATGCCCTTGGCCTGCAAATCGCTGCGCAGCGAGGCGTTGAGCCGGGCGACATCGGCGCGCACGTCCATGCCGGAACGGTTCAAGTGCCGCGCGATGATCGGACGCAGCGCCTGCGGCAGGCGGTTCCAGGCCTTGTGACTGCTCATGCACCAGTAGCCATCCCACATGTGGTTGGTGATCGAACAGTATTTCTGGACTTCGTAGAGCTTGGAAATGGAAATGATCGACAGCGGGTTTTCCTGGCCGTCGACCACCCTGGTCTGGAGCGACGAATACACTTCGGCGAAGTTCATCGACGTCGGCGCCGCCTCGAGGTGCTTGAACAGCGATATCCACAGTGGACTCATCGGCACCCGAATCTTGAGGTTAGCGAGGGCGGAGGGCCCGGTGACCGGCCGCACGCTGTTGGTAATCTGGCGAAAGCCCGAACTCCAGATCGTGTCCATGGCCAGCAATCCCACCTCGTTGAATTGCGCGCGCAAATAGTTGCCCAGTTCGCCGTCAATGGCCTGATGCACCGCATCGTCGTTGGCGAAGGCAAAGCCCAGGCCGTACATCGACGACACGGGCACCATCTGCGACAGCACGTTCACGCCCGATACGGTAAAAAAATCGATTGCGCCGGCGCGCAGTTGCGACAGCATGTCGGAATCGGCGCCGAGCTGGCTGTTGGGAAATAGCGTGACCCGGACCTGCCCCTGCGTGTCGTGCGCGATGCGCTCGGCAGCTTCGAGGGCGCGGATATTGAGCGGGTGAGACGCCGGCAGATTGGTGCCGAACTTCAGGTTGAATTCGGCGCCGCGCGCCAGCCTCGGCATCATCAGTGCCGGTGCCACCAGGGCGGCAGCAGCGGCGCCGGCGCCAAGCAAGGCTTGGCGGCGGGTGAATGTGTTCATGGTCCTGTCTCCTTCTGTTTTTAATGGGTATTGCTGTGCTACGCCTGGCTGCCGTGCAGGGCCCTCACGAAATAATCGGACTGGCCCATCTGCCCTCCTTTCAGGGCGATCTGCAAACCGGCAAGGTGCGGCTGGTCCGACAGTACGCGGCACAGGGGCGCACCGGGAGCGAGCCGAGCGGCGACCACGAGCGCGTCCGGCGCAAGGTGCTGGGTCACATGACTGGACGTGTCGCCGCCCGAGATGAGCAGGCGCTCGATGCGCACCACACGCAACACGTCCTCGACGAAGTGGCCGAGACGCTGCGCCAGCAGGCGTCCACCGGCATGCTTGGCGTCATCCCGACTCATGCCGCGCGCCATCAGCAGCGCCGTCATTGCCGCGATCCGGCCGTCATCGGGGCCGCGGGCGGTGTGGACCATCACGCTGCGCCCGGCGCGCAAGGCCGCGACTGCTGCTTCGTGCAGGCGCGCCAGCTCGGTTTCCCAGCGCTCCTGCGCGACCAGGCTTGCCGCATCCACCGCCAGGTCGACGAATCCCGCCTCGATGGCGGCATCGACCTGCATCCGGCTCAGAGGCGAGGCGCTGCCAGAGACGGCGAGCACCTGTCGCACGCCATCGAAACGGTCGAATTGCGCGGTGTCCGGCGCGGTTTCTTCGCCCTTCTCGCGCCACCATTGGGTGGCCGCGTATTCCAGGCCCGACGAACCGACACAGAACAGCGGGCCGGTGCTGTCGCTGGCGAGCCGCTCGAGCAGGCGCCCGACCTGCGTCAGATGTGCGGGCGTGGCGCCATCGAACACGATCCCGCCCGGCCCGCCGCTGGCGATGCGCGCCAGTTCGGCATCCATGGCCGCGCTGCCTGCTTCATACAATGGCAGCGTGAATTTGGCCAGCACCTGGCGCGTTTGCGTGGCCAGATGCAGCGTCAGGTCGGCCTCGGACATCGGCGTGGTCGGGTGGCGGCTCATGATCGGATGGCGATCGAGCCGGTACACCTGGCCATCGGTTCCGGAACGGGCAAACAGCGTGCCGAACATGCAGTAGCGGCCCAGTGCAGGTGTTGCGGCCACGATCGGGATCGGCGCCGTGCCGAAGGCAGCGCGCGCCAGGTCCATCACGCGGCCAATGTTGCCCACCGCGGCCGAGCTGTCGAATGTCGAGCAGACCTTGTAATGCACGAGCGGCACCGGCAAGGCCGCCAGCGCGCCCAGCACCTGCGGCAGGCGCTGGTCCATCTCGTCAGGCGACATGCTGCGGCTGTCGCCGGCGATGCCGATGGCATCGAACGGACCCAGCGCGGTCAGTGTCTCGACGCTGGGCGGCGCCAGGAACAGAGCGCAGCGCAGGCCGGCGAAGGCAAGCACTTCGAGCGCATCGGTGGAGCCGGTGAAGTCGTCGCCATAGAAGGCCAGGCGCAGTCGTGGAGTCGCAGCCATCGCCTACATCCCCCCGAAGTGAGCGAGCGCGCGGCCGAGCGCCGGGCGGCTGGCCGCATACGCGTCGAGGCTGTCGCCGGCAATCGCGGCTTCCCAGCCTTCGCGCATGCTGGCCACGCCGGCGTGAATGCCATCCGGGTGGCCAATGATGCCGCCGCCGGCAAGGTGCATCAGGTCGGTCGACTGCAGCTGCCGGTACAGGTCCGGGGCCTGGCCGGCCCACTGGCCCGACGAAAACACCGGCATGACCGGCGCCACGCTGGCAAATGGCGCCAGGCAGGCACGCGCCGAGCGCAGCACCGAATCGTCCGGTTCCCAGAACTTGCTGCGCAAGCCGTTGACGTGCAAGTGATCGACGCCGGCCAGGCGCCACAGCTTCTGGTATGCCTCGAAGGAAAAGCCCAGCGCGGGATGGCGCGTCATGCTGCCCCAGCCGTTACGATGGCCATGGATCGGCAGCTCTGCATTGCGCCGCAGATGCTCGACGCCGGCGAATCCCGCCCAGTTCACGCTCACCATCACGCAGGTGCCGCCGGCATCGCGCACAGCGTCGTGCTGGCGCAGCATGTCGTCGATCGAGCCCGAGATATTGAATGCGTACATCGGCATGCGCCCAAGCCGGTCGGCATGCTTGTGCAGCACTTGCATGACTGCCGCGAGGCGCCGCGCGAACGGCTCATAAGGCGGATTGGCGATCAGCTCGTCATCCTTGAGGAAATCGATGCCGGCGCTGCACAGATCGTCCACCATGGCCGCGGTCTGCTCCGCCGTGAGCCCGATGCTGGGTTTGATGATGGTGCCGATCAGCGGGCGATCATGCACGCCGGCCAGGCGCCGCGTGCCGTCGATGCCGAATGCGGGGCCCGGGAATTGACGGGCGTAGTCGTCAGGCATATCCAGGTCGAGCAGACGCAGGCCGGTGACCTCGCCCAGCTCGAACAGGTTGCCGGCCACGGTGGCGAGCAATGCCGGCAGGTTCGGGCCGACGTTCTCGATCGGGAAAGCGATCTCGATCTCTGCGCGGTGATACACGCCCTGGGCGCCGCGCCGCTCCACATGACCACTGCGCAGCGATGGCTCGAGCACAGGCGGCAACGGATTGATATGCGTTACACGGGCGCGCGAGCGCTCCTTCAGTTGCGCGGTTTCGCCCGGCAGCGCAAGAAAGGTGCCGCTCGACTGCTCACCAGCAATGACTTGCGCAATCTTTTCGGCAGGCAGTGAACTTTCGACGAAATAGCGGGCCGTGAACTCGGCGCGTGCAACGGTGGTCATCATGTCTTCCTCTGAATTTTTTTCCTGGTAGAGCCAAGTGTTCTACAACAAAAACAATGGCGTATGCGCCGATCTTAGGGATGCCGTCTTCATGCCGCAAGCGATATAATCTGCAGAGGCTGCGAGGAAAACTCACAGCTCAAGTCCATCTGGAATCACTTGTTTTGAGGGAGAAAGACATGGTTGCTCCACGCGTGTCGCTCAATGCACTGCGCGCCTTCGAGGCCACCGCGCGGCACGGCAGCTTCACCGCCGCTGCCGATGAACTGGCGGTCACGCACGGCGCCGTGAGCCGCCAGGTGCGCATGCTCGAAGAAACGTTCGGCGTGCTGCTGCTGCAGCGCAGCGCCCAGGGGGCGGAGCCTACGCCAGAGGGCCAGCGCCTGGCGGAAAGCCTGACGCGCGGTTTCGATGAAATCCAGGCCGGCATCGAGCAACTCAAGCCCGGGCCGCTCACCTTGGCGTGCTCAACGTCAATCATGATGTACTGGGTGCTGCCGCGGCTGAGCGCCTTCCAGCAGAAAAATCCGGACGTCAACCTGCAGTACCACATGTCGTCTGGACTGCTTGACTTTACGCACGACAAGATCAGCGTGGCCCTGCGCCTGTCGTCCCAGGAACCGGCGCGCGACGTTGTCTGCACCGATGTCTGCAGCGAATGGGTAGGCCCGGTATGCTCGCCGGAATATCTGAGGTCACTGCGGATCCGCACCACCGCGGATCTGCGGCGCGCCCGGCTGATCTATTCACGCACACGTGAACATGCCTGGTCGGAATGGAAGGGATGCCATGATCCGTCCATCGGCGACCTGGTTCTGGATGAGGGCTTCCCGCATTTCTACCTGCTGATCCAGGCCGCCCGCTGCGGTCTGGGTATCGCCAACGTGCCGCGCATGCTGGTACAGGATGATCTCAACAGCGGCACGCTGGTCGCGCCGTTCGGCTTCGTTGCCGGCCCCAACAGGCTGACGATCTGGGTGGCTTCCCATCTGACGGAGCGGTCCGAAACCAGGCGGCTGGTTGATTGGCTAGGCGCAGAACTGAAGAAAGATGAGCAGCGCAATCGGGCGATCGCCTGACCTGGACCTGCTGGATCCCGATGGCTTTATTCCGCAAATCCTGAAGCTGGCCCGTCAGTGAGCGCATTGTCCGGTTGATCCAGGCGATTCCCGGTTCCACTCCATCAGCAGCCCGCCGCTGTCGCGGCCTGCTTATTTTTCTACGCCGCTTCGCCCTTACCAGCAAAGCTGTCGACTTGGGCGGATCTGCCGATCAGTCATCACACCCCTACAAAAAGCGTGCTGCAAACTCGGTGCACAGGTCACTGGGAAAAAGATGCTGCTGCTAGACGGTCGATTCGACCAAGCGTTCCAAGAAATCTGGTAGCGTCCCATCGGTGTCAGCTGGATTAGCAATGTACGCGCGACCGGTACGGTCGGTGCGCTAGCGCCGCTACGCTGGCCATGCCCTTCCAGTCCCAATGAAGCGATCGCCTTCAGGCGGCGAAGTTGCGCATCTCACGCCAGCGGCAAGTGAACTGACCTGGCTATCGTAGAGGTTGAATCGCCACGAGTTTTCTAGACACCCGCGAGCCGCTGAAAATACTGCTTCTCATATTCGACCGGCGACATGTCATTGCTGAAGCTGTGCCGGCGCTTTGGATTGTAAAACATCTCGATGTAATCGAAGACATCCTGCCTTGCCTCTTCCCGGGTGCTGTAGGTCTTGCGCCGGATCCGCTCGCGCTTGAGCAGCTGGAAAAAGCTTTCGGCGACGGCGTTATCGTGACAGTTCCCACGCCGGCTCATGCTCTGCTGCAGGTTGTGCTCGTCAAGGAAATTGCGCCAGTCGTAGCTGCTGAACTGGCTGCCCTGATCGGAATGCACCATCACCGTATTCTTGGGCTGGCGACGCCAAATGGCCATCAAGAGCGCATTCATCGCCAGTTCGCGATCGATGCGTGAACTCATCGACCAACCAATTACCTGGCGCGAGAACAGGTCAAGCACCACGGCCAGATAGAGCCAACCCTCGTGCGTTCGGATATACGTAATGTCCGTCACCCAGACTCGATTCGGTTCCTGCACGTCGAACTGGCGCTGCAAATGGTTTGGTGCCACAAGCGATGGCGCGCCACCGCGCTTGTACTTGCGCCTGGCGTAGCCGGTTTGGGAACGAATCCCGGCCGAGCGCATCAGCCGGTGAACGCGGTTGATGCCGCATTGCTCACCAAGCTCACGCAGGTCGTCGCTGACCTTGCGGTAGCCGTAGACACTGCCGCTTTCCAGCCACGACTCCTTGATGGGAACGAGCAGGCGCTTGTCTTCCCGGGCGCGGCGGCTTTCAGGGTTCAGGCGCCAGGCATAGAAGCCGCTGGGATGCACCTCGAGCACTTTGCACAACCGCCGCACCGGGAATTGGTCCTGTAACTGAGCAATTAAGGTGTACCTTACCCGGACGTCTTGGCAAAGTACACCGCGGCCTTTTTCAATATGTCGCGCTCCTCGGTGACGCGCTTCAACTCGGCCTTAAGGCGCCGCATCTCGTCGGACTGGGCATCGACAGCCTTGCGCTCCGACTCAGGTACGCCGTAGCGCTTCGTCTAGGCGTACAGGCTATGGATGCTTATCCCAAGCCGCGCCGCCACTTCGGTCGCCGGGTAACCACCCTGCGCCACCTGCTTGACCGCCGCAATCTTGAATTCCTCTGCGTACCGCTTGCCGCTCATACGTTCTCCTTGTGCCCTACATTATGGCTCAGGGGTGTCTAAGATAGTCGTGGCGATTCAAGTTGTACCTGAACGAGACCGTACCGGACGTGAGCACCGAAACGTACAAACCGTCCCGGTCGGTGACTTTGTACGCCTTTTCCTTCGGCTTGAGGTTGCGTAGGGCTGTATCGGTTAGCATCTGAAGCTCCTGATACCATGGTTGTACGAGTCACTTTTGACGGCGATTTCTCCTGAAAATTCAATCATTTAGTAGAATTAGGTACCATGTTTGAGTGATCTGCATCAACATGGTATGTTCCAGTTAAATGGTACTGACTTCAACGTCGTGCCACGTCCGATGCCATCAAAATCTAATGCTTCAGCATGCCCGCACTTTCCAGCGGATGCCAGCCGAGAATTAAAAAAGCCCCTGAAATCAGGGGCTTGGGGTGTCTTTAATGCCTGAACCTGCCAGCTACTGCCGGGTTAGGAATCATTCCCACTCAATAGTTGCCGGCGGTTTCCCCGAAATGTCATACACCACGCGGTTAATCCCGCGCACTTCATTGATGATCCGGTTCGATACCTTGCCCAACAGCGCATGCGGCAAATGCGCCCACTGCGCCGTCATGAAGTCGAGCGTCTGCACCGCGCGCAGCGCCACCACGTATTCGTAGGTGCGGCCATCGCCCATCACACCGACCGACTTCACCGGCAGGAACACGGCAAAGGCCTGGCTGGTCGCTTCGTACCAGTTCAGCGGCGCCTTGCCGGCGTCGATGCCCGGCACATGCGGCACCTCGAACGGGGTATTGCGCAGCTCTTCGA
>Ga0265797_10000971_pt1 | contig 51797 bp, 58 predicted proteins | sample P2T30metagenome_FD_192433 | JGI IMG/M metagenome (GOLD analysis project Ga0265797, IMG submission 192433) | Plant litter microbial communities from East Loma Ridge, Irvine, California - P2 T30 | ecosystem: Environmental > Terrestrial > Plant litter > Unclassified | place: USA: California...
ATATGTACCACTTCTGATGATTGACATGGTGCTGTGCAGAAGCGAGTTGGGAGGCTAGTGAACGAGTCTTCGAATGTACCCTCTGTGCATCAGCAGAAAAGGTCGGAACACCGCTCAAATCCGAAGATGATCGCCGTGCCTGGCTCAGCGGTTTAAGTCGGCTATTCAGACTGACAACGGAACAACTATTCATTTTATCACCAAGGGCTCAAGCTTCACTAGACGGAGAGTTTGGCCGATAGCCGGACGGCGAGATGGATCTGATATTCGTTGGACAGCCCACATTTGTTGGCGTGACGGTCGATGGGAAGTACTTGGCCGAGTCCCAAGAGACGTCGAGTGACGCAAAAACATTTCGGTTACTTCACAGGGAGGACGCTTGGATGGAAGAAGGGACACAGATCAGCTTTAACAACAGCTCGAGTGATCATGGAGAAGAGCCAGAGGACAGTTTTATCGTGCACCCTCCATTGGGATCTCGGAGACGAAGAGCTAAAAAGCGAGGCTGGGCCAGATTGCGTGTCGTGGCGATAGCGACGACTTCCAAGCACGGCTTGGGCGCATACCTGATATATGCAAGTCTAACGCATTGCTACTCCAGCCGGAGCTGACTCTCAGAATCAAGATGGCAGTGGGAGCACCATCATACTATATGAACAGCCCAATTCGACATGTTACCTCGGCAACTTGCCTGATGAGACGTCGATTGCCGATCTGAGCCTGCCTGGTACGCACGATACGTGTGCATTTTATGGAGGTGAGTCATATTTGTCATTGGCAGTCCTTGACTCATTGTCAGTTCCCATCTCACAATGTCAGCAGCCCGCAACCCCGTTGTCGCAACAATTACTCGATGGTAGGTCAGGCCTCGCTCCAACGACTCATGGTTGACTAATTCCAGGTATACGATTTCTTGATATTCGCTGTAGGGTCATCAAAGGAGAGCTCATAAGTAAGCTTTCATGACGCAAATCGACATTGAAGCTTACGGGTCAGTCTATCACGGTGCTCGCAGCCAACGAAACACTTTCGTAGCTGTTTTGGCGGAACTTAGGTCGTTCCTCGAATCTTATCCAACGGAAACGGTCATCATGTCGATCAAAGATGAGAAGCGTCATGAAGACTTCTCAAGGCTGGTTTGGCTGGATATGGAGAAATATCGGGATCTTTGGTTTCTTGAGAATCGGGTGCCGACCTTGGGCGAAGTCAGGGGTAAAGCAATCATCATGGGTCGATTCTGGACTAGTCAGTATACTCATCGATCCATGAGATTGGTGCTGAACATCTAGGTCCCAATGACGACAGCTGGGACAACGGACTAGGGTGGCGTATACCTGGCTGGGGGCCACCCGTGAAGAACCTCGCATTCGACTGCGGTGGTACGAGCGGTATGCTGCAGGATTGGTATGATCTTCCTAGCTTCCTCGATATCCCGGAAAAGTTAGCGATAGTGAGCCTCATTACAGGCTGGTGGTGTGATCCAGCTGACGAAGCTAGACTACAAATCTCCTGCAGAACCCGCGACAATCCGATCAAGCTCCGATCCTGACGATATCGTATGCTTCAGCTTCCGGTTATCCCCTAGCTCCACCTTTCATAATTGCAAAAGGGTTTGGCTGGCCCCAATGGGGTTTCGGGATTGAAGGAATTAATAGTCGGCTTGGAGGTTGGTTGCTCAGGCAACTGAGAGACGGCAAGAGAATAAGAGGGATTGTACCATTGGATTTCTATCGTCAGACTGGTTCCGGTGATGATGGAGACGTGTGCGAGCTTTTGGTCTTGATGAACATGTTGTAGTACAATCCATATGAATATGTTATAGCTAGTATATGCCCTTATCAGTGACCGCTAGATATCTTCCCACCAGCTCCCACTTCCACCCGCTCCGCCAATTTCGCTTGAAGGTCTTGGGATCCCTCTTTGCCTAGGGCCATCAACCCGCTTTCCTCCACGTCTCACAATCACGCTCAATCCAGAACTGACTCCTCTTCTCCCACCTCCGGGGAAGTCGTCTTTCTTCTTCTTCCCTCTGACATCCTCAACGGCATCTTCCTCTTCGTCCTCTTCGGACTCGTCGCCCCTCTTCCTCTTCTCCTTGCCCTTACCCAAACCCATTTTTGCTTTGTATGCTTCGGTCGCCGGTCGGATTGAAGCTTCCCATTCAACCTTGTGTAGACGATATAGCCCCATCGTTGCGCGTGCATCAGTCACCTTGAAGATTAGCAGGAATAGATCGAAATATATTGTCACTGACAGAGCTGTGCGCGGCTTTCTGTATCTCCAATCCTAGCTCCATTGCCGATAATTTCCGTAGACTCGGCATTTTGCTCTTTGACCTCTCCCTCAACACCTTACACTTTTGAGTATCTCGAATCATCGGAGCAGGATGGCTCAACAGTAACGCCTAGACAGTCAGCCAGCTCAAGGCGTCGAACGTACCTTCAGATCATTCTCAATGGCATGTCCAACCAGTGTCCTTCCCTCTACTAGCTCGTTGACCTGTTTTTGAACTACATCAAAGACAGGCGCGCCTTCCAAGTCACTTGCTCTGACGCCGGATACCCATGTCCGGTAATCTGTGACTTTCTCCCGTGGTTGAACAAATGTGTCGAGCAAGACGTGGCCGTGGTAATTTACAAGTGAGACTCGCGCTACTGTCGATTCGGACCCTTTCTCGTGGATCCCTACCATCTCGCAATCGATCGCGATACTGTGAGTCAGTCTCGCTGGTTATATAACGGTGACCATAGTCTTACTAGTTCCCTGGTCTACGAAATCAGCTATGATTCTGGAACTCGGGAAAAGGTACTCACGCCTTCCTGGCCTCGTTTAACACCGTCTTTCCGACGACCATATCCCTCAATTCTCTGACAAGCGGCTCATCACTAGGAGTCTCGAGCAGTACGACACCTTCCACAGCCGCAGGACTCGAGATCTCCACTCGAGGCTTGGAAGGTCCAGCACTTCTCGTCAGCCATGTCAATACTACCACGAAGCATACTCACCCTTCCGTATCAGGCAGATATCCCTTCAAGCCCTTGATCTTCCTCCCTCCGTTTGTCTCAAGCCATGCTCGTCGCTGCTTGCGTTTCTCAGCAGCTGCACTCGTGTCGGCAGGTAGTTTCTGGACATGAGCTCAGGTAAAATTGGCACATGGATTCATCTCACGTTCTTGAGCTGCTCCCAGTTCTGGCCTGCTGGAGCTGTTGACTAACGATCAGCCCTTCTTTCCCTCTGCGTACCTTGCCCGGCCCACTCACCTTGACCATATTCCACAAAGACGTGTGTGGATATTAGCCAGGTCAATAAACTCAAAATCACAAGTGGAGGTTCCGAGCCCATCAATTTACGTAATCATGTTGAATCTCATGCTAAGGAACTACTTCCAAAAACCCTTGATCTCGCTACACATCTCTTTCGCTTGGACCATGGGCAAAAAGTGAATGAAACCACAACACCTAACAGGATTCGCAAGTGGTCCCCCACCTTGCTACTAACTGGGCGATATCCAGGTTATCTGCGCAGATCGGACGGGATGCGGAGTTTTCTAGATTCTATGGTCGTGGATGAAATTTGTGGTTTGGGCATTGTTCTGAATCGTAGCCAATCTTTCAAAAAGTGGAAAAACCACTGATACAGCTCTGAATTTGGGCCGACTGAGTATGTAAGTGTGACGCAAGCTAGCAAATGGGAACTCTTTGTCAGAGTCGATGTCGTCAACTGACACTTCGCCCCACCACTACCATCCCAGTGTAACAGATTATATTGCATGCAGGGTGTATATGCAGTAATGAAGCAAGTGAGAAAGCTACAAACAGACACTCCGTACGTGTTTACAATGAGACTGAGAATGGTGATGAGAACAACATGTACTATAAGTAAAATATTCGCTACAGTACAGTATCAGTCACATGATTCGACATTCACTCTTTGCTTCTTTCGCCTGAGCCCGCCCTTTCTGCCTGATCGTGTCAAGAGCGTTGGCCATCATGATTACTTCCTTTAGCTCTTCCTTCTTTCGATCTGATGAAGACAAGTTCCTGGGTCTCGCTTGACTTGTTTGACGTTGACGATTCTCTTTATCTTCCGACCTATTCGATTTACCCGATTTGCTTGTTCGGTTTGATTTCTGGCTGACTCGCCTGGCGCGTTCACTCGGCGTATCGACGCATAGCTTATGGTAGGTGGGCGAATCACGCGTTGGAATGACTGGAGTTGAAGCCATTTCATCCTTTATTGGCTGGCGTTTGGCGGCAGAATCTGATTTGGGGTGGCGCCTGGCGGGACTGGTCTCCATCACTGGGAAAGGGCGCGGTGAAGGCTTCTGTACCACGAGATCCGGTACATTGAAGGCAGATATGTCGACGACGGAGGTAGAAGCATTGACGGCGGCGCTGGAAGATGATGAGCCAAGTCGTCGAGCATAATTAGCCCAATGTTCTTGGGCGCATTGGGTCCTGTCTTCCGTTGCACACGCCTCGTGGCAAATCAAGTGACAGTCCTGACACAGCGCACCTTGGCGCACATGCAAGCCACATACCCCGCAGATAATCGCTATCATATCAGCTCATCCTACAGGCAATGGGGAACACTCACGCTTAGCAAAAGTGGTGGCAATCAGATTATGTGTTTTCGAGCTATCCTGACTGGAACGACCAGACTTGGTGGTTTCTGGCCGCTCTTCAAGTGACATGCCAGGACGACCAGAAGTAGACTCCGCATGAGACTGTCGTCTTGATTGCAGATCCCTATCGTTTTCGCCAAGATCCAAAGATGGTCGACCGAAATTGGTGCTCACTCGCCGAAGGAATGGGATCGAATCTTGAGCTCGCAGTGAGGGCTAAGATTCATCAGCATGTCATAAGAGGTGCGGGGACGGTAGACTCACGAGATCAGGGCAATATCGCTTGAGCCAAACGTGATCAAACAGCTCCTTAGCCGCAGGTCTTGTAGCGGGATCCTTTTTGAAACATGTCTGCAAAAAGTCGTTTAGCTCGCCAGATAGACCGATTGGGAGTGGAGGCATGTCGTCCTTGACAATTCGGAACATGACTACTCAGTCAGCTTGCTACCTAACAAGGATCTATAGCCTACCACTCATGCTTTCCCTGAGATCGGCGTAAGGTGGTTTCCCAGTAAGAAGCTCCACAATCGTACAGCCCAATGACCAAATATCCGAAGCAAAGCAAGCTCCGCTCATTTCAATGACTTCAGGTGCCACTGTTCATCAGCATCGACCCTGAGTCTACGATGCATACACTCACTCCAATTCGGTGTTCCCGCAATATCGTCCCAGTTCACCTTCCCATGTCGAACTGAAGCGGTCCTAACCTCCTGAGGGATATTTTCAACGGCATTGGTGTTTAGCGAGACACCGAAATCGGTAAGCTTGATATTTCCAGTCTTGGTTGACAAGATATTGGCGGCTTTTAAATCACGATGAATGACTCCTTCACCATGCAGGTAGGCTAGTCCTTCGAGAATCTTGGCTACGATCATAGCTACCAGCGGCTCGTTGAAAGAGCGGCATAGCTTTAGCTGGGAACCAAGTGAGCCACCTTCGACATATCTATACGTCAGCATATCCGTCGATTGACGGAGAAGAACTTACTCCAGGATGATATCGAGATAGTCGCTGCTCTTATTCATACCCATATACTTGACGATAGAAGGGTGATCGAGGCGCTTCAAAAGCTCAACTTCGCCCATCACATTCTTGGCTTCCTTATCGTCCATTCCATCCAGGCTTACTCGCTTGATCGCGACCGTCTGCCCCGTCGAGTTGTTGAGAGCCTTGTATACCGATCCGAATTGACCTTTGCCAATACACTCGCTCAGCGTCTAAAATCAGCTTATACCCCCAAATGATGAACTCACGTAGCGGACGATATCTTTGTCGACTGCGATATCCAGAGTGATCGCCGAGACCGGCCTCGAACTGGCTGGTAACTCGATACTCCGTCCAGAAGAGTGACTGTTGTGTATGATACTGCTCAACCTAGTTCGACTGTCATTGCGCACTGGGTCAAGCACAACGGAGACTGCCGAATTCGAATTAGCGTATCCATAGGCATACGCTGCATTTCCCGAAGTATGACGAGGCCGAAGGATAGGTCGATATTCGCCAGACACCCTCGAGTTGACCCTCGAAATCGGAGGTGATCCGCCCTTATCGATTGTGTCTTTTGTCGGCGATCGCTCAGGCGAAGGGCCATTGGGCGACATGCTCTTAGGACTGATGGCTACCGAGTATCGACCATTGGCATAGGCCCGTCGAGCATCGGGGGTCACAGCTCCGCGAAGACCCTCTTCGCCAATATTTTCCTGCATGTCCTGTCCAGTGACACCTAGACTGTGACCCCGCCTGGGACCGTGAGGTCTCCTCGGACTCTGTCGAGCATTCGATCCGGGACTACCTTCCAGTGCAGCGAGCGAGCTTTGTATAGCAGCAGCTCGTTCATCCGCATTGGTCCCTTCCGGTTCTTCTGATTCGCGAAGAGTCATTCCATCTGGGACCAGTATAGTACCCATGATTCGCTGCCTGGCATCATGCAGTGTTTTCTCACTGTTCCGCCGGCTTCGAGCTTGAATGCCACTTCTGCCAAACGATCCGTCCTCGACAAACACCGAGTTCTCGTCATTGTCCATGACTGTCAAATTCGAGTAAGCGGCACTTGATCGGGAGTAGGCGGTACTAGGCCTGGTAGATGCGCTGACAAGACTAGGTGTTCGTTCCTTCATGTGGAAACCGGTGAGAGGCATAGGTCGATTATCGGCCAATCCAGATGATCCCTCTTCAGCAAAGGATACTCGGGTACTAGTACTTGCACTACCGGTAGTATTTCGTGGACGTAGAGAAGGTCGACGGTGAGTAGGTGTAATACTGCCAGATGTCCCAGGGGAATGAGGCGATTTGGGACGTAGAATAGGCGATCCATTTGGCTGAGTCTGAGTTCGAGCCAGACCCTGACGAGGAAGGAGACTCCTACGCTCGCCTGAAGGAGTGACTGGAGTTTGTAAAATAGCTGAAGTCGTCGGCGTAGTCGTAGGCGTCCGTTCGGGATCTTCAGCAGCTGCTTCAGTCGTGAGTTGTAATTTGAGCTGTAGATCGTTAGTGCTATCGGCCGATCGGGATTTCTCCATGCCTCGCGAGGTCGGCTGTGGGCGGACAGGAGATGTCGGCCTAGAAGTTTGAGGACTCGAGACGATGCGCTGAGGGCTGGCATTGATCCGCGTGGGACTGGCAACAGCCCGGGTAGGACTGACGGAAGGAGACTTGGCGATTACTTTTTGTGTATGCACTGGTGGGCTTGCAGACGGGGGACTGGAGGAAGGAGTTGGCGATGCGAGTGGTCGGGTCCGTGTGAGTGGACTAATCGGCGGCGAGCTAATAGCCACTCTTGATGGAGGTCTACTACCGACAAACCGAACAGTTGGATTGGGGGACTTGGCTCTTGGGCTTAGATCGCCTGAAGGAGACTTTGCTCTTTGATTGGTTCCATCCGGAGATTTCGCCCTCTGACCCAATTTCTCAGAAGGTCGGGGTAATTTCGTCAAGCCATTGATGGCCGATATGGTTCTGCTCAGCCCTCGAGCGCCGCCGGCAGTGAGATCCGACGACAAAGGAATCCGTTCCGCTGGAATCCCACTCTTTGAACAGGCAGATACGAATCGCGAGATATTGGCGTTTCGATGAGCTTGTTCCTGCGATACATTGATTTGGGTGATTGGAGGTGGTTGTCCGTGGATCTTGAATAGGACATTGAAGTATCTTATATCAGCAGATTATAAGTCGACACACTCACAAGCACAGCAACACACCATCCGAGAGAGCTGTCGTGAAACTTGTTCTCTCCCTTTCCTTTGCCCTATCGCCGATATCGCTCGTCTTGATATGCAGCCTGATATCCTCCTCTTCCTCCTTCCTATCAAGGGCAGCCACCACAGCTCTTGTCCAGTCTCCATTCCAGGTCTTCTCCATCCGAGTCAGGATAGCCAACTGGTCAGCTGCGATCCTCTTGACCTCTCCATTCTTTTCTTTGGTCGCAAAATCTGGCCCCCTGATATATGGCGTCAACGTCTTGAGGAGGACCGCGATGGCGAGACGGAGTTGATAGTGATCGACAGGCATTGGTGAACCGTTACAGTCGATGCGTTTCCATGTATACGGTGATGGGGCTTCAGATGCGGGAGAGGTTGGTGCAGGTGTAGATGATCTATCGTTGGAGTCGGCAGAGGTCATCTGAGGGACGGCGGGCAGGGCTTTTGACACGCGATGCGTAGGGTGTAGCTCCACTTTCGAAGTGTGTCGACTACCGTGTGGTTTGTCGAGAGCTGTAGACGGTCGCTTTCGTTCCTTCGCTGCTTTCGCTGCCAATGCCCTAATCGTCCTATCTTCCTCTTCTAGATTCTTGACGAAGTCAGGATCAAGCGCGAGCTTCTTGGCTAGATCATCCGGTGGTGGTAGCGGAAATGGCCTAGCCGGAGGTGATCGGTTCTTAGTACTGAGTTTCCGCTCAATCTTGGCTACACCTCCAAACAGATCCGATAAACCTCCTTTTCCCCTCCTGTCCAGCGGTCTTGCGGTATTGTCGTCCTCGTCCAGGTATCGCGCTAATGCCGAGGTGGACATGGATCCTTTGGATAATGATGGTTGCTGCCATCTTCCATCTGTTCCCTTCTGAATAGCTGGCGGGAGATGATAGTTGTTGTTCCGAATCCGCCTGGTTGCCGTGTCGGGCGAGCAAGGTCGGGCACGCGCATCGCGAGCGACCAGCCTGCTCCTTGCTGTGGGTTTGTCTTCCGATACAGGAGTCGCTCTGCCGTTCGTAGCTTGCTTCACTGTCCCTCTTCCGCTGACTTCGTCCACAAATGACCTGAAACGCGACTTGGTTGGTTCGGCGGGTTCCGGCGATGTAACCCTATTACGCGTTAGAAACCCCTTTAATCCTCGTCCAGTAGTGGGCACGCTCGTAGTGGGAGTAAGCGTAGCAGTAGGCATATTGAGCAATTCTGTCGATCACGATCAAGATGTAGGAAAGGTTGTATTCGTATGATTGAAGTGTGAACGAAGTATGCAGAGCAATGACGGTCGTGACAAAGTGTCATTCGTGATATGCTGTGGCAGTGCTGTTGGTAAGCCGAGTTCCGTTCCCATACAAATAAGGTGAGACAAAAGTCACTTTGTAGAGGACGTCGGATGGCGTACCTTTGAGACAAGCTTTAGGCACTAGTCGGTGTCAATCTTCAATCGAGGGCAACACACAAGTACAAGTGCGATGACTCGATTGATCGATCTACTAGGTCGTGTCAGCCTCGCCACTTCATTGGAAGTGTAGCAATGACAGGATATAAAGCGATATTATCGGAGATATAAGAGTGTGAGAAGGGTAGGGTATGTAGTCTAAGTGTAGGTAGGTTGTTTCACTATTGTCTGGCCCCGCATAGCCTTCCTACTTCCATCAATCTTATCGTCGTCATCCAACGGTATGTAGGAGGTTGGATCTGTAGAAGAAGAGATAGGGACTCAGAAGACAAAACGGTGAATGAGTGGAAAGGTATGTCGCGAGGCACTCACAAAGGTATCCTTTGACAATGTCGGTGATAGCGATGCGAAGGGCCGAGCTCGTTGCGCTTCCTCTCGCTACACTCATATGACAAGTACAGTAGAAAGAAGAGCTGTCCATCAGACAATCGACTCAGCATGACACGAAATCGGAGGATACTCACCAATGATGCCGAGGTACCCCAGGTACAGTGTCCGGTCCGTAAAACTGCGTGTGGTGGTCGACTGAGTCACCGTCACCCTATTCCCCCTTTCCTGACCAACCTGATCTGGCAAACAACCAAGAAAAACTGCGTTTGTTGAAGCCCGAAAACGTCAGCCAAGTTCGCTACCGGTCACGTCGGATGAATAGCACGTGAAGGGGTCAAGAGAAGCCACTGGACGCGATGGTCCAAGTATGACCCCAGTCAGGTACATGTACACAGTCAAACACACACATGACCCTCTTGGACCTGTATTTCGAAACGTGAAAGAAACTCCGAAGGTAGAGCGGGAATGACGATGATTGTGTAGTTGTTGTCGAGATGTTTCATTATGGCAGATTGGTCGCAGGAATCGTTGCGGCCGAGTTGTGCCTTCATTGCCCAGAGCTAGGTGCCGATTCCCGGTAATTTGCTGGTCATCGGATGCAAGTAATGAAGTACCAATCCATGACGGGCCGCCAACCCGGCTGACTACAGCTATCTCATACTTTGCCTAGGAGTGTTGTTACAGCTAGCGGTGTACTTGGCTCGGCAGACGACGGAATCAAATCCAAAAAGTCAAGATCATGTTCAGATGCTTCAAGTTGAACATATTACACCATGAGCTACCTCCTAGATTGCGTAGCAGGACCATCTAGGCATGCCGGCCATGCTATACGCAATCTTTCGAGAACACCAATTAGGCCTCTACCGAAAGCCACAGTGAACAGGGCATCACTGTTCAGCTTCAATCGCCTTCCATCCCGTCGACACCAAAGCACCTCCACCCCGGTAGTCATAGATACAATAACGACAACGACCGAATCATCCTTCTTTGATCCACTCGCTAATCTACTGCTGTCATCGCCACTACCTGCCTGGGCGACTATCATCGGTCTGACGATATGTGTTCGAACCACCGTCACTCTGCCGGTGACGTTATGGCAGCGTGGGCGGATGTTGACTGAAGCAAGAGAAGTGCGCCCGAGGATGAAGGAGATCAATGAGAGATTAGCGGTAGCAATGGCGAGAGAGTGTCGCGAGAAAGGACTAGGGTATGAGGAATACAAGAAACAGCTCAAGGCTAAGGTATGCTTGCAGAACCGGCGGTGCTGATAATAGCTTGCAGTCGAACAGACGGCATTGCACAAACGCTTCAGGACCCACCCTACCATCACGATGATCGCTCCTCTTTTGGTTCACGTACCAATTCTCATTACTCTGTCGCTTACGCTCCGTCGAGCCTTGGAAATCCCTGGATCAAGCATGGCTTCGGAGGGGTTTCTGTGGTTGACGACTCTTGGAGACGTGGATCCAGTTGGAGCTTTGCCTCTTTTGGGAGCTATCGTCGCTCTTACGAATGCCGAGAGCCTGGGGAGGAAGCGGGAACAAGCCATGGAAGCTGTAGCTGCGAGAAAAACGGTCTCGGCCAAGAGTCCGGAAGCTCGTTATTCGCACACGCCTGCACGACCGCCTAAACCAGCAGAAGTACCAGCTAGTCCCACAAGGTATGAAAGTCCGGCGATTCCCACACGCTCTGGGCAGGCCCGACGCCTTTCGACCACTTCGCCCATCTTAGCGGCATACCGACCGGTTATCAAGACCTCCAGCCGTGGCACCAGCCGACGTACGCTTGACGAGATACCCGCTGCTGAAGGAGCACCAGACGGGAGCATGTCACAGGCCGACAAGGCCAATGTCCGATCTACTCTGCTCACATATGTATTGCGGGGTATGGCGTTGGTCTTTATCCCAATTGCGTCAACTGCGCCAGCTGTATGTCTCCATCATCGCGCATACTAATCAGCTGACGTTCAGGCCCTTGCCATGTACTGGGTGACTTCGCTGAGCTACACGCTTGCACAGACACTAGTCTTGAACCGGCTCACCAATAATGCTCAGGCAAAGCGTATAGTAGCCAAAGTAGTATAGGTGTGTAATGCGACTATGATACATGATGGTACTGTGTTTTGACTGCTGCTGCTACTGCTACTTGACTTTTCTGCGGTTTAATTTTGCTAATCCCTCTCCTCCACTATGATCTACTCATCCTTATCCCCCATCAACTCGCTCTCATCCTTGTGCTTCCTCCACTTGGGCAATCCATCGGGGATGTCAATGACCCTCCTCTCGTAGAAGATATGGCATTGCGCCTTCAGCTTTTCGGGCAAACCCTTGATACCTCTTCCTCGAGCGTGTTCCTTGGACTGATCCTCCTTGGTCTTTTCACCAGTGTTATTCTCACCATCGCCGTGATGTTCCTTATGTTCCTTGTCTGCTTCCTCATTGGTTCGCGGGAAGTCGAAGGTGGGTGGGAAACCAATCATCATATTTCGGCCTTGATCAAACATGGGTGAACCGCATGCTCGACACGAGATCTTGTGGGGCAGCTCGGTGGGAGTCGATGAGATGGGGTGGATATCACCGTGGGTACTGTGGAAACCGAGCCAGTCGGGGTCGTTGTCGAGTCGCACCTCGTCCTTCTTGAAGATAGCTGCGAGCTGGAAGGGAGAGCCTGATTGTTTAGTCAAGACTAAATCAGTATATCATAATGACATACCATGTAATCGCTGGCAATCATCACAGTGACATGCCTTTACGGCGAGAGGATCACCAGAGAATGAGAAGGCGGCTACTGATCAGTACTGTTCGAGGGGACACATTTCGGACCACTTACTCTGCCCACACCAGCAGCTACATCGCCATCTTCTCTCCCAGCCCTCCCAACTCTGACCATACGAGAAAGGTGGCTTGGACAACCACTCTGGGATCTCTCCATTCTTGAAGTCCATTCCTTTTGCCTCACTTAATGCTTGAGCAGTATTCTCGGGGTCAACGTGTTCATTTGAACCTCTAACTCGTTTATGAGGTGGTCGAACAGTCTTTGGGTCATCTTCATCCATCCTTGGCGATGACGTAGTAATTTGGCGATAATGAGTGATGAGTGGTCGTGTGATACGTGTGCCGCTGATAAGGGGCGATTTGGTCAATGCAAAGATTGAATGAGAGATGTAACGAGACATGATAGTCTGTGGCTGATTTATACATTAACCCTACCCCCTATTTCTCGCTTTCAATATATCCATCATCATCATGACAGTCGACAGTTAGCTTACTTTGATTACCATCATCGCGGGCCAGCATCGATCGTCACTTTGATTCCGCTTCGATCTAACGTCATCTTCCTTTGTTCTTGTTTCTCTGTCCATAGTAATGACAAAAGTAGTAAAAGGTATCTCGATGCATGTCGACACACTCGACTACTTTTAACTAACTATCCCACGTCAACGCAAACATGCGTTTACCCTTGGCCTCCAACTCCGCCGCCTTTGCTTGGGCCACATTCAGCTCTGCTTGCAAAGCTGCCGTCTCTTTCTCCAAAGTGACCTTTTCTGCTCGAAGACTAGCATTTTCCACTTCCACCGCCTTCTCTTTCTCTTCAATTTCCCGGTCCTTCTTCTTCGTGGCCTCGAGTTCCGTTGATGCTTTCTGCGCGGTATTATGCCAACGCTCCAACAAAGTTGCTCGCCGATCCGCCTGCCTCACGAAACTGGCCTTCTCCTCCTCTAATTCCTTGATTCTCGCTTCATCCGCGACCTGTCGACGTATCGACTGCTCTGCTTCAGCTGTCGCCTGCTTGGCTAACCTCGCTTGCTGGTCGGCGTCTCTTTTGTGATCATCGTTCAGCGTGGTCAAAGATTCCACTCGTGCTTTCAGATCGTCGTAATGAGGCTTGGAAACGATGAGATGGTCTTTGAGTACCGAGCCATCGGTCACATCATCATCGAAAGGAATATCCTGGTCGTTAGGGCCTGCATTGCTCAGCTTGTCACTCCTAGCAATGCTGTCGGTCTCCCAGAACGTTGTCGTCGGTTGTCGGTTTGGACGTCTTGACCTCGCGGCTTTGTCTTTTCTGGGCACTTCAGGGGCCGGCGAGCCAGGCTGAGACTCTGGAGATATCGGAACTACTATCTCGAGGGAAGGTTGCTGGGGCGTCGCTGAATTCGTGGCATTCAAGACTGTGATTTTGCGTTTCTTGGCCGGTCCACCATTCGGGTTTCTTGAAAACGGTAGGGTTTCGATCGGCCTGGGATACTCATCTTGACATGATCCGTACCATTTACCCCTCTCCCTAGCCCGCAGCGCAGTCGCTTCGCTAGGTGTCAGTCCGCGTGTGACGAGCTGACCTTTTTCCAGACGCATGATGTGCTTTGGGTTGGTACCCCATTTACACCTCTCATTGGAGCATTGGGGATGATGTAGCGAGCCAAGCGGGTCGAGGTCCCTCACTAGTGTTCCTGCCTGCATTCTGGTAATCTCGGTAGTGATGCTGCAACGCCTAATGGTACCTATCCGCCATTTGCAGCACGCTTCGCCCTTTGATTGACATGCGAATTGAGCGTGAGGGTGGCTGACAGTCAGCCCGGCTTGCTTAATGGACCCACTACCACAATGAGTCTTCGTCGCAGAGAGCGAATCCGAATCTTGTCAGGACTTCTTCCACAGCCAAGCCTCTCTCTTCGATGTACTCGTGCAGGACTACAGGGGCGTTGAAATCGTACACTTCCTCATGTTTCAATCTGGACGAATGTCGGACTGGGGGTGGTTGCCCATTGACGGACACGGGTTTAAGGAACGAAGAGGTATGTTCGCGGTCGACCGGTGGAGTCGTGGTAGGAGGTATTTGGCTGGCTGAGGGCGGCTCAATAGCTGGTGTCGGCTTCGATGATGCGTCGGAGACGGATGAGGCGGGAGGGCTTGGGACAGTCAGAGCTCCGAATTGTGGGTGTGATTCGGACATTGTCATACAGCAGGTTTGAGTTGGTCGAAGGAAGTGGACTGAGGTCTCGCTAAGTAATGGTATCTGGTGTGTCACAATGAGTAGGATGAGAGTTAAGCAGTCGATATTGACAGATTTTCAAGAATGGGTCTAATGATCCTTGATTGCGAAGTGAAGGGAAACAACCCCTTTCCTCATTGCAATCCTCCGAGAGTGCACAGACCTTTCTTCTTCGCCCTTGATAATTGAGGTAGATAGCGCATACAACCACACAAACACAGACGCATATAGGCTTTACCTCTCAGCTTGGGAAAGACATGTATGAGTGTAGTTGAGCATGACAAAGGGCAAAAAGAGAGCCAAATAACTATCGGGGTTCTCCGGATCACCGTGACGTACATCCCATCATCGACCTTCATTCTTGCAATTACATTACTACACCATACATACCATGTCACTGAGCGATACGCAAGTCTTTCCTTCGTGGAGCTTTGATCAGTGGAGGGCAGTAGATGATCGAGTCCGTGGTGGAAGCTCGATCTCTCATCTTGATTCTGTCCATATCGAGTCCAGTTCCGAGGTCCAGGTCGATTCTCCAACCGAGAAGGTGTCCAAGCAGAAGGGAGCGAGGTTTTGGGGCAATCTAGGTGAGTATTTCTCTCATCTTAAGTGCTAGTTGAAGGCTGCTCCTGACGCATGCAGATATTTCGACATTAGGCGGAGCCGGCTTTGCGTCTCAGACCCATCTCTTTGGTCCCGCACCTCTTCATCTCTCCCGAGTCGAGTACGATGGTCTTCGACTATCTGTGCTACCCGATGAACATGCTACAGAATCCAGTCCAAGCAATTTCACACTCATCTTGAAGAACACTATCCGAACGAAACCGCCCAAGGAACCCAAATTACCCCCACAGCCCGAACCCGCTGTCCTCTCGTATGAGGTCTCATTTCCACGACCTAAGGCTTCCAGCGACATCAAGCACTCAGAATCGACGCGAGTAGATTTCGCATGGTCGGACTTCAAACCTCACTACAGGGGAAGAGAAGTCCCGAGGGATGACGAGAAATGGAAACCGCTAGATACGGAGGCCATTTACGAGATTAGCTTCATGTGTAGGAGTGGATTCGGGAAGCAGGAAGGCGATTTTGGAGTCGTCATTGCTGGACTGTGGGGCTTGGAGAAGGGACATTTGGAAATGAGCCAGCGAGTCGGCGGAGTAGAGAGCTGGTCAGCATGGTTCGGGAGCTGTTGGGAATGGATGTGGTCTTGGTTCAGCTCGAGTGGACGGGTTAGATTAGATGAAAAGGTCTAGTACCCAGCTTCCAGCCAGTTCAGCAGTCCCAGAGTGAGAGAGAGTCAAGAATGCATGACTTGGGTCTACTCGTTGCACATCATGGTTCGGCCTCGCGGCGTGTGGTCCGTTCCTGACAAATCAACAATCTAGATTTCGTTCTTGCGTATCATGACCCAATCGCAAGGTTCTTCATTGGACCTATCCCAAGGCCGTTATGAGGTCGGCAAATCGTTCAGAGGCAGCTGACTTGGGCAAATATGTAGCTCTGGACTGGTCTTTGGTCAGTGCACACTGCGGTGTTTGACTAAGAAGCTGACACAATAGTCCCGGTGGCCCTTGGCTTTCAAGCTACTCCTGCCATCCTGCTTATACTACCTCCATCATCAAGCAGGATGGGCTCTTCTGGCTCTATCGCTAGCTCTTTCCCACGTAATGGTCGTGTACGCCCATAATTTCCTCATCGACTTCATCAACGCCAAGCGAGCGTCGCACTGGAATGCCAATCTCGTACCTCGAGTCCAAGGCCGTATGTGCCTCAATGTCGACATCATGCTCGCATGGCTCCGACATCGTAATGAAGATGTCGGTAGGCTCTTTGTGGATCTTCAAAAGGCATATGGCAATACGTTCAATTCTCGGGTATTTGGCGAGGATCAGATCCTTAGTCTGGATCCAGTGGTGTTTGACCATGTGATGAACACCGGATTCGACGAGTTTGAGAAAGGTACATCAAATCCTCTTGATACCGTAATTGTTAATGGAGCTGATGATTAGGACCAAAGTTCAGGAGCCGAGTAGGAGGACTATTGGGAGAAGGGATCTTCAATTCTGATGGTGATCAGTGAGTTCCTTGATAGCAGAATTCGTCTCTGCTAACCATGAAGCTGGAGGAAAGTATGCCCATTGCTCGCTTGATTCGATATTGTCGAGTCGCTTACTCTCTCAGCACCGAAATGTAACGAGACGGTTCTTCAACCAAGATCGTATATCCCCGACAGTCATGTCACCTTTTATCGCCCGCACATTCTCTACCCTTCCAAGCGGGCCTTTCGATATCCAGATCATCATCGGCGAGCTCGCACTGGAACTAGCAATCAACTGGCTGACGGGGGATGACCTACAAAGACCCATCGACAGGGGACCAAGATGGGTTAAGGCTAAGCGGAATCTAGGACTGGCTCTGACGGAAGGCCAAAGAGTCATGGGTAGAAGGCTGATGGTTGGGAGTATCTGGGTAATTCGCGCCATTTGAATTGATGATCATGGCTCACTGATGACATAGCCTATATTCGAGCCTCTCAGAGACGGTCTAAAGGGTCCAGCGGATATACTGAGACGGTTTTTCGAGCCATTGATTGAAGAAGCTCAAGACAGACAAACCCGAAGAGAGGCTCACGAGAAGATAGATACGGGCGGCCACCTAATCGATCGACTACTGAGTACCATCACTGGTGAGTCATATTTTCATGGTTGTTCTTATAAATAGGTAAACGAGGAACGTCTGATCAGCTAATCAATGTCTTGCTGGCTGCTAGAGACACAGTGAGCTTGCTCCGCAGACCATGGAACGTCTCTGATATCAGACGGCATCGCTGCTCACTTTTTTGACGTATGCTTCGATGCACGAAGGGGACGCTTTCGCAATAGTGGAAGAGGAGATCTTGCGAGAGATAGGTGAAGATGGCGATATCAATGCGGCAAGTCTGAGTCGGCTCAAGCACTGTACGTCCGCGAAGCAATCCGTTTAGCCAGCACTGATGATAGGTCGACCGTTTATCGACGAGACTCTTCGCCTGTTCCCACCTGTACCTCTGAAGCGAGTAATTTCATCGATGGAGGTCAACACGATCTGATATGTAGTATACGTCGCGCGATCGGTCCCACGGTTCTACCCGGAAATCTCTACATGCCTGGAGGAGCCTCTATCGTTCTTTCGACCATCAACATGCACCGATCGCCTGAGTGGTGGGGTTCAGATGCAGATGAGTTCAATCCAAGCCGGTGGAAGGCAAGGAAAGAGGTACCATTGGCTTACCGGCCATTCAACTCCGGCCCCCGAACTGTATGTTCGGACAAATGAGGCATTATACTAATACACAGTGCGCAGGACAGAAAATGGCACTGAACGCTGCTGAAACGTACCTCGTCCTACTTGTACAGTATATGTTGACCAACAAAACTCGCTTGCGTCTCGCTACAGATGCGCAGTCTGAAGCGAGCAGGGTTCCAGCTACATGGAAGACTGGAGGCGATGGGCGAGCTCGTGGAGGTCGTGAAGCGATTTGGCCGATCACTGATATCACGCTTACAGTAAAGGTATGTTTCCGTTATCTTGAAATTTATATTGACGGATCAGGGCGGGTTATGGGTCGAAACGGTCACCAGTGCAACATCGAAACCAGAAGTCTAAATCGCACTCCACGGACAGCAGAATAAAGTTGTAAAGTAGCCAAACACCGATCTGAACCATTTCCAGCCATTATCACGACCTGTTATGTTTCCGTACGATTCGCATCTTGCTCGCGTCGGTAAATCACTCCTAGATACCATTTGACACAGTATACATGTGGACATAGGCTACAACTCGGAACAGAATACGATCAGCTAGAGATATCATTCACGCTCTGCGTTTGCCGATTGCTGATAGGAGAAGTTGCGGGTGAAGCTGGGCGTCAGACTTGACACATGTCGGGTATATCTCGACTTACTCTCTCAAAGACTCCTCCCTGGCAATCGGGTCATCAGCCGAAGGCATCTCGACAGGTGGAAGACTATACATCAGCTTCCCGATAAACTGTGTGAGGTGGATAACTTACTTGTTCCTCAATCTCGCCATTGCCCGTAGTCGACTTCGCCAACTGGTGATATATTCCGCATTTTCCATATCGACAGCATCTCTGATATAGGTATACCTAGCAGCGAGATCATTTGCCAAATGAGACATGTGCCTGACCATGATAGGCAATGCTCTCCTGGAGACGATCTTGGCTTGTCCAATAGGACTAAAGTCCGGTATACCCTGTGCTCGTTGCAGACTGACTCTGAAGAAATCTTCCCGATCTACATTCTCGCCTGTACCGGGTATAGCTGGTTCGGAGTCTGTGAAAGCCCAATCTCCAGGTGTATGTGGCGCAATGACGATGTTGATCATATTGAAGCTTGTCCTGATTGTATCAAAGACGAACTCCTTTCCAGAATCGTTGTAGATGATCTTGACAAAGTCGTTGCCTACTAGCCGTTTCTTGAATGTCCGTTCTGGGTCATCGGGGCGGTTCGGCATCATTGTCGGAGTATGGAAGATCATTTGCGTCAAATCGTCCCACCATGCATAGGCGTATTCTCCATCTTGGTCGCTGGCTCGGTCCAGACCTCCAACAAACACATCCATTTGGCCTTTGAGACGAATGAGACGACCTAGACCAGACAAGAAATCGATATAAAGCGGCGAACCATCGATATTGGAGAAAATGTCTTTCTCGTCCGTTTGACCAGGACCAACATAGAGGACTGCGATCTTGAGAGTGTCAATAACTGGAGTTCGTTCGATCCCGACCAGTGTACGGGTAAACTTGTCTTCTTGCGGGATCAGGCGACCTCGAGGTGTCTCCAGGCTCGAGTTTGGGTATGAAGACAAGAGTTGTAGTGCGATGTAACTCGGCTCAATAGCGACATCTTTACGTCGTTGTGACGGTGTGGCTCCGGACCAGACGTAGCCGTGCTGAGCTGTAGCCATGTCTTCAGCCGGTACCGAGGAAGTCACATCAAAGATAGCTTTGACCTCGGAGGACTGGATGTCAGAGTCTGCCCTCGGGATGATCTCAGGACTAACCTTGTCGCTGGCGGGCTCATCCTCAGCACCGGGTGGTCGCCCACCTCGATTCGCCATCAAAACTGCCAGTAGCGACCCGAGATCGGCATCAGCCTCCCCAACGTCGAGTAGAGGTACATTCTCGACTTTACAAGTCAACGCTGTCGTTCCAGTCGGTCGGGTTGATTTGATCGTCGCCCAGCCCGTCCTACTGTGCGCAGTGACCGTGATAATGGTTCCACCAAGTAACCACGACTGTGTCTTGCTATCTTTATCCTCGTTGATGACGACCTCGCTCAAGAACGAAGTAGCAGGTCGGGGATCGGCATTTCCGTATGTATATCTTGCGAGCCAATCGAAACAGACTTCGGCCATTTCGTCCACTACAACCCTAGTAGCTCTGGCTGAAAGAATGTTTCGTACAATCTCGCCTACGTGACTGGGTCGCTGTTGAAGTCGGAGGGCCATGAACCAGATATAGATCACGTAGTATGCGAGACCGATCACATGTTGCGAAAGAGTGTATTCCTCCTTGTCCGATGAAGGTTTTTCGGCTCGAGCATTATGTTCGCCGATATAAGTCGTCGCAACCGCAAAGACGAGTCGATACTGTTCATCCGTGAAGTTCCTGAATAGGTTTCCATTCTGACCTAGAGAAATGAGAAACTCCAATACGTGTACCGCTATAGCCGGTGTTGACAAGATTCGTTTTGTGCTTTCGACAATATCGAGCAAATGTCGACCGACGAAATGCTCGACTTCGTAGATACACAAAGTCAAGGCTTGTAAACATGGTTTGGCTGTTTCCTTTCGACCTTGTAAGCCGAGGATGAATACGCGGATCAATCTATCACATTGGTCCCTGGTATAGACACCGTGGTAACTAATGAGTATCGCGAGGGATTCGTAAGCGACCGAGTTGATTTTGGTCCGAGTGATGAAGGTAGGGACGTTGAATCGTTTCTCCCAGGGCGCACTGGTGTCCATGACTCCTTCGCAGATCACATCGAGTAGAGCTCGAATCTCTTTTGTAGCCCTCGCACCGTGAAAGTAGGTCTTGTTCCGGAGTTGTAGTGGCAGGTAGGACAAGATGAACGAAACTAATTCCCAATCGTGACCTCGCAGGACTCCGTTAAGCATGCGGAGGTAGTCAGATACCGGTACCCAGCTATCAACTTCAGGGACATCGCTTTCTTTGACCGCAGGATGGTTTGGGTCGTATGTTCGCAAAATCTCGCTCGCCTGGTAGGCTGGAGGAAGCTCGAATGGGATGGATGTAGGGATACACCAAAGCGGATTGTAGGTCGCATCATGCCCCTTGATGACCGGCGCTTTTGATCGACTCCTGCTCCTCGGACCACTTTCGGCACTCCGACCAGATCTGCCTCGATCCTCTTCCATACGAGGCAGGTTGGCATGTCTCGATCTCCTAGAGTCACCCTCGGAAGCATTACGCATCTCAGCCTCCGCCTCTTTCGTTCGACCGAGCACTTCTGCAAATGTTCGAGCTGGTTTATCGGCACTGCTTCGGACAAATAGTCGATGTCGATTATCGGCACGAAGACGCATGAACCATTGCAGTGTCACCAGTCTTGCCTTGGGACATCGTGCAGGTACGAGAACCAGCCGATGCTTCTGTTGGCCCGGCGTATCATTCGTCATTGGGTATACCAGATTCAAGAGATCGTTGTAGAGGGTGATACTTCGCATGGTCACCAGCCGTCGATCACCAGTGTTGTGCGACGATGAGAGCGGGACCGCGAATGCGATCCTTGTAAAGGTAGACACGAGCGCTTCGACAGCTTTGATCGATTTGCAGCTTTCGTGATTTCCATGCGATTGGTGGATGCTAGGTAGTGGCTGCTGGGGAGCGTTACCATCAGAGCTGGAGGGAGACATCGGGCTCGAGATGCTTGAAAACGAGGGAAGCTCGGCATTCCTGCTCGTGGGTGATAGTGAACCCATCAGACCACGTAGAGCAGATGGCGCGGCCCGACCAGATCCCTGTCGGCGCAGATTCGCGCCCTCGCTAGGTGGCGGCGGAGGTGACATTTGACCTGTCGGTTCGGGTACCGAGGTGTCGGTAGCGTCGTCCTTGCAGGCAGTCTGCGTGGCCAGCTTGACGATGAGAGCACGCATGGCGTTGAACATTCGATCCGAGTATGCGACTCTCTCAACATCATCTTCGGGCTCGGCAACTTGATACTGATAGTCCTCGTCCCTCTCTTGAGTCTCGGCTACCGCTGCTCGAACGAGCAGATTCAGAGCATCATGGACGAATTCATCATCGTCGTCGTCAATCAATACTTTCTCGAGAAAAGGCAGAATGACCTTGTCGACCAGTTCAACTCGATGCTCGGGCAGCTCCTCCGCGTAATTATAAACGTCTCGAAGAATGAAGTTGGCAGTTCGCCTTTTCGCAGCTGGAATGTATGCGGTTGCCGGATAGAAGGCATCAAGCAGCCGCCAGATATTCTTTATCCAGGATGATGTGAAGGGCAGACAGAGGCCTTCTCGCTGATAATAATCGAGTACGACATTGCAGTCCTCTTCATCCAGGTTGTCGGACAGTTCAAGTAGGAGATCGATGTATCTTGGATGATAAAAGCTGGGGGTGGTCGAGGTTGATGCGTGAAGTCGACCAATGGATCCTGGAATCTGGTGAATGACCATTTCGAATATGCTTGCCAGATTATGCTGATCTCCTGTCGAAAGGGGTGATAGTAGACGAGATCCAAGATTTCGTCCGCGCTCGTCCCTGCCTTTGTCAGTCTCTGCAGAATTCATTGAGGACTCACTTTAAGCCCTTTGCGACCGGTATCAGGCCTCGAAGAATGTCACAGATAGCTTGTCCTTCAGTCCAAGCATCGCCAATTCCTCCACCTTCACCGCCTCGTCCGGCTTGAAGAGAGCTCAGATGACCTAGCAAGAGCTGCAATATCTCGTAGTCGACAGATTGCCAACGACTTTTATCGCTAGACTTATCTGCCGGGAATCGAGTTGATGACTGAGCGGCTCGAATACTTGGCGATAGTGCCGACAGCGAAACGGCGGTATCGGCATTGCCATGAGGACCTTCGGGATTATACAGCATACGCTGAGCCGCACTGTTTGTCAGCAGACTCTAGACGAGCAAGACTTACATCACCGCTCCTCTCGTCGTCCGCCTATCTTCTTCTGGCATTTTCAGAGATCGATTGTTGGAAATGGTAGCAGCATTTCCCTCTAAGATATTCCGAACAGCCAATTCCCCTCGCCTACCTCCATTAGGGCCAAGAGCGGCTCCCATGACTTTCTGTCCGGCTTCCCATGCCTCCTCATTGATCATGTCCGAGTCGTCTTGGCCATAAACCAAACAGACTACGGCCACAATTCGGTTGAATAGATCGTCCGGCACTGGAGTTTCATTGATGAGGGTTTCAAGAAAAGCGCACATTGGTTCAAAGCATCTTGACCACCTCGGCGAGAGGTCGTGTCGAGATCGGTCGGGCGATGGAGATCGTAGAGCACTTGTAGGTGATGTAGTTGGGGATACAGCTACTGTAGCAGCCCGGTTTAAAGGTGGCGGAACGGAGCGTAGTGGTGTCAGTGCAGGGGAAGCTATCGAAGAAGACGAGTCTTTGGCTCTGTTGAGCGAAGCTGAACGCAAAGGATCAAAGCTTAGCCCTAGCGATGCGCTCAGAGCAGGAGTGTTGATCCCTGATGATGCGGGAGAACCTCGTCGGCCTGTACTTCCTGGAACGATCGGGAATGCTGCTTTCACCTCGGATATGGGAGTGGCAGCGATACCGAGCCAGAGCATATCGAGCATAGGCTGCACGACACGAGTGATGTCGGCTGGTCCAAACAGCGAGATTTGAGATCCAATAATGGCGTTGAGTAGGTCGATGATGGCAGAAGCGACCTCTGCGGCGTTGGCCGGTTTGATCGGGGCGAACGGTTGGAGCTATAGGTCAATAGGCCATTCATTGCATGAAGGAAAACTCACTTTTGATCGTTCAGTCCAATCATTAGAAGCGTCGTCCTTGACAGAGCAGTACTTGATCCACTCGTCGGTGATCTGGCTCAATGCCTTGACGAGCCATCCGACTAACCCCGACATCCCCTCGACCTCGGTCCCATTCTTAGTCAGCGCCTTGAGAGCCCCCACGATAACATTCGTCTGTTCCAGACTGGTCGAATTGTCGGAACTGGCGGTTGTGATGATTTTGTACAATGATCTGGTCGTAATCAATTCCATTCTCTCATCTAATTTGGAGTGATTTTTGGGTGGTGGCGAAGTGGCAAACAAAGCTGCCAACAGTCGAATCGCTGCAATTCGTAAAGTGGATTCCGAAGAAGGAGAAGCGAGATTGTAGGCTCGCAGATACAAGGTTTTAAGTTGGTCTTCTGTCAATGCTACATCCCCTCGGTTGCTCTCGACAAAGACGTCTTCGCTTGTGATGAGAAGGTTGGCCATGTAGACTGCAGTAGCTTTGACCATTTGACTCATTACTTCGTTCGACTCTCTGTTCTTTGGGTCCATGACTTGTAATGCCCCTTCGAGGTCGAACGGTGTAGGTGACGGTGCGCGGCGTGGAGGAGGGATATCCGGAACACCGAGATTGAGTCCCTTGTCTTTGCTTGAAGCGGGTACTGGATCGATACTATCATGATCAATAGATCTACGAGTATTGCCATCGGTGACAGAGGTAGAGATGCGCGAGGTAACCGCAGGGGCGGGAGCAGGACGTCGACCAAATATAGAAGGTAAGAAAGATAACGCAGAGGAATGGGATCCGGATGCGTTATGCCCAGAACGATCCTTCCTATCCTTATCCATCATGTTGGGATATGTAGGCGGCATGGTCGATAGATATCACTCTGCTCAAGCCGAGAATGACAGTAAAGGCCCGGGGATCAATGCCTAGATAGTCAGTTGACATCGTAGTGTATCGGGACTTGCCGGCACCTCTCGGTATTCTATATAGTTCTATAGGTGATGTTTCATGCGTGGATATAGCTGTCGGTACTGTCCAAGATAGACCCGTGTATGGTGATGTGAATGTAGAAAACAACAAGAAGATAGGGCGGTTTTGGGAATTGGTGCATTTGATAACGTCACTCGGCACTACTCTATCTGTTTACAGTTGGCTTCTAGCGTAGTATTGGCATTTATCACGCACACTCTGTCTTTTAGTATCGATCGGAGCTATCTCAAGGACAACGAGGGAGGCTATCAGCACGGATTGGACTGCAGCGAAACAAGCAGTATGGGACCGATACGCTGGGTAGCGTTCTTGCTCCTCCATATCTTGGTGAGATTATCGCTTAGCACCCATCAAGCAATTCTGACCGAGCAGCCAATTGTATCAGCGGGTGTCTTCTCAGACCCAGCAATATCATACTGCAAATGTGCGTGTCCACTCCTGGGCCGACTTGTCAGCGCTGACAACCAGGCATCTGCTTTTCGAATTCGACCATCATCCCACTATGGCATCCCGCGGACACTTCGAAACCATGTTTATCGTGTACACGTCAATTCTGCCTAGATCAGAAACTACCTATATGTAGAGGTGAGTCGATCTATGGGCATGAACTAATGACAGATGCGCAAGTACCGGAGCTGGACACGGATGTGGGAACAGGGACAGAAGGGGACGTAGAGGCTAGATGTTTTAGTATGTCCTCCATATCCTGGCTAGCATTGTGCTAATGGGAGAACGCGATTCCCCAAGGGATCAGCTGGTGGTCACTTTCTTCTGCTTGATCATTGTTGGTCTGCTCCTGTTTGCAGCAGTCAGGTCGAGGTACGTCCACCTCTGTCTCGGGCGCACGTAGCTAATGACAGGCTCCGTAAAGCCATAGATGCAAGGGGACGACCGCAAGACATGAGAGAATGGTCACAAGTGAGTATTGAACCCCCGAGGAAGCTGACGGTAGGCACTCCTGCCCACACAACTGCACTCGGCAACATCATCGTTCTTTCGCGAATCGCGGCAGAATGGAGCAGAGACGTATTTCGATGCAGGAGAGATTGGTCCCGGGACTGGTATCAGGGATTACGAGCCTGGTGGGACTGGTGCGCCTCGGTCTTGATCATGTCTATCTATGCTAGAATATGCATATTGTACAATGAGTCGTCTCCCTGACGCGGTGCCATATCTGCTAATTGTCCTTTCAGGCGTTGGCCATCGCATCTGCGTATGCCTAGGATGTCAGTAGTCACAATGATAACGGGTGATGAACTCACTTCGTATTCCTCGGCAGTCATATGGGCCTCGTCATCGTCATCGATTTCCCCGATAGCTTTTGGTACTCCTTTGACTATATGTCAGCTGGTCCCTAGAATCCACGACATCAGCTTACCCATGACCATGACCGACTCTACTCCTGGCGTGCTCTCCAGAGAGGTAGCCACTGTAGGCACTTGACTGATCTCTAGCTCTTCCGGCTGCTCATCATCTTCAGCTTGATCCATTTGAGCGTAATGAGCTTCAAGTAATTCATCTTCATCCTCCTCGTCTCCTATTCCGCCCGACCTGTGTCCGTTGGCAGCTAAAGCAGCTTGACGAGCTTGACTTGTAATACCCAGCGCAGTAGCTGTTCCAGTGACTGTTGAATGGGTATGCCAGACTGGAAGTGCGTTTTGTAAACTATCATCAGCTTCCCCTCATACTGGTTTCGAGTGTGGACATACCGCTGAGCTTCCTGTAGACGTTCTTTTTCCAATTGATCCTTCTCCTCTCCGCCCAGGACGACTTGAAATTTCTTGTCCTCTCCTTCCGTCGACTCGACACCAACGACTTCGGACTTGACGTTCTGAGCGATCCAAGCCATAATATTTCGACTGGGTAATGTCTGACCCTCTAAACGTTTCAAGGCATCTCGGATAGGTTGAGTTGCAATATTGAAAGCTTGCATTTTCTCTTGTCCACCTGTACCCTGTGCAGCGGGATCGTGTTCGACAATTTCGATCTTGCAGTCTTCGCATACGAACGTATTGGTCCGAGGGTCGAATAGGTTGGATACGACAAGAGGGTCGTATTCTCGTGAACAGTTTGGGCAGATGTATCCCCTCACTCCTGTTTCCTGAATCATAAGTATGGGCCTTGGTGTAGTTGATGTCGGCTTACCTCCTTGACCTTTTGATCGATCCCCTTTCTCATCATTGCAATCCGGTACTTGACGACATCTGCAAAATCGCGATAATCGATGTACCAATAGTAGACATCTTTGATCCTCATTGGAGTCTTTCCTTCTGTATCAACAACGGTGGCATTCCTCTCTGCGAATCGAGCTTGACTATCGGTAAGGGCTACTTTCTCTTTGTTTACATGTCTGTATATTAGCTTCAGTCAGTCCAGTATCAGGAAACATACCGCTTGACGAGATGATGGACGTGTAGCATACCCAGATACTTCCTCAACTCGTTCACACTTATTCCCACTAGATCACCTAGAGGCTTCTCTGACGACCTTGACTATCAGCACGAGTTGAGAAGAGGGGGATTGAGACGCACACTCCGAGCTGAACCAGCAGCTTAATCAAGATGATATACGGGGCATCGTAGAAGGCGTATGCGACCTGATATACCAAGTCATGGCAGTACGCCTGGATGTCTTCGCTTGATACGAGGGAGGACATGACTCGCTATAGCATACTCATAGAATGAAAGAAGAAAGAGTGGGACTACAACAGCAATCCAGAGCATCAAGTTGTACCAGGCACAATCTCACAAATTGGCATGTTACCACCCAAAAGCTAAATACATGTCCAAAATACCAACCATGATCTTCTACAACCGTAACCCAAAAACCAGCTCACACTTTCAATGGCTTCACTGTCAAGAGAGGCTTCAACTACATCATTAGCTTGATCCCTGTGAAAGACCTACGATTTCCATGAAAAGAGGCCTCATCTCCTCAATAGCCTTTGTCTCTGGCGCAATCTCTGCTTCAGCCTGTAATCTTCTCCTCTTCTTTTTCGACATCTTGGGTCTAGGTGATCTTCTAGGTGTCTCGTTTCCTTTCGGTGTCCCTTCTTTGTCGGGAGTAGGGGATGATCTTGAGAAATCGATTGATCTCCTAATCCTGTGGAACCCGGATTTACCCGTACTGGAGGCCGAACCTCTCCTGTCGCGTTCGGCGTTGGGCCCGAAATGTTCTGGTACTGGTGCCAACAGTGGCGATGGCTTGTGATCATGACCTTTGACAGAGTCGTGATCTGAATCTCCGTCCTCTTCCTCGTCCTCGTCATCGTCCTCGTCACTCGAGTCGTCGTCATCAATCATGTCGACGGCGGTGTCATCGATTTGTAATCCAGACATAACGGTTCCCAATATCTCAGCCTCGTCACTCTCCTCAATACCAGTGACGATATCGAGATCCCCACCGGGGCCTTTCTCAAATCGTCGTCGGATCTTTTCTTCATGGGCGACCTTGAGGCGGTAATGGTACTGAGCGACAGCGTCTACTTCAGCCATGATCGCTTGTCTCTGAGGCCCAGAGTCGGGAAGTAGGAATTCAAGGTCGACAGGGTGAGGCAGTCCATCTCGGGCATAGGACAGGAAAAGCTCGATCCAAGCCATGAGCGAGTCGAACAAGCCAGATCCTTTCGAGTGGACATTGTGGACAAAAGTGTAGAATGCTTGTTCGTGTCGCTGGACGAGATCGATGAAGGTTTGTACGGTACGGGATGGGTCCTGCTGCGAGGCTACTTGTCAGTCTCGTAATTCAGCCGAGAGATATGTCACTCACTCTCGTCCACCTGCTCTATGGTCCTAATCATGTCATTCATGAAATTCTGAAGATCTCCCAAAGAGTCTGCAATCGAGGCAGCCTTGTAGACGGTAGCAAGAGGAGCATAGAAGATTGTGATAATATCCTTGAGCAATTCTGCCGTGACACCCTGTCCATCAGCACGACCGGTATGACTCGAGCAAGGAGACTGACCTCAAAGATCAAAGCAAGCAATCCCTCCTTTTCTCTCCTCTTTGTCCATAATTTCAACAGCAAATTGAGATCCTCAAACAACCAAGCATCGTCATCCTCGGGTCCTAGATCGTCATCCGAATCTTCCATCTCGGCTTGGGCATGCTTGTATGCCTTATAAGCCCTGGATGCCTTGAAGCATCTTTGCAGTTGTGGTCGTGACAATGTGGGGACTTCGGGGGATCGGAGGATAATGACTAGTAAGTCGACACCCTCGGCCACTTCATATCAGCTTATGTCCTGAGCTGGGACACAGATACATACCAGCATCACGACGATAGATCTCCTGCACTTCGAATGGAGCCATGACGTATTGCTCGATCTTCTGACAAATGACTGGATCTTCTATCTTTTCAGAAACCATGGCGATATCCTCTGCAAGCAATCTGACGTCTTCTGTCAGGCTCGACGAGAACATTCTGGAGGGTTAGCCGAGAGCAGCAGCGGGTAGAGTCGAATTACCTTTGAAGGAGAGACTGTCCGCCAAATGGCCGGGCCAAAAACAGGTCAAGCACACCTCGGATCATGGCCATCGGGTTCGAGATTCGCAGGATTCCCTTGAGCACAAAGTAGGGTACCATGCCGTGTAGGCGTTTAAGTGAAGAAAGCTGTTCCGAGCTCGTATCGCTAGCCACGAAGACTTGGAATATCGTTGCCGCCAGTCTGACCATTAGTGCGATTTCCAACGGGAATCAGAGAATTTACGAGATTCTTCCCCACTCCAGGACGCTCGCTTCAGCTTTAGGTAGATCTTGGACTCTCTCGACCCTCCTCACTACCTCAAAGACATTCTTGAGACCGCCCTCTTGACTAAGGACATCGCCTTTAAACTGTGAAAGTCCCTCTCGAAGCGCATCAATCCTCTTTTCAGCTTCTTCCCTGAACCTCTTTCTTCCTTCTTCCCTTACTGCATCGCCATCCAATCTACGTTGGACGTCGGCAGCTTCAATCGGTGTAAGCTGAACAGGTCCTGACAAGAGGAACGATCTGAGTACAGGGGAATTGACCACTTCGGGGATCGTGATGATTGTCTGCAAGTATGCCCGCAACGTCAAACGGTTCTTCTCCCGCGACAAGGGGACTGGTTGGGCGGCATTGGCGGAAGTGGGGGCCGACGGATTTGAGGGATCAAAAGTCGCGGAGCCAGGTGTGGCGGGGGACTGCTGAGGAGTATTGCCGTATACCATTCTGAGGGGGTTGTAGTAGCTGTATTGCTGAGTCTGGACAGGTGCGACCGTGGTTACGGTCTTGTCTTTGGCTGGCGGACTGGGTAGGATGTAGTCTGGGAACGCTGCTCGAAGCTGTGAATGTCAGCTTGGACCTCCGAGGAATGGCCAGCTTACCTCGTCTGAGAGACGCTTGAAATCTCCATACCGCCTACTGACATGGACATCTGCAACTCCCGTCCTGCTGGTTCGTATCAGGAATTCCTGATCATTAGCGTGATTCTCGCGCACGGAAGCTACATACCTCGTGAGACTTGCTCCTGACTCGTCCCTTTTCTGATACCACCCTAACACCAACGACATTGACCTCGAATACCATCCCAGCACTAGGCGGTGGAGGGGGAGCTCCTGGTACAGGAGCCGCCATTCCCCGTTTCGCCATCCATTCCCTCCTTCTCGTTTCCCTATCCTCTTCAATCCTCCTCAATTCACTTTGCCCAATCCTGACGATCTCTTCACCGCCCACCACCTTAATTCCGATTCCCACCATCAAAGCCCCGTGTTTCTCTACTTTATTCCACATCTTGGCTCTCTCTGCCACCTCCTTCTTCTCCTCCTTGGACATCAGACTTTCCGCCATGATCTTTTCTTCCCTTGTCAAGCTCGAGCGTTGGATTACACCAGTCGTAGTGAGGAATGATGATAGGAAAGGTTGGACTTTGGCGGACCAGAATGTAGGTGGGGCAGATGCGAGGAATGGGAAGGGGAGCAGGAACTGATGAAACAAGAATCGCATGAATGGTAAGTCACCAATTGATCCTTCTTGCCTCGATATCTCAGACACTCGCTTCATCGCCTCACGCCTAGCAGCATCCGGCAAGATGAATGGTTCGCCCAGTAGACCCAAAGCATTGGCTCCCAGAACAGGGTCGGTAATAAGCATCAATTCATGCGAGAGTTGTAGCGCGACCAGTGTTTTCTTGAGGTAGTGAGCTCTTAAGGGAGTAAGTGTGAGGGGAATCTGCGAATTGTCGGGTACAACATTGACGTATGGATGAAGGTGATCTGCAGTCGCTTTCGCTACTCCCTGCGTCGGTGCATCAGTGGAAACAGGCGGCGGTGGTGGCTTTCTTGTAGGTGGCATCGCTCTTGGCGGACGAGGTGGAGATGGAGGTGAAGTGAAGCCTTGAGCAGTCTCAAAGTCGGTCTGGAGACTTAACTCCTCTGGGTCATCTTCTTTTGATTGTGATTGCGCAGGAGGAGGCGGTGGTGGTAACGGCTTGTCTGGCTTGGCGCCTCGAGGTCGACGTGCTTGATAGTTCAAATTCGAGAAATCCTTTGGTGGTCCCGACATGATTGGCCCGTTGACTGCTATGAGCCTGGACTGGGTATGATATCGATGTGTTGAGGTAGATAGGAGATAATGACAAAGAGTCACGAGATGGAAACGTTCCCTGATGTAGAGTGACGTCGGCGCGTCATCATTTACGAACCCGTATGCTTATCGTATCTTGGCGAGCTGTTTGGTACAGTCTGGCATGCATGCATACGGCTATCTGTCTGGGGCAGAGGACCACCCCAGCATAAGTGGCGTAGGGTGTAAGTCAAGCCCTACTACCATTACTTACTGTGCAGATCGACGACTGCGCAGCTGACCTGGCCTCAACATTTTTGCCTGCTTTACAACGATTCATGAACCATGCCTCTTAACTACATATTCCTCTCTCATGCTACATTACTGTGCTGGTTCCAAGGGGACAGGTCATCTGTCACACCTACCGCTCATTACACTGCCGGCGCAGATCCCGCAGATCCGCCGGACCAGTCTCTTCCGTCTTCTCGTCGTCCTCACGCAGACCACCTGACAGTATCACGCCTGAGCGATCTTGTTGTTGACGGTCTTCTCCTTCTCTAACCGTTCCTTGTTGGCTTGGAATGCGGCGTCTCGACATGCTTGGATACCAATACTGCACGTTAATCATGACCTGTAAGCGAAAGAAAGGGACTCACCAGTGATGAGATTCAGGGGTTCGATGGCCTGAACAGAACACTTTCTGACAGTGTGGACAATCACCAGCTATTCGCATAGCGGCGGAAGGGCATTGCGTGGGGTTCGCAGTCATCTCTGGTTTGGGAGGAGGAGATCCATCGGTAGGCTTGTCACCTTCCTTGGGAAGAGTAGGGATGTTGTAAACAACCTTGTATTGACAACGTTTCTTTGCGGGCCTGGACATGTTAGCTGTGACCGGGTGATGTAGGATGGATGGTATCGGGTAGGTAGTAAGAGATGTGTAGTATGAGATGGGTAGAGGGGATATGCATCGTGAAAGGTGGTGACTATAAGGTGTGGATGTGATGGGGATCACCTTGCCCGTAAACACAACTAGCGACTAGTGTAGTGTGGAACGGGAAGTGTGAACCTGGAAGTAGTGGATCTAAGCCGGTACAGGCGTTTGAATGACAAGGTGGAAGTGAGACAGATCATCTACTCACATATTGGCGGTGGCGGATCTGGTTTCCTTTCCTTCTAGAATGAATGTCTCTAAGCTTTGTGTAGCCCGGGTGTCTCTGATACCGGATCGAATAGGGACGAAGTGACTTGAACTAGACCAGTGGCGATTGGGATCGTGCTATGCTAATGCGGCCGGGATAGGTCTCGGGGCGATAAGGAAGATAAGAGTGTATTGGGATCGTAGGTGTCACCGAATGCTGGTGACGTCTATAGGGAATCTGTAAATCTAACAACTCTATATTCTATGTCGAATGACAAGAGTCGGGGAGGAGGTTTGAGATGCTTGGTTATATAGGTGACTGTGCTGACAAATGACAAGTGATCTGACAAGTGTATGTTGCAAAGCCGTGACGCACATCACCGCCACACTCGAGTCGACGAACGCTTCATCAGCGCAATTCAGGGCAACAATCGGGATCCGGGCTTTCAAGGGGCGGAACAGGGTTCAAAGGTATCATCATCCAAAGGGGGCAAAGGGGGATCGACCCTCGGAACGGCCAATCTCCTTTCAGGGACGAACAAGGGGAAGATCTTCCATAAGATTCCGACGGTCATGTCCGAATCCACTCTAACGCCTTGGAACGCCTTCGAATGGCCTAGATTGGATGATGAGCGATTAGCTCTTGATAGCTACATCCACATGCAGGAGGCTTGTGCCTCGCAGTACTATTGTGCACTGCTGCCAATTTACAACTACATCCTATGACACTCACTTGGTAGTGGTCTGAGTCTAAGTATGCAGTAGTGGTAGGGTAGTAGTAGTCGGTGGTCGTGTAGTAAGACTTGTGCATAACACTATCAGAAGACTAACCTTTTATAGGCGCATCGAGGCAGGTGGCCCCCCACGCATGAGGACCATTGCTCGCGACCCTGGTCCCTTATCCACCTAAGTCCTATGGGGACTCGTGCCCCTGATCCAGTAGGTAGCTACCAATCTCATTCTTCATATCCTGCGCAGAGACCCGTTGCCCCACCCACAAAGGAAGCAATATCGGCTCGACCGGATCCCCTTGCTTGCCTATACGGGTTGGTGTGAATGTTGTCAGACAAGAGTAGCAGAGCAGAGGAGCCAGCCTCGAGTCGGTGCTCTGGGACATTGCTGTTGTTGGCTCGGCATCTTTTGTGGGCAGTGACATAAGTGCAGTACGGTTCTTCCAATCCAGTGCCGATGGGTCGACCGGACTGCTCATCAGCTCAATGCTATGTGCGTTCACTCACTGCTCGCAGACTGGGCAAAGAGTCTTGTCGGCGTCACCGGGAAACACCAGCTTCTCGCCAGTCCTGTTGATGGTGGAAACGGTGGAAGGGTGGGTCACACTCAGACCAGCAATGAATTCTGCGTCGTCAGTCCGAATCACTCAGAAAAACTTACGCTCGGTCAACATTTCCAAGCTAGCAACACCGCCTTTACCCCTCGCATCCCTCTTTCCATCGTCTTTGCCCTTGACACTCCCCCATCCCCTCGAGTTCACGGTGGCAATTTTACTGTTGTGGCACCAGATAGCAGCCTCCTTGATTGTGATATCCTTGAATGGTTTCAGCTGAGTAATCTGGTTCGTTTCTGCCTGAGGTAGCTTGTAGGCCGCGGCGAGTTCGAGCGGCAGGGCCCATCCTCTACCAAGAGCTGTTCCTGAGATGATTCGTTCGGCCTGTCGAGATGACGTTTCCCCGAGCAAGAGGTGGGATATGTTGGGCAGAGAGTTGGCAGCGAGTGCGAGAAGGTGGTCGAGGATCCGAGACAGCAAGGAAGGCCGCGAGGGTGGTGGAAGCGTGGAAAGGAGACTGCGAAGCGACTCGAGTGGTGATTGCGAGGTGGAAGAGGAGGCGATTGGCAGATCTAACTTCTTAGCCCTGCTCAAGCGGGCTGCAACTTACCAGGATGAGATAGATCGGCAAACACCTGTCCTTTATGGACGGCTCGACCAAGCTTGGCTCCTAGTTCCGGATCAAACACATCCTCCGCTCTCAACCCAACAAAATCCATTCGCCTCCCCTCGGCCATCGCCCGCATATCCTCGGTCCGATCTTGACCTCCCTCAACAACCCCACAAAACTCCACGTAGACAACAGTCCCCCTCTCCCATATTGGTTCCTTGGCTCCTCTCTTCCTTTCCACTAGCTCGGCATCCCTCTTTCCCACATAGTTGGAGTCTGCATCTGTCAGGAGATCCAGCAGAGCTGTTGAGCCTGCTCCGCCTGATATCGCTATGAGGGCGTTCCCATCTGCTTTGCCTGGGCGCGTATGGGACATGGCGACTGCTCGTGACATTTTACCGACACGTAGTGGTGGATACATTTGGCGGTATACTCGTGTCAAGACGTTATGGCGAAAGCATGGTCTAAATCGATCAGCTCTATCCTTCCACTGAAACTCACGCGCAGCATGCTACCGTACGTATAATGTACAAAGTTTTCGACTTTTGGCATCGCTGGCATGTTCCCTTGTCAGCGCGTCGAATCTCTTTTCTCCCTATCTGTCAGCTCGGTCACTTGATTATGGTGTAGAACCAACCTACTAGGCATGATCTTCTCCTCGACGACCTCCCCCACTACCTCATCTACGTTACCGCATGACATTTCTAATGTTCTATATAAGAAGGTGAGGAAAAAGTGGCTGATTCTAATTGCCGCCGAGAGATTTACTCTGAACCGTGCCTTGAAGTTGTCATAGCAATAGGGTCAAGAGAGAGGCTGTCAGCTGGGCAGTTAGTAATTAGTGGGAAATCACTTCATACCTATACCATATACTTACCCTCTCTACGACCGGTCCGAACACTACCATTCACCCGGCTACTCCATTGCATCACATACCAAAACCATATAGACTACCTGTACTCCTTTGACTCATAGTATAACGACCAACGAGACGTCAGACTTATCAACCTGTTGCCAATACACCCGGACCTTCACACCCGTCCGGGTGTCCTTTCTTTTCGAGCGGCATCGCTCCCCGACTACACCACGCATATCTTGCTTGCATAGGATCACCCGCAGCGGCACTGATATACATTACGAAGGGCATGCGTTGACATAAGCCAAGGGCAACAAAGGATACAGAGTGAGCTTCCGACTTATATAAGAATAGACCTCGTGCTTCTTTTAGAATATCGCTAACGAATACTAGACGGCGCATCCGCCTTCACTCGTATCGCAGCGCGTCCGGAATTCATCACATACCTTATACTTTCGCGCATCTCGACCAAAGACCTTCCTTTGAACGTGATCCGGAGCATCATCAAGAGGGACGCGGATACCGCGTGCTTTCGACGTTCTTGGACCTAAACACTTCGTAGGTGCCCCTCGAGGTCTAGATTGTTGGCCGATCAAGCCTGCCCACTGGATAGTTCAGGGGTACGTGAGTGTCGAGGTCTGCACTTTAGATGTACTAATGATTAGACGCGATGTCGAGCGATATCTTTGATCTGGACGAGGAACGCGAGGCGGCACAGCGGACAGAGCAGGTAGCTGGACCTTCGCAGTCGGTCACCCAAGCTTCATCCGCACCCGCCTCGTCGTCCGCTAGTCAGGTGTCTTCCACTCATCTTCGAGTCGCGACGAATCCAAATCTACTCAGCCCACTTCCCCAACCTCTTGGCCAGCATCGAAAACACGCCAGTTCCTTCGCAGCCACCCCGTCTTTCCCCTCGCCCCTCGCTCAAGCTATCACGGTCCCCCCACATTCCGACACGTCAGAGTCAGGCTCACAATCATCTGGCAGTGGTGGCGAGGAAGAGAAGAAAGTCAGGGACAAGCGCACTTCCTCTGATTCGAAAGGAAAGGCCACAACGAGAAGAGGATTCGAGCCTCAAATACTGCGTCCTCGCACCGCTAGTCCACAGAACAAGGATCCTTCGAGTAGTCTGGCTCCCACGGCAAACACAGACTTGAAATCGGCAGGGGTTGCCAAGACTGTTACCCCCGGATCGCTCCTGACCAAGACCCGCAGACCGGATGCTGCCCACATACTACCGCCCATCACTACTGCTTCGCCTGGTACATCCCCACGTACATCACCAAATAGCGCCAGGAGCTCACCTACGCACAGTCGCCGTCTGACCGATGTATCGACTCAGTATTTCCGCGAACTTCCCGCTCCTGGCGGTTCTCAAGGCCGTCCTCGCTCAGGCTCTCATACATCCAGTCTGAATGTCCCTACCGGAAGTCAAACAGGATCATCACCACTCGCGTTTGGCAGCCCAGAGTTATACCCCGCAGACGACGAGCATCGTTCGTCAAGGGCAAGTACGGGATCCCCCCAAGAATCAGCAAGAGATGGTCCAAACATTCTTGGACTAGGTCTAGGGTCAAATTGGGAAGCGACTTCCAATGCATCAAGTTCATCAAGGAGTGGGAGTGTAAAAGGGAAATCAAAGGAAGCTCCTAGTCCACGGAGAGAAAGGGATAGGTCGTCGATAGGGGCAATGCCGATCTCGAGGTGAGTCATTCTAGACCAATTACTAAATCAAAGGAATCCTACGTCACAGATAAAAGCTGACATCTAGTCCACCCCGTCAACGACGTCCTTCAGAATTCCTTAACCCTACTTCGCTTGACATACGCAAAATGCCAGTTCTGGGTGGACGCAACGGCGGGGCCGTATCGACGTTGTCGTCTTCGGCTTCGATGATCTCGCCGCTGAATCCACTACCGTCTCCATGGGCTTCTGGGTCAGAAGCATCTTCGGCATTCAGCCCTGCAAGTGGCGTCAGCGATACATCAGCCACGACTCAATCATCGGGCAGTGGAGCGATCCGTCTGAACCGTGTGCCTACCAGTGTACGTCTGGCGGCGGAATTGATCAAGCATCCCAGTGCCGGTACCTCACCTCAGGTACAGACAGTTGGGCTACATCACACTACACCTTCTTCATCCTCTGGGACCGGTCCGGGGACACCTAGCGGTACACCTGCCGATGGCAGTTCGGAATCCGACGCACCACGGCCATCTCGCGACTTGGCAGGAACAAGTAGCATGCCACCACCGGCGCTTCCGCATAGCAAGCCACCTTTCAACATCGGCAAAGGCCGGCCAACATTATCTGTACCCGCCACGCCATCCAGCACTAGGGTTAATTCTTTTGCAGAAACAGGTCCGTCCGGTACCACCGAGTCAGGTCCACCTCGGCGTATACCTTCCTCAGGGTCGCTTGCTCCCCCTACATCGTTCAAAGCTCCAGCAGGACAATTGCCCAAGCTCCGCCCTTCGGCCCCACCGCAGACTGATTCGTCTCCTGCGAGTGCATCTGCAGCGGCACAGGCCAAAACGCATAGATACCGGACCTCAATGCACGAAGCTTCTTTCCAGTCAGGATTCGCGAGAGCAGTCTCTGCAAATTGGCCCGCTCAAGCTGCAACTACACCCAGTACTGCAATCCCGCCACCTGGTCTGGGACTCGGGCTGGACATGCCCCAGACTGCCATCAGGCTGACTGGTGCGGATGTCGAGCCCTCGGGACCATCTCAAGATCCAGGAGCACCCAGGATACGTAGTGTGACTGGACAGGATTATGCGATGGATCTTGCCGGAATTGGATCGATGGGCGATGCAGCCAGTCATGCTAGCATGATCATGCAGAGTCGTCAGGCCAAGCTGCAGCGATGGCGACCCACTTCCAGCGGAACATCGGTGAGGGATCTCGCGCATTCTTATAGGGTATAAACTAACAATCAGACTGGTCAGGAGGAGCGCCCTCTACCACCAGCATTCAACCGCTCGACTACCACTGGCTCGCCTGCTATGCTCTCCGCACCTCGGGATATTCGACAAGCCCAATGGGGTCTACCACCCAAGTCCGGTCTGCATACCGCCGCTTCATCTCCTGGAGAGGACTTGCCACCTGTTCCAATGACAATGCCGTTCGCCTCGGTCTCTCATCGAGATGGCCAAGATACTGAGTACCTGGTCGACGGGGAACAAGCTAAATCATACAACGATCCGTCCACCCTGTCGCCTTCGGTCTTTGTTGCTGGAGGACATGCAATGGGTAAAACGGGGAGTGCAGGTGGTCAGGTCGGAGGAGTCGAATGGGTAGATTGGATGGACGAGTACAAGCGCTACAAGGCTGCGAAAATTCGGGCAGACACCGAAGCTGCCAAGCTCAAGGCTCAGGCTGATATGCCTCCTCCACCGGTACCTGGCCATTTCTCCGCTGCTGCGCCGGCCAAGGAACCCTCAAGTAGACGAACATCGCCAATCGTACGAGCTTCTGCCGATCACAGTCCCAAGGAACCCGCTCAGTCATCGAGTTTTCAGGACTCGAGCGCTATCGATCTCACACCTTCCGTATCGCGAGACGAGCCAATCGGCCATATCCGCAAACGAAGCATGTCGATTCGATCACAGCTTTCGTCTCTGGACCCCACTCGATCCCCTTCAACGAGAAAGCTCAGCGTATTTGAGAAACCTCGACAGACTTCCAACGGATCCGTGAAATCAGACATCATGTCTTCAGCTTCCGGTGTTAAAAAGAAGAAAAACCTAGTCAACAAGATGGAAGGGTGGTGGAATGCTGTCAAGTCGAATTTCGCCCCCGAAGCCACTGTTCCTCATCAAGTCCGACGACCTAGTAATCTGGGTGTATATGCCGAGAGGAGGGTCCCATCTGCACCCGCCAGTCGACGAACGAGCGGAAAATCTGGCCACGGGGCAGAAGAGCTGCCGAAAACGCCTCCACCGGCAATGATGCGTCGAGATACGTCTCACTCGCTTCGGAATGCTACATCTGTCGCTGAATTACGATCCCCTACAACAGCGAATGGTCCGCCAATGTTGGCTGATCCGGCCAACATCACCGCCTCAGTATCGGGTGATATCATCAATCTCGCCCGATCGTCGTCCATGTTGACCGTACCCTCTGGCATGTCTGCGTATTCCACGTCAAGCCATTCAGCACCTTTGCAAAGTAGGCAAGATAATTTACCGGTTCCAAAGGCGGGTCTGGAAGCAAGAAGGCGGCAACCGAATCTTCGATTAGAACTTGAACCGCATGTCATGACTCAACCTTCTCGTTCAAGAGGTCACTCCAGTAACGGATCGGTCTCTGCTCTTCCGGCCCATTTGTCTACCGTCGCCTCCTCTGCTCCGGGCCATCGACCAAGTGAATCTAGATCTTCATCTTACGGGCCTGGCTTGACACCTGGCGTCCACCCATGGGAGCAGACCCCTTCGCCCATCTTTGCTTTGGGGACGGGTCAATCGGAAGAAAAAGAGAATTCGGCTGGAAATGATCCGACGGTCGCCTCCGTCAGGCGACACGTCAAGCATCGTCTCAACGGCGCCAAGGAGACTTGTGATAATACCCTTCATAAAGTCATTGCTTCAATCACTCGATTTGCCGACGACACAAGAGCGCAGGACGATGCTATATTGGAGGAACGTCGGCGACTGGATGAGCAGAGGGATTACTTTGAGAACATCAGTGATTCGCCAATACTGGACGGGGAAGAGAGCGATTTCGATGGCCTGGATGGACCGCGTTCAAGAAATGGTACGTACTCACAAGAGTCTCGGCTGACGGCTCAGTCTCGTCATCTCGTGGTCCCAGTCGAAGAGCGTCCATATCCCGTCCCTCGGTCGCCTCGAGCCCGTCACGACGCACTAGTATGCTGCCAAGTAGCCCAAATCGACCTACACGGCGCCGACCCAGTGCTCTGCCTCGGAATTACGTCGGACGAGATCGAATCAACCGTGCTTCGGGTCTCGCTCTGGACCGAACTCGATCTGGCACCAGTTCTCGATCGACAAGTCGGTCCCATTCACCCATGCCCATGTTTGCTCGTACTTTGCCTTCAACTGCCGATACGGAGCACGATGTCGAAGCGGATCGTCAGTTCCTCGCGTCATTGCAGGAATTGATCGTCATCGCTACCGACGTACTAGAGTCTTCTGTGAATTCATTGCTATCGAAACCCTCGGCTTGCACCGAAATCATACAGAAACTACAACGAGTCGGTCAGAATTGGGATGAACATGACGATTGGCCGGGGAGGAACTGGTACGTCGAGATCCTGATGGCCATCGCCGGTCTTCGACGGATTTTGGATTGGTGGGAGACCGAGAGAGGGTTCTGGGCATTCGAAGATGATGACGAGAACGAGCCACTACTTTTCGTTCTGAAGCCAAAGGAGGAATCAAAATTCGACCAAGAGTTCAAAGCGCACAATGATCGCTCCGATTCGCCGAAAAGTGATCCAAACACGACTGCTGTCACTCTCGAAGCGCCCTCGCCCGAGGATACCGATATGCCTTCCACGGCCCGAACGGTTCATCCCGAGGCCGGGGGCGATACGCCCAAAGCTACCGATGTGGAGGATTTGAGGTTCCTGGCTGAGCATGCCAAGATGGTCAATATCGTTATGGAACTTGGACTTCAAGGGGAAGAGATCCAATATGTCAACGACGCCATCATGGAAGTCACTGGTCAGGATCCAGAAGACGTACTTGGATCACCTATCAATGAACTTCTCGCCCCGGCCGATGCCAATGCCTTTGCTGAAGCCACCCAGAGGCTTTTAGAGGACGACAACAACACTGTTCAAATGCGAGTCCGAATCGAAGTACAGGAACTCGATAATGAGGCCAAGGGCGAGCATCAGCCTGGACCAGTCTATGTCGAGGTAGAAGGAGTGGGAATGTTGATGCGCGAAAACAATGAACCGAGCCATACTATGTGGGTCCTCAAGCCGGTTACAGCTACTCGACGTGACCTTGAATCTACCGCCGCTCCGGACGCCTCTTTCCCCGTGGAACGAATCATGTCGAATGAAGGCATTCTATGTCGAATTTGCGAACGAGAAATCGTTAGCTGGTTCTTTGAAAAGCACAATGAAACATGTGATGCGGTACATCGGCTGGAAGCGGAAGTCTCGGATTGTAACGAATGCCTACGGGATCTTTGCCATGTTCTTGTCAAGCTCAAGGGCGAGATGGAGAGCCACAATGCCTCTGAATCGCCTAATCCCCAAGGTCTATTGTTCTACAGTATTCCCGACTGTCTCGCCGACAATTCGGTAGCCCCGCCCGGTCCTCAAGGTGTCGAGATCCGCAAGATCTCATTGGGCGATGTGGAGGAAACCATCGACGTTCTTAAGGCAGCAGAGCAAATCGAGACGCCCGTCGTACGACCTGACGAGGCCGACTTGGAATTTAATGTCCAGCGATACCTACCAAGGGAGAGTGAAGATCGCCTCGTCACTGTATCTCGCTGGCAGCGACCTTCTGATGTTGACCGGGCACTGGTGATTCTGTACAATCATGTCGAGACTCAACTCCGACGCAAGCACAAGACCATCGCCAGGATGCAGAGCACGATTCGATATTCCGAAAAGACTCGGCATGAATGGGAAGATAAGGTCAATAAACTACTGGATGAGCTATCTGACACAGAGTCTGGGTCTGATTCGGAAGGATCAGGCATAAGCCCCTCAGTTGGCGACACGAGCACTACTGAGGCACCTGATATTTCGCCTCCAAATCAGAGAAAGATTGCACCTCAAGCTCGAATCCCCATTACCCAAGGGCATCCGCAGAGACCGTCGACTGGACACGGGGCCAAGGCGCCATTTGGTCAACCTCGTATCACGTCTGCGACCCGTCCTACGACATCTCACGGGGCTGTCACTGTGCCTCGCCCAAAGATCGAGTCCGCGCCGCCCTCGGCTGCTCTCATTGCTCCCTTACGACCCGAACAGCCTCGACGATCACATTCCAGCCATTCGAAACCCAGCTCACCGTTGATGATCCCAAATGATCGCATGTCGCACAGCCGACGCGTCTCGAACTCGCGCGCCCTCATGTCTGCTCCGCTGTCACCTAGGATACCTTCCGTCGCTGCTTCTCAGCCTCGAGCCAATCCTCCATCCATCAAAGATTTCGAAATCATCAAACCCATCTCTAGAGGTGCTTTTGGATCAGTCTACCTCGCCAAAAAGGTCGCTACTGGGGATTACTTTGCAATCAAGGCACTCAAGAAATCAGACATGATCGCCAAAAATCAGATTACGAACGTCAAGGCCGAAAGGACAATTCTCATGAATCAGTCCAGTTCACCCTATGTCACCAAGCTATTCTTCTCGTTTCAGAGCAAGGAGTACCTGTATCTGGTGATGGAATATCTGAACGGAGGAGATTGTGCTAGTTTGGTAAAGACTCTTGGTGGCTTGCCAGAGGAGTGGGCGAGAAACTATATTGCAGAAGTCGTTCTTGGACTAGAGTACCTACACGACAGAAATATCGTTCATCGGTGAGTACCACTTGTACTCGTCATTGTTGGATACTAACCGGTAGTGACATCAAGCCCGATAATCTCCTGATCGATTCTCGAGGCCACTTGAAATTGACCGACTTTGGTCTTTCCAAGATCGGTCTCTTGAATCGTCAAGTTGGTGGGCCTCGACCTGCCTATCTCCGAGGCACTTCGCTCCGGACGTCCAAGCGTCCGACTACTGCAGCTCGTACGTTGACTCAGCGAACAGCATCTAGTTCATCCAACGACTCTCCTGTCATATCGCCGGAACTGCTCCCTGTTCCAGGACCATCGAGCCTTGGCCAATCGTACTTTGGAAACAACGACCACGGATCCGCAGACGAATCGAGCGGTTCTGAATCGGTCGGTGCAGTCACTGATATCATGAGGCAAATGTCGATTGTCAACAAGGGAACGTCCGACGTCGGTACACCCTCGGTCACTGGTGATGGCACGAAAGTACCCCGTTTTGTCGGCACGCCCGACTACCTTGCGCCAGAGAGTATACTGGGTATAGGAACCGACGATCGCATGGTCGATTGGTGGGCACTTGGAGTCGTCATGTACGAATTTGTTTACGGTTTCCCGCCTTTCCACGCGGATACCCCCGAAAAGGTGTTTGACAATGTCGTTTCCCGCCGAATCGACTGGCACGACGAAGAGATCGAGATCACGCCTGAAGCTCGGGACTTGATGGATCGATTGATGTGCTACGACCCAATGCAGCGACTTGGGGCTCGGGGAGCTGGGGAAGTGCGACAACATGCCTTCTTTGCTGGTATCGACTGGGCCACCGTTGCGACTTCTGAAGCTAGCTTTGTACCTGAGATAACCGACCCCGAATCAACCGATTACTTTGATGCTCGAGGAGCGATGAATGCTTTCCAGGATGAAGAAGCCGTACCGCAAGTTCTCAAGCATAAAAAGGCCGCTGCGGATGATATGAGTGCTATCGTGGATGACATTGCCGCTCAGGACGATTTCGGCGCTTTCGAGTTCCGAAACCTGCCTGTACTCAAGCAGGCAAACGACGATGTGATCCGCAAATTGAGGACCGACTCGATGACGACCATGGGACAGGTAATTGATCAGGGCACTTCGATGAAAGATCGGGGACGCAGTGCGTCTTCTTCGGCTCGAATCAAGAATCCCGCCGGTCGAAAGCTCTCAGATCTCGCCCAGCCTTCTTCTCCGACGACTTCAGCTTCATCACTTGCTTCGACACCGTCTAGACCTTCCACTCCCATGACCCAATCTGCGCCCCTGGCTGTTCAACAACAACATGGCAGACGACCTTCGGAGTTGAAAGCGGTGGATCGACTTAAATCGGATGATGCGGATCTAGCTAGGCGCAACTCTGCGCCGTCTCGAGTACGTGCTGCAGATAGTCGAGCTCTCTCTGGGTCTGGACCGTCGCCGAGTATGGAATTATGGCGACAGAGGAGACAAGCTAGTATGAACACCGAGATTATAGCTTCGTCAGCTAGGGAGGGCGACGAGACTATTGCCTCAGAGTCCGAGAGTGAAGCTCCGGTCAGGCGGGGCAGTGATAGGGCGCTAGATGTGCTCATTGCGGAAGATAATCCCATTTCTCAAAAGGTGAGCAGCTTCTCCGGATTATGAGGTGGGCAAGGCTGACTGTTAGATACTCGAGACACTCCTGACCAGGATGGGATGCAGGTGTATTTGTGTCGAGGATGGACCTCAGGCATTGGCCTCTACAATGGGCAGTATCCGTAAGTGTACTGTTTCAGCTCCTGGACACAACTAATGTCAGGCTTCGATGTGATTATCTGTGATATTCACATGCCCGTTGTTTCGGGTGAACAAGTAGCGAGAATGATCAGATCTACCAATAATCATAATCAAAACACTCCGAGTGAGTTTTCCATTTGTCTCATCAGCGAATTTGCTAACAGCCAGTAATTGCAGCTACAAGCTACGAGCAATCCGACTTCGTCAATGAAGAGGGAACACTATTTTCGGCAGTCATTAATAAACCCGTCACGAAAGCTGTACTCGTTAAAACACTTGCTAAACTCGGATTCGAACTTTCAGCCAGTGGTGGTGACGAACCTCAATCTACGTCTACGAAAGCCTCTCCTTCTTCTCACGGTCAAGATTCAGCCACGACTACATGATTATCTTCGTCTTATGTGCTGCTGGAAACATTGTAACAGTATGAATATCATGCCATCGTTTACGATTCATAGCAAAACCCAAAATTGTATACTAGCTGTTTGTAATTCAGTACGACTCAAATGCATCGATGTCTCTTTCACATTCATCTGTTGGTAACGTCAATGGTATACATAGAAATGGGCTCTCATGGTGACTGAAACAAGATACGTATTACAAATAATGTTGTTACAATGATTGAGAAGGTGGCCGAATAAATCAAGCGAATTTATTGGTTTTGGACAAAAGAATACTGCCCGAAGACCCGCTTCCGGCTTTGGCAGGTGGCTTGCCATTGTACTGCCGACTCCCGAATCCAGTTCGAGCTGGCAAGATTTCCTTGCTATTGTAGACCACACTAGCGCCGCCGATGGTTCCGACTCGTCGAGTAATGAGCGATTCGTCCCTGACAAAGTTCTGGTAACTCTCGGTGGATCGGATCGACTTTGTGCTCTAGTCTCGTCAGCTGAGTCCAGTTCTAACAGGGATGTACTGACCTGATCTATGATTTTGGAATGACGACTGACTCGCGAGACCGAGTATTGGGTCTCTTCGAAAGTCTCGACGTCCGAGGTATCAGTATCGGCATCGATGGTCTCGTCAAGGCCGAGTTCCTGGTCAAGCGACATCTCAATGTCGTCCTCGTCCCGTGACTATAGGGTCAGATATTGCCCTGTCTGAACGAATTTCTGACTCACCTTGTTCATTTCCGCGACGCGACGAATCGTTTCTCGCCTCTCTCGCTCACTCAGCTTGACGGGACTTTGAACCAATTTCTTGGGCGAAGGGGCTTCGTCGACAGATTCCACATCGGAATCCAGATCTTTCTCATATAGCTTCATGAAGACGTTCTCTTCGCCATCTGCATGTCAATTCCTTATCCTGTATCGGATACACAGCTGACGTACCAAGTTTATCAAGCCCATCCTCCTTCCAGATCTTTCTCTGTCGCATCTGTTTCTTGGACCACCTCTTCTTTCTCGGTGTTCCATCTTCATCGTCTGAGTAGAAATCTTTGCCACGGCGTTTAGTTCGGTATTGCCCCTCTGTGACTTTACGAGCTTCAGCCTCTCGCTTGGCATCATCGGCGAGTTGTATCTCCCTGCACTGTCAGAACATATACTGGTCAATATGAAGGGAACTGACCTGTTCTTCTGAGCGACAAGAGCGTCCTGCCTCATCCTGTCCTCTTCCGAAATATCCTCATCATTGACGAGATCGGGCAAGAACGCATCATCATCTCCATCATCTTCTTCCTCCTCCTCATTCTTCTGACCGGGCATCAACCAATTATCTTCATCACTCTCATCTGCTTGCTCATCGACTAGGTTTGAACTGATTCGAGCTTTGGCCTGTTTCTGATGTTTTGTCAAAGGTCTTTGATCGGCAGCCATCATCCTGGCAAAAGCGTCGGTAGGATGCGATTCGGGTAGAGGTGCTTCATCGTCCTCGTCCTCGTCCTCGCTCGAGACCGATGGTGATCGCCGACGTTGAGGCGATGCCGAGTTTTCAGTACTGCCACCGGCAATCTCGCCTTCAGAATTATCACGTTGAGTCGATGACAGCTCGGGCTCCGGTGCGGACTCATGCTCAAAGTCAAAGAGGGAAGAGCTTCCAGCCAGGTTATTTCGAGATGAACTAGCTTCCACATGAGGTCTAGGAAGAGGTTTCGTCTGAGTGAAGAGCCTGCAATGTCAGTTCCGCATACCTTTGAGTGCATGTAGCTTACCCTCTGTCATTCATATACTGTGTCTTTGGCCTGTCGTCCTCTGGCTCAAGGTCGCCCTCGGTCTCGGCCGCGATCATGGCATTGTCACGCTCAATCTGTGTAGCGGAAATATCGACTTGGGGAAGCATAGCATGGATAGGCATAAGTGCAGCGGGCTGTGCTCGCAATCCAGCAAAGGCATCCTACATGTCAGCTAGATCCACAGTCAGGTGCAGGTGGATTTACGGTACCAGTAGCACCTGGTGCTTGAGTCGCTTCAAACAGCTGGGAGAAACCAGGACTTCCGCCACCACTGCCAAAGCCAGAGATATCCACAAAAGTGCTGTCAAGCTCGGCAGGGACATCGTCGGTCTGGGTTGGGGTGACCTCGGCGAGAGGTTTTCGATTGGGACGTGGGGGGCTTCCTTGACGTAACGAAGATGGCTTGACCGGAGAGTCCTGCGCGATACTCTCTGCAATCTTGTTATACGATCGAGATATTGGCTGGTTCTCCTGATCCTCGTCGGCTTGCGTTCCTGCCTCCGACTCCAAATCATTCTCGGCTTCGCCTGCTCCAATAGCATCCTCTTCTCCGCTATAGTGGACCTCTTCTTCCTCGCCCTCAGCATTGTCTTCCTCCCCACTACCTTGATAGTCCTCGTCATCCTCGTCTTCGTCCTCCTCTTCCTCGTCGTCGTATTGTTGTCTGGACGCTTCTCGTGCTCGTAGCTCTTCGATTTGAGCATCCAGGTCGATCGACTCTCGTGAAGGGACAAATCTCTTCCTGATGCCAAACGCCTTTTCTTTCGTCTGTTGGATCTTTTGAGCTTGCAGTCTGTGCTTCTCACGCATCATCACGTCCAGATCCCTAGCAGTAATAGGTTTACTCTTGTTTGCCTTTTGCCCAGCGGGTCGGGAGCCCAGATTCTTCAGATCCCCGTGCTTGAATGTCTTGCCGGCGAAATCGACCATGGTCTCGGTCAATTCCTCGGTACCCGACGATCGTTTGCCGGTAAAGTGAAGAACAGCTTGAGCCCGTCTGGATGATGCGGAGGAATTGACAAAGTTCTCGAGGACGTTTCGAGCATTGCGACTGGTGGATGGCTTGAGGTCGACAAATCTTACGGCAGGTTGAGCTTTGGGCATGATAGACAGCTCATCATCTGAATGACTGTTATCATGCCCACCAGTCCACTTGAGATTTTTCAATTGGTCCTGCTTCCTGCGCTGCAGGATCCGTCGGCGAGCTTCGACTTCTTCGGCTTTGGCAAACTTCGCCATGTCCTCGGCCATAAGTTCGCCAAAGCTGGGAAGGGATTCGGGCTCCTCATTCCAATCCGTTACATTCGACTCATCCTGCAAGCCGGGGACAAGCGGAGTTGGAGATGAAGTTCCGGGTACAATCATCTGACGTTTTCCATTCGCCGATCGTTTCTGGTCGGCACGGGCGGTAGAGCTAGGGGTGAATGCGGTGATTTCTTCGGGAGTCACCTGATGTGGGCTGGACACTGGAGAATCCCCTTCCTTGACAAGAGCAGGTGGTTTGCTGAACGATTAGCTCGAGAAGTGCATTGATTGTCGATGACTTACTTGCTGAGCAGAGCAGCCGCATTCGCAGCCCAAGATGAGATAGGTAGACAGTCGACTTGAGGCTTGAATGGGTCGACTCGCTTATCTGAGCAATCAGCAATGTGTCTAGCTAGTTACGGTGATCCACCTACTTCTCTGATTTCTCGCAATATCGCGCCGCATCTCGTCGAGTTCTTGCTTCTTGAGACCCTATTCGTCAGCTTGTGATCCAGGTCATCGTCGATGACTTGCCTTGATCTTGCTTTTACCAGCTCGAACAGCTCTTTCTCGCTCCTCCTCTTCCTCATCAAACATGCCCACACTGCTGGTCTTGGCTAGAGCCCTGGCGGCACTGTCCTTTTCAGCTTCGTCCTCGTCATCACTTTGCTGCAATGTAGCGAGGAAATCGTTGACAGCATTGGGCGAGCTACCGGCACGGGACGCGATTTGCGAAGTAGGAGCCTGCTCGTCATCGACGTCGAGATCGGCCATGAAAGCGTCGAGTCGATTTCTCTTTGTCTTGGTCGCTTTGATTGGTGTCTCGGACGCGTCCGAGCGGGGAGATGACCTTGCTGACCGCCTCGAGTTGAGATGGTCGCGGGTCGCTGGAGTGGGGGTTGTTGAGCGGTTGTAGGTTGGAGATGATGAGCGCTGTCTCGCGATCTTTGGCTGTTCTTCGTGATCTGATGAGGTATCGAACAAGTCTGCGAGTTCTGTCGATTGCTTGTCGGCTCTAACCACTGGTGACGATACTCTGGGGATTGGGGCGGGAGCAGTTCGCGGAGGTGGTGACGATCGCAGCGGTGAAGTGGGAGGAGCAGTTGTCAAGGTCGAGGAGCTAGTGGTCGCCTGTAATCGAGCGACTGGAAATTGGCGAGGAGCGACATGGTGCGTAGGTGCCGGTAGTTCGACACGCTTAGGCGATGACTTGTCGCCCCTAGCTTTCGCCCTCATGAGCTCGATCTCGCGCTGAATCTCATCGGCATCCACCTCGTCATCATCCTCTTCAGCGTCTTTCCCCATACCCAAATCAAGCAGAGACGTCTTCCAGGAAGCGTCACCTGTTGACCACCGATTCAATAAGGCTTTTGATGGCGATTCTCTAGTGAGGTGAGCGGGTCGAGGGGGCGAGCGCGAAATGAACATGGAAGCTATGGAAGGACCGGCATCCTCCGCCGGTGGTGTGGGCTCTCTTCGTCGACCATATGTCTTGCGAGCTACTTGTGGTGGCTTGGAGACCTCGTGACCATCAGATTTCTCGGGGTACGACGAGGGGAGCGCTGTGAGGGATGAGGTGGACATATTGACCACGCGCGAGAATTGCGTAGATTCGAAGCAATGAGCTTGAGGTGGGATGATTTTGTCCTCCTAATCGTAGTGCTGATGCAGCCCAGATGAATATGGATCGAGTACGCAGTAGTGAAGAGTAGATATGAGAGTGATATTCAGAGGATATATGCACAGGGTTGCTTTTACTTTTGACGCGTCGCGTTTCTAATGTTAAGGGTAAAGGGTAAATGAGATGAGCCTGACAATATGCCTACTACTGTTTAATCCCAGACTCACTGATATGACGTCTAGGCTCACCCACTCTATAACACCACTCATACATGATACACTATCAATAATGTCAAGCCATCAAACAGCAGGAGAATCCTCGAGGCAGAGAGGTTCATTCTCGGCTCAGAAAGTGGACGACCCTCGCAGAGTCAAGATACTAGTATGTGGTTGGAGAAAGTAGGCATTTGCTCAGAGAGATAAGGGCGGTAAACTGACAAGTAGAGCAGGAAAGACAAGTTGTATCAAGACTGTATTCGAGGACAACCCGGTCAAGGATACACCTTACTTTGGTACAACTCAGAAGATCGAGAAGATCGACTATGAGTAGGCTTCAAGACCACTCAGTCGTCGCAAGCTGACGTCCAGGTCCATTTTACCCCTTCAATTCTGGGACACACCGCACAACTTTGATCTGGATCAGCTTGATGTTCCCTTATCCACCTTCTCTTCGGTAATCTATGTGATGGACATGCAGGTAAGCTGCCACCTAGCGCTTGGTCAACTCAGCTCATATCATAGCAAGACGACTCATACCACGAAGCCATAGAACGATGTGTGATGCTTTTCCTACGTATATACCTCGCCAACCGACACGTCAAGATGTCAATCTTTATCCACAAATCAGAAGTTCTGTCAGAGGACTACCGTGGAGGTAAGCTAATCCTACACTTGTGACCAGCTAGAGCTCAAGTATAGAAAACTACGGAGAGATCCAGCGAAACACATTTGATTGCCTTGCAGATTACGATTTCAACCATTTCCAAGCACTCGCCCCAGATGTCAATTTTAGTAGCGGAGAAGCAACCAAGATGTTCTACGAGACCATGTACACCGAGATCAAATTCGTCATGACCAGTGTACATGATGTCAGTCTGAAGGACGCATGGAGTCGGGTTATTCAGAGTGTGCTGGAGCCTCTGCCAAACTTGGAGACGCTGCTTATTAATTTCTCGGTCGTAAGCTTCGACCAACTTGTGATGATTAGTCAATCAGCTGATGGTAGACATCGGCAATGGAGAATTCGTTCTTGTTTGACATGCAATCAGGCGTTATCCTCGCATCCGACAATCGTCATCGCAATGACAACACGTTAAACCAATTGACTGAATATGTCTCGCGCTTCACTCAATTTCGAGAACTATACAAGTGAGTCAGCCAGTCGGTGGCAGATGCTCATCAGCTAGAGGTCTGAAATTTGGCGACGAGGCGAATGAAGTCAACGGACCGACAAGCGAGAACGGCGAGACCTCATGGTGGGATGAAGAAGACCCCGAAGAGCCATGGGCATTTCAAGCTACACGACTCATGCCCAAGACAACACTTGCTCTATGGCAGCTAACGCCGTAAGCTTACTTCTATGCCGAACCGGTCACCTGCTAATGTGAAGTCATCTGGCGGTCGTGGCATTGGCCCAGACATCATGCTGGCAGACTGCACGAGGCCAAATAGAATACAATCTTACGCATCTGAGGCAGGGTGTTCGACAAATCATACAAGCCTTGGAGTCTTGATCGAAGCCGAGAGTCGCACGCGCTGCGAAGTTGATGGGTTGGGTCACGGCAAATAGGATCAGAAGGTTATAATGCGATAGACGAAAGCAGTGATTCACCATCAGTAACGTGTACGAAACACAGAATCACATGCACATTTCCGTGACTATTTATGCCAACCTTCTCACAACAGGTCTAGTCTGACTTTCGACAGCCTCAACAGTTATCTGAACCTCTGGGTTGATGGCACCCATCTCCAGATCCTGACTACCCCTCGAATCCCTCATTGCACTCTTCATCAGAAGCTCATCCCCTCCAGCATCACCATACGAAGGCAACATCCCACTCCACCCTTCCGTCTCATTTGAATGTGCTGGCTGTCCGTCGGTCCTCAATACGTCCCTGTAAGTTGGCAGACCCGTGAGCCAAGTGGGCAAGTTGGAATTTTGGGGGGTCGCTGGGGGATGGATGAGGGTGTAGATGATAATTGATTGTCGGAATATGAATCCTGCTATCAAGACCATACTAGCAATTAGTCTTCTGTTCTGTATCTCATCTTCGGATTGGAAGAACGGAAGGAAAGGGACTTACATGAGAACGAATAACAGACTAAAGGTGATGAAAGGACCCTCATTCGCCTTTGGTACTAAGACCATATATACTGCCAGGCCAACTATGACGAACACTAGCGAAAACAGTAGCAAGCCGAAGATAATGAATTGGGATGGATGTGAGTTTATGAGAGATCGCAGAGACACCTTGGGTCTAG
>Ga0265797_10000972_pt1 | contig 51781 bp, 56 predicted proteins | sample P2T30metagenome_FD_192433 | JGI IMG/M metagenome (GOLD analysis project Ga0265797, IMG submission 192433) | Plant litter microbial communities from East Loma Ridge, Irvine, California - P2 T30 | ecosystem: Environmental > Terrestrial > Plant litter > Unclassified | place: USA: California...
GTTTTCGGGGTCGCTGCGGCGGACCATACGCAACTTCTCTGCCGGAAGCGAACGGCGCCCCGGGTGACCGCGCACACTCATCACAAATAGCTCATTTGGATGAGCTTTCTTGCGAGGGGGTTGGAATGTTTTCGCTTTCTTCAGGCGCTGGAATAGGGTATCTGCATCGTCGTCTGGACTGCTCCCATCGCCATGCTCAGGGATGGTTGGGCCTATTTCCGTGGAGACACTGCGATCCACGCCGACGTTAACGGCCTGTTTGGAACGTTTCTGAGAAATATCCAAGTTTGGATCGGGTGACTGACGGAGCAATTAGTAGTGACCGCATGTTTCGAGGACCGGAAGTACTTACTAACGATCTCTCCGCTCTCGTGGGACCGTCGTCGTCCGGTGTGTCTTCGGTGTTGATGGCAGTAGCAGTCTGATTTTTGCGCTCTGCGATGATCTTTCGGAGCTCTAGCACGACCAGCTCATTCTCCTCGATGCGGCGCCTCAGCAACTCAGCTTCTTCTTCTTGTGTTTTGAGCCATTCCTCGAGATCTTTGGTGCTGATATCCGCTAGCTCATCGGAACAGAGAGCCGCCATGCCGGAGAGAATGATGCGATGCTCGTTTTGTGGGTCTGTGGCGCATCTGGTGTGGCTTGCGTGCGACAATCCGGCTGAGCCTCAGCGAGATTGTGCTAGCGCTTAGATCCCGACGTCTCCACTTTCGGGCTGCTACCATCGCCATCAATATCGATTACCTGAACTCTGGACAACATCAACAATCCCAAGACAACTCTAGTATTTCTCAATGGTTCCCGATGTTACCCTTCTAGCTAGGGATATGAGATAGTACCTCTACATCAAGGGGAGAGCGCGAGTACATCTCATCTACCTATCACCGCAGTCCCAATGACGGACATCTCAGAGCATGACACCAAGGAATAGAAGAATATCTTAGTATATCTCATGTGGCCTAAACGTTGATCGTTGAGCTAACATATCAGGTGTTACGGCGGATGGGATATAGAGCACGAGTATGAGTACATCTATTGCGATGGCCTTCAACACGATTTCCTCGGCTGCCGTCTCAAATACTAAGGCAAGACAGACAACTGATGAGGTCAAAACATTTGTGTCTGTAACAGATCTGGCTTTAAGATATGCCCATACATTTGATGCAAGGAACAGCGAATTTGAAGCAGCCAATTTCCAGCCTCGAAGCCAGGAACATGTACGTTCCACCAGCGAGCCTCCCTTGCGCACGCGCGCGACGCTTCTCGGAATGCACCCACTTTGAGAGACTTTACATCTCTTTTCTTGCACATCGGCCATGTTGCTTCCATGTCAAAGCAGATGTTGAGATTGCAAATCTTGTCTTTCGAATGCTACAATGTCAACGAATCCACGGACTGTCGCTCTTTTCATCTTCCTCTTCCTTGCCTCCGCCCTCGTCACCTTGACCATCAGATCGTCTCACTGGCACTCGTTGATACCGAATGCGCCAGGTGGCCACGGTCATCATCGCCAGAATGGCTTGCAAGCGCCTAAAGTCGCCTTTGCAACCTTCCTGGCAGCAAACGCCAACGCGGACAAGAAAGAGTCCGATGCCGAAAGCGAGGCCATCAATGACGAAGACGACGGCTACTACTTGGGCACGAGAGTCCTAGCTTACCAGCTCTTACACTCGCGTAGCGCCGGCACGAACAACTCCATTCCGTTCATCGTGATGTGTACAGAGGACGTCTCCAAACGCAAGCGAGCCCAGCTTGAGAAAGACGGCGCCATCATCCGCGTTGTTGACCGGTTGGAAGCAGACTGGGTGCATCCCGGCTCAGCGCGCTGGGCAGATGTGCTCGCGAAGCTGCGACTGTTCCAGATGACCGAGTGGAGCAAAATTCTGTTCATTGACGCAGATCACCTCGTTACCGCGCCGCTAGACGGAGTCTTCTACGACGAAGCAACACTGACACAGTCCACGCTCGCAAACCCCGAAGCTATCAAAGAAGACGAATCAGCACTGCCACGCACCTACATGCTAGCCACTCACGCCGACTTCTTCGGCTACGAGCACCCATGGCCGCCACCGACCGACGCCAACTATCTCAACTGCGGCTTCTTCGTCTTCACGCCTTCACGCGTGCTATTCGACTACTACGTCTCGCTGCTCAAGCTTCCCGGCCGCTTCGACCCCGGCTTCCCGGAGCAGAACCTGCTCAACTATGCGCATCGACGGGAAGGAAACATGCCGTGGAAGCCGCTGTGGTATGGGTGGAATGTGAACTGGCCGACCGAGAAGGATTGGCGCGGCGGCGCAAGGAGCTTCCATGCAAAGTACTGGGATGGTGATCCGAGTCACGATCCATTCCTGAAGGCGATGTGGCGTGAGCAGAGGGCGGAGATGGAGGGATTCTACCGAGGGCGGGATGCTAGGCGAGGTTGAAGAAGGTGGCGCAAGCGAGATAGGCGAAGATGGTTGGTATCTGGCAGTGAAGAGAACGGCACACCTGCTCATGATAGAGATTGACCTTGTGAGATTTTGGCAACCTTTCTCACGTCCTCAAATCTGCGCCCAGGAGCGTTCGAGTATGTGCGGTAGCTCGCCAGGTAGTGTCAAATCCCAATTAAAGCTCTGAGAAGTGAGTGGCACCTTTCTGCGCTGAGCAGCGAGCAGCGAGCTTGTGGCTGTGAGCAAAGCGCTTACGGCATCGGCTGCAGACGGCGGCGGGTTTGATATTGTAACGAATAGTGTTGAACTCAGTTCCCGGTGCTCTCAAATGCATGACCAGTCAAGAAGCACTTGGCTGCCTTCCCGAAATCCGCAATGTTTGTGATTGACTGCCTGCATGTTCCAAGGGCAGCGTGCAGGGAAAACATCGAGCATCACGCTCGCAACATATGGAGCATATTCATGCAGCAGAGAGCAAGAGACTCGAATGAACCACATAAAAAAAAAAGAACCGCACACCAAAAGACCAAAAACCTCGGGATGGCCTTATAATTTGCCATCAACCTCGGGGAACCCGGTCGAAACTTAGTTGCATTAAGGCTATTTAAAGCCAAACCACTGAAGGTGACTCGAATGCAGGACCTCATGTTCATGCGGCGGGAGTTAGTCAGCGTTCAGAAGAGCACCGGTCGAAACTATAGCAATTCGTCCTAACGCGTTCCCACTGCGCCACAAGGTGGAACAGAGATCGTGGTTCAAGTGACAGGACACTTATTTCGCGAGTTATATAGATTGGGTGGCAGGGCGGCTCCTTCCGAGCACTTCGCGCTGCTGCTGCGGTGACGCAGGCCCATGTGGCTCTTCACACCTCGGGCGATCAGTGACTGCAGTGAGTTGTGGCGTTAAGTGGAGTTGTGCGAAGTCCATGGTGAACATTAGACCATGGACCTCTTCGTTCTCTTTAGACGCGCGAGTCGACCAGGGGAAGCAACGAAGCAGGCAAGCAGCGACGAACTGCTCTCTCGCTGAGGCCATGCTGTTCGTTGCGCAGGAGCGTGCTCGCGGTACGTGCGACACGGGCTCTCTTCAGGTTCGTGGACGGAGCAAGCAACTTGCCACTACCTTCCCTCATCGCATGTGAAGGGAGCGCAAGGTTGCAAGCAGCATCGCACTGCTCCGTTGTCGAGGCCATGTTATTGGCTACACATATCACTCTCGTGAGGTGGCCATCTCTATACGACGGTGTAGAGAGCCAGCCACGTTGCGCACCTTTCTTCTCCCCTTACGGACTTAGGGAGGCCAGCTCGCAAGCAGCCGTGGAGCACGCTGTTCATGGAAGGACATGTGGTGCGGGCAGAGGGCGGAGGTGGCAGGCTTTGGTCGAGGGTGAATGGGCTGGCGGGCGGATCTGGAAGTCTTGAACATAGCGATATTGACGACGAGCCTTGTTCTAATTGTGAGGAGCTATTGTCAGCCAGGCGCGATGGGTCCAGAGCAAATACTAACCATGGTCTATCAGGCAAAAAATCGCAACCAGCGACCACTCAGCGGCCTCGCCCACAACAGCAGCAAGTACAACATGTTGCCACACCCACAAAGCTCCATGTTCGGCACACTTTAGAACGCTATCAGAAGACGTGCGCATGTAATTGAAAAAAAAAAAGAATATCTTACATTGACTCTGCCCAATGCTACCATACCTTACACCAAAATAGCAAAAACCAGAGTCAGACTTATCCGAAGTGCTGTTAAACTGGGGAAACCCGGCGTCCCAGGGTTCATTAAGGGCGTCCCCCAACTCGAACTCAGAACCTCTCCGTTTGGGTTCGCAAGTGGGGCCAGATAGCAGTTGACCGTCGCCAATGCCTCACCATTCCTCTCACTGCGACAAGGCACCCAAACGGAGCGAGAACGGGTTGAGTGACTGGACACTCTTGTGGCGCATTAAGTAGGTTGCTTGCTTGATTGTTCCTTCCTAGCGCTGAGCGGCAGCGGCAGAGAGCAAGCCAGCACGCAGTAGCAGCAGCAGCGAAGACCTCTCACTCCACCTCACTCACTCACTTAACAACTTTTTCCTCGCGGCAAAGAAGTAGTTGCCGTATCCCTCACTGCCTTGCACCTCCTTCCAGCCAAACCCAGGCACATATACCACGCCCATAACCTGCCAGTTCTCTAGGTCCGGCTGCTTGTCCGCCCACGCCTTCATCTCATACGGCTGAATGTACTGATTCCAATCGTGCGTTCCCCTGGGCACCATGCGCAACACCTCCTCCGCCATGAACTTGGTCGTGAACCAGCTGGTTCCTGTGCGCGCGATCGTGGAGCCGATGAACCAGCCGCCAGGCTTCAGGTGCTGCAGGATGGAGCGCATGAATGGCGCAGGCTGCTGGATATGCTCGATCACTTCGAAGAGGGAGACGATGTCGAAGCCTTCTTCTGGAGTCTTGGGCAAGGGAAGAGCCTCAATGGGGATGTTGTGGTATGTGAGGCGGCCGGGCTCCATGAGGAGAGGGTCGGTACGCTGGTGGCGCTTTGCGACGGCGATGACCTCGGGTGTGGGATCGACGGCGGTGACGGAGTGTGTTGTTGCTAGGCGAGCGGCAGACTCTGCGAAGATGCCTCCTCCGCAGCCAATGTCGAGGTATTTGCGCTTGTGGCCAGTCGGAAGAGGTGGTCCGGTGCTCAAGCATCGGCTGATGAAAGGGTGTCGGTGCTGGTTCATGAGATGGAGAAGTCGACTGGAACCCTGAGGATCCCACCATTCTGAGGCCAGGGTGTTGAAGTGGGAGACTTCGGTCTCGTTGACAGAGCTTCCGACATGGCTCGCATTGGGAGGGTTGGAGTCGGTGGTAAGGGTGCGGATGGAGGGTGTGGTTCGTACGGCAGGGTTGATGGCGGCGCGGATTGATGACTGTGTCGCCACCAGCCTCCTTAAAGGCGCTGGCAACGAAAGGAGCGTGTTTGGGCGCATCGTGGGTGGTGTCGCCTGGCATTCACAGCAATTCTTGCGGACATGGTCGATGTGAAGTCAGGCCTCGGCTTGCTAGCGTCCGAACTTCTGGCCTGCCAAGCGAATCCCGCGCCACTCGGAGGTCTCCCTCCTTCGGTGCCTTGACACTCGCCAAACACCCTGCACTAAGGTATACTACCACCACCATTTCGGCGTGCATGTCTTCTGACAACATGCCTGAACTGCTCGGACATGGAACCGTACCCTAACCACACCCAAGCCCTAGCTGAACCTGGCTACTGGAGCACCTGGCAGAGCCCATGCGATGTGATGCACGCAACCCACAAGACCAACAAGCGATGTAACGGAGATGCTCAGACCAGATGTGATTACCAGCAGTCTTCTTGCTTCCTCCTCCACCGACATACGACATTGTGATAACGTCTGAGGCATGTCGCAAGCGAGGACTGACTGTGCATCTGCTTGAGAGCAGTGGTAGGCTAAACTTGTGTGAACTTGCTTGTCACATCACCGATCAGAGTATTGTTGGCTCGAGATTGGTAGGAGATATTCCGCTGGCTCAACTTGGGGGGTGGGTCTCACCCTCCCGTCTCGTCAAAAGCCTGCGAAACAACCCTTCGGCCCGAAACCCGACACCCCGGGCGTGGAGAACACAATCTAAGGGCGTGCTCCTGTGGGCCATCGGTTCATCGGTTCATCCCATCGGTGCATCTTCAGTCGTCAAACTTCTGGCACCGTCAGCTGATCTCTTCGCTCTTGTTTTCGCCAAGTGCAGCTCGCTTAAGCTTGACAACATTGTCGCAAGCGAGACATCACCTCAAAAGATGCATTTCCGCGGCCCACGATAGTACTCTGCGACAATTCAAACGTCCGCCGGCCGTGGAAATCGTTGGAACAGACACGCAACAGACGCTGTCGCCCAGTTCCGCAATAGTCCCAGTTACCTGGATTGAGATCACTTCCCTGCAAGTGATCAGTAATCCTCGCGGACTTTTAGACCAGACCGCAAAAAGGCCGAAAATCGGATCACCCCGACCGTGCTCTTGTACTTGCTACGCCAGTGATGAAGCCAGAAATGCGAGTTGTGGATGAACGCTCGCACGCCTAAATGCTTGAATGCTTATTGCGTCAACGTTTGTAGCAGAAGCGCGGGGGTGATGCCCACAGGGTCTAAAGGGGTTTTCCGCGTGGCATGATACTTGGGAACTTCGAGCGGTCAGAGTTGCAAGGATTGTGCAACTTGAGCCGCAAGCGTCATGCAAACCGAGACACGACCCGAAGTCGTTGGTCGGACCCGATCAAGGTGCTTCAACTCGGCCACAGCTTAGCGCTACTGCTGGCACATTGCGGGATGTCATTCGAAGATTGTGTTCACACTACTGGACAATGAGAAAACCGACAGCTTCTCAGCCATCCAGGAGCCGCTACGGGAACGACACGTGGCGGGTACGCCCTGGGCATGGCATTTGCTTGCCATGGTTACTTGGCTTGTTTTGCGCGGGATCAAAGATGGCCAACCAATTCGTCGACAGCAAGACGCCTCTTCACACATGGCAGTCCCTTTAGTTTCTTGGTTCGTAGCAGCTCACAAGCCTGGACACCAGTACTAATTACTGTACTCTCCAGCCAATGAGGTCCCTGCTCGTTTCCAAATGGTTCATCATACTACAGCTCATGTCTCGAGCATCCATCCTTACATGTTGTGGTGTCACGTGCCGATGCAGCTAGTGACGACGACTAAGCACAAAGCGGCAAACGGCGTTTGAACATGGCCACGATGCAATCGAGATCACGAAAGAGGATATTAAACACCAACTCAGCTCATGTTGGCCTTGTCCCATCACGCCTACCATGCCCTGCAAACTCCGCTTGGGAAGTTCTTTCGAAGAAGTTACAAGCAAACTTGGCCTCGATCCCACAAACACAGATGATGTGAGGATCTACCACCTCATGCTGGTACAGCGAACTCCCTCTCCCACTTCATCCGCGTTATCCCGTCATGCTAACGTGGATCGCCAGCACGAAGCAGAACAGGGTCGCCAGCGACTTGTCCAGAACCGGGATGCTTTATTGCCACAATTCAAGCACAACACGATGGTGCAACCTCCCTACCATCGGTCGCAGATCGATTTCAAATTTTTCTTACAGGAGACAAAGACGATCCACATGCTTGCATGTCCTGACACTCGTGCGAGGTACGACATGGCATCTGGCGCAGACAACTCGAACGCTGCTATCAGTTGGTTACTTTGGCAAGCTCTGCGGCGAGGGGAGCAGAGTGGCTAAGACGAGGATTTGTCTTCGTACGTTTAAGAAGGATGAGTTCTGAAAGCGCTCTGACAGTAGTGGGAGAATGTTGCTGCATTAAGTCGCGTGCGTCTCTTCCATCGTGGATCTCTTTGCATGGCCTGCATAAATAGTCTGCACCAGGACTTACTGGTCTTGGCCACCTTCTTAGTCCACGCCGTGGTGCCGTTGCGGTGTAGTCATTGCTGCCTGGATTGTGCTCAGACGGCCCGAGCGCGAGAGGGGCAATTTTACTTTACACTACTGGAAACCACATGTCCGTACCTCACTCTTGCATCATTTCCGTCTCAAATCTCCAGCTCGCGGTTGGCAACCAAAAGCCGTACGGCTAAACTGCTACACGGGTTCGGGACAAACTCCGATGCCGATTTGTTAATTGCTCGCCGAAAACCAAGACTGCTTGTTCCTCCAGGGGAGTCAACGCCCCATCGTTGTAAACTCCATACAGATGTACTGCACGTATCCTGCTGCCAGGAAATGTCATGAACTCGTACAATACACCTTCCGAAACCCAGCTTCCGACGCGCAGACGACGAGAGAATCTGACCGCTGTGGCCTGCTCTCCTTGTCGACACTCGAAACTGAAGGTTCGCTATTCTTGTCGTCGGCCCGGGTTACTGGTGCACTCGTAAGCGTAGACTGACTCGGACCTTTTAGTGCGATGGATCTAAACCTATATGTCGGACCTGTAGCCGACGCTCAAAGGACTGCTTCTATGATGTGGAAAAGACCAAGTACCAGTCGCTTGTTGAACGACTGCAGCAGGCGCAAGATCGCGTGAAGGAGGTCGAGGAATCCCGAGAGGCATTACGCCAAGTTTTTCATGCGATTGACTTCGACATGGGGATCACGAGGAAAGGCAAGTTCTTATGTACTCGGAGGTTCATACCGATGCACCGACGCATCGGTACCTATTATATGTGATCTTTACGCTGACATTGTCCACCGACGACAGAGCTGAGTCACGGTGACGGGCTATTTGACGCTAGCAATCACTTGTCGGACACCGGTGTCTCTGTGCTCAGGACATCGATCGTGCTGCCAAAAGGCTGGACAGAGCTTTCTCGGATATTTCGCTTGCACTACGCAAGTGATCTTTCTTTCATACACCTCCCAACACTCGTTGACCCGTACATTGCGTCTGCACACCACGGCTGGTATGGTAACGGCGAAGGACATGCTCTCAATACGACACAACCACCCCTACCAGGCTCATGCGGATTGATCCTGGCATTCCTGGCACTGACGTTGCGGCATTGCCAGAAAAGGGTTCGCGAGTATCTTGTGCCTCATGCCCACGATCTCGACAATGCTACAGCGCTTTCGGCGTACTTCGCCGTCCTCGCAAAGCGTTGCCTCACATCCAACGACACGGACTGGTCTGTCGCGGATATCGAAGGAGTACAGGTGAGACTGATGTTGGCCTCGTACGACTGGTCGCTGGGCAGAAGTCAGCAGGCACGACTGCTACTGTCTGAAGCGGTCTCGCTGGCGGGCGATATTGGATTACTCCCTGACTATCGAGCGAAACGTGCGTCAAGCTCGATTTCCGTCGCCATGGCCTTCGAGGCAGAGTCGATGGGCATACACTTGAGATCTGGAGGAGGGAGCGATGATCAACTGGATCATGGAGACCACGCGGAAGCTGTGAGGCGCACGACCTGGAGTCTGTTCCTCTTGGATACCGAGTATGCACTCGGGCATCATCGCTCCAAGCTCATTTCTACCACCGACAACTTCCCTCCGCTTCCTGGCAATGAAACCGCTTTTCTAGCAAGCACACCAGTGGCTGCTCTGGCAGTGGTTGACCCTATGGCTGAGTGGCTGGGACAGCAAATGCCTGTGCCTGCCAACTCACAGCTCCCGACAGAGTTGCGGCCGCCGCTCACGCCGACCATCAGTTCAGGTTCCAGCAACAATAGCCTCCCTAGCGTGGCGGACGACAACACCCTCTGCTTTTACACACATTACGTGTCACTTTTCCACAGCATCCATGTATGGGCTCATTCCACACCTTGGAGGTTCGTATCACACGTCTTTGGGGCTGGTCTTCGCTAACGTGACATCGCCGGCAGTAATGAGAAACACCCGCCTTGGAATAAATCGTGCAGCTGGAACTCTTTGCTGCGACGCTTGCTGACCGTCAACAAAAGTTTGCCCGCGCACTCGCGGCTCACAAAATTCAACACTCTCGACCACGCAAAGGAATGCACGGCCGCTCAGTACTTCGCCATGCACATCGCTAGGCTGCTGTGTCACATGGCTCTCCATTGGGAATGTCTGCCTTTCCTCCCGGTCAGATATACACACGCCACAGGATCACAGCGACTGAGGAGCTTTTGTCACCTCAGCGCAGAAGCTCCGGTCGGTTTCTGGAAAAGCAGCGCTCGCGAGTTCTTTGGAGCGGCCCGATCTGTCCTGGATCTCGCTGCCGAAGCCCGCGAAGCCGGATGTCTGACCATGAGCGGATTGGCGCTGTACGGAATCTTCTGCGCAAAATTCGTGGAGGTCTATGCTAAAGCGTTCCCGTGGATGGACCCCGACTACACCGCGACTGATGAGCCTCCTTACGGAGCTGGCAGCCATGGGAAACGACCTACTTCTCTTGTACACAGGCCGCATCTCAGTTACACGGAGGAGATCGAGGGGATCAATGATACCCTGCGCATTGCGGAGCAGTGGGTGGAGACGCTCGATTCGGTCGCTAGCTACTTTGACACTTTCAAACTAGACTTTGCTGCGAGTGTTGCCCTGGGACACTCCGGCTTGGGCGAGCCTGGCGGCGACGATCGCCGAGCGGCGAGATGTCTGCGAGATGGTGGGCCGGGGGAGGGCGATGAGGAGTTTGAATTGTTTAGACATCGGCTGTGCGATTATAGTAAATTATGACTACAGGAATGTATGAGTCGATGGCTGATGAACAAATGTTGTGATACAGGAGTGAGGATCAAGTGGTGGTTCTGTCTCATGGTCGTGATCGATACACACTCTGTCCGTGACTTGATCACAAAGCCAACTTGTACGTAGAGCACACTGACGTTCGCATCGTCCTCGATGCTCGCGGGCGCAATCCGACATGCGCTTTGTCACTGGTTGAGTGATCGACGATCGCAGTGTGCAGCAATATCTCGCACGACATCTGTCCTAACCGGGTTTTACCTTTGCATCGGTTAAATTTGAAATATTTAGACTACATCCAGCACTGGTGACTCGACCCCATCGAGCTCTGTCATAAGCGAGATGGAAAGCCCTTCAGCTCTCAGCAGAAGCACAGTCACTGCCACCCGCATCACATCTGCGTGAAACCTGCATCACGGAATAGATAAGCTCTGTCTCCGGAAAGGGTGTCCCAGAGCACCGGGTGCCTCGTTTGCCCGCTTGCCGTGGTGGAGCCGCAGATGCCGACCGATTGTCACATTCTGCCGGCCGAGCCGGGTCTTGTTGTGATATGTCTAGTCCCCAGGGACTGCTTAGCATGAGATAGCTGGCACCTATCCAACCGACGTTACACAACATGTTGTGCCGCACGCGCGTTGTTGATCGAGCAAGTGCGCCGCATGTGCCGCGGCAAAATTCTAGACTACAACGGAGGCTGCAGACGGTCAACCTCCTCCTGGAGGAAACTCCGACACCCACATGGATCAGCATGCAGACAGAGTGAGAGGTTCGAACATGGCATAAACTGCTCCGCACGAGCAGTCTCGATGCCGCTCATCGTTGTTGGTATATGGCGATGATGACATGCTTGGAAAACGAAAATCGCACATCATGTATAAGGGAACAAAACCGTGAGATATACAGACTACAGACTACAGAAACAGAAATTCATTGTAGAACGGCTGTAGACTCGTCCTGGTCACAATCTCGCATGACTCAAAAGCTGACTTGCAACGCCGCGGTGGCCCTTTGAACTCTTTCTGCCGCAAGTCTGGAAGTTCGACCATGTTGGTACGTGTTCGTGGATGCCTGTGTGCGGCAGCTTCACCGCTGCCACCGACCCATCAAGGCTTTTGCATTAGCGTCGACTAAGGACACGTACTGCTTGTGCCTGGCTGACATTGCTTTTTGCACAGCTTACATTTGCTGTTCATGTTCATCGGCCTGAATATGCCCCAAATCTTGCCACCGCCACTCGCGTCGTCGAGCGGAATGTAGAAACGCTTAATGTAGATCGAAAGTGCTGAAGGCGGGCGTCGAAGTATATAACGCACGCGGTCATTACCAGCATTCTGCTTGAGAAGCTGGAACGAAGCAGCCATCGGTCCGTCCAGGGCTTCGAAGACGCGCTCGAATATAGTGGCATGCGTCTTGGTCGATGCTTTGGGAATGCTACAACAGAACAGGTTATGTGCTCCGGGAAGATACCAGCTGGGTCTGACGATCAAAGTCGAGACATTCGTCGATTTAGGGTCGGCAGAAGTCACAGGGAAGTTGAGAGCCCACACATGTCCGGCTTGCCGTGCTTTCCTGCGGGTATCGAAGTAGGCAACAAACATGTTGTAGTTGTGGCGAATCACGTCCTTGAAGCCCTCGAACAGGGTTTGAGTACAGGCGACACGCACATCCGGCGCAGTGATGACATGCCCTACAATAGAGTCTGGTGTGTTCAGAATAAAGAGACAGCCATTGGAGTCGTGCTCACGGGTGGAGGCGGGGACGAAGCAGGGCTGCGTTGAAGGCAACGTGGAAGTGGTTTGCACCAGGCGTGGGAACAATCGTGCAGCCTCCGAGCTCGCAAAGGTGATAGGCACCTGGAGGTCAGACTGTCGGAACTCCACTCTTGCTTGTCGAGCAACAACCTGATTGTTGTGCTCCATGTTGCGGTGAGCACCGGCAGTCGCATCGTTCGTGTCCGCAGAGCCAGGATTCGGAAGCTGCCGAGAAGCTGATTGAGACGGAGGTTCAGGCACGTCCGGTCGTCGTATATCCACTCGAGAAACTTGCAGCCGCGTGCTGACCACCTGAAGACGCTCGCGGGGAATAACATGCTGCAAGAGATCTTGCGACAGGAACAGCCGATAGCCTAGAGCAGAAACATCAACGTCAGGATCATGACGTGCCTCGTAAAGCTTTTGCCATCCTGCTCGCCGTTCCGAGTGTCTTCCAACCACCTTCTTCCACTTCGATCTTGCGTATGCTCTTATCTCGACAGGCTCATCTGCAGGCTCTGGCGCCAAAGCCCAGGCTGAAATCACGCATCTTGCAAATATGTCGAAAGGTGCTTTCGGGCGGAGAGTCCCGTAGACTCGCAGGTTGTCCTTGGACTTTGTTGTGTGGGCCATCTTTGATGAGCCTGGTGCCGAAAACAATGCTGGGTGATCTCGCGGCTCGATGATCCTTTGCGTGGTGGTCTGGTCGTGCCCACTCGTGTCTTGGTCATCCTCGCTCCCAGTCGCATCACTGTTGGCGTCATTGTTGTTTGATCGAGATGTTGTGTAAGGCGGCTGCAGGTGGTGGATCAATGTTTCGCCTTCATCGCGACGTGCGGCGTCAAGAGAGTAACGTGGAAGAACCGGGGACTAATCCGTGGTCTGGCCCAGTGAAACCCTGTGGTTCTATACGAGCATCAACGTTTGGCGATGTGAAATCCTCCGTGTCTCCCACTCGCCGGATGCAAGTCTTCCATTGTCCCAAGAGCCCTTGCAAAGCACTCTGTAACATCGCGACGATCTCTTTTCGACGTCCGGCCTGAATGCCCGACATGTCAAGCCTTGTCAAGAGGCTATCGATGTATGTGATGTCGAACAAGTTGCCGGCGGACGCCTTTTGTTGAGCCCGTTCTGCGAGGCTTTTGATAGTCGCTTGTGTCATTTTCGTGTCCCAAGTGGTTTGCGAGAGGATGGTAACCAAAATTGTCTTCTTGGTCCACTCGATCAGTGATTACGCTGTCGGGCTTGGTTGCAGGCCGCGGTAGCGGTGTTTCGTGGTTTGGCCGACTACCAATCATAGATATAGCAGACTGGGAGGCTTCTGCTGCGTTACCACTGTCCAGCTTTTGCTCTTCCTGCTTCACGTTCTTCTGGTCACCAATGTCCGTGACAGACTCATCGTCAAATTCCGCTGCATGTCTGATCTTGAACAGTGCCTCTTCCGATTGGCCGCCTGCGCCTTGATGCTCTTTCTCTCGGACTCCAGTGTATTCGTTGAGTTTCCTCTTCATACGTCGGTCTGAAGACTGGTGATCGTCGGCGGCTTTGCGTTTGGCTTCGAGCCTCCGCTTTTTCTTTTCGGCCTTGGAAACGCGCATATTGCAAATAAATGGGCCCAGGCGGTGGAGCGAGGCCGTAGCGGCGGTGGTTCAAGAAAATGATCTGCTGATGGGCTTGGTGGGAGTTGAGTGACAGAATTTTGGGGAAAGAGCCAGGAGTGCAGAAACCTACTGCGATCATTTGTGGTACAAACCAAAACAGAGGACTTGATCAAAGCTCAAAGGAAGAATTTCCATCTGGCCCATCGTACCTTGGCCGCCGGACCTCGTGTGGCACATTGACTCCCGCCATGACCCATGTCGAGCTACTGCACGCGGCCGGTTGCGAGGGCACATTTACGATAGGTCTCATACGCTTTTATCAGCTCACCGGCCAACAGCACGCAAAACGGGAGGTGCCATTATTTCCCATGGATGCAGACATCGGCCCCGAGCGTCGCTTCCGCGAACATGACCAGGCAATGCTGCATGACTTTGACATCTCGACTGATAGTGCGAGATATTGAATGCAGATTGCTATATGATTCTGTATCTAGGACACCACGATAGACATCATCATCCCCCTTGAGCCCCAATCACGCTGGCAAAAAGACACGTGCTACTGATCGTGGATTGCTGGCATAAATCGCCACAGAATGCACAGCACGCCTGGATGTTTTCAGGCCTGAAGACGGCACTGATCCTTTCCTGGCCGGACTTTGAATGAAATGGCATGTGAAATTGCTGTACACCTGGAGGACGCGAGGTGCCGTCAAAGCGAAGAATGTAGCGTATCCTGTCGTCCTGCTCTACCCGAGTTTCCTGCCGAAGCAACTCGTAACGTGCCGGGTGCTCTCGCCCACGTAGAGCTTGACTCACACACTGTGACACTGTGTCGTGATCAATGTCAAGCGATGTAGGGTCGAGAGAGAATATTTTAGGAGGGTGCGGCAAGTGGTACACGGCTTTAACGAACACGGCACTCGATGTTGGACCCGCACCTGAGGGTAACGAGATGCCGCCATTGAGCTCAGCATGACGTGCGTTGCTGATCGTATCGAAAGTGGCAGTGATGAAATTGTCGTTGCAGCGAACAACACGCAAGCGGCCCTGAAGTTGGCGATCTTTGCAGGCTTTGTGGATGTCGAGCTCCGACGTACGTTTGCCTGTATTGGTATCAGGTGTGTTTACAATGTACGCACACGCATAGTTGTTGTCGATGCGATATGCGAAAGGTACGTAGCAAGGTTGGCCTCTTGGCGTGTGTGGCGTTGCTGGTGTCAGGAATGGGTAGAGTGTCGCGACAGTAATTCTGCCTGATCAGTCAGACTGAGTCAGTAAGAGCATGTAAGCACGCGAAGATGCTAAATCATACCTTTGTTTGGGGTCTGACTGGGAACAGGTGGAGCGGAGGTCATCAACTTCGAAGTGGAATCGTCGATGCAAGGTTGCTGGGTGGTCGAAGGTTTGGGAGCTGTGTCGTAATCCGGCTTCAGTTTCGCCAACATGCCTTGACCCTTGAGTAGCTCATGTCCCTTTTTGAAGATGTCGACATTTGAGTGACGGATCTCGAAGAGGTGGTCCCACTTCACTTTGTCGGACCTGGGTACAGCCCGCCAAACACGAAGGGCTTGGTCACGGATATCCATGGCAGTGTTGGCATCGCCAGGCCCAGACATGCATGCTGAGATCGCGCAGCGGGCATATATGTCGAATGCAGCTTTTGGCCTTAGACAGCCATATAGCCGGAGATTGTCCTTTCGCTTGGTTGTATTCACTGCGGGTCGAATGCGTCAGCAAATCCAGAAACGCTGAATAAAATGGATAGGCAACAAGCATACTTCTCTCTTCCTCCGTAAGCTCACTTCGATCGCCGTCCAAATCATCTCTGTAGTTGTCATCATCGTCTGCCAAGTCCCTGCTGTTGCACTCCTTGCTCTTTCCGCAGTTGCCCTCGTTGTCATTATCATCATCGTTACTGCTGGAATCAGAGCTGTCCGACTGGGGATGGGAAGCTTCGAAGGCCGCAAGCTGAGTGCGAGGCCTGTTGACAGCTGGCTTCTGAGCAGCTTTGGCCACTATTGTGTCACGCTGAGGGCGCTTCGCAGAGGAATTGCTATGCACACGCAAGTGTTTGTCCTCGTCGGGCGCGTGTGGAGTGGTTCCAGCTGATGAAGTGTTAGGTGGCGTCGAAATGCCACCAATTGATTCGATGCGAGAAGACAATTGGACGAGATCATCTCGCAAGCTTTTCTGGAAGAGTTGGACGACTTCGTCGAGACGAGCCGATGCAACGCCCTTCTGCTGCAGCCGATTGATCCGAACTTCGACACATGCGACACCGAGCTCGTTGCCAGCGCCTGTAGATTCCTTAGCATCTTGGAGTATCTGCTGGACAGCATAACCAGTCATCTCTGTGCTGAAGTTCTGGGAGAGCAAATTGTCGAGAAGATCCTCCCTATTGACAATCTGCGTGGAATGATCCCCGAACACAGTCCGTACCGGTGAGTGAACAGAAAGAGAACGAGCATGGTGTGCCGGCGCGGTTGGAGGGACGGTCATAGATGAAAGCTGTTTGGGAGCATGAGATGTTTGACCACTGTCTCCCGTTGGCTCATCTTTGACTTCCACATGCTTGTCTTTTTCCTCATCATTGATGTCGAATTCGCCGGAGTTCTTCAGCTTGAACAACTCTTCCGCGGAGAGCGAGGCCGTTGGGCTTGCCGATGTGGCTTCCAATCCATCATCTGCCAGTCTCCTTTTGCTGCGTCGACTGTCTGGGGAGTCAAGATGGTTTCTTCGGCGCCACGTTTGAGAGCTCGGTATCCCTTCGATTTTGTGCGGGTCATGGCGTTGGCGAGAGGAGCAAATCGGGACTAGCGTGGATCGGATGACGGAAGGAACAAAACACAATCGCAACGACACCCTGATGTTTAAGACCTGATGTCCAACAAGTAAAATGTGCTGCATTCGAAACAAGTGCACTTCGAAGTACTCGTCGACAGTCTTTACAGTCCACATGGCATGATGAAGGAATAACCATACAGGGCACAAGGGACAGTGCCGTCCATGTGTCTGCAGGCAGCTGCACGCCGCCGGATTAGCCGAGCTAGCGGTGGTATCTATCACAAAATGCCACATCAATCCCCAACCGCTGCAACATTCTCCAGGACACGATCCCACTGGATACCGACAATGCAGCAATGTACTCCCTGGTCCATGCTACGCATTGGCCGCGCCCTCGACCACAATCGTTCAATGATTCACTAGGTTGGTACGTGCGAGCTGCCGCCCATCTGTCTGTCCCTACCGTCGTCTGAGCAGACCACTGATTCTCATAGCAGCAGGCTTGATGCTGCTAACTATGGCATGGCGGACATCTCTCCGCTTACCATTTATTGCACCGAGTCTCAGAAAACCGTAGTGCCGATTCCACCGCCTCGGATGCTCGTGGTCGGCTAGGCCGGGCATAGCGTAGCCATGTCGCACCACGAAAGCACGTCTGAAATGGAGCAATCGAAGTGGTCCCCCCAGCTACGTAATCGCCATCTAGGGCATCACCGGTCACGTGGTACACCTCCAGAACAGCGATCCAGCCACACCAAGCATGGCATGACTCTTCTCTCTTGTTCTTTGTAGCCCAGTACCTCCTAGCCCGCCGCTCAAGCACTCGAGTACCTTGCTCATTGTTGACCCATCACGTGCTGCCAGGCCGCACTCTGCTTTGGCTAAGGGCCCCGCCCACCGGCCACTTCCACAACGCGTCGGGATCTCTGTACGCGTGCTTCGATTTTGTCGTCATGTGCTAATTTGGCCTGTCTGTTCTTCGTAATCCACGAACGAGTGCTCCACCGTGACTTCTCGTATCTATGCTTCGTCCATCTCGACGCGACCAACTGGCTCTTGAGCCGTTGCTCCTTCTCATCGACCGAGAGATCACTGCTGACCCTGAGCAGCGAGATCCTGCACGCCGTGCAGCGCGGAGGCATGAGGTAGCACAGGCGACGTTGAATTTCAAAAGTCTTCGTGTTGCGGAGGAAGTGAAGAAAGACCGCGAGCTGCGCACAAAACTCAATGGTATGTCAACGCCACTGACTCGCAGACAAGTGACTGACGTTTCGGTTTCAGCAGTTGCAATGTCACCTCTTATTCCTTTCCATCGTGCTAAGCAGCCCACGGCTCGGCTTGTAGGTAGAGCAGAGACCAGTACAAAACCACTGTATTCTGATGATCCGGAGCAAAAGTATAGGGTGCTCACGGACAGAACCCCGCTCACGCGTATTGCGAGTACGTCTTTTCAACATTGTCTTTCCCGTTTCCTGAATCCTGGCTAACGTACACGGCCAGATCCTGCCTCAGTCGATACAACAAGCGCTAGACCTCCGACGAAACGCTGATCTTTTTCAGTAACCGTCCACCCTGCGACAGACAGCAGGCCAAGCACGACTGCCACCGCGCGTGACAATATCCTCACCCCACACGATCGCCGAACATCAGATGTGCAAAGACCTGAACCCCCAAAATCGGCTTTTCCAACATTACTTGTCGTGACTCCTGAATTGGAAAACGTTGCTACGTCCAAGTCAAGCTCTGTCGCTATCTTCGGAGCGTCAGCGAGGACTTCGCGCGGCAGAGCTGAGCCAGGCGAAGGCCCAGAAAAAGTCGTCAAGTCCGGCAACCTATACTCTCCACGGTCGAAGGAAGCTTCTCAAGGTTCCACACCACACGCCGCTACTACAACTATCTCGACGTCCACCAAAGTTGCTGCGGCGCATGTCCAAGGACGCACACAGCCGCAACCAGAGACCAGCAACCTTGCGGCCGAAAGCAATGCTCGGATGTGCTCCGTCGCATTGCATCGAGGCCGAACCCCCATTTGTGGCTTGCTTCACCGCAAGGACTTCGATGTTGAACGGATCGGCGTGAAATTTCTCGCCGACGAGAAAGTCATCTACGTCGTCCACTGGAAATCTACATGGGTGGCTGCAAAGCTTATTGTAAAAGGCAATGATATGGAGTGCCCTCATGTGGATGCTGATGGCACCAGATGGTACATCAAGGAACTGTACAGCCGCCGCGAGATGAACGGCATTGGAAAAGTGAAGGTTATGTGGATGGACACCGAAGAGCCTGTTGAGATGCTCAGCAATGCGCAACAGGCCATCGTTATCTTCGAAGCTGATCTCAAATTGGCTGGGGTTGATCAGGTTGCGCAAGTGCGGCAAAGGAGAGTCCTCACCATCCCGGAGTCGCAGTTTCCCCGCGGTAGTGTTCTTCCGCAAAGCGAGGAAGACTATGCTGAAGCTCAGAGGTGGGTTTCCACACTCTGGCCGGAGATCCGTCCACATGCAAGACTTGATTTGTACCCGGCCATCTACAAGATTCATATGGAACGTGCCAGCCGGAGGCGCAACAAGACCCACGGCGGAAAGTCCTATCGTTGCCTCATGAAGTTGCCGCAACTACGTCCATTGCGATGGAGCGATGATTTCCTGGAGTCTGGCGCATTGCTTAAATGCTGTAGACGAAAACGCGCGTCGTTGTTCATTCAGGCCACCGGTACTGAAGTCGCTCGCCATTGTTCTCGATGCTTACACGGCAAACTCACACCTTTCGTTGAGTGCGTCCAGACTGCACCTGACCAGCAACTGTGGCTTAACGGTGCTTGTGCCAATTGTGGCACGCTGCGCAACGCATCCTGCGACTATCACGGAGTATTTGTCGGTCGCACCGGTATTCCGTCCAATGGTAGGTGCACCCACCACGAATAACCTTGCTGATTACATACTGAGTCCACCTTTAGCTGCGCGGTTGACAGATCAGTCACACCTCACCAACGCAGGACTCCGACGAGAGATCACCGTCCATCCAGCATTGGACCTGGGCGACGACGGTAGCAGTGATACTTCAGACGATGATAGCGATGAAGACGATGACAATGACGATGATGAATACGATTACGACAATGGCAATGTCCTTGGCCCTGGAAGAGTGCGAGAAACAGAGGCCGAAGCCCAAGCCTCTCTCAGGCGCCTTTGGCCGCTCTTCCCACGAAGTCCTCCGGTCACAGACTTTGTGTTCGACGGCACGGTCACTGCCAGCAGTTTGGCAGAGAAATCGAACCCGGGTTCTTCCCAGACCGTTGGTGGACTCAGCTTGAGCTCGCCCATTCCACGTGAACGCCGGGGTAAGCACCCAAGTGCAACCAAAAGTAGAGAACAAATCTCCCGAAACTCAAGGGGACAGGCATCTCTGCTGCCCGCTCCACTTCAGCGCGTGCGCGCACGAAATGAGAGCAACGGGAATTCGCCTGGCCTGAACGTTGATGCTGACGAAAATGTGCAAATTCAGCCAGAGCAGTTTGGAAGCCAACAAAGCACTGGAGAAAATTACACACCACAACCAATTGAGTTAGACCTCTTGAAACTGGCTTTCAAGTACGATCACCTGAAACCGCTCAAACAGCAAACCCCAAGGAATGCCGTCTCTGCCTCGACGAGCACTACAATCAACCGGGAGCCGGGGCATGCAGACACCGCAGTCGATCAAACGGCACAGCACATGTCTGTACAGATCAAGCGCACCCTACACTTCAGTCCGGAACCCCCAAGCCCAGTGAGCAAAAAGCGCCCTGCGTCCATGCTGCCGCTGCATCGACGGCGACCAGCACAACGTCAGGCTTTCATGAGACCTGACAATCCCGCCAGCCCTACTAGCGCCCTAGCAAGTACCGCGCCCACCGCTCGTCCCAGCCTCATCGTGCCTAGCAATACTGACCCCACACACATTTCCTCGGTCAAGACGTTTATTCAGATCCGCACCCTTGACAAAATAGAGCGGACCGATGTTCACACAGGCTGCCAGGGGGGTCAGCCATGTCGCGATCACCAACATGGGGCGCTGATACCTCGCGACCCAGACGCCAAAGTTTATCGAAACACGCTTCGCGATGGCCGACAGATCAGCCTGGAGGAGGCAGAGTACATCGTCTCACGAGCCAATTGCTTCTGGGCCAGAAGGTTTACGGTTCTCTGGAAGAACTGGTGCGAAGAACTGGGCGGCATCGAGAACGAGGAGCGGTCTCAGGTCGAGTGGCTTTTGAGCTATCCCGAGACGTTGTGGAAGGCGGCGGGAGAATATTGTCCGAGACGTCCGAGGGTTCGGCAATTTGCAAAGGATCCGAAGGATGTCGTTTCCATTGATGATTGAGCATCTCGATGTAGCTTCGCCTTGATGGAAGACCTCGACGTCCGAAAAATGATTCGTGAAACTTGGACAATGTGATTTAGCGTTGTGAAAGACGGCACAGATGTGAAACGTAGACAGTAGCCATCGTATGGTAATTGATAGACGGTGTGCACATGGGTAACGATCACTATTCTCCGCTTTCAGCGCTTCGGCCAGCCGACTGAGTAATGGCGACATACAGTTCTACTCCTACCTCGGGTCTCTTCATCTTCATTGCACTGCATAGCGACGAGAGGAGCGCTCGGAGGCTGAAGACTTGTACATTTTTACTGGATTGATGGTGTCTGTGCTCGCTTCAACTTGGACTGGACGCTCGGAGTAAGTCCAAGCGCAGTGTTGCAAGAGCACTGAAGGTGGAATAGAATATTGCCTGAAACTTAATACATGGAGGACTGATGGCAGACCGAAATGGAGACGCTAAGACTTTAGATTTAGGAGACAAAAATATCAATGATGGAAAATAAAAATGATGCAATGAAGTATATGGCCGATGTGGCTTCCAGGGACACACAGTGAGGAGGCAAAACAGGCTTGACGGTGGGCGCAGCTGGATGGGAGCAACCACCAGGACGATCTCCCTCCCAGAAGGCGAAATGCTCATTCTGCATGCGAGCGGGATTGACCAAGATTGATCACTGGGTGCGATCGTGCTCACTGTCCCTTGGGCACAATTTGGCGTGCAAGCCTTGCGACCAGAGGAGTTCCTTGCTTTTGGTGACAAGAGGCACATCGTCGGGCCGAGCATTGAAAGAGTTTGACCCAGGCCGCTCTCGACTCGGGCTCCATGTGAGCCCAAGCTCTGCGAACGCGTTTGTTGAAGCGCTTGACGGCCTTTCCGTCATGCCCGGTGGCGAAGCAGTTGGCTTCGGTCGCGGAGCGGACGAACAAGTCGTAGACAGAGTCCTTTGGGGCTCCTGGTTGTTGAAGGTCTGACGTGTCGTTGTTCGGCTCGTGTTTCTCATTGGTGTCATCGAAGACTGCGAACTCCTGTGTTGTGCTTGATTGCTTGCAAGCTGGCTGAGAGCCTCGCTGGGTGCCCTTGGCTTTGCGCTCGGAGTGTTTGCTTCGCACGGTCACCGCAGTGCTGTTCTGATGTCTCACATCTTCTCGGTTCTTCGTTATCTTGCCCAACGGCATGGTTCCAATCTTCCCTTTCAGATCGTCGTCATCGCAGGGCTGCTCTGCGTCACTTTCCACAGGAGGCTCCAGCCGTACACGTTCTGGCAGTCGCAACTTGCCCATCGACTGTATCTGACTTTTGGCACGATCGCACAGGTGGTCCAGGTTCTGTTGGAGGCGATGGACAATTTCGGAGAGCCAGTCCTGGTTAACAGGCGTGTCTGCTAAGTCTGATATGAACCTCTTCACGAAGAGGATGCCGAACTCGTCGCCGGGTTTGGCGGTAGCAGCTGCGTGCTGCATGATGGCATCGAATGCATCTTCGGTGAGACCATCGTCGCAATGGAAACATAGGATGTCAAGTAATGTCCTTTCGTCCAAGGTACGGCCGGACATGGTAGGAGCGACTTCCTCGCCGGAAGGATTGTTGCGTGCATTTTGATCGTCTTGGAGCGCAGAACCGTCGACTCTAGGCACTGCGGATAGAGTTTCCCGGGTTAACGAAGGTGAAGATGGCAATGCCGATGGAAAGTCATATACATCATATGTCTCTGAGTCATTTGCTGATGCGTCAGACGGTACGCCTGCGAGTTTAGCAGCTTTGTGTCTCTATGCTCTTGCAGCTGGTGATTCGGGCTTGTGGTTTTGTTGGTTTGATGCCTCTGGCTTCTTGGGATTTGGCTTGCTCGGAGCGTCGCCACCGGCCTTGCGCTTGGTCATCGTAAGTTTCTCCGGGTGAAGTAGTGGGTAGATTTGTGTTCAGAAGTGGCGGTATCGATCCAACAGCCGCACAAGTAGAAATCCTGCGCCCTCAAGAATGGTACTTCGAGATCATCGGCTGAGGCCGAGCGTGGTACTTGATCGTGCAACAGCGCTCACCAATACCAGATAAGCCTCAAAAGCCGCTGAGACTGCGGTCTGCTGGCCCTGATGTGTAACGTACTAGCCATGGCGTACGGCTTTTGCGCACTGATGGACGGCACGAATGTCTTATCAGTGGCCGATGCGGACATCCGAAGCATCCGTGGACCAGAGCGTCAAATGCGAGAGGTCGAGTCGTGCTGACGGCTGGCTCATGAAGACGGGCAATGGACAGATGCTCACATTGGCCAGCATCTTTAAAAGATCGTGGCAGCTGCGCGGAATAAACGTTCGACCCGAGAAAAGGCTTCAGGACATTACGCCAACAAGCAGAACTGCATGAAGCAGTGGCCAATATTCCATAGAAGTGCATTGATCTTGGGCAGAGCTCCAAAGCAATGTTCAGCATGCCAAGACCGTCAACAATCGTTTGTGTAGTCCCATGTTTGGAGGCGCAAGTGGCTTGCCAGGGTCCTGTATCACATATGCGCGATACCGGCAAAGTGCGCTATCTGCCGAGAAGACGTATAGTCTATCCCCGTGTGGAGCAGCAAACGGACGCAGGAAGCAACAAGCTTCATGCGACACATGCATACTGCACACTTGTGGGGGTGCATATTGAGGCCCACGTTGAACCGAGCCATGACTGCAGCACACTAGCGAGATGCTTTACGTGGTGCATTTGCCACGACTCCCACGAGTGGATCGCGATCTCTGTAGCGATATCTGATCACCAGAACCGGTGTGAGAAATTGGTCATGGAGACAAGAGCTGCGCCAATGGACTCGTTGGCGTGTTGATCGACTCCAAAAACTGATGTTGACTTAAGTTCAAGTTGAAAAATGATGTGGAACAGAATGAGGAAACGAAAGTAGCAGACTACAGTCGAGACTATGACTGGTGACATCGATTGACGTCCTCAGCCACGGTGAGATTGACTTTGGGCAGACCCAAGTCATCTCTACTGAATGCAGACGAACCTGAACTTCGAGCAGCGAGACCAAATATTTGTGTATGGACACGGTTAATAGACTACTCTGCTTGACCCGAGTTCCTGGGTGTCGGCGAATAAGGCTGCGGTGTGTTGATGCTCGCGAGGCAAGAGAGAAGACTCTCACTCGAAGAGCGCAAGGTCTCGAGCTGCTGTTGCAGCGGCCTGGCAAGCATTCCGGTCACGAAAGCCCTGCGATTCGGATCGACACGATGTGTATTCAGATCAGCGAGGATGCTACGGATGAATGTTGCGTCGTTTACATCGCCTTGGCCGCGAGGTCCAATTTCGCAACCCCAGCGCAGCACATGTGCGGCCACGTCCTCGGTGACTGCGCCGTCATGCACGTACGCGAGGGTAACACAACACCAGAACTTTCGCTAGGGACGTCTGTGGTCTCTTTTGATCATTCGGTAGGCTCGTCTCTTTTCAGTGGGAGCGGAGTGGCTTTGGGTGTCGTGGAGGGCTGTACCGACTTTGTAGTGGCAAAATGGTGCATCAACGTTGCCGGTCTCGGGGTAGCAGCCTCATCTTGAGGCTCTTCCTTAATTCGAGAGCAGTTCCAGGTTGCAAATCGAGAACGTCCTTGGATTCGCTTTTGTAATGCCCTTTGTCCGACACAGTCGTGGTGCCACCAACGGGCAATGACTGCAGTCTCATCTGGCCAGGTTCATGGCTGCTGAGGGGCGCATTGGCCCGCCGCCTTTTGGGCAATGGCAGGTCGGAGTGAATTGCTCCGGGTTTGCCATCTTTGTTCCAGTACTTGCTCTTGACTGTGCTCGAGTTGTCGGCCTTCTTTTTGTGAGGCTAGCGTGGCGACTTGAAAGGGAAGGAGACGACAGCAGAACAATAGCGAGAGAACCAAGAAGACTACACGAATGCATCAACGTCCCCACCAGCAAACAAGGTCAAAGCAGCACACTACGCCCAGTTTCTCTTCCTTTCACGTCTCCGCAAAGGTCTTCCGGGTAAGACGGCGGCTCACGGTCACAAATCCCCAGTTCCAAGCACGGCTCAGTTTGCATGTTCCTCCTCGCACATGCCGTTTGTTCGTTTCCATCGTGCTATCGTTTGGCTATGCGCTTAATGTGTCTCGACGACTGGGTGGCATTTCCACTGGCTACCATCTTCTGCAGCGTGCGGAGAGGCGCATGACGCTAACTTGATGTCCGTCTGCCGGGGAGAGATGGAACTTGAAAAAGTGAGAGGTCGCAGTTTGTGACGGCACGTCTTTCGCGAGACACGAGCATCCTCGACGCCTCCCAGATCCACCGAGATCAACTCTGTCACGACGACTGTACCGATATTGATAAAGTAACACACTGTGAGCGGTATGTTCATTCAAGATGTTTGTTCACACCATCGCCCAAATTGCTGGAAAGCCTCGCCATACAAGTGACTATAGACATGTCGTGAAAGCCTCAGTCCCAAAAGAGTGGGCCCGCCTGAAGATGCCTGCAAATTGATGATCAGGACTGCATGCCTCCGAGCCAACGAGCCGAATCCATTACCTCTGGCCACCATGACACGAGTATTGACTCCCAGTTGCTCGGTGTTGATGACATGTATGGCAATTCGGATTTGCAGTACGCCCAAGACTCCACATTCCAGGACGCCAGGACAAGACAAACGGTGTCTCCCACCTCCATCACCAACACCAACGATAGTCGTATTGCAGCAATACAAAGCGTTGAAACCGCCGGTCGATTCCCTTCAACCCACACAAGCGGCAGTAATGCAACATCATCTGATGAACCGCAAGTGTCTCCCCCTGGACCAAGAGGTAGAAAGCGAGCCGCTTCTCAACCATCGGAACATGAACCTGCGACATTCAGGTCGAGCACCGGTAGCTCACGCTCTTCTCGAGGAGCCTTGAATCACAGTGAGGGCGATGTGAAAATTCCTCGTGCGGATATTCGCCTATCAATGTGCTGGATCTTCTTCTACTAGTGCGAAACTTGACCGCGGTTCGACACATGAAGGTTGCAGAGCGAATTGGCCATGCAGATACCCCGACCACGCTGCACCAGATGATGGCACACTCGCTATCGTCTATCGTGGCACCATCGATGACACCTCACAATTCACCATCAGTGAAGTACAGTACATCTTGTCACGTTACACTTGCCACTGGGCGAGCGTCTTCACCAAGTTGTGGGATGGCTGTTGCGAGGATCCAGACGCATCCGTGGAGGCAGATCTTACGAAGCCGCAGTATTTGCTCTTGTATTGGGTAGAACGCTTGCCGGAGGCTGCGAAAGAATGCTGCCCGACTGATCCGAGGAACAGAGAGATGATCCTCATTGATTGATGGTTGCTGTGAATGTTGAGATAGATGTGACATAGAGGTGGTTGGAGAAGGCGGTCGGTATCTTTACAGATCATCATGTCACCTTAATATCACAAGAAAACACGTTAGTAGTTTTATACGACTGCGAGATTTCACGCTCATCTGTGAGATTGATAGTGACATCGCGAGAATGATCAAAAAAATGTCATCACCCTCTCAGCTACATAAACTCTTTCGTGCATACACCGCTGAACGATATGAGCACGTCAAGCTTTCTCGGTCACCGCAGCCTGGCTCTCCTGAAGCTCCGCAGCAATGCGGACCAGATGCATCTTCTCCTCGTGCGCCGCGTTGTCACCGAACACAATATCCATTTCTTCCAGGCTCTTGCCTTTTGTCTCAGGGACAATAAAGAACACAAACAACAAGGCCACCAGACACCAGGCTGCGAAGAAAATGTATGTGCCAAAGCCCAGGGTCCGGAGCATGCCCGGTGTTACAAGGCCAATGATGAAATTGCACATCCATGTCGCGCTCGTCGTGATAGAGATAGACTTGGACCTGTTGCCCAGGTTGAAGATCTCCGAAGGTAGAACCCAGCCGATCGGTGCAAACGAGTAGGAGAAGTTGACGTCGTAGATGTAGATGAAAGCTATACCGGCCCAGCCAGCTGCTTTGTTGGACACCAAAGACGATCCATACCCGCCAACGATGCCACCAACGATGATGAGAGAGACCATTGTTCCCATCGCTCCTGACATGAGCAGCTTGCGGCGTCCGACTCTGTCGATCAGAAGGAGAGCTGGGATGGTGGAAATCGTATTCACTATCCCATATACTCCAGTCGCTAGCAGAGATGTAGTGTTTCCTGACAATCCTAACTGCGAAAAGATAGTCGGAGCATAGTATATGATTGCATTACAACCCATAAACTGCTGAAAGAACATGATCGAGCATCCGATAGCAAGGCGCTTGAATTTCGACCATGTTGACACAAGGGCGAAGTATCGAGTGGCAGCGAGGGACACTCCGCTTTTGCCAGGGTAGTTTTGCTCAGCATATGACTGCTCGAAGAGAACCTCAGCTCTGTAAGCAAGGAGTTCCTGGCGGATCAACGGGTCGTCGGCCGGAAGTTGTCGAAGACGTGACAAAGAGTGAAGTGCGCGATCGTCCTGCCCAGCCATAAGCAGCCATCTTGGTGTTTCCGGGAAGAATATCATGCCGATCCCAAGGAGGACCGCAGGGAGGTTCTGCAAAGCCAGAGGTACACGCCACGAAGCTGGCGATTGACCAGTACACCCTCCCGCGGGTACATCATTGTAGGGATCGAATGTCGGAGAGCTTGAGGTGCCGCCGGTGTATGGGGTTTCGGGAGCGCATCTTACGCCGCCGATGAAGTGCGTGCCGTACTCCAGCCAGAAACTGACCAGGATACCCAGTGTCACGGAAAGTTGCTGAGTGACGACCAGAGTTCCACGGATCTCTGGCAGCGCAATTTCTGACATGTACATGGGTACAACCATAGTCAACATGCCAACAGCAACTCCAGCGACTGCTCGTCCGGCGAACAGGACAGCATCTGTGTTGGCCGCTGCTTGCAACGAGCTCCCAAGCAAGAAGACCAATACAGCGGCCATGATGGACGCTTTACGGCCGATTCGATCGGCGATAGGACCATTGATGAGCGATCCAAACCAAGCAGCAAGGAGCAACGTCGACACGAACCAGCCCTTGTAGTCGTCGTCTGTGAAGACTCTGGGGAAAGCGGCACCGAAAGACTCCATGGTGATGACACCGCTGACGACTCCTTGGTCATAGCCGAATAGGAAGCCACCCAGGGAAGCGAACTGTCATCTTGTCAGCATGTTCCATCACGACTTGACCGGATTGTACTCACCACTGCCACTCCCGCAACATAAGGATTCTCCCTAAGTAGTTTGGCGACGCTCTTATTTGCGTTGGGAGACAAGACCAGAGGGTTCTCGCCGATGTGAGGCGCTTTCTCCACTTGATCCATGATCGTCGTAAATGTCAATACCTATGAGGACACTGATGAAAGAGCAGAGGCAATGAAAACCTGGGTTGTGAAATTGAATCCCCGGCGGCATTGACAGTTATATATGCTCCACTACTATCTGCATTCCCCCAACAAGATCCTTTGCGCTCATGCCTTGATCGCGCAGCTGATCATCAAGCGGACCACACTGGGCCGGACGGTGGCCATGCTCGCCACGTTTGTATGCAGCGCGGGGAGTGGGGAGGAGAAGGTGGAGTTGACTGTGGAGTGTCGATGTGGATGAGATCGTCGTTCAAGAGGACTGTCTCGCGGCTCATCTGCGGGCGGCCACAGTCGTCCGGTCCGCAAACTCCCGGTCGAGTCTCCGTACGGCTACAGTGGTCCGACGGGCAACCCTCTGGCCGCGCAAAAATACTAGTGATGGTGCGGCGCGTGGTTACTTGGGTTTACATGGGCAAGGCTGGCTGCGTGGCTACGCGCGCTGCGCACATTCTATTTACTTCGATTCGATCAAGACGATACGAAGCTTTGCTTTGGGCGACGTCAATCATTCTTTATGATTACTTCAGGTGATACAGAATGTGTTCTAATGAAATCGCCATTTGGCAGATCGTTGGTCTCCGCTCGCTCCTCTGCGGCCCGCAGTGTGTGCTCGATTTTAGCAGTCAGATGTCGCTGCGAGATCCTTCGCTTGGCGACGTCGCGAGAGGCATCGATGAACCATCTGTGCAAGTTTGTCAGCGACGATCCCCTTAGTAGGTCCTCAGCAGTCGCATACCTCTCATCTGACATTTCTCCAATCTGGCTCCACGGATGCTGATTGAGCAGGACATAATTGCCCTCGAGGATCGCCACTCGTGTAGTGGCAGGAATACGAATGTCAAGTGGTACCGGATCTTGCTTTGCGTGGTCGAAACTTGGCAGCCATAAATCTTGTGACGAATCGTCATGGTCTGCAACAGGGCTGCAACTCAGCAGACGCACCATCCCTATGAAGGAATCGACGTCAAAAGTAAACGGCGCTCCTCGTCGACGGAATGCTTCCTCGGAATCTGCAAATGTGGACAAGGTCGCTTTCGTATAGTGGTAGCCATCCTGTGAATGTCAGCAAGCGCTGTGTGAGGCAATGTACGTGGTTGGATTTTACCATGGGCGCAACAACAACGTCGCATATCCCAATTCGATCGAGGTGTGCAAGAAGCGTGGCGGCGATCGTTGACTTCCCCGACCCAGGAACGCCGGCTAGAGCGATTATGATGCGACGATTCGGAGGCGACTCATTGAGTAGTGAGAGCAGTCGGTCCTGAAGGATAGCGCATACGTCAACGAGGCTTCCGAAGACCTCCATTGTCCAGTAATGATGGCGTGGCGTGATTGAATGGTAAGAGATGTGACCAAGGCTTGTGTGGTTTCGAGTGTACCTGGGAAACTCGAGGTCCAGATTCGAACAAGGATTTGTTCCATGGTGAGGTAATTTAGTGTCTGACGGCGACAGCAGGGCGAAGCGATGCGCACAAGGACCCCCGATCGGGGCACAGTCGTCCGACCGCGGCTTCGCGCCATGATGGCTTCCCAAACATCAAATTGTCGTCCGCAATTCTTGGCGCTCAATGCTGCTGCACTGGCAATTGTAGTGTGGTTTTCCTGTGCAGCTTGGCTCGAAGTCGCGTGGGTTACTGTGGTGCGCACTGGAAAGTTTGCCTTATCCGTCGCCACGGGACTTACATCCCCTCTGGTAACAAGTCAGTCCAGAAGTCAGTTTGCATCATCATGCCTTGGTCGAAGTCCTCAATGGGATAGACGTCCGGCCATGCAGTAGACCAGTTCTCGTCCGTGTGAACCATGTACGGATTTGTCGTCGGCATGTTCCCGTCCTGAATCTCAGTGTTGTTTCTTAGGCGACCTTCACAGAGCCGCTGCAGGACTTCGTAGCAGGCTTTGCTTGAATGAGTCCACCTGCCCAATGATTCCATGAGACGGAGCGCTACGTTGATTTGTTCCCGCCACTCATCTGTGTGTGGCGAGTCTTGTTGGCTGCGAAGGCAGAGACACAGGATCAGTGCGGATTGAAAGAGGAAGTATCTGTCCAAGTAAGCATTGGAAGAGTTGCAGGATTCATTCGACTTACAGTGCATACCAGGCTGCCAGCCTTGTGCGATCGTTATTGGTCCAGAAGTCCTCTATTGCCGCGATAGATGCCTGTGCTTCATGCAGACACCGCTGTTGAGCTGACATGCTCTGAGTCGAGCCCGAACCTCCGGCTTGCTGAGGTTGCAGCATACCTTTGACCACAAAGGGTCGGTACATCAGAGTCTTAAAGTGCCTATATTTCCATTGCAGTACCGAATGTGAGAGGCGATGCTTCGGGGGAACCTCAGCAGACTCGGCGAACCAAGATGGCACTGAAGCAAGCCACGGCGCAATGATTGTATCATCCAGCACGATCAATTCCTCTGCTGATGGGTATGGTTTGGTTGCCATACGGGCATAAACAGGCACAACAGCAAGATAGAAGCTTGCATAAGCCCTTATGGACGTATAGAGCGTCAGCTCTGAGGAGTCCGATGGGTATTCTGTGGAACGCGCGGTAAGTTGCTTCGATGATAGTTAGCGAATGATTTTTGGAAGGTAATAAGTCGAAGCAGTTCACTCACCCAATCGTGGATGTTCATCGGAAGTGCAACCTCAAATCCGCCAGCAGGCATCAGCACCGGCCGGCCAAATGTGATCTCGGCACCAATGTCAAACACTGTCATGACCCACCATACCCTTCTTCTAATCTCCATCTTGAAAAGCGGCGTATTAGTCTTGCGAAACTCTTTGTGCAGGCCTATTCCCATGGCCATCCTTGTGGCAAGGCCCATGTAGTTGTAGCCAGAATTTGGCATGTTCTTCTTCTGAAGGTAGTTCGACATTAACACCAACGCTTGTACCAATGTGAGGTTTCCATTCTCGAGATAGGTCGCATTCATTAGAGATTTGACCTCAGAGAATAGCGCATTGTCCGCTGCCTTATCGGAGCCTGTGGTGAAGGCACCTATGGCAGCGACAAGATGTGCCAGGAAATTCCAGCAGGGACCACTCGGTCGCTCCACGACTTCGTCGTACTGTGCGCGAAAGGTCGGCTCGTGGAGAATGGGATAGCTGACATGATAGCAGCGGAAGTATGCATCGACCAGCGCATTGGTGACCAGCCGCCTAGATGACACCTGCATGGGTATTTCACTTGAGCCTCTTGTGCCTGCCCTCATTGCGCGGCTCGGTCGAGGTGAATGCTGCGCAGCAACTGGATCTATAGCTCGAAGCAGAGCAGCACCAGATGCAACGCCGAAATAAGCGCCTTGTGACTCGTCAACGGCAAGTGTCGCCATGCCGTCTCCAATTAGTTCAGCTTCGTCCGGCTGTTCGGAGTCTGGACGATCCACAGGGGCTGCAGTTGGGGATCTGGCAGAAGACTCGTCCCACTCAAAATCGCCCGAGACGTCGTAGGGATTTTCCAGGTCGTCAGCATCCTCGATGGATGTCTGAACGTTGGGTGGCGTGAGATGGTCCTGTAAAAGCAGGCTGGCAGAGACCCTACCCTGCTCTGGAGCGAACAGCTCTGTCGAGCTCATATGCGTAGTATCCTGTGAGTCGGTAGGCTTGTTCTCGTGTGGATGTTCCAGCGGTGCGGTGGCCATCTGTGGCACTGCAGGATCGGGAAATTCTGTCGAGACCGCTACGGAATCAGGCACGGCATCGTGGTGCGCACCCGCTGGCTCTACAGCCGTTGCAATCGCACGGTATCCATGTGGCGTATTCTGTAGTTGAGACTGCCTCAGCAGGAATTCCGCTCTTTCTACACGTTGTTCAAGTGCTGTCATGTGTCTGCGTGAACGACATCAGCCACATCGTTCAGTAGGCCGGAGAGCGGTAGCTTGGCTTACTTCCGTGTGAGGGGCGTTCGTATCTGCTTCTGATACACGCAATGCTTGTCGTACTTTGCGCACATTGAACATCGTGGCAGTACTCGATCGCAGCGGCCTTTGCGTTGACGGCACACATTGCATGCCTGGTCAGCGAGCACTGAAGACCCCGACGAGCTTCGGGAGTCAGCACTTGGGCCTTCCATACAGACACAGTTCTGCGCCGTCTGCCAGCGCCAAAGTAGAATACTTATAGCCTCTGATGATCGTCTTGTCTCGTCTCACGCAGTCTGCACAAGATCCGTCGGCGTGTCGTGTGCTCTTGCCGCAGGCGCCGAAGTCAGTCATGGAGAATTGAGGCAATCGTAGAGACAAGCTGAAGACATCGGTCGAACAGTCTGTGGCGAGTTGAGCGGCCAACCAGTCGAGACTTCAAGGTTGTTATAAGAGAGAAGCCGCCACATAAGTTGTCCAAGGTAGACGCGTGTGATGTCCCGCATTCGTGGAGTCATTTTGCGATTCGCATACGTAACGTAAGTTCGCATATGGCTGCACTAAAAAACAAGATCGAAGAATTCTCCTGTTGAGGATGATGGAATGCGGCCCCTGGAATGGTCGCAGAGAATGCTCTATGCTAATTGGTACCTGAGTAGTTTTGATCGTGAAACATATGTACACAGTATGCTACCCCCGTAGCTTCTCTGGTCTTCAATCGTAGATGAGTCGTACGCAAAGTTATGGGTGGACCTTCAGGATTCGTTTACTGCTGATGAAACAGGAGTTGTGAATTACTGCGAAGCCATATAGATTTCGTGATATCAGAAAGCGCCAGACATGCGAGTGGCCATTGTTAATGTGTATCGAAACCGCCTTCACCACGTCGTGACACGGGCGAGCGAACAACAAACCCCCTGTCCAAGCAATTCTCTTGCCAAGACTCGTTCCGTTCGTGACACGAAAGAGCCATTCGGCGCAACAAACCCGCCAGATAGTGGGAAGTAAAGGGGGAGTCTGATTTTTGCACCCTCGCGGTCTTCTTGGACGGGCATTCTAACATCTTGCGTGCGGCCAAATCCAGGAACACGCCATGAAGGAAGCAAACGCCGGCGACCACCTGGCCGTCTTGATCGACGCCGACAATGTCTCGTCCAAGGTCGTGACGAACCTTATGGCTGAAGTTGCAAACTACGGCACTGCCAGCGTGAGGCGCATCTACGGTGACTGGACGAGCCCGAACATGAGGAGTTGGCGGGAATGCCTGCTGGAACACTCCATCGTACCCATCCAGCAGTTCGCATACACCTCCGGCAAGAACGCCACCGACGGCGCAATGATCATCGATGCCATGGATCTGCTCTATACCGGCCGCTTCTCGAGCTTCTGCCTCGTGTCTAGCGATAGCGACTTTACTCGTCTCGCGGCCAGGATCCGCGAGCAGGGCATTTCCGTCTATGGCTTTGGAAACAGACACAGCACGCATAGAGCTTTTGTAGCTGCATGCAACGAGTTCATATATCTGGACGCCATGGACACAGAGGAGCGAGACGAGCCACAACCACCAGCCACACCAGTGTCGAAGCCAGCACCGCCACCACAACCCAGCGTTGACACTGCAGAGAGATCACTGAGTCCTCGCAAGATGCCGCCGAGGACGCCCAGCACTCAACATACCATGACTTTGCCCCTACGACCTCAGACGGCACCCGGCCGTAGACCTATTGACCGCGCGATGATCGAAGGCCTCAAGAAAGCTATCAGCAGCAGCAACGTGTACGAAGACGATTTTGTGAACTTGACCGAAGTTGGGACTTATCTCGTCAATCTGTCGCCTGACTTGAATGCCCGTAATTATGGGTTCATACGGTTGAAGGAGTTGGTTGTGGCGTCGGGGATTGTGGAGCTGAAGATGAAGACGAGGGAGCCTGCGCCACCAATTGCTTTGGTCCGTCTTAAGCACTAGATCGTGTGTGTATATCCATCGCATTACGGGCACTGGCTCTTCTTACGTTCCACAGTGCCTAGCGTTCAGCCAACTGATATTAGTCATCAAACTTTGCGGACAAGATCTCTTCATATTCTCCACGCAGCATAATGTGCACATCAAATCATCTACAGTACCCTGTCTTGGAGCGTTCACTTAACAAGGTCACCCACAGTCTGCAAGATCACATCCGCCAAAGCTCTTCCATCCTCCCAAATCTCATCATGTTTCACGCCCTGTACCTTGACAAGCTTCCGCGTCTTCTCACTGCCTGCTCCTTCGCTAAACCCCTGCTCGCCCAACACCTTCCACATAGCCTCAGGCTGCTTCATCGCTACTAGCTCATCGTCCTCAGAATGCACCAAAACAGCCAGCTTCCCATCCTGCCACCCATCCTCGTAATCCCCATTCACCGGACTTGCATCCTCCCAAACCTTCCTGTCACTGCCCATCGCGTTCACCACCAAGTCACGATAGGCAGGCTGCGCGGCGTTGTCGTCGACCAGTCCAGGGATATCGTAGATCCCAGACACACCCACGATGGCAAGGGGTGGCTCGACATTGAGCTCCAAAGCAGCAGTCGGGTCATACTGTGAGCCCCAGAAGCGTTTCATGGCGACTTGCAGGGCCAGCGTGGCGCCGCAGGAGTGCCCGATGAGAACGTAGCGGTTGCCGAAACTGTAACTTTCTTGCAGGTACAGGATTGCAGTAAGCACATCATTGATGTGATCCGGATGGCGAGCGTTGCGGGCTGGATCGTGTGGGTTGCTGGGGTTGGTTGGGTGGGCTGGGTAGGGCGAGAGGCGGTAGTTGATGGAGGCGATGCCGGAGATTTTATCCTTTATCGCAGGGGCGGCTTTGGAGAGCAGGTGTCTTTCGGTTTCTACGAACGACGAAGCAGGAATGGCTGGATCGCGCCACGCGCCGCCATGGATGTAGACAAGGAACAGGCGAGCTGGATCGTTGGGCTCCGGCTGTCGCAGCAGGGTGACGGATAGTGTGTTTAGCTCGGAGGCTTCGGCGTATTGAAGGCTTGGTAGATGGACTGGGTAGTCACCAGAAGAAGCCATGGTTTAAACTTTGAAGCAATGCTTGATTCACCAAGAAATGTATTAGATAGAGAAGCTCAACGACAGCAACCGAGGTGTACCTCCACGTTTCACGCTGACAGAATCAATGACGATAGAGCTTCAGCTGCGTGATACCGAATGATAAGGAGCCCCAATTGTTCTGATGTTTGGTCAAATCGGCAATTGAAGTCCTTTGTCGACGTGGTTCGGGTGCTGAGGATGCAAGTGTCAGTCATACACAGTTGAAGTCGAGGCATATGTTGCCATTAGGGCTGAGACCCTAACCCTACCCCAAGACGTCTTTGACCCCAAGAACATGAACACACGCACGAATACCTTTACGTATACAGATGTAACATGAAGTGACTGAAAGGCTAGAAAATCAGGCTACGCTAAAGACGTATTGGTTCCAGGAAGTCTGCATTCAGGCTTCAAATATGTTACAGTTCAAGCCGACCATTGGGCTGCAGTTGAGACCATGAAGAATTGCACAAAGGCATTGGGACCAATAGTACCGCTCAAACCATCATCGTTCTCATAAAGTACCTACGTAGATAGAAACGACAGTGCAACGGGTGCGGCCAGTACCCGTCAACGAACGAATGAATGACCAGAGTGATCAAGCTTAGAGAAGGGCAAGCAGCAGGAACCGGCGGGCATATGAATTGAAGTCGTGAGTGGAGCCGTTGTCGTATTCCCAAGGCGATCAGAACTCGCGTCTTCGGAAAGGTTGACCCATTCTAGCATCAAGGGACATATCGTGGAAGATGCTTGCCAGGCGGAGTCCTATACAAGCCGTTACCAATAACAGTATTTGGGAGCGCCTGCGCATCGTCAGAAAAAGAGAAGACTTACCAGTTCTAACCGCACAGCTTCTTACCGCATCCAATGCCCTTGCCGAAAATCCAGCAGCATCCTTGCGGGACTGGCACGGTTTTGCCGTGGGGAACAGTGAAAGTGACTGCTTCGTGTGTGGCAGTCGTCGTCGGTGTGTCGACGATGTCAGTAGGGGCCGCTGCCGGAGCGCCCAAAGCAACAGCGGCAAAGAGTGCCATGGCGAGGTGAGTGAGCTGCATGTTGTTTGAGGTGATGATGTTGTTTTTGTTGAGTGAGAAATCTGGCCGATGATGGTGTTGGTGGGTCTGTTGATGCAGTCGAGCGCCATCTACTTATAGCGTTAGCAACATCGGCTACACCTTACCTCCCTTCGATCATTCTCTCGTTCCCGAGCACCTACTATCACTCACCGCTCTCCAGTCAGTGGCTGTTGTTGTAGTCTGAGACCATTGCATCGCGGAGGATCATTGTGACGGCCGTCCTGCAGGTCTCAGCGACCGTCAATGATTCATTGACACAGCAATTCTGTATCGTCAATCGGCTATGCCATGCAATCTATTTTGAGCTGCTGGAGATCTGCCACAAAATAGCCCAATGCCTACCTAAACGGCAGCACAAGTCTTGGCAGCTGAGAAGGTCGACGATCGGTACGACTCGAGGCTTGACGTTGGTACTATCTGCAGCGACCGGTGAGCAACTTCATCTCATGATGATTGATACCTTCGAATGAAAAGTTTGAGACTCGTGATCGATGGTGTCGAGTGTAAAAGGCGGAGTTGAGCGTGGTTGGAGGAGAGAGTTCCACACGAGTGAGGAGATCTGCATGGCAGACATGCAGTGGATTCCCAATACACTTACGCTTGGACTGTATGTGACAATGGATGTCAATGTGAGCTCGGTGTGATTGTGAACATTCGAGCATTTCTACCGCCAGGCAAAACCCAATTTCGCTCACACCTGGGAAACAGCATGCGACAACTGCTGATCGATCCGTTGAAGCGACCAACAACATGCACTCAACATCAATAAAGATTCTGTTGGCATAATCATGCCACCAAGAGCCACAAATCAGGTTATCCGATGTTGCTGCTGCCTCAACGGACTAATCGGCCACACGCCTCTCGTCTAGAATTAGTCTCTTACCTCGTGATACCCCAAAACCCGGTGAACGACTCCGGTGAACGACTCCGGTGAACGATCGTCTGTACCTACTGAACATGTTCCCGTGGGCGTTGGTCCCCTCCGCATGATGATGCAAGATGCCAGATATGGCAAAAAGTCACCCAATTCGAACTTCCTGCCAATTCCTTCACGGCGCAGCGACTCACCTGGCGCTCACAGTCTGTCCCAACCTCTTTGAGGTTCATCCATGGTGCAAAAGAGAAGCGCCCATTGGAGAGCAGTTGTTGCATCGGCCGGGAATCGAACCCGGGGCTGGCCGACGTTGTCAGAAGATGATCTTCTGATGGCAACGGCCAATTTTACCACTAAACCACCAATGCTATTGAATGAAGCCGTAAGTAATGTTTGTGGTTGTGTAGTCTGCAACCACGAGGAGGTCGACAGACGAGAAAAGGCAGGCGGAGGAGAAGACTTGGGGTGGAGGAAGACTGCCGTAGTAAGGCCGAGACGTGCGCAGTCTCATTTGGCACAGTGAAAATATTTCAAGTGCAGGTGTGGTGAGGAGTTTGGGCCAGTTCTGATGGTATGGTATGCGTCGAATACGGTGGCACATGACGTGGCGATCATTGCCGGTGTCTTAGGAGCGCTCGGCACAGTACCCGGAAGGACCAGCGGCATGTTCTGACGGATCGAATGCAGAGCAGAAGATTCCAGTGAAGCAAGGCTCTCGCGATGTAACCCAAGTCCGGCATTTCACGAGTGGTACAAAAACAAAGCACTACGCGGAAAATTCGTGCCCGCTGTAGAGGTCCAGTGATGATATCAAGCATTGTGACAATCTTAAATCCTCTGTGGTCTCGGTTGTTCTCGTGGCCTGGTCTTCATCCATGGCTCCAGTCACGGCATCCATGGCTTCATGCGTACTGATGCGTTCGTCAACGTCGGCGTGCTCTGGTCCTGTTGACGCACGAGACTCAAGTGATGTGCCTGCGCGCTCATCTGAAACAACGTCTGCGAGCTCGTCCGCATTAAGCCTATCTGTATCCGCATCCGTTGGTCTTGCTGTCGTACCAGACTCAAGAAGTGCATCTGTGCGCTCTTCCAAGGTATTCTCTGCCGGTTCATCGTCAATCGCGATTGTATTGTTGACGGCCCCGCTCGTGGCTGCGGTCTCAGCCTCCGCATCAGGCTCTGCCGGCGCATCTGCGCTCTTGTTCATAGCGACATCCACTGCCAGAGACGGCGAAGCTGGCTGAAGATTGCGCTGCGTAATGAGCTTGCTCAGCATTTGCACTTGCCCCTCCATCATAGCCAATCTTTTGTTCAGAAGAATCTGTTCTTCCCGCCTGATGTCCGACTCTTCTCTTTCTTCGCGCTGCCGCTTGCGGAGGAGCTCAACGATGGGAGCTATGTGATCGGCAGCACTGAGCTGCCCGGTCAGCATCGAAGGTTCCAGATCTTGCAGGGGGTCGACTACCGTCTGATCCAGTGACTCTGCGTTGGGCTCATCGTCGACCAGTATCGGGTTCGAGCCATCACCATTCGCAGGTTGGCGCTCGTTCGTCTCGATACCTTGGGGCCCGGTTTCTTCATCCTCTGTTACAACTCTGGTATCATAGCGGCAGACTTCAGTAAGTCCCAGGCGCTCCGTCTCAAGCTCATGTAATTTCCTCCGGCGGATGTCCAAAGCTCTGGCATCTCCCTCTTTCTCCTTCTTCTCCCGCTCCTCTTCATCTCTGAAAGCAATCCACGCACGCATGGCCCTCGCCAGATCCGTGTTGTTATTCCCGTGAAGCCCACCCTGCGCAGCTCTGGCAGCAAAATTGGCGCGCCAAGTTCGCTCGAGTAGTTCCATCCTTCTCTTGCACGTCGCAAAATGTCTGCCGCAAATGCGCTCGAACGACTTTGCCACGTCGTTCCAGAAAAGCGTGTGTGAGATGCCCGGGATGCGGACGAAGGTCCATCTCAAGGCACACCGCACGAGCTTGGTGTCGTCGTCCTCTGTATTCTTAACTCGTGAAGTAACGGTGGTAGCAGTCTCTCCATCTTGCTAGGCAGTATGTGGGGAGTTCCCAGCACGAGCTACGGGAGGCTGCCATTGTAGTTGTTGTGGAGGGCCCGCAACTGGGGGAGGGGGGTTCGCAGTGCCAGTCGTGGGAGGCGGAGGAGCTGGCGGAGCAGGAGGATAGTAGCCGTTTCGCGGATATTGCGCGTATGGTGGAGGCTGGTGAGGGTATTGAGGATGAGGATGAGGTGGATGGTGGTGCTGCGGCGGCGGCGGCGGATAAGGATAGACTGGCGGTGGATAGTGTTGGTACGACGGATGTGAGTAAGTAAGTGGCGGCTGAGATGGCTGCTGGGTCTGCGAGACAATATGCGCCATGGAATCCGGTCTGGTTGGAGGTGGAGGAGCTGGATTGATGTCCAAGTCAATGACTTGCTCGTAGGGCACGATGCGCGGCTGGTGAGCCTTGAGCCAAGGAAGCGTCCTCACTGCCGGCATGACTGTAGACGATTCGTGTTATGGTGTTGACATGAGTGCTGGTGGTGATGGTATAGCGAAGGAGAGGAGGGGCAGAAATGGAAAAAGACGATGAATACCACCTTGTCGTGACCAGTAGACGAATTACATAGAGAGAGGGCGAGGAGTCGTTGTGCAGATATTCCTCTCGCAGTATACATTGTGGAGCTCACTGCGCCAGTACAGTACACGTGATTGTTTGGTATTGGTATGGCATGTTGGGAGAAGGAGAGTTGGATGGAGGGATGGAGGGACTGCCAGCTCAAAGCCAAGGAAGCCTTGCCAGCTCCTTCAACGCTCCTGCCAGGCAGCACTGCCGCCACGCGAGGCAACACACCCCTCTTGCGCCCAACAAGCGCCATCTTCGCGTATTTGTTACCCTACTAGGCTCATCGACAACACATAAGTGTCTATGCCTCCAAGAAGTTAAGTTCTTCTCATCTTGCCATCACCAGTACAGTCTCAATCACAGCCATTGCAATCCCCGACACCTTCTCCTCACAGCTTCAAGACCACCAGCATGTCTGGCTACCTCTTCGTCACAGCGCCCGAAGCAGACTACAAAGCCGTCAACCTACTCCTCCACGAACTCAGCAACTGGGGCTACAACGACGGCGAGTCCGACTTCAAAGTCATCTCTACCAAAAATGCATACGACTTTGAGCGGCCTGCTGGTAGTTACAGGCTAGACGTCACGCCGCCTACTCTTGACAGCACATTCAACAACGCCTGGGCTGGCTCAAGCCTCAAGGATGTGGAAGACTTTTGTCTCGACGTCCTCCGTGCCGAGGATTCAGGTGCTGACGGGCCTTCACTCTTTGTCGTCGTCGATACAGCTGGCTTCGAGGGTCGCAACGCCATTGTCGTCGAGCGTGCCATCGCCGAGGAAGACGAAGACTTTAAAGAACTCGACACCTTTGTCAAGATGCGAATCCCATGGGACGAGGTCAATAGTGCTTGGGCTAACCTCAGCATTGCCAACATAAGTTTCGACGAGATGGGCGAGCCAAGGGAGGACGATGCGGGCGACGGTGGCGAAGGCGAGACAGTCGACGGAGAACGTGGCGCTGATGGCTGGCATGACTATGAGCCCATGGGAGGCGACCTCAATGAGAAGAACACGAAGCGGAAAGGGAAGGCTTTGCAGCGTTTGAAGGACGATGGTTGCGTTTAAACAGCGAAGATAGTCAATGCGAGTTCAATGTGCGATGTAGAGCGCCAAACAATATCGTCTGCTTGGAAAATGTAGTTGGAGTCGATAACAATGTTTGTCTATTGGAACTAGACATCCTCAAATCCCGCCAAGGCTCGGATGACGCGCTGCCCTCTGGCAGCATGGAACAAGCCAAAGAGCGAGCGTGTTTCTACAACCATACCATGACATACCTAAGTGTCAATCGCTAACCGCCGCCACCTAAGGTATGCAGATGAAACATGGTCACATGCAAAGACAGACCATCAAAATTGCTGAGCCTGAATGCGTCCCCCAAAGAGCAAAAGGTCATGTGAGTCGTGTCTCGCTCTCAATACATGCGAAGAGCCATACCTAAACTTCTGCCACAGCGCAACAATCAACGCCATAGAATCTCCACTCCTTCGACTACCTCCAGAACTGCGATGTCGTATCTACGACCATCTGTTCGCCAGCATAGCCATCCATATCCGCTCAGTTGAATTTGCGTTTGAAGACCCAAACCCGAAACGTCACTACAAGCTTTCCTTGTGCGACACTCCTCACGACCACAAACATACACCTATGCGCTACGTCGAGCATCAGTTCAAATGGCCCCGGAAAGCCGCACCAGGATGTACCGTCGACCAGACAGATAATCACCCGTTCACAGCACTAGACATTGGTCTCGGACTCCTGGGCACCTGTCGACAGCTCTACCACGAAGCCGTACTCACCGATGATCATAGAGAGGTCTAGGAAGCCTTGCTTGCCGCCGAGACTCCGTACAACGACTTCAGCGCAACAGCTGCAGGCTAACGCAGTCCGCCACACCAAGCCCAGACATCAGTGGCTGCGATGTCGCCTTCAAACACCAATTTCGGGTCGACCGAACCTGCTTGCTGAGAGGCGAGCATTATTCGCTGCTCAAAGCGCCACTGGATTCATTTGTTGGAAGTGCTGAGATAACAGCGAGGTATATGGATACCTGAGCAACGGCTTAGATAGGTCGATGATCGATCAGCCGTCCATCTCACCAACTTGTCTACTACACCTCAGCACAAGCCTGAATTCCTCATACCATTCACTCTTGACAAGGACGCCGGATGCATTGCGCTTTCCACTTACGCTTCCCAACACTTGCACATCGTGGCTTCCCAGACGCCAGGATCCCTCGGTCCCCTCGAGCACATTGACGCGAGTTCTTTAACAGATTATTGTTGAGCTGTCGCATGAGAAAGTCTGACTGAGAAAATTCAAGACGCGACACATCACAATTACCTTTGGCTTTCCTGGCGGCATTTGTGCCGAGAATTCGGCACGCGTCGATCGCACGTGGTGAATCGCAGCGATACAGTACAGGCGACGCTCATTATAATCCGCAACACTGAACATCGATTCTACTATATAAAGGATCAGCGGAAAATAACACAAGACTGTGAGCCCGTACATTGCTTCCATTCAGCATCGAGCCCTCATTCTACGAGCTCACTCTCACCGCTGACGTGAAAACGATCTTGAGCATGCCGGAACGAACACGGACCAAGCGACCGTCCAGGCTCTTGAACTTGAATAAAGCTTCTAGGGAACAAAAGGCAATGTATGCAGGCAGCGGGTGAATACATCCGCGACAGAAAGACGCTGACACTCTTTCACAACCGTGCAGCACAATGAGGAATGCGGTTGAATCACCATTGCTTCGCCTAACGCCAGAGATCAGAGTCCGCATCTACGACTTCGTGTTTGGCAGCACTCCCGTTCATATACGCTCTGCAGATAGTATAGAGGTGGAAGAAGACAACAGACACTACAGGCTCCTGCGTTGCGCTCACCCTCGGGAACATGTGGAGACTCCGCTTCGATACGTCGAGCGGGTCAACGTTCCCAGACGGACGCGGATACCGGGTTGTACGATACGCCATGATGACTACGGCGAGCCGCTCAGCGGCGTGGACATCAATCTTGGCCTCCTGCTTGTGTCCCGCCAGATCTATCACGAAGCAGTGCTCAAGCCGTTTTCAGAAATCCCGTTCTATCACGTAATTCATTGGGTCCACGATGGAGTTCTGGGTTTGGGCGGGTTCGTCGACGATCTCGCCCCTCCGCAGTTGAAAGCACTCAGGCGAATGCGGATCATTCTCGAGCACGCCTACTCCGACACGATACATGATACCCGGAAAGCTTTGCGATTTGGCCATCTCCCTGACAAGACAGTCATGCGAAAGTTCACAGGTCTGAAAGACCTCGAAATCGTACTGAGCCCCGAACTTTGGGACGAGCTGGAAGCGACTACATATTTGGATCGTCTTGACGAGCATTTCAATCCTGATCATGCATATCACTCACAATCGATAGCCTGGCTGCAAATACTCCCGGAGCTCCGCCTGAAATCCTTGCGCGTGACTATTGAGGCAGATCATGGCCAGGTAGGGATGTACGAGAGCAGCAGATGCTTCCCGACGTTCACTTCCAAGGGCCAGGTCGAAACGATCAAAAATTGGCTTAGGCAGGCGGAGCTGAATTTACAATTTGGCAAGGATGTCATCCGTGATGGAGAGCCTGTGCCTTTCGGTCACAGACAGATAGACGACGCAATCAGCACTCCGTCATGGGCGACTCCAGAAGAAATCAAGAAGTGAGAGCTTGCTAGAGCAGAAGAAGCTCGATCAGCTCGAAAAGCGAACGATCGGTCTTACGCTATTTTGAATGCGTTGCGTTGGATGCGATGTGAAAGCGAAATAAAAAGAATGCACTTAAACCTGCCATCGAAATATTTGACTATCGGACATTTGCACCGTCGTCGTAAGTTATAAGGTCGTGAGATTGACGGCCCCGTAGCAATATCATCGGCAATCATTTCCTCAAGATCAGCCAAATCCATCGATCGCCTTCCAGCCAGATATTTGACGGCGCTGCTGACGAGTCGAGACCGATTTTCTGAGCCGACGGATAGCACTCGGCATTTTTTATCATCTTTGTGATGTCCCATGTGAGCTTTGCATGAGAGTTCCCGTAATGATAGCGACGTTTATGGATATTGTTGCGTCAATTTATTTGACGCAGGGCTGAAACTCAAAGTTTCCTTGGCCTTTTGAGCACGGCCGCCACAACGACACGGAGGAGGTGGGAGAAGGCAACGCGACTGCCGATGACACCACTTCCTTCGCCGACCCCTCGTTTGAGTGGTGTCTAGCAAGCGGATTCTTGCGCCAGCGTCCTTGTACTTTTGAGTATCACTTGATTGGCAAGGCTGTTTGAAGCACTAAGGTCTGTACCAAAGATTTCAGACGACGCGCGCGTCATGGCAGAATGACCCGCTAGACCCTCGAGACTTCTCAACTTGAACAACTCTTCGAAAGAGCAGAAAGAAATGTATGTAGCCAATTGATGAAGCAGCCGCCATCTTTCTCAGACTGATAAATCTATCCGGCAACAGCACTACGAGGAATGCCAGTGAATCTCACCTACTTCGACTTCCTCCAGAAATCCGCATACGTATATACGACCATCTGTTTGCCAGCGTTGCTATTCACATACTGGCCCGGAAGTCGCCCACTGACGATCGCAATGCGAGACAGTACACTCTGTCCGTCTGCCAGAATGTATGTGAGCATGTCGAGGTCCCACGCCGGTACATGGAGCACTACTACCACCCCAAGAACGCCCGCGTCCGCGGATGCACAATACACTCAAATTACACTACAAAGGTCACGCCTTTGAACATCGGTCTTACGCTCTTGCAAACATGTCGCCAGATCTATGACGAAGCTGTTTTGAAGCCGTTCACGGAGACAAGGTTCCAGTACAACGTGTTTACGCACGAAAAAATCTGCGGGCTCCAAAAACTCATCGACGCTCTCGTTCCTCCGCAAGCACAAGCGATTGCACGTCTCCGGCTCATCGTCCGTCATCACTATTACGCCAAAAACAATCAAACACCTTTGAAGTTGATCTTTGGAATGTTTCCTGTCAAGGGCACAATCATGAGACTCAAAGGCTTGAAAGATCTCGAAATCGTGCTGGCGCTTGGCACGTCCCATGAAATACGAGCTCGCCGCTATCTTAATGATATCAGTGAGAGCTTGCCAAATCTTCCGGGCATCATAGCGCTCAGCGACCTCCGGCTCAGATCGTTACGTGTTACCCTCGAAGCAGATTTCGGTGGAGGTGACGACATCAACGATACCTTCCCGACATTTGCCGCCAGAGGTGAGAGAGAAGAGGTCGAGAAGTGGCTGAGACGTTTCGAGTTGGAGCTGCATGTCGGCTCCCTGGTCGACTTAGACCGCGAACCCATGCCTTCCTTCGCCATCAAACAAGATGACGACGCGATTCCCATACCGCCATGGAGTACAGATGAAGCAATCGAGAGGGCTCTTGCCCAAAGGGGCAGGTATATTGAGGCATATTGGCTGGAGAATGAAGAGTTTGAAGACGCCCAGAGGAGCCGCGTAATGGCTGGGCATATCCCAATATGGACACTGGATGAATTTCAAAAGATGGCAGAAACAGCCAGGATACTGGCCGGCGTGAGAAACAGAAACGGAGACTTGAGAGACTGGTAAACTCGCTTGAGTTGTCTACGGGCTCTATCGGGCGTAACGTATCGGACGATGAACATTGACAACAGGTTTGGATCACTGGATTTACTCTTACGTGTACTTATCGATGGCATTTCTACTCTGATTCTGCCACTACATGTTTGACTGACACAATGATGGCTTGGAAGACTTCAATTGCAATTTTGTGTACGACAGATGCTAAAAGCACACATCTACTTGAGAACCGAACAGGCCGCCATCGCACTAGACTGTTTCTCAATCAGGGTCATCCTGGCATCGCAACCCAATCGATGACGTATTACCCCGACTTCCTGCGCAAACTCCCTCTTAGTCAACCCACATCTAAGCAGAGAACCGCTTCCACTGTCCGCCAGGCTGACCCCACGAGCCCCAAGGGTTGCCAGCGGGAGGAGCCTGTGCGTTGCCAGCAGGAGGAGCCTGAGCCTGAGCGCTACCTGAAGCAGGAGCCTGCGCGCTGCCAGAGTCAGAGCCTCCATCAGTGTAAACAACAGGGCAATCGTTGCCAGCAGACGCCTGTGCGCTGCCAGAAGCAGGAGCTGCGCCAGTCGAGGCCTCAGCGGAAGCGCTGGCAGCGGGAGCCTGAGCAGATCCGGAGGCGGGCGCCTCCTCAGTCGAGGCCTCAGAGGTAGTGGGAGCTCCTGAAGAGACAGGAGCGGCAGCAGCGGTGGAGTTAGAAGAAGCACCGCCAGAGACGCTGGCTCCAGAGCTGGCGAGGCTGGTGAAGAACTCCCAGGTGGCCTGGGGAGCGAAGTCGCCAGCGGGAGCACCGACGTGGCCGCCGTCCCAGGCGATGAAGGACACGGGCTGGGAGCAGCCTTCGAAGTCGGTGCGGACGTTCTGGCCGCTGCCGGGAGAAGGCTGAGCGACCTCCTTAGCCTGGCAGCCGTTGTTCTCAACGAAGGTGTTGGCGAGCTCGATACCGCCGCTGATGGGGAGGACGTTGTCGCTGATACCGTGGATGCCGAGGTAGGCGATGGGGTCCTTGCCGCCTTCGCAGCCGGAGATCAGACCGCCGGCGATGGGCGCGACGGCGCGGAAGTCGCCAGCCTTGGAGCAAGCGATGGAGTAGGACATGCCGCCGCCGTAGGAGAAGCCAGTGGCGAAGCGCTGAGTCTGGTCGACGCAAAGGTCGGCCTCGACCTGCTCGATGATGGACTCGACGAAGGCGATGTCACGGCCACCCTGGTTGGCCCAGCCATTGTCGATACCGTTGGGGGCGACGAAGATGGCAGAGCCCTCGGAGAGAGCGTCAAGGCCGTACCACTCAGGGACGCTGTTGCCGTTGACGACATCACCCATGGAGCCTCCAAGCCAGTGGAAGCCGAAGACCAGGCGGTAGGGGTTGCTGGAGTCATAGTTGTCCGGGATCTTGAGAGTGTATTCGCGGCCATCGATGTTCTGAATGCCGGACTTGAGGGTGGCCTGACCACTGCAACCGCCAGATGATTGGGCGAGAGCGGCTGTTGCGATGGCCGCAATAGGGAGAAGAGTCTTGGGAGCCATTGTAAGGTTTAGGGCTTGACCAGCAAGCCGCGAGATAGGGCTAAAAGAATGAAACTATGTTTGTAGGAAGTGAAGTATAAGGAAAGTAGGGTTTTCAGGCGTGCCCTCACTCACGTCTTATACACACAGCCTACCTAGCCCAGCAGCAAATTCACCTCATGGCGCGTGCAGTCTTCACGCGCACTACTACTTGCAGCCGAACATGTCTGCAACAAGCCAGACGTCTGCCAAGTCGCGGGAGCCAGGAAGGTCACATCCATTTCGCCCTGAACCATGTTAACATTTCTGGGCAAGCAATATAGAAGAGACCGGAGCAGAGGCCGACAGTGGGGCTGTATAGCATGTTGACGCCGATCATCGTCGAATGTACGGAGCAAGTTATGAACATGGCAAGCATGGGCGCCTCCGTGTTTCGCACAAATTGGGCTGGTCACGGGTTGCCCTGTGCAATGTCACGGCACTTGCGACAAGCGTCTACCCCAAACATCCTTCGTCGTTCGCGTGTCGAGACGTAGGATTTGACGGCTGGGCGTAGTTTCGCAGTTGCCCGTATTGGTGAAAGCGTGCGCAACTTAGTTGGAAAGTGAGAGAAGAGGTTACGTCGGCTTCGGTCCAGCATGTTCTCGGCCTGCAAGGAGCCGTGCCCGGGCCGGTAACATGGCCGTTCATCTTCTGGTCCGAGTTGATGCTGTGGTCATGTGTGCATGGATTCGCACAAGAAGTTGGAGCGGATTGGAAAACATGTTCATCCATATCAGGCAGAATGATAAATTAAGTTTATATCGCAGAAGACGCGCAGATGAAGGTGACGAAGGGTGCGTCGATCGTGGATGTCCGGCTTCGGTAGAGTTGCTGTCTTCAGATTTCGCACACAAGCGGCCTCGTACTCCGAGGTAAACAAATTTGTTGAAGGTTGAAAACAAGTCAAACCAACCATCATCACAACAATGGCCGAAGAGAACATCTTCCCCTTCGCGATCTGCTGCACAGCAGAGATCAGCGCCGACGTAAGCCGCCAATAACATGAAGTCCAGTCTCGAAATTAGTACCAACCACCCTTTGTCATCACCAGTGTAAAGACAGATTCATCAAAGCAAACCTTGAACTCACCGGAAAGCCCATGCTGGAAAACGTCGTATTCATGGATAGCCTAAAAGCAAGCTACACGGATGAAGACGTGCCCACGCTTGGCAACAACTCTGCCAGCTTAACGACATCGCCGTTCATGGGCAAGAACGCTGCAGAGTGCTATCAGATCCTCGAGCAATTGGCACAACAAGAAGGGTCCAGCATCAACCCTGAACCATTTGCCCTCTTGGATGAGAGGTCCATGCAGGATGATACGGTTTTGCTATGTGAAGCTGGAGAGGACGGTGTTCGATCTGTGCGTGCCGCCTTTGCTGTCACAGAGAACAGACTTCTTCGGTACTTCGCCGCCGATGCTGGCGTTGATGAAGATCGAGAGACGGCTGCTGGTACAGGTGGAGTGCTGATGCAGTGACCTGATGCATTGTTGAGCAGCCGAATCTCCGTGATCACTTGGCAAAAAAGGAAGAAAGGAAGTCCATGAGTTATGGTTCCATATCGCAGTATCCATCATGGATCGGATTCTATGCAGCTTATAATGGTTGAGCTCAATCTACTTTTAAGCTAGTTGCGTTCGTTAAATCATGGCACGGCAACAAAGACGTGCCAGTTATTTGTGCCAAATATTCAGCCGTTCAGCCGGTGTACATGCCAGCTTTTGTTGTTTGTACTAGGGCCTTCTGCCGGGCCAGCTCAGTCCGTCAATCGCTCACATGGTGCCGGTCCAAAATGGTTCGCCCATACGCAGCCGAGTTGAGCTCGCTCGACCGACCGTTTGGCCGACGAGTATGCGCTGCCACTAGCATACACCTCTACACCCAGAGTCCTTCAAGAAACAAGGGACGCCCATCAGGCACGTGAATCCCGAGGAGTATATCATGCTGACCAGGACTATGGTAGAAACAGGCGAAGACATGCTTCCGTTGGGCATGAGGAACATAAATCCACCCTCCTAGCATGAAGGCGAAGTCCAACACCCACGCTCAATAGCCGGGCCAGGATGGGTATGGTTCATAAGCAGGTGCTCGACGGCACATCCACGCTTCATGCTCCAACAGCTGAATCTCCTCAAGGCCGCATTTCTCCAGCATACGGCAAGCGACAGAAGAATTCCTCCTCTTTCAGCATCTCCGCAGCCATGCGTGCCTCTGCATGCGCCTTAACATTCAGCTCATGTAGAATGAGCCAGAACCTGACCTCCAGTGCCATGCGCGACAGCTCCAAGATCTCCCATAGCAGCAGCTCCCACAAGTCTCTATTCGCCACCGCATCGCCATTGTAGCTGTCTCCCGTCTCTCTTGAAGTGAGCCAGCCGTTTTGCTGCCAGATCTCGATCCAATTTGTGATGCCCTCCACCAGGTATTCCGAATCTGAAGCGATCGTGATTGCCGTCCAGCCCTCTGCCCGCCATTGCCGATATTGTAACGCCGCGATCGCCGCTCGCAAGTGTGCGCGATTGCTCTCTTGTGGGTATCCCTGACCAGTCGGGCCTCTCCGCTCGAGGCGCATAGCCATAGATCGAGGCTCGCTAGGATCTAGGCCCGTCGGCTTGAAGACGCATGAGCTGGCGGCGCTGCGAACATCTGGGGAGGTATGTTGGTTGAGGCAGGAAGCAGACGTATAGATCAGAATCTCGTCGTCTGGCGCTTGGAAGCGGATCATGCGCGCGGGTCGGCTGGCATTGGGAGGGTAGTACGGGTCTAGCTCGCGAGCAGAGTGGGCGAAAAGATCTCGAGGAACGGCGGCATGGTCGTCGGGCCAGAAGCGGAGGGCACGTGGGAAGGAGGGGGTTTCGTCCTCATGTGGATCGGCGTAGTATTCCTGCTGCAGAGCATCGCACTCTCGCTTTCGAGCAGATAAGCATTGGCGTGTCGAGCGGCATCAATCTGGCCGCACCTACCTGTAGACGAGCGATTTTGCTGTATAGCTTGCTCTTGATTGCTTTACGTGATTGCCTCAGCTGGGCAATCTGCTCCTCTGAGCTCAGATGCGCCAGCGAGCCCTTCGGCCGGTGCGGAAGGTTGTACAGCTGCCTCTTCTTTTGCACGCCATTCCTCGATGGACGCGATGTGGGATGAGAACCAAGATTTGGCAATTGCCATGCTGGTGCGCGGGAGGGTGCAGGTGTGGCCTCGGGCTCCAGCTTGGGTGTCACGGCCGATGGCGGGAATGCCAGTGGGATACAGGCCATGGCGGCGTGTGCAAGAGCGTGTAGAAGCAGTCCAATGGACGAAAGTAGAATGTCTCAATGTGAAGGGCATTGGAAAGAGCCTCGTGAGCCTCGGCAGGGTCTTCTTCTTCTGCCAAAGTTTGGGTACGGTATCCGAGAAAACGGTTCCTGACGATCGACCTCGACTTCGGCATTCTCACTCCTTCTCGTTCCCCACCCCACGTGGATCTGTGCCGTTCTATCTTTTAAAAAACAGCTGCGGGGTGGAGGATTTGCTCGGTCACCCTGAGACTCCGAGCGATGGTGTGGCATAAGTCGTCAATCACCTAGTAGATTGTCACAACGAGGTGGTGTGAGGAGAGCAATTACAAGTCATGATGGTGCGATGAAAACAATACATTAACTCTGCCTGCGCATCCACGCTTTGAAACGTGTGTCCTGTGTCCATCACTGCAGCGCTCCGTCATGGTAAAGTATGTTCACTGTCCTCGTTTGGCAAGTCAAACCCACTTTTCGCCTCAAACTCGAAAGTGGAAGATGTTTCGAGGATGGTGCGAGCATCTTCGAAGCTCGGTATTGCTGGCAGCCTCCTGTGCTTCAACTGGCCGGGCCATGAGCTCTAAGCACGAAGCATCATGCTTCCTCCCAAACATTGTCCCGCCATCCGAAGGTATGGCCAAAATACAAGAGCTCCAAGTACGCCTGTCGGTGTCTTGAGAGATTACCAGCAAATGAAGGACCTCTGTAAGAATTTCGCGAGTAAGGTCGGCGGCAAGGTCGAAGTCCGTCTAATCCTTTCCAAAGATGTTTTGTAAGAGGCAGACCGAAGACGTGGCGGAAGTCGTAGAGTGTGGAATCCCCATGAGCAAGGCATCGCATTTTCGCAAAAGTCGGTGTATCATAAGGCATCAAAATCCACAAAACATTTCGCAGAGCATATTCTTCAAGAGTTTTCTTTCTCGAACTCATCATTCCACCCAAAGCGCGCGACCTCTTCAGCCTTGCTGAGGTCCGGGTTCTTGCGCTCGCTCTCTTGGGCTTTCGTTAAGATCTGCTGCGTTTGCTCCGAGTTCCAGTCGTCACGGAATGCCGAAAGCTGGCTGGTCGTCGTGATAGCAGATTTTTTGACTTTGGCGAACATTTGCGCTTTACTAGTTTGCGGTTGAGTGAGAGGTGAGACTAGTGTCGGGACCGTAGAGCGTAGCGTGTCGAGCTGAAGGGAGGTTAGTGAGGTGGTACCGTGAACAGGCATGTGTTGTGGCGCACCTGGGTTTGCAGGCGCTCGAGATGCGCCAGAGACGCTTCAAGAGATTGGATGGTGTCGCTCATCTTCTCAGTATGAGTTCTGATGTCTTGGTGTTGTCGCAGTAGTGTTGTTTACGAAATCTCGGCTGGTCTGTGATGCAAGG
>Ga0265797_10000973_pt1 | contig 51767 bp, 39 predicted proteins | sample P2T30metagenome_FD_192433 | JGI IMG/M metagenome (GOLD analysis project Ga0265797, IMG submission 192433) | Plant litter microbial communities from East Loma Ridge, Irvine, California - P2 T30 | ecosystem: Environmental > Terrestrial > Plant litter > Unclassified | place: USA: California...
GGCGCCGTCGTGCACTGGGTGTACGTGACGCCGCTGCGCAAGCATAACCAAGCGTGGCGCCTGGCCGTGATGTCGACGTCCGGCGTGGCGCTGCTGCTGGCCGTGACCGGCATGGTGCTGGGCGTGCAGCGCCTGCGCGTGCAGCGCCGCTATGCTGGCGGGCGCATGTCGCCCTACAAGGGCTGGCAGGGCTGGCACCACTGGCTGGGGCTCACGGGCGGCGTGCTGCTCATCACCTGGCTGTTCAGCGGCTGGCTGTCGGTGGGGCCGTTCGGTTTTCCGTCCGGCGCCGGTGCGACGGCGCAGGACCGGCTCGCGTTCGCGGGCGGTGCGCTGGGCAGGGATGACCTGGCAATCGATGCGGCAGCATTGCTGGCCGCGCATCCCGGCACGCTCGAACTGGAATGGCGCCGCGTGGGCGGCGCGTTGTACCTGAGCGCACTGGGCCGCACCGGCCGCACACTGCTGCGCGCGCACGACGGCGCGGTATTGCGCGTGCTGCCACAAGCGCTGCTGCTGCGCGGCGCGCAAGCGATCCGGCCAGGCGTACCGATGACGCCGACGATGCTCACCGAAGCGGACGACTATTACTACAGCCACCACCGCGAAGTCGCCTTCCCGGTGCTGCGCGTACGCTTCGACTTGCCCGATGCGCCGGTCTTCTATATCGACGCGGTCCACGGCCGCGTGGCCGGCTACGTCGATCGCGACAGCCGATGGAACCGCTGGCTGTTCAACGGCATGCACCAGCTGGACTTCGCGTTCGTGCGCAAGCGGCCGGTGTGGGACGCCGTCGTCATCGCCCTGTGTGCGCTGGGCGCCACGCTGACGGCGACCGGCGTGGTGCTGGGCTGGCGGCGACTCAGGAAACGCACATGAGCCCTGATCAGCGCCGCTGACCCAACCCCGTCGCGCTCCAGTAAATCCCGCCCAGCAAATGGTTCAGGTATTGCGGATCGCGGTACATCTCGCCGTTGTGCCCGAGCGTGGTCACGAACACGCGGCCCTGTTCATGCCGGTGGTGCCACGCAATCGGATGATCCTTGCCCATCCCTTTGACGGTTTGCCCCGGCCAGATCTTCGTCGGGTCGTAGCTCGATTCGTCCACGCTCAGCACCGTGTTGATCTTGACCTGGTACGGATTGGTGGTGACATAGAACTCGTCGCTCCAGATCCAACGCGCCGGCAGCCCGAAGGTGGCAGGGAAATCCTGGTCGACGATCGTGACCACGCCCGTCTGCAGCTTCGGGTGCGGGCCCACCGAGCGGCCCACCATTTTTTCATACCAGACCCAGTCGTTCGGCGGCGTGATCGCGGCGCGGTGCACGACGATCGCGTTGCCCCCGCCGCGCATGTACGCTTCGAACTTCGCACGCTGCGCCGCGTTCAGTTCTTCGCCCGGCGTATTCAGGAACATCACCGCCGCATACTGCGCCAGGTCGCCCTCGAACACCTGCGGCTTGTTGGTGTAGGTGAGTTCGAACGCGTGCAGCTTGGCCATGCGCTCCAGGCTGTCGCGCGCGATGGGGATGTATTCGTAGTGGTACTTGCCGGGCATGGCCAGCACCAGCAGCTTGAACTGGTCTTCCGCCAGGCCGTCCGCCGCTGCGGCCAGCAGCAGCAACGCGCCCAGTGTTTTTGTCATGCGTCCCATGTCGTCGTCCTTAGTTGATCTGCGTAGCGTATAGCGCGTGGTGGGTCAGGATGAAGAGTGTACGTTTGTCCGCGCCGCCAAAGAGCAGTTGCAGCGGGCGTTCCGGCACGTCGATACGGCCTTGCTGCTTGCCGTCCTTGCCATACACGAAGACCTGGCCATTGGCCACATACACGTCGCCGTTCGGTGCGACTGCCGCGCCTTCGCCGCCGCGATCGGCCACGGGTTTGAGGTCGGTGATCCCGCCGCCGGCGCCCACCACGCCGCTGAAGGTGCGGTTTTCCGAGCCGTTGGTAAACACCACGCGTCCGCCGACTGGCGCGCTCACAAAACCGTGCGTCTGCAGCGAATCGGCCCAGCGCCAGCCCAGGTGGTCCGGCGCGCCCTGGCGCAGCACGCGGTAGGCCGGCAGGGCCAGGCTGCCGTCGGGCGACACGTATTCGTTCGCTTTCGGCAGCGCGACGTCGCGGGCGAACATCTCGGCCAGTGTCGTAAACTCGTAGGTGTCGACGTTCAGCTGGTCCTTGAATTCGCCGTTCTGCCAGAAGTTCACTGGCACCGCGATGCGGCCGCCTTTGCGGGCCGCGACCGGCGTCGGCTCGATCATCGTCAGGTCGAGTCCCGGCTTGCGCGGGTCGAACGCATACACGCTGGCCTGCGGGCCGTACGACGACAGCACCATCACGTTGCCGCTGTTGTCGATCGCCAGGTTGACCGGGTCGAGCGGCGCATCACGCACCACCACCAGGCCGTCTTCCTTGCTCCAGCTGAAGATGCGCTTCCAGTGGCGGTCAACGAAGTACAGCTTGCCGCGCGCGTCCACGGCGCCGCCGGCAATCGAATAAAAGCCGCCTTCAAGCTTGCTGACCTTGCCCAGCGGCGCGGGCGCCTTGCGCTGCGCGCCTGTGTAGTCGAACATGGCGAATTCGCGTTCACGCACATCGAGCTTGTGGGTCACGTCGCGGATCGCGTTCTCGTAGGCGAACTTGCTGGCGCGCAGATAGGTGGCGCAGCCGGCATCATCGCAGCTCGCAAAGCCGCTCTCGCCGTTTACGTGCACATTGCGAAAGCGGATGTCGCTCGAATTGGTGATCAGGATCGCGGCCGGCATCGGCTTGTACGAACGGGTCACGCGGTAGCCATGGTAGTTCGCAAACAGGATGTTCTTCGAGTTGCGGATCTCGACCGACACCGCGTCGGCCCCGTCGCGCACTTCTTCCTCGGTCTGCGGCGCCAGAAATTCCCAGTTCTGCACATTGTCCAGCACGATCTCGGCGCGGATATGGTGTTCGGCCGAGAGCTCGTAGACCTTGCCCGGCGTGGTGGTGTTGGTGACGTAGAAGCCTGCCTGCGCGTAGCCGCTGGGCGACCAGATGCCCGAGAATGTGCCGCCGCCGCCGTCGGTGACCCACACGCTCGGATACTGGCGATCCCAATGCGCGGTGGTGTCGAACTTCGCGTCCTTCTTGTACGGGTCGGCGCGGCTGCCGTCATACAGTCGCGTGCCATGGCCGCCCTGGATGCGCACGTCGTCCACCAGCGATTGCGCACCCGCGCGCCACAGCAGCGCGACGGCGCGGTTGTTGACTTCCCCGGTGGCCAGGCCCAGGCCCGAGACGATGCCGTCGCCGCCACGCGCGCTCTCCAGCAGCGCCTTCGGGCTGCCGATGCCCTGGTAGTGCGGCGAGCCGTTCGGAATCACCAGCTGGGTCAGGCCCGGATGCAGCGCAATCAGCACCGTGTCGGGCTTCATCCGGACCGTGTCGCTCACCACGTAAAAACCCAGCGGCAGATAGACGGTGCGGTTGCTGTCGATCGCTTTTTGCAGCGCGGCCGTGTCGTCGGTGCTCCCGTCGCCCTTCGCGCCGTAGTCCAGCACATTGGCCCAGTCGTTCGATGCCGGCAGGGCGCGCAGCGCGCGCGCCGGGGTCGTATTGGCTGGCAGCGCCGCCGTCTTGTAGTTGGTCGAGAACTGGCCTGGCTCGCCCATCTGCTTGATGAACAGGCCGTAGTTGAACTCTTTCACCAGGTAGTCGCGGCCCTTGCCGGCCAGCGTCTTGCCGCTGTCGCGAAAACGCACGAACGTGGGCACGTTGCGCGCGCTGGCATTTTCCATGCCGACCTGCGTGTACACATTGTTCTCGTTGCTGACGATGAGCGCGGCGCGGCTGACGTTCTCGAAGCGCACGTCCTTGCCCCATAACCAATCGCCGTAGCCGCGGTTGATCTCGACGCCGACCGGCGTGTTGCGGATGTCGACATTGACCATCGTAAGGCTCGCCTCATGCTCGCGGATCGCCGCGTCGCGCTGGCCGTCGAAGGTCGAATCCATCAGCGTGAATTGCCAGGCAGGCGAGGTTTTTTCACTGAGGATGCCGTAGCGCCCACCATGAAAGCGCAGATTGAAGGCCACGTTGCCCACCTGGTAGACGCCCGCCAGGCCCGAGCCGATATGGAAATCGATGTGGCTCAGGTTCGAGTGCTGCGCCGTGTGCATGCGCACGGCGGCGGCGGCCGGGTTGCCGTCCTTGATCTCGAAGTCGACGTTCGACAGCGCCGAATAGAAGGTCGACGAATTCGCGTTGCGCACCGCCTTGCCGTCTTCGGCGCTGAACGGCACCGCGCTCGGCACCGGCATCGGCACCTTGCCGACGCTGTACTGGTCGCCACCCGTGAAGATCACCATATTGGCCACGCCCTTCTGGAAGCCCGGCGTATTGGGCGCCAGCACGAACACGGGGCGCGTCGGCCCCACGCCGTACACGCGCACTGCCAGCGGAATCAGGATCGAGCGCGTGATGCGATAGCGCCCGGACGGCAGGAACACCACGCCGCCCTGGCCCCCGTTGGCCGCGCTGTTGATTGCCGCCTGCAGCGCGGCGCTGTCGTCGGTGACGCCGTCACCGGTAGCGCGCACGACGACCGCGCGCGGATCGACCGGCATGGCCGGGTAGGCCGACAGCGAGGCAGCGGATACCGTGGCGGTCGCGGTGAGACACAGCAAAAACGCGAGAACGCGCGACAGTGCAAACATCCTTGTCATCATGGTGTTGTTTCCTCAGGCAGGATCAGAGCGATAAAAAATGGGACAGCAGCAGGACGAACAGCAGGCCGAATACACCGACCAGCGTTTCCATCAGCGTCCAGGAGCGGAACGTGTCTTTCAGCGACAAACCAAAATATTCCTTGAACATCCAGAAGCCGGAGTCGTTGACGTGGCTGCACATCAGGCTTCCGGCGCCGATGGCCAGCACCATCAGGTTGGGATCGACGCCCGAACTCTGCACGAGCGGGGCGACGATGCCGCCGGCCGTCACGCCGGCCACGGTGGCCGAGCCCAGGCAGATGCGGATCACGGTCGCCACCAGCCAGCCCAGCACCAGCGGCGAGAGCGGCAAATCCGACAGCAGCGCGCCGAGATCCGCGCTTACGCCCGATTCGACCAGCACCTGCTTGAGCGCGCCGGCGCCGGCGATGATCAACAGGATCGGCGCGATCTCGCGCATCGCCTCGGCCGGGCCCTGCATCACGCTGACGAACGAGCGCCCCTGCGCCAGCCCGAGCGAGAAGATCGCCACGCCATATGCCACCGCCATCACGACCAGCGGATTGGCAAAGAACGCCAGCAGGCCATTGAGGTCGGGCCGCGCCATGATGAGCAGCGTGGTCGCGCCCAGCAGCAGCACCGGCAACAGCGCGGTGGCGAAGCTGTTGAACGCGCCGGGCAGCTGCGTCGCCGGCGGCCGGCCGCCATCCTGGAAGATGGCGGCCGGCTTCGCCACGATGCGTGACAGCGTGAGCGCGAACACGGGCCCGGCAAGGATCAGGGTCGGCACGGCCACCACGATCCCGTACAGCAGCGTGGTGCCCATGTCGGCGTGGATCGCTGCCACCAGCGCCACCGGCGACGGGTGTGGCGGCAGGAAGCCGTGCGCGATCGAGAGGCCCGCCAGCAGCGGGATCGCCAGCGCCACGGCCGGACGCCCCGAGCTGTAGACGAGCGAGAAGATCAGCGGCACCAGCAGCACGAAGCCGACGTTGTAGTACAGCGGGATGCCGACCACGAAGCCGGTGATCGTCAGCGCGATCGGCAGGCGGCGCGGCCCCAGTGCATCGACCAGGCAGGTGGCAATGCGGCGCGCGGCGCCGCTGTCGGCGATGAGCTTGCCGAACACGGCGCCCAGGCAGATGATCACCACCAGGGAGCCGAGCAGGTCGCCGATGCCTTTCTCGATGGCGCCCGGAATCCGCGCCAGCGGCACCCCCAGTAGCAGCGCCGCAACCAGCGACGCCGCCACAAAGGCGAGCAGGGGCTGGACCTTACCCCACGCGATCAGCAGCGTGAGCAGCCCCACTGCCAGCAGTACGGATACGATATCGAGCATGACGCCGGCCTGTCAGAAGCCGTAGCGCAGGCCGGCCCGGTAGGTGCGCCCGACCACGTCGTACAGCGCCGGGTTGATGCCGTAGCTGGCATTGGTCTGCGGCGCCGGCTCCGGGTCCCTGTCCGTCAAGTTGTCGATCTTGAAGTACAGCTGCATCTGCTTGGACAGGTTGTAGCTGCCGCCGAAGTCGAAGTAGGTCGCGCCCTTCATCTTGTTGCTGTAGATGGTCGGGTGGATCAGCGTCGACACCGGGCAGCCGGTCTGGCACTCGATGAAGTCGTTGCGGTAGGTGCCGTCGCTGACCCAGCGCTCGGTCAGCGTCAGACTGAGCTTGTCGTGGTCCCAGCTTTGCTGCGCCAGCACTTTCCACTTCGGCGTATTGCCCATGTTCGAGCCAGCCGCATCCACCGGGATCGTGCCGACCACGCCGGTATCGGTCACGAAGTGCAGGTTGCGCGTGGCCAGCGCGCGGAACGCGAAGCGCCCCGGCAGGTTCAGGCGCTCGAGCCCTGTCCGGTACGAGGTCTCGATATCGAAGCCCTTTGCATGGAGCGAGGCCAGGTTGAAGTTCTGCACCGTGACGTAGTTGTTGCCCGGGTTGTTGAGCACCATCGCGGCGCAGATTTCCTGGTTGCCGGCCACGCACAGGTCGACTTCCTGCTGGATCGTCAGCGCGGCGATTACGCCCTTGACCTTGATGTCGAAGTAGTCGAGCGACACCGAAAAGCCCGGCGCCCAGGTCGGCTGGCTCAGCACGATGCCGAACGAGTTGTTGCGCGCTATCTCGGGACGCAGCGCCGTGTTGCCGACGGTGCGCTCCTGCACGCTGATCGTGTTGCCCTGGTACTGCACCACGTTGTTGACCACCACCGGCGCGGCATACAGTTCGCTCAGGTTCGGTGCGCGCACGTCTTTCGACGTCACGCCGCGCAGGCGCAGGCCGTCGACCGGTGTCTGCCAGGTCGCGCCCATCTTCCAGCTGCCCACGCTGCCGGCGGTGCTGTACTTGGTTTCGCGATCGGCCAGGTTCAGGTTGGCCTCGCCCCAGGTGGCCGATTTGAGCAGCGGGATGTTCAGCTCCACGTAGGCTTCGCGCACGTTGTAGCTGCCTTCGCCGTTGTGGAAGTTACCGGCATACCAGTTGTTGCCCACTGTGGTGTCGAGCAGCGGATCGGCTGGATACATGGCGTTGTTGGGCGACGTGGGCGTCACGCCATTGCCGTAGGCGTCGCCGCGCACGCGGTATTTTTCGCGTCGGTACTCGGCGCCGGTGGCCAGCGACACTGGCCCGGCCCAGCCGTCGAACAGTTCGCCATTGAAGTTGATGCTGCCGACGTCCTGGCTTTGCGTGGTGCGCTGGCGCGGGCCGTTCTCGGGCGCGATATAGGCCCAGGCAGCCGGATCGACCGGGTTGTTGCCGATGACGTTGAGCGGTACGCAGCCTGCCGCGGCGGCCACCGGATTGCGGCACACGATCTGCCCGTTCGGCGCGCGCACGGCGTCGATAGCGGCGTTGTAGCGGCGATTGATCGTCATGTTGTTCGCGTCGAGATTGGTCTTGTTCTCGCCATGCGTGATGTAGGCGTCGTACGACCATGGCTTGGCGAACAAATCGAACTTGCCTTCGGCCCCGACGACGAAGCGGCGCTGCGTGCGGGTCGGCTGCACGTCGATGTTCTCGGGGAAGATCGCGTTCGAGGTGCCGTACTGGAAGCTGGTGATGTTGTTCTGCGCGCAGGCGGCCACGATCGACGCCGGCAGGAACGGGTTCGAGCACTGGATGTTCAGGTTGGCGTTCTTGGCTGCGCCCGGGTTGGGCGAGAAGCGCGAGGCGACCTGCCCGTAGTTGGCAGTGAAGTAGACCTGGTTGTCCGGATTGAGGTCATATGACACGCGGGTGTAGGCCACCTGGCGCTTGAAGTTCATCGCCAGGTTCGTGCCCGAGCCCACGCTGCCGCTCAAATCGCCGCCGATGCAGAACGGGTTGACGCAACCGGTGACCGCGCCGGTGCCGGTGGGCCGGCCGTTGGAGCCATACTGGAACTGGTACGGCACGCCGCCATCGCCGAACGCGGTGCCCTGCAGCGGGCCGCTCGTGATCAGGCCGTATTTCGAATACTGGTACTGCTGCGCGTTCGAGATCACGCGGTACTGCGGCAGGCCGTCGCCCGTCTGGTTCAGTGGCCGCACCGAGTACGCCGGGTTCTGGTACCAGGTGCGGCCATTCGGCCCCATGCCGCCGATGCCGGGCGAGGCGATGCCGTTCTCTTTCGTGAACTCGCCGCTGGCTGTCACGTGCAGGCGGTTGTCGAGGAACGCCCGGCCCCACGCTGCCTGCACGGTGGCGCCTTTGTCATCGTCGTACTTGGTCTGGCCCAGCTGGACGTTGGATTTGAATCCGGTGAAGGTCTTGTCGGTGACGAAGTTGACCACGCCGCCCACCGCGTCCGAGCCGTACGAGGCCGACGCGCCGCCGGTCACCACGTCGACGCGCTTGACCAGCAGTTGCGGGAACTGGCTCACGTCGGTCACGCCGGTGACGTTGGCGCCGACCACGCGCTGGCCGTCGAGCAGCGTCAGGGTGCGGATCGTGCCCAGGCCGCGCAGGCTCAGGGAACTGAGGCCCTGGATGCCGCTGCTGGTGCTGTTGGTGCTGGTCGTGCGGCCCGTACTGCCCTGCAGGGCAGGTAGTTCGGCCAGGGTGTTGAACAGGTTCGGCTTGGCCGCCTTTTCCAGGTCGGCCGCATTCAGGCTGGTGGTGGGCGTCGGCTGGGTGAAGCCGCGCGCGGCGATGCGCGAGCCCGAGATGCGCACCACCGAGGTGGCGGCGGGTTCGGTCGCTGCCGGCGCGGCAGGCTCCGGCGCGGTGTCGGTGGCTGGTTCGGGCTGCGCCTCCTGGGCTTGGGCGGCGGCGCCGACCATCCAGCAGGCGCTGGCCACGGCCAGGCTGATGAGAGTCCGTTGAACGGGTGTACGCATGATGGTTGTCTCCTCGATGCTCGTTGAATGAAAGCGCGCCGCCTCTATGGGTGGGCAGCTGCGCCTGCTGGCAAAGGTGTGGTGCTCGGGTGTAGTCGGCCGTCCTGAGATCAGGCGCTGGCCGTAATGCGTTCCACCAGCGCCTGCGGCGCCAGCGTGATGTCGAGGGTCAGGCCGGTTTCGTCGGGCTGCAGCGGCTCGAGGATACGCAGCTGGCTTTCGAGCAGCGCCGGCGGCATGTAGTGGTCGGGGCGGTTTTCCATGCGCGCTGCGATCAGCTCGCGCGGGCCGGCCAGATGGACGAAGCGCAGCGCCGGATCGGCTGCGCGCAGCAGGTCGCGGTAGCGCCGCTTGAGGGATGAGCAGGACAGCACCAGGCCATTGCCGTACTCGCGCGCGGTGCGGATTTCATCGGCCAGGGTGGCGAGCCAGCCGGCGCGGTCGTCGTCGTCGAGCGGCGTGCCGGCGCTCATCTTGATGACGTTGGCGGCAGGGTGATAGGCGTCGCCCTCCAGGAACGGCACGCCGTCGTGTGCGGCCAGCAAGGCGCCGACCGTGCTCTTGCCCGAGCCGCTCACGCCCATGACGACCCAGCGCAGGGCGCCGATAGAGGTTGACGGGAAGGGATTACTGGTGACCTGCATCGTTTTCTCCTCACTGACGTTAGCGCTAACATGTGCGTTTTTTTCAGTGTTGACGAGCCGGAGACATTTGTAAACCTGATATCGATGTTGCAACGCAAGGCAAATTCGAGAACGCCAATGAATTTTTGCGCGCTACTGAAGAGAATCTGCTGATAGCGCTATCATTGCTGCGTCGCGCCATCGCATGTTTTGGTTTGTTGTATTTACTCTACGTTGTGGTGGATTAGCGACAGCAGCTGGCTCGGCGAGCCGAGCCGAGCCGAGCCGATTATTTGCCGATGTCGTTGGGCGCGATCGTGTACACGTCGCCGGCCGTGGCGCCCGCATCGGCGCGCTTGGCCCGCAAATCGCGGTACACGGCGGCGCGCATGATCATCATCGACACGACCGGCGCCGTGAGCAGCACGAACAGCGTGATGATTACTTCGTGCACCACGGGGCGTGAGCGGGCCACCGTAAAGTAGAGCATCGACGCGAGCAGCAGGCTGCCTGCGCCGAGCGAGACCGTGATTGCCGGGCCGTGGATGCGCTGGTAAAAGGTGTGCAGGCGCAGCAGGCCCAGTGCGCCGATGAGCACGATGCTCGCGCCCACGATCAGCAGCAGTGACACAATCAGTGCCGCCCAACCGGGCAAGTGTTCGATACCGTTCATTCGATGATCTCCCCGCGCATCAAGAATTTGGCCATTGCGATGGTCGAGACAAAACCGATCAGTGCGATGAGCATCGCCGCTTCAAAATACACCTGGGTGCCAAAGCGGATGCCCAGCACGATCGCCAGCAGCATCCCGCAAATCCACAGCGTGTCGAGCGCCAGCACGCGGTCGTGGGCCGAGGGCCCGATCAGCAGGCGCACAAAGCACAGCAGCATCGCAGCCACCGTGCACACGAGGGCGTAGCCGATCGACAGTTCAAGCAGGGTCGCCATGGGAGCCTTTCTTCTCGAAGATTTGAATCAGGGGCTGCTCGTAGCGGGTGGTGATGGTCTCGACCCACCAGGCCGCATCGTGCAGGTCGAACACATGCAGGATCAGCTCGTGCCGCTCCGGGTCGAGCTCGGTCCACACCGTCCCCGGCGTGATATTGATCAGGCACGACAGCGCGGCCAGGCCGTACTCGTTGCGCATCGTCAGCGGCACCCGGATGAACTGCGCCTTCAGGTTGGTGTAGTCGTTCAGCAGGATCACCCGGCTGACGTTGATGCACGAGCGCGCCACCTCGACCGACGCCGAGCCCAGCAGGCGCAGGGCCACCAGCGGCGCGCCCATGCGCGGGTAACCGAGCGGGTTGAGGTGCCGGGTCAGGATTGGGGCGGCGATGCCGAGCACTATCCCGAGCAGGATATGGCCGGGGTAGAACGTCTGGTTCAGCAGCAGCCACAAGCCGCACAGCAGGAGCGAGACGATCGGGTGGGGGAGCCAGCGCTTCATGGGGCCTCCGGCGTCAGGTTAATGATTGATGCGGGCGTGGAGGCCGGCCCGGGCAGGGTCGGCTCGGACAGTACCCTGCCGATGTACGTCGCCGGATGATGCAGGTCGTCGCTGGCGCGCGCCAGGTAGCCGAACAGCGCATTGGCCTGCACCGTCATCCCGACCGCCAGCGCCAGCAGGAACAGGATCGGCATGACTTCGGTACGGTGCAGCTTGGGCGCCACCAGCACGCCGCTGGCCCAGAACGTGCGCACGCCGAAGCGCATCATCGAGATCACCGCGATCAGGCCCGACAGCACGATCAGCACGATCAGCGTCCAGCCGGCGGCCGGGATCGTGGTCGGGCCGGTGATCACACCGTTGGCCGCGGTGGCCACGACCTGCGGATGGAGCAGCGCGTGGAACATGCCGAACTTGGCAATGAAGCCCGGCAGCGGCGGCAAGCCGGCGATCATCAGCGCGCAGGCCGCGAAGGCCAGCGACAGGAAGGCCATCGCGGCCGGCACGCCGCGCCCGACCGGTTCGGCCGGCGTGTCTTCGACCGCGTAGGCTTCCATGGTCAGCGCCAGCATGGCCGAACGTGGTGTGCGGATGCGGTCGATCAGTTCGATCAGCAGCAAGAAGGCCGCCACCGCGATCGTCGAGCCGATCATGTAGTAGATCCCGGCCGTGACCAGGTTCGGCTGCCCGTAGCCGATCACCGCCAGCAGGGTACCGGACGAGATGATCGCCGCGTAGCCCGCCATGCGCCCGGCGGTATCGGTCGAGAGCATGCCGGCCGCGCCGAACACGATGGTGGCCATGCCGCCATACAGGAGGGCATCTGCGCCGAAGCCGGCCGCGCCGCCGGCGCTGTCCGAGAAGATCAAGAGCCACAGGCGCAGCAGCACATAGGCGCCGACCTTGGTCATCAGCACCAGCATTGCCGCCACCGGGGGCGAGGCCGCAGCGTAGGTGGTCGGCAGCCAAAAGCCCAGCGGCCACATGGCGCCCTTGGTCAAAAAGGCGAGTGCCATCACCGTGGCGCCGACCTTGAACAGCGCCAGAGCGTCTCCGGCCAGCAGCGGCACGCGCGCGGCCACATCGGCCATGTTGAGCGTGCCGGTGGTGGCATACACCAGTGCGATGCCGAGCAAGAACAGCAGGGCGGCCGCCAGGTTGATCGCGATGTACTGCATGCTGGCGCGGATGCGTTCGGCGTTATACCCGTGCAGCACCAGGCCATACGAGGCGGCCAGCATCACTTCGAAGAACACGAACAGGTTGAACAGGTCGTGCGTCAGGAAGGCGCCGTTGATCCCCATGAGCAGGAACTGGAACAGTGTGTGGAAATGCACGCCGATCCGGCCCCAGCGCTCTTTGGTGAAGTGCAGCGCCGCCAGGCCCAGCACGGCGGTGAGCAGCAGCATGATGCTGCTCAGGCGGTCGGCCAGCAAGGCGATGCCGAACGGCGCGCTCCAGTTGGCGGCCAGGTAGATGCCCATGCCGTCCTGCCACATGCCGCCGTCGGTCATGTGGATCAGCGCCAGCGCATTGGCCACCAGGCCCAGGATCGAGGCGTAGCTGAGCCAGAACTTGAGGCGGTGCCAGCCCTGCGTGAGCGGGGCCAGCGCGGCGCCCGCCAGCAGCGGCAGTATTACCGGCACCAGGATCAGGTGCTGGGTCCAGGGCAAACTCATAACTCGGGCTCCTTGCCGTCAACGTGGTCGGTGCCGGTCAGGCCGCGCGAACCGATCATCACCACCAGGTAGAGGGCGGTGGTGGCAAAGCCGATCACGATCGCGGTCAGCACCAGCGCCTGCGGCAGCGGGTCGGCCAGGATGGCCGGATTGGGCACGGTGCCGGCCGGCGTGAGCGGCGGGGCATTGAGCCACAGGCGGCCCATCGCAAAGATGAACAGGTTGACGGCGTACGACATGAGCATCAGGCCGCACAGCACCTGGAAGCTGCGCGGACGCAGGACGAGCCAGATGCCGGAGGCGAACACGATGCCGATGGCCAGCGATAGTACAAGCTCCATCAGAGGATCTCCTTGGTGGGCGGGATGGTGGCGCGCGTGGCGTCGGCTGCGGCGCGGTGGCTGCGCAGCGACTGGTGGGCCAGCGCGACCAGCGTGAGCATGGTGGAGCCGACGACGACCAGGAACACGCCCAGGTCGAACATGAACGCACTTGGCACGTGCAGTTCGCCCAGGATGGGCAGGTCGAGGTGAGCCGTGTGACTGGTCAGGAACGGGTAGCCGAGGAACCAGGCGCCGATGCCGGTGAAGGCCGCGCAGAACAGGCCCCACGAGATCCAGCGGTGCGGGCGCAGGCGCAGGTGCGATTCGACCCAGTCGGTGCCCGCGACCATGTACTGCACGATCAGCGCGGTGGCGAAGATCAGGCCGGCCACGAAGCCGCCGCCAGGCAGGTTGTGGCCGCGCATGAAGAAGTAGGCGGCCATCAGGCCCATCACCGGCAGCAGCAGGCGCAGATAGACGGCCGGGATCATCAGGTAGCCGGTGCGCGCCTGCAGCGCCGGCGGCTGGTTCTTGGTTGGATCGACGTCGCTGGCCTGCTGCACGGGAATCGCAATGGATTCGGTGGCGGGGCGGAAGCGGCGCAGCAGCGCGTACACGGTCAGCGCCACCGCCGCCAGCACGGTGACCTCGCCCATGGTGTCGAAGCCTCGGAAGTCGACCAGCAGTACATTGACGACGTTCGAGCCGCCGCCTTCGGTCAGCGCGCGCAGCACGAAGAATTCGCCGATCGATGGTGGCGGGGCGCGCATCAGGACAGCGTAGCTGGCGGCGGCGATGCCCAGGCCACCGCCGACGGCGATCAGGCCATCGCGTGAGCGGCGCAGCCACGTGCTCGGCGGCGCTTTGTTGAGTTTGAGTTCTTTCGGCACCAGGCGCGGCGGCAGCCAGCGCAGGCCCAGCAGGATCAGCACCGTGGTCACGGTTTCGACCATCAGCTGGGTCAGCGCCAGGTCGGGCGCCGACAGCCACACGAAGGTGATCGCGGTGACGATGCCGGTGCCGCCGACCATGCTCAGGGCGGCCAGGCGGTGGTACTTGGCTTTATAGGCCGCGCCGGCGGCGCAACCGGCGCCGATCAGCCACAGCACGGCGAACAGCGGTTCGATGTCGGAGACGCGCATCGCCGGCAGGCTTGGCCACGGGTCGACCAGCAGCAGCGGCGCGGCGATCATGAAGGTCATGAGCACCAGCATTTGCGGCTGCAAGCGCTTCGTGCCGCTCCAGCGGATCAGCCAGTTGGCGCCTAGCGACAGCGCCAGCATCGTGTTTTCGTAGGCCTGCGCGCCCTTCAGGCGGTGCAGCACCGGCACGCGCGTGCGTTCGCGCAGGTCGAGGCGGCGCAGCAGCACCCAGTACAGCAGGGCGCCCAGCACCAGCGCCGCGCCGCTCATGCCCAGCGCCAGGTTGAAGCCATGCCAGATCGCCAGGTCGTAGGCCGGCATGGCCGCGCCAAGCACGGAGCTCGAGGCCACGGCCAGGATATCGCCCACCACGCGCTCGGGCATCACGCCCACGGCGATGCACAGCACCACCAGGCATTCGACCGGGAAGCGCATCCAGCGCACCGGCTCGTGCGGCTCTTGCGGCAGCTCTTTCGACAGCGTGCCGAAGAACACGCTGATGAAGCGCAGCGAGTACGCCACGCTGAAGATGCCCATGGCAACGGCCGCATACGACATCGTCCAGTCTTCGCTGCCGCCCACGTGCGCGGTCTCGGCGAAGAACATCTCTTTCGACAGGAAGCCGTTCATCAGGGGCACGCCGGCCATCGAGGCCGAGGCCACGATCGCCAGCGCGGCGGTAACGGGCATTGCGCGTTTCAGGCCGCGCAGCACGCGCATGTCGCGGGTGCCTGTTTCATGGTCGATGATACCGACGGCCATGAACAGCGAGGCCTTGAAGATCGCATGGTTCATCACGTGGAACACCGCCGCGACGATCGACAGCGGCGTGCCGATGCCCAGCAGGACCGTGATCAGGCCCAGGTGGCTGATGGTCGAATAGGCCAGCAAGCCTTTCATATCGTGCTGGAAGATCGCGAACAGGGAGCCGAGCAGCAGCGTGATGACGCCGGCCGCGCCGATCAGCCAGGTCCATTCGGGCGTGCCGCCCAGCGCGGGCCACAGGCGAATGAGCAGGAACACGCCGGCCTTGACCATGGTCGCCGAGTGCAGGTAGGCCGACACAGGCGTGGGCGCGGCCATCGCGTGCGGCAGCCAGAAGTGGAACGGGAACTGCGCGCTCTTGGTCAGCGCGCCGAGGGCCACCAGCACCAGGGCCGGCAGGTACAGGTGGCTCGCGCGAATCTGGTCGCCGGCGGCGAGCACCGCATCGAGCTCGTAGCTGCCGACGATGTGGCCGAGGATGAGCACACCGGTGAGCAGGCACAGGCCGCCGGCGGTGGTGACGGTAAACGCCATGCGCGCGCCGCGGCGGGCATCGTTACTGTCTTGCCAGTAGCCGATCAGCAGGAACGACGTGAGGCTGGTGAGTTCCCAGAACACCACCAGCTGGATCAGGTTCCCGGACAACACCACGCCCATCATCGAACCCATGAAGGCCAGCATATAGGCATAGAAGCGCGCCACCGGGTCGCGCTTGGACATGTAGTAGCGCGCGTACAGGATCACCAGCAGGCCAATGCCGAGCACCATGATCGAGAACAGCCACGCCAGGCCATCCATGCGCATGATGAAATCCAGGCCGAACAGCGGCAGCCACTCGTAGCGCGACTGGACCACCTGGCCGGCGCCGAGTTCGTCGAATCTGGAAATGGTGATGAGCAGCGCCGCCAGGGTAAAGGCGCCGGCCGCGACGGCGGGCCGGTTACGCGAACTGTTGGGCAGGCAGGCGGAAACGAAAGCGCCGGCGAAAGGAAGAAGGACGAGAAGGATCAGTGGCAGTGAGGTCATCGACATCATCCTTCGGGGCAGTGCGACATATAGCGGCGCGCGCACAGGCGCAGGGCGATTTTAGGCTGGTTCATGGTGTTCTCCGGTGCGCGCATGGGTGATCGATGCGTCGCGCCATAGGCATGCGTCGCCGGGCGCCACTGGTGCATTGCATACCATCGTGGTCGCCAGCGAGTGTGATAGTTGGTTGGTTGGGTGCCAGGGCCGCAGCCGGCAGCCTGTCGGCGCAGGCGTGCAGATCGGTGACAACCAACAATCCGGGGGGCGTAGTTGGGCTAAATTCTGGCATGCGCCGCCTCGTGAAATACTTCTCGGAATGCGACACTCTACCGTAGTTGACGACCTGACTACAACGCGTTTCTCCGTTTATTTCGATTTTACTGCTGATAACTTCGGGTGCAGCGCAGCAAAATCAGGTATCAAGCCGTGATGTTCAGTGCCGGTTCGGCCACTTCGTCGACACCGTACGTGGCGCGCACTTCGGCGGTCAGCGCCCCGATTGGATCGGCTTGCGTCGACGATGACGCGTTGGATGCGGCCGAGTCTTCGGCCTGCTTTCGCAGTTTGGTTTCGTAGGCAGCGCGCTCTTCGTCGCTGACGGTCTTGTCCGAATTGGTGTCGGCTTCGGCGATGTAGTCGGTGGCCGTCGATGTTTCGTCCGACGATGCTGCAGGTGCACCACCGGCTTGCGGCGCGCCGCGCGCTGGCGCTGCCGCGGCCTCGGTATCAGTCCCGGTCGATGCGTCAGTGTCAGTCTCGGTTGCCGCAGCGCTGTCGGTACTGGCCTCGTCCACGGCGCGCTGCACGCGCGAGGCGTCGGCCTGGGCGCTTAGCTGGTCGCCCAGGCGCGCGCTGGCGGCCGATTCGGCGCTCTGGGTCGTCGCGGGGGCGGCATCCTGGTCTGCGGTCGCGGTGACCGGGCTGGCGGTTGCAACCGTCTCATCGAGGCTCTTCCTGGCGGCCGGTGCGTAGGTCGCTTGCGTGGCGCTGGCGCTGGTGCTGTTGATGCTGGAAACCATGGTGTCTGTCCTGTGGCGAGTCGTATCCCATTAACGGTTGCACCAGCGCCGCGCAACAGGGCGGTAAATGTAAAGCGAGGTAAAGCCCCCACGAATCGGGGGTGGCGGCACCCCCCCTGATGGGGCTGGGCACACCAGGCGGCGCCACTGGAGAATGCTGACGATGACACACAAGATGAACCACTACCTGCGCCATGGCGCGCTGGCGCTGTGCGCCGCAACGGCCTCGGGTTACGGCCACGCCCAGACCAACGTGCAGGTCTACGCCCGCCTGAACGTCTCGGCCGAGCGTGTCAATACGAGCGCCACGGCGGACGGCGACCGCCTGAACCTGACCCGTATCTCGAACAACCGCTCGGTGCTCGGCTTTCGGGGTAGCGAAGACCTGGGCGGCGGCGTCAGCGCCGTCTTCCAGATCGAAGGCACGCTCTCGCTTGACACCGGGGCCGGCGAACTGGCGCGGCGCGACACGCGCGTGGGCCTCGACGGCGGCTTCGGCACGGTCTTTCTCGGGCACTGGGTCACCGCCTACAATGGCGCGACGTCTGGCCTGGACCCGTTCTATCCCACCACCGCCGGCTACATGAGCATCATCGGCAATGGCGCCGCGGCGGCAGTCGACAATGTCAGCAATCTATATTCGTTCGACCGGCGCCAGGCCAATTCGCTTCACTACTGGAGCCGGCCGTACAAAGGGCTGGGCTTGCGCGTGACGCACGGCGTGGCCGAGGAACGCCCGGTGGGCGGCGCCAAGCCGTCATTGACGTCGGTTGCGGCGATCTATGACGAAGGGCCGTGGTACGCCACGCTGGCGTACGAGCGTCATCATGCGTATCAGGGTGTGGGGCTGGACGACAGCGGCGCCAAGCTGGCAGTAGCACGGCGCTTCGGCGCCACGCGGGTGGCGCTGCTGGCCGAGCGCCTGGCCTACCAGACCGCGGCGGGCGACCTGAGCCGCACCGCCTTTTACGTCTCGGTCAGCCATCAGATGGGGCCGCACGGCGTGCGCCTGGGCGTTGCGCGCGCCGGTGACGGCAAGGGCGCCAGTGGTAACCGGGTCGGCTTCGCGCGCGGTGGCGCCGACACCGGCGCCACCCACGTCACGCTGGGCTACGACTATGCGCTGTCGAAGCGCACCAGTGTGTATGCCTACGTCACGCACCTCGACAACGAGGCCAATGCCGCCTACGACTTCGCCATCAACAGCCTGGACGCCGCGCCCGGTGCCACCTTGCGCGGCGCCGCGCTCGGGCTGCGCCACGCATTCTGAACGGGCGGCGCGCTCGCCCGTGCGCCGGTCAACCCAGATCGATGCCCAGCGCCGTGATTTCAGCGATCGCGGCGCGCACCACGATTTCGAGGGTGATGCGGTCGCTCCCCAGGTTCAGGTCGCTGTTGATCTGGCGGATCGAGCTACCCAGCAGGTCGGTTGTATTGCGCACATCCGAGGTGCGGGCGACCACGCTCTGGAAATCTGCGCCCAGCGCATTGCAGGCCGATTGCATCGACGTGAGCACGTTGATCTGCGCGTTCAGGTTACTGATCGACGACTCGATGTCGTTCACATCGGATTTCCACTTCAGATACAGCCCCAGCGCGACGGCCAGTCCGACCAGGCCGAACGGGCCGAGCGCGATGAGGTAGTAGTAGCGCTTCTGGGCCGCCGCCTCCTCTCCCTGCGCGGCGCCCAACTGGCCTTGCAGCGAGGTAGCCTGGCTCGCCAATCCCGCGTCGATGGCGGCAAGCTGGTTGAATTCGCCGAAGACCAGGTTCGAGACTGCCTCGCTTTGCTCTGTCGCTGCCGACACGACATCGTTCAGGCTGGCCGTCTCGGCGAGCACGGCGGCCATGCCGGCCTTGATGTCGAGGATCGGCTGATTGTTCACGAGAATCGACAGGATGTCGTTCAACTGGGGCACGGCTTGTGCCACATAGGCCGAGCCCGTCTGCTGAAGATTCTGGATCAGGCCGGCCAATGGTTTGACGGCGGCGTCGATATTCGTTTGCAACTGCTGCGCCTGTGGTGGCAAGCCCGACAGGGAGGCGATTTGCTGTGTTGCGGCCATCAGATTTTGCAGGGCCTGGGATAGTATGCCGCTCATGCTGTTGTCCTCAATGGTGGGTGGTGGCCGGCGGTGCCGGCCACGTCAGGCAAGTAGAAGCAGGTTCAGGCGCGCGCGGCGAACTGCGGCGCGTTGGCGGCGGCCACGATGGCCTGGCCCACGGTCTGGCCCGGGGTCGCGACGATGGTGGTGATGCCTGCCATCTGCTGCTTGATGGTTTCCACATCGGCCAGAACGGTCTTGGCCACGCCATTGGCTGCGGTCAAAAAGATGGTGCGAATCGTGTCGACGCTCTGGATACCCTGTTTCAGGTCGCCGATCATGCTGCCGATATCGTCGCCCAGTGCGTCCCAGGCATTCTTCATGGCCGTCGCTGCGTCCACCGCATTCTTGACCTGGGCCCCGAGGCTCTGGTAACCGCTGCTGATACCGGTGGCGAGCTTGACCTCGGCTGTCATCTTGGCTTCGTCCTGGAGCAGCGCCGCTTTCTGGTTGTTCAGCGACGCCAGCGCCACTGCCGAAGCCGCCTCGCCACCCACGCCGGCCACCACGATGGCGATACCGCCCAGTACCACGGGCGTGGAGGTGCCGCCCGTGACGAAATCGGCGATGCCGCCGACCGCAATCATGAAGGCGCCGCCCACGATCGCCAGACCGCTGGTGACGATGCCGGCAATGGCGCCATCGATCTTCGACTGAATGGTGTCGAGTTCGCTCGCATCGGCGGCGAGCACGCCGTTGTCGCCATTGACCGCAGTGTTGAGATTGCTGACGGTGGTGGCGAAGGACGATGCGTCCGAGGTCAGGTTGTTGCGCAAGGTGGTCAGTGAGGTGACAACGCCGCTCGCGGCTTGCTGGTAGGCCGCGCTCTGTGTCTGGAGGGCGGTCAGGGCCTCGATCCATTGCTGTTCGGTCGAGCCGGCGGGCAGGGTGGTGGCCACTGCATTGTTCAGGGCGTAGAAGTTGGAGATATTCGCGATGTTCGAAATGATGCTCGGTTGAATCGTGTTGAGATAATTGTCGGCATGCGACTGCGCAGTCTGCAAACCACTGTTGATCTGGGTTTGATAGATCGCCAGATTGGCGTGACCGGTAAAGTCGACCAGCGGCTGCTCTTTCACGCTGTTGCAATAAGTCTGGATGATCAGTGCCTGGGACGTCTGGGATTTGTTGGCCGTATTGATGCCTTGTGCTGCGCCTGTGGGATCCGACATGGGGATACTCCTTCACGATGCATACGTTGAATGATGAGCAACGCAGGCCACCCGTCGGCGCCGGCAATCCGGACCGTCGCACCAGGGAAGCGGGTGGCGTTGCCGACTCTGCGCGTCGCTGCGGCGTGATGCCGATGGCGCGATGCAGCGAACTGATCTTCTGGGAATAGTAGCGGCAGGTCAATTGCCGACCGTGTCTCGCTTGCGATCGGTCAAGACAACACGAGAAAGCAGCGAGCCGCCCGATAAAACCCTTGCATCCAGGCTGTCGAACGGCTCGATTACTTCGTCAGGCTCACAGCCCCTGGCGTGCGCCGGACTGCAGGTAGGCGTGCAGGGATTCGACCACCAGCGCGTGGTCGTCCGGTCCGGGCAAGCCCGACACCGTGATGGTGCCGACCCGGCCGGCGCCGCGCACGAACAGCGGAAAGGCGCCGCCGTGGGCTGCGAAATCGCGCATGTCCAGACCGGGAAGCCGGTCGTGGTCGCCGCCGTCCTGGCGCACTTGCACATGGGTATGGAACGAGCTGTGTCCGGTGCGCGCCACGAGGTTGTTCTTGCGCCGGATCCAGTCCAGGTGCTCTGCCGGCGCGCCGGCCATCGCGTGCTCGAACAGCACCGCGCCGTCGCGCGCGATCTGCACCGTGACTACCTGCCCCCTGGCGCGCGCCCGCGCCACGATCAGGTCGCCAAGTGCGCGCGCAGTGTCCGGGGTGAAGCGGTCGAATTGCAGTTGCTGCTCCTCTTGCAGCAGCACCGCGAGCGATGGGGCGGGTTGGGTCATGGGCGTTGCCGGGGCGGCCTTCGGCGTGAGCGCGGACAGCGCCGCCGTCACGTACACCAGCGGCGCGTTCCAGTTGATGGCGACCTCGTTGGCGGCGTAGCTGCAATCGTGGTCGAGATAGGACAGCGCGGGCAGCTTGCTGGGATACGACGGACAATCCTTGGCATCCTGCTGGCCCGGATTGGGACCGCCGGCCAGCCAGCCCGGCACCGGCGCGGCCACGCCGTCGGCCATCGACGGCCGGTGGTGCGGATGCATGACCTGGCGCGCGCCGAAGCCCGTGACGAACGTGTAGCCGGTGGCGTTGCGGCCCAGGACATAGTCGAGACTCGACTGCGCCGCCTGCAGGTACGCTGGCTTGCCGTTGATGCGATAGGCCTGCAGCAGCATCATGCCCGCATTCAGGACCACCGCATTGCTGCCCCAGACGATGTCCTTCGCCGCCAGCGGCACCCGGTAGCCGCCTTCGGCAGCGGCCGCAAGCTGCGTGGCCAGTGCGTCGACGCGGCGTTCGACCAGGGCGCGGTCGATGCCGGGGGCCAGGCGCTCGCGGTGCTGCGCCAGAGACATCCAGCCCAGCGCCGCCACGTTGCCCCAGGCCGGTGTGCTCAACGGGGCGTCACGCCGGATGAAGGCTTGCGCATACGCGGCCTGGCCGGTCGAGATGAACAGTTCGGCTGCCGCCCAGGCGAATTCGTCGGCCAGCTGCGCGTCGCCGTATTCGCCGGTGACGACGCCCTTCGGATTCTTGAAGACGATGTTCGGGTGCGCTTCGGCCCAGCGCCACGCCGCCTGCGCCGCCGCCAGCATGCGCTGGGACATGCCGGGCCATTTGGCATCGTACGGCGCCAGCACGCGGCTGGCGACCGCCATGGTGGCGGCGAAGTCGAGTGCCGCCGCCGTGCTCTTGGCCACCACGTAGCGCGGGGTGGTCGACGCAGCGTGCGGCATCACGATGCCGTCGAAGCGCAGGTTGGTGAGCTTGTGGTACACGCCGCCATCGTTCGGGTCCTGCATCGTCAGCAGCCATTCGAGGTTCCACATCGCCTCGTCGAGGATGTCGGGCACGCCGTCGCCCGATTCAGGGATGCCGATATCGCGCTTGAAGTAATCGGGGTAGTGCTCGAGCGCGGCCAGCAGCGTGTAGGTCGCGATGCCCGAATTGACGACGTATTTGTTGTAGTCGCCGGCGTCGTACCAGCCTTTTGGACTGGCGATGATCGTACCTTCGGGACGCGCGGTTGACGCCGCCGAGGCATGCACCGCCACCTTGTCGTCCGGATGCCCGGCCGGGCGTGCCCAGGCGCCGGCATATTGCGGCATGAGGGCGATCGCGCTGCGGTTGAAGTAGAACGCCTTCAGGGCCGCGTCGCCCAGCGCGCGGTAGCCATCCGGCGCGACCGTGAACGGCGCGGACAGCAGGCCACCGGCGCGCACGCGGTACGTGCCCGCCTGTGCAAGCGCGCTGAAGTCGGCCACCCGCACGGTGTCGCCGGCCGGCGCCCAGCGGCTGGCCGCGCCGAGCGCGCCGTCCAGCACCACCTTGCCGTCGGCGCCCACGACCTCGAACCGGCTGGCCTTTGCCGCTTGCGGGACGACGGCCAGCTTGTGCGCCTGCGGCAAAAAGCCAACGGCGTTGACCTTGATGCCGCCATCTTGCGCCGCCGCCGCGCCGGCGGCTAGCGACAGCAATGCCGTTGCCACTATGGTCCGCCTCATGCCGGCACCGCCTTGCCATCGCCGTCCAGTCCCGCCGCCGGTGTGCTGCCGTCGTCGTGATAGAACGGCGCGAACCAGGTGGCCAGGAACGACGGGATGGTCGCAACCATCACCAGTCCGAAGTAGGCGACATAGCCCATCATCTCTTGCAGGTGGCCGCTGATGACGCCCGTGACCATGCCGCACAGGCCCATCAGCCCCGTGCCGAACGCGTAGTGGGTGGTGGTGTACTTGCCCGGCGCGAGCTGCTGCATCAGGTAGATCATGAAGCCGACCGCGCCGAAGCCGAAGAAGAATTTTTCGATGGCCACGCCCAGCGTGATGAGCACCAGGCTCGATGGCGTGTAGATGCTCATTACCAGGAAGGCGACGTTCGGGATGTTGATCGCGCAGCACAGCACGAACAGCGTCGACTTCAGGCCGCGCTTGGCGACATACAGGCCACCGAGCAGCGAGCCGACCAGCACCGCGGCCAGGCCGTAGGTGCCGTAGATCAGGCCCAGCATCTCGTTGGACAGACCGAGGCCGCCTTTCGAGGCCGGGTCGACCATGAAGAACGGGCCGATCTTTTCCAGCAGGCCGACGCTGAAGCGAAACAGGAACGCGAACGCGATCATGCGCCACACGCCGCGCTTCTGGAACAGCGTGACGAACGCGTCGACCAGGATGCGGCCGGCGTCCTTTGCGCTGGCTGGCGTGTCGGCCGCGCGCGCGCCATCGGGCATGAAGCGCCAGTGCCACAGCGCCATCAAGAGCGTCAGGCCGCCCACGAGCAGGAAAATGATGCGCCAGGCGTCGATCCAGTCGGGGCCGAACACGCCGGGATCATGGCCGAACACGTGGGTGTGCAGGTAGCCGCTCAGGTAGACCATGCCGCCGGCGGCGACGATCGGGCCGATATTCCACGACAGGCTCTGGATGCCGCAATACAGCGACTGCGCGCGCGCGTCGAGCGAGGTGACGTAGACGCCGTCGCTGGCGATGTCCTGCGTGGCGCCGATGAACGACAGCGCAAAGAAGATCGCCATCAGGAAGGTCATGTAGCCGGGCAGTTCCATCAGCAGCGCCACGCCGGCAAACCCGGCGCCGATGGCAAGCTGCGAGCACAGGACAAAAAACTTCTTGGTGCGGTACATCTCGACGAACGGCGCGAACAGCGGCTTGACGGTGTAGGCCAGGATCAACAAGCTCGAATACTGGGCCGCGCGCCCGTTGTCCATGCCCAGGTTCTTGAACATGATGGCAGTGACGCTGGTGAGCATCACGTAGCCGAGCGCCATCGTGAAGTAACCGGTCGGCACCCACAGCAGCGGCGATACGGGTTTAGCAGCGGGTTTAGCAGATTGCATGGTCGGTTCCGGTCATCAGGTCTTGACGCGGCTCGCGACGAATTCGCGGTACCACAGCGCGCTGTCCTTCAGGGTGCGTTCCTGGGTTGCATAATCCACGTGCACGATGCCGAAGCGTTTGGCATAGCCCGAATTCCATTCGAAGTTGTCCAGCAGGCTCCACAGGAAGTAACCGCGCACGTCCACGCCCGCGTCCATTGCGTCCTTGAGCGCGGCCAGGTGGCTGCGCACGTAGGCGATGCGCGCCGCATCGTGCACGCGGCCGTTGTCCAGCACGTCCGGATTGGCCATGCCGTTTTCGGTAATGTATACCGGCGGCAGGTCGGGGTACTCGGCCTTGAGTTTCAACAGCAGCTCGGACAAGCCTTCGGGGAAGATTTCCCAGCCCATGTCGGTCACGCCGTGGCGCGCCGGCGCCGGCACCGGTGGCGTGCTGGCGCTGCACCACGAGCGGAAGTAATAGTTCGAGCCGAGGAAGTCGATCTTCTGGTGGATGATGGCCAGGTCGCCGTCTTCGACGACAGGGGCATTCGCGCCATGGCCGCGCAGCGCCAGTCCAGGGTAGCGGCCCTTGAAGATCGGGTCCATGAACCACTGCACCGAGCGCGCGTATTCGAACGCCGCCATGTCGCGGTCGGCCTGCGAATCGGTGGCCGCATCGGCCGTCCATTGATTCAGCACGATGCCCAGCTGCGCGCTGCTGCCCACTTCGCGCATCGCCGTCATGGCCAGGCCGTGCGACAGCAGCAGGTGGTGCGAGACCTGGATCGATTGCTTCAGGTCGGCCACGCCGGGCGCGAACTGCGCATTGCCGTAACCCAGGTTGGCCGTGCACCACGGTTCGTTGTGGGTGGCGATCGCTTCCAGCCGATTGCCGAAGCGGCGCGCGATCTCGCGCGCGTAATCGGCGAAGCGGTAGGCGGTGTCGCGGTTGAGCCAGCCGCCATCGTCTTGCAGGCCTTGCGGCAGGTCCCAGTGGTACAGGGTGGCGTGCGCGCGGATGCCTTTGCTCGCCAGTTCGGTCAGCAGGCGGTCGTAGAAATCGAAGCCCGCTTCGTTCCAGGCGCCTTTGCCGTCCGGCTGCACGCGCGCCCAGGCGAACGAGAAGCGGTAGGCGTCCACGCCGAGCGAGGCCATGATGCCGACGTCTTCGCGGTAGCGGTGGTAGTGGTCGCACGCGACCAGGCCATCGCTGCCGTCCTTGATATTGTTCTTGTCCAGGCAAAAAGTGTCCCAGATCGACGGGCCCTTGCCATCGACCGCGGCGGCGCCTTCGATCTGGAAGGCGCTGGTGGCCACGCCCCAGGTGAAGTCGGCGGGAAATTCGTTGTGGAAGTCGAAGTCGGGGCTTTTGGTCATGGAACTCTCGTATCGCTGCAAAGGGCGGTGTTAAATAAAAACAGGCGCCCAACGAGGCGCGCCTGCGGTGCTTCAGCTTTTAAAAATCAAAGCCGGTGTTGATGCCGACCGTACGGGGCGGCTTGTACTGCGCCAGCCATGGGCCGAAGCCGTTGAAGGCGCTGGTCTTGATCTTCTTGTCGCTTACGTTGCGCACAAAGGCGTCGACCCACCATTTGTCCTTGCTGTAGCGCAGGCCGATGTCGGCGCTGGCGTAGGCTTTCTGGCGGTCTTCCGGCCCCAGGTCGAACACGCTCAGGTTGACGTCATCCTCGTAGCGCGCCGTGATGCGCGGCACGACGGTGGAGCCATCGCCCAGGCGGAACGTGTGCTGATATTGCACCGTTGTTGAAAACTTCGGCGCGTGCGGCAGCTTGTTGCCGGTAACGTCCAGGCAGGTGGCGATGCGCGTGTCGACCGTGCATGGTGGCAGCGCGTAGTCGTTCGAGCCGGCGACCAGGCGACCGAGCTTGGTGTCGAGCACCGCCAGCGCGATCGTCAGGCGGCCATCTTTCGCGATGCGTGCGGCGATCTCGGTTTCCAGGCCATACACTTCGGCGCCATCGGCGTTCTCGATGGCCAGGCCGCGGCTGCCATCCGAGAAGCTCACGGGCGAATTGAACTGGAAGTCCTTGAAGTCCATGAAGAACAGCGCGTTGTTGATGCGCAGCGCGCCGTCCATGAACGTGCTCTTCGAGCCCAGCTCGTAGTTCGTCAGGGTCTCTGGCTGGTACGGCAGCCCGCGATCCTGCACGCCGCCCGATTTGTAGCCGGTCGAGACGCTGGCATAGACCATATTGTTGCGGTCGATGTCGTAGTTCAGGCGCACCAGGCCCGTGGCCTTGTTGTCGCTGTAGCGGCCATCGTTCGGCACGCCCTCCTGGTAGCCGTTGGCCGGGTCGCGCGGGTCGATGTTTGGGTTGAGCGGCAGTTGCGGCACGCTGGCGTCGTACGCCCAGGTGTAACCGCGTCCGCCGATGTGCACGCGCTTGTCGTGGGTGTAGCGCACGCCGCCGGTCAGGTGCCATTGGTCGGTGATGTTCCAGGTGGCCTGGCCGAACACGGCCGACGTGTCCACCGTCTGGTCGGGCTGGATGAAGGAACCCTGCCAGTTCACGCTGCCGTCTTCGGTGCCTTTCATGCCGGCGATGTCGAAGCGGATGTCGTTCTTCTCGTTGCCGTAGTAGGCGCCAACCTGCCAGTCGACCGTGCGCGTGCCGACCGATTGCAGCAGCAGCTCGTGGCTGTGGCTCTTGTAGTTGGAGTCGACCGTGGTGTGTTCCTGGAAGATGCCGGGCGAGTTGATCGAGGTCGGCACGAGCGTGCCGCCGTCCTGGTCAAAGCGCATGTCGCCGCTGTATTTCGACCAGCCGGCCACGTACTGCAGCGCCATGTCGGGGCTGATGTCCCAGCTCAGGCGGCTGCGCACATTGTGGCTGTCGCGGTTGATCCATGGCGCGCTGTCGCTCAGGGTCGAGTAATGCTTCTGGCCCGGCCGTGGCGTTTGCATCAGGTTGGCGCTCGGGGTGCCACGGTCGATGAATTTTTCGTAGGCGACGTTCCAGCGCAGGGTCGGTGTGATCTGCCACAAGAGCGACAGACGCGCCGCGCTCTGGTCCTGGGCGCTGTACTTGTCGCCGCCGGAGACGAAGTTGTTCGGGTTGATCAGGCGGAACGCGGCCGGGTCGCCCCCGGAGGCCAGGTAGGCGGCGCGCTGCTGGTCGGCCGGCACACCGGGGAATTTCTGGTAGTCGACGTAGCCGTCATGGCGTTCGTGCACGACGGCGAAGCGCAGCGCCGCGGTCTCGGACAGCGGCACGTTGACGGCGCCGCGCGCGCCCAGGCGGTTGTAGTCGCCGATGCCGCCTTCGAGGTAGCCCGAGCGGCTGTTCAGTTCAGGTTTCACGGTCTGGATATTGACCGCGCCGACGGTGGAGTTGCGGCCCCACAGCGTGCCTTGCGGCCCGCGCAGCACTTCGATGCCTTCGACGTCGAACAGCAGGGCGGTGGCCCCTTCGGCGCGCGGCGAATACACATTGTCGACGAACGAGGCGACTTCCGGGTCGGCGTACTCGGTCTTGGCGCTGTCGTTGCCGATGCCGCGCAGGGTCATGGTGGTCACGCCATGGTCGCCCTGGGCCGTGGCCTGGAAGCCTGGCACCAGCGCGACGACGTCGAGCATCGTCTGCACATGGTTGTCGGCCAGCGTCGCGGCGGACAGCGCAGTGACAGCGATCGGGGTGCGCTGGAGCGACGTCGAGCGCTTGGTGGCGGTGACGACCACTTCGGCGATGCGGCCGTTGTCGACTGCTGCCGGTGGCGTGGCGGCCGCCGGCGACGCGGGGTCCGAGGCGGATTGTGCTTGCGCCGTACCGATGCTGGCGAGCAGCGTCAGGATGGCCAGGCGGATGGGGGCGGACGAGGTCGTGCGAACCCCCGCCAGGTGGGGCGTCATCATTGTCATGCTTGTCTCCGATATAGTTTTATGGATAGTGCGAGCGCTAACAGTCAGATTGATAAGAAATCGGTTTCATCAATCTTGAAAACGGTTTCATAGTAAATTCAGGCGTAAAAAAATGTCAATTATTATTTATGATGGGGAGTAACCGGTTTGTTGCGGGCCAACGACGCGTCGTTTATGAAAGCGTTTCATAAAAGGCTTGCGTCACCCGTTTCGGGTGGACGGTACGTGTTACACTTCGAGCAACTAGTTGCTGCGGACCTGTCCAGAACGCTTCATGAAAAACGTCGAAAGCGGAATCACCACGCTGTACCAGGTCGCCAGCAAGGCGGGCGTGTCGCCGGCCACCGTCTCGCGTTTTCTCAACGGCACTGCCAAGGTGTCGGACGACAAACGGCGCACCATCGAGCGTGTCATCGATGAGCTGAACTACAAGCCCAATCGCCTCGCGCAAAGCCTCAAGATGGGCAGCACCAACACCATCGGCGTGCTGACCCAGTCGCTCGAGAGCGGCTATTTCAACCGCGCCATGGTCGGCATCGAGGATGCGGTCAAGGCGTCCGGCTATGCGCTGTTGATCATGAGCGGTCACTGGCATGCGGACGAAGAAGCCGAGCGTGTCGAGCTGCTGATCGGGCGCCGCGTCGATGGCGTGGCGATCCTGACCGGCAATATGAGCGACCAGCAAATCCTCGATTTTTCGCGCCGGGTGCCCATCGTGGCCTTCGGGCGCGAAGTGCAGGGCGAGCGCACGCAGGCGTTTTGCCTGGATAACTACGGTGGCGCCTGTGAAGCGGTCGACTACCTGATCGCGCAGGGCCATCGCCGTATCGCCCATATCGCCGGCCCGCCCGACCACCGCGATGCGCGCGAACGCCTGGCGGGCTACAACGACACGCTGGCCAAGCACGGCATCGCGGGGGATCCGAAGCTGGTGGTGACGGGCGACTTCAGCGAGTCCAGCGGCCTGCTGGCGCTCAACAGCCTGCTCGTGGCCAATGTGCGCTTCAGCGCGATCTTCGCCGCCAACGACTTGACGGCCTATGGCGCGCGCCTTGCCCTGTACCGTCGCAATATCCGGGTGCCCGAAGACATTTCACTGGTCGGGTTCGACGACCTGGAAAGCTCGATGTACACGACGCCGCCTTTGACCACCGTGCGCCAGCCGCTGTATGAGGTCGGGACCGGGATCGGCCGGCGCATGCTGGCCATGCTGGGGCATGAGCAGCCGGCGGCCGATGTGCCGGGCTTGAGTCTGGTGGTGCGTGAGTCGGTGCGGCTGGTGTAATGGCTGCGTCGGGAGTGTCCATCGCATAAATATCGCTTGCTATTAAATAGCGAGCTATGTAATATGTGCTTCATGGCAGCGCCGAATGCTCTGATCAAAGGATGAGCAGGTCGGCGGGCCAGGGTTCCACGGCATAAAATTTCTATACATTTAATAGCGCACTACTTAATAGTGCTAAATATTTCGGCGGGCTTTCCGTCACCATTACAAGGAGTCTCATCATGGCAATCGAAAAAGTTCTCTACCGCGCCAACGCCACTGCAACGGGTGGCCGCGAAGGCCGCGCCGTGTCATCGGATAGCGCACTGGATGTGAAACTGACTACGCCGAAAGAACTCGGCGGTAACGGTCTGGCTGGCACCAATCCTGAACAATTGTTCGCTGCCGGTTACTCGGCGTGCTTCCTGGGCGCGATGAAGTTCGTCGCCAACCGCGACAAGCTGAAAATCTCGCCGGACGTCTCGGTGGAAGGCACAGTGGGCATCGGCCCGATCCCGACCGGCTTCGGCATCGAAGTCCTGCTCAAGATCAGTCTGCCAGGCGTGCCGGCCGACGAGGCGCAAACGCTGGTCGATCGCGCGCACATCGTGTGCCCGTATTCGAACGCAACCCGCGGCAATATCGATGTGACGCTGCAAGTGGTGTGATTCAGCGAGACCTGGGAAGCCAGGCTTGTGTGAGTCGACAAATGGGCTGCCTGAGGGCAGCCCATTTTTTTATCGTGAGGCCCGACAATCGGTGTCGTGCCTCAACGTTGATTTAACAATTGGCGTGATGCTGATCCTATTGCTGGCAACGTCGCTATGTTTTCTCGAAAGCAAGTGTTTGTTTGTGCCTTCGGCTAGCAGATCAGCCATTCGGAAGATCGATCAATCGCGAAAAATCACTGTCTTTTTTTGCACTGCAGCAAATAGCTGCGAGCAAACGTCCAATGCGCTGACACGACAAGATGCGCAATAAACCGTTACATCTCCAGCTGTTTGCTCACTTTTGACGAGGTAAGTGATGTGCAATCGCTACCGTTTGATACATCGATACCAACGCTCTTGTCATTTATGTGTGAGCGCAATACAACGGTCTCAAATATTTTTCCGCGCGGAAAACACAAGCCAAAAAAGGTGTTTAGAATTGCGCTCCATCAGATGCCTACCGTAAATATTTTAGCTGCGGTCAGACGTTGAAGCGTCTTTTGACAATCCTTTGACACCTCAATAAATTTAACATTTCACCGCTTTCATGCACACCTCTGTTTCCGCGCCGCGCCGTTCGTCATTCGTCCTCGCACAAGCCCAGCAATATTCACTGCCACTCGTGTTCGCGCTCTTCGGCCTGATCATGGGTTCGTGGGCCGGCCGTATTCCGGCGCTGGCCGCTGGTGTCAATGTGTCGCATGCGGCGCTGTCGATGGTGCTGCTCTGTGGCGGCCTGGGCGCCGTGCTGTCGTATCCGGTGTCGTCGTTCATGATGGGCCGCTTCGGTGCCCGTAAAACCATCCTGTTCGCGGGCCTGGCGCTGCTGAGCGTGCTGGTGTCGATCGGCATGGCGCCGACCGTGCCGCGCCTGATGATGTCGGTGCTGATGCTGGGCGTGACCGCAAGCATCTTCGACGTGGCGATGAATTCGGCGGCGGCGCGCCGCGAAAAGGTCAGCGGCAAGTCGGAGATGTCGCGCCTTCACGGCCTGTGCTGCGCCGGCGGCCTGGTCGGCGCCACGCTGGGCAGCCTGATGGCCAGTCTTAAAATTGCACCGGCAACCCACTTCCTGATGCTGGCCGGTCCTCTGGCCGTCGTACTGTGGATGGCGTACAGCGTGCTGGAAGCCGATGAAGTCGGCGTCAAGGTCGAGAAAAAATCGTTTGCACTGCCACGCGGTCCGCTGGTGCTGCTGGGCTTGCTGGGCTTCTTCGGGTCGATGGCCGAAGGCAGTATCGCGGATTGGAGCGGCATGTTCCTGAAAGAACACTTCGGCGCATCGGATGGCCTGGCGCCGCTGTCGCTGTCGGCCTTCTCGGTGATGATGCTGATCTCGCGCATGTTCGGCGACAAGCTCAAGGAACGCCACGGCGCCAAGCGCCTGGTGAGCACCGGCGCCATGGTCGCGGCCGCCGGCCTGTTCTTCGCGGTGCTGGCCCCGAACGCCTACGTGGCGCTGATCGGTTTTGCCGTTGCCGGCGTGGGCCTGGCGCTGGTGTTCCCGTTCGTGTTCAGCGCGGCTGGTGCACAAGGCCCGGCGGCGCTGGCAGCGGTGGCCAGCATGGCGTACAGCGGCAGCCTGATGGGGCCACCTGCCATCGGCGCGGTCGCCCACTTCGTCGGCATGCAGGCAGCGATTGCCTACATCGGCGGCCTGTCGATCGTGATCGCCATGGTGGCGTGCCGTACCCGTATGCTGAAGTAATCGGCAGGTTGCAACAAGCGGCTGCAATGAGCGGCTGCAATGAGTAGCTGTAATGAGGTAGCGGCCTGAACCGGCCGCATGTTTGACCAAGCAACGCAGACGGATCCGCAAGGACCGTCTGCGTTGTCGTTTTCAGGTTCAGCCGGCAGCCTGCTTGAGCCACTCGCGCGGCGAGGCGCCCATCATGGTAGTGAACGCGCGCGTAAACGTGGACGGGCTGGTGTAGCCGGCGCGGCTGCTGACTTGCTTGACCGGCATGCCCTGGCGCAACAGGCGGCTGCCGACGCCGATGCGCCAGCGCGTGAGGTATTCGCCCGGCGGCATGCCCATCACCTCGCGAAAACGTTCGGTGAACGCGGCGCGCGACATGCAGGCCACCTTGGCCAGTGACTGCAGGCTCCACGGCTCATGTGGGCGCTCGTGGATAGCCGCCAATGCCAGCGATAACTGGCGGTCAGACAAGCCGGCCAGCAGGCCCAGCGACAAGCGGCCACTGTCGAATTCGCGCCGGATTACCTGGATCAGCAAGACGTCGCACAGGCGGTCGAGGATCACTTCGCGGCCCGGCTCGGCCTGGCTCGCTTCGCTGAACAGCAGGTCGAGCGTCGAGCGCAGGCCAGGGATCTCGCTCAGTGGCATGACCAGGCAATTGGGCAGCACGCGCGACAGCGGATTGCTCATCTCGTCCTGGAAATGAATATGGGCGCACAGCAAATTCGCGGCATGCCCCGGGCGCACCTGCATACGGTGGCTCGCGCCGCGCGGATAGAACAGCAGCGATGGCTCGGTGACGGTGATCGTTTCGCTGTCGTCATGGATGAAGTCGACCTGCCCTTCGCGCACCACATGCAGTTGACCAGATACACCGTTTTCAGTGAATTGATTCGCATCGCAAAACGTCCCGTTATAGAAAATACGGGCATTGAACGAGTGGCGGCCGACCAGTGATGATAGTTTGTCCATGACAGTACTATTTAGATAGTGAGCTACCTATTTTGGACGAAAAGTAGTATTTCTGTGTGGGAATTGGTGAGATTTTCATCAAGAAAACAACGATTGTCGGAAGTCGTCATGAATCCGTTTTCTCTAATAAATTAATGACTTAGCGTGCATTTGCCTGCCGATGAGGCCAGACGGAACTTACGAACTTGCAACATAACCTGATTCGGCTGGACCTGGCGCGATATTGGCCAAGGGCATCGGTTCAACAGCAGTTCACGGCGCTGCGCCGTATCACGCGGGCAGCGCCGGCTCATGCCGTTTTGTGACGAGATACGGCGGCATCGCCATGCCGTGCAGCGGCAGGTGCCGAAATGCGGCAACCGCTTCTTGCGGTGTTTCGACCAGCGCCTCGGCTTTGCCGCCCAGTGACGTATATGCGCTCGCGGCGCGGGTCGGCCAGGATGCTGCGGTGCCCAAGCGCACGCGGCCCGAATTCGATGCGGCCCTGGAACAGAACGACTACCCGGCCGGAACATAGCAGGTCGAGCATGCGCGCGCACAGGACGTCGCGCCCGCGCGGGTGCTCGACGATGAGGTCAGTCATCCTTTGAGCGCGGCTGTTCAGGATTAGTTCGGGCAATCGCGCCGAATCCTTGCGCCGTGAAAGGCGGTATCATCTGGCGATCTCATTGACCGCCACCGACCATGCTGCATACGCCCGCTTCCTTCACGCCACTGTTCGCGCCGCATCCCGATCCGGCCCCGTTGAACTTCCTGTTCCACAAGGGACAACTGCTGGTGCGTGAAGACGGGCCGGCGCTGCCCGACTCGGCCGTGCTCGCTCAGGTCGGCGCGCTGCACGAGCACTTGCAGCCGCTGGGGCTGCTCGATGGGCGGTATTGCCAGACCGGCTGGCTCGACGCTGAACCGGTGTTGCCGGCCGGGTATGCCTGGCGCGGCTTGCGCGCGCTGTTCGGCGTGCTGGACGACGCACTGGTGGGTGTGGCCGGCCGCGCCGCGCAAGTGGCCGAATGGGCACGCACGCACCGCTTCTGCGGCGTGTGCGGCAGCGGCACGGTGCTGGCCAGCGGCGAGCGCTGCTTCAAGTGTCCCAACTGCGGCCACATGGCCTATCCGCGCATCTCGCCGGCCATGATGGTCTTGATCCGCAAGGGCGACCAAGTGCTGCTCGCCAAGCACGTGTTGCATGCCACGCAGCGCTTTGTGCCGCTGGCGGGTTTTCTGGAAGCGGGTGAGTCGATCGAGGAATGCATTACGCGCGAAGTGTTCGAAGAGGTCGGCCTGCGCGTGCACAACCCGCGCTATTTCGCCAGCCAGTCGTGGCCGTTCCCGCATTCGCTGATGCTGGCGTTTACCGCCGATTATCTCGATGGCGAGATCCGCGTCGACACGGCCGAGATCGCCGAGGCGCGCTGGTTCGGTCCGAACGACGCGTGGCCGGAACGGGTGCCGCAGATGTCGATCTCGAGCGTGCTGATCGACGCGCACCGGCCACCGGGGACCTAGCGCCCACTAACACCAGGCCGGCGTCACCCCTCCACCGGCACGCGGGTCAGGGCGACGCCCACCGTCACGTCGGCCGTCGGAGCGCCGTTGAGTGAGCCATTGAGCGGGCCATTGAGTGGGCCGGGGGCATGCGCCATGGCTTGCTCGACCCGCACCGGGGCCGGCTTGGCGCCGGTGCTGCGCAGGTTGATCGATCGCTGCAGGATGTCAAACCAGAACGGCGCGCCGAACAGCGTCGTGCTGGCCGTGATCAGCCACCCCGCCGTCTGCAGCGCAAACCCCGCATCGAGCACTGGCGGAAAACTGCCCCAGCCGATCGGCAGCGTCGCCAGCCCATGCACCAGGTTCGCATCGAGCGCGGTGGGCGCGGCGCTGATGGCGGCGGCCAGGGCCGGATGGCGCCACAGCGTCTGGAACAGGTGAACGCTGTCGATGTTGAGCAGGATCGCCAGCAGCAGCGAGAGCAGGAACGACACCAGCAGCTGGCGCCGCTTGTACATGCCCGACAGGCGCTCCATCGTGCTGTCGAACCAGCCGCCCAGCGCCGCCTGGAAACGCTGCACGTCGCCGCCGGCCTGCAGGTACAGCGTGCTCAGCGTGCGCCGCAATTGCGGATCGGGCACGGCGGCAATCGCGGTCTCGAGCGCCGCGCCATTGCCGCGGATGGCGTCGATCAGGGCAATCGCGAAGTTGGCCGGTTCGATGTAGGATGGCCCGGGATGGGGCGGCGCCTGCGGATCGGCGAGGTCGGTACGCGTGCTGATCAACGGGTGGGCGTACAGCGCCCGCGCGGTGCGGGTAAATTGCGGGTCGCTCAGCATGCACTTGATGCAGGCGCGCAGCATGCCGGCGCGCAGGCGAAACACGGCCGACAAGGCCTCTTGCAAGGTGGTGACGACCAGCGCCAGGGAGCCATAGCAGAATGCCATGCCGATGACGACTTCCAGGACCGTGCTGCCGAACATGACGCTCTCCCATTATCAGTACCGTGCTCAACGTTATGAGATATGTCGCATGCAGGGAATGATTTAGCGCAAGAATAGGGCAGGCCACGACCGGCCACAGACGTTTTCTATATACTGGCGGCAATCGTTATTTTAGGGTGCACCATGTCTGACAAAGAAGCTTTCACCGAACACGACTGGCGTCGTCTGTTGACCAGCCTGGGAGAAAATCCCGATCGTCCCGGCCTGATAGAAACGCCGGCGCGCGTCAATAAGGCCTGGAAACACTGGACCTCGGGCTACGACCAGAATCCGGTGGAAGTACTCAAGGCGTTCGAAGATGGCGCCGAAGAATACAACGAGCTGATCGTCGTGCGCGGCATCCCGGTCTACAGCCATTGCGAACACCACCTGGCGCCATTCTTCGGCAAGGCTACCGTCGGCTACCTGCCGAACGGCAAAATCGTCGGCCTGTCGAAGCTGACCCGCCTGGTCGATATCTTTTCCAAGCGCCTGCAGGTACAAGAACGCATGACGATGCAGATCGCCAATGCGTTGATGGAAGTGCTGGAACCGAAAGCGGTGGGCGTGGTCATCAAGTGCCGTCACCTGTGCATGGAAAGCCGCGGTATCCGTGCGATCGGCGAAGAAACCATCACGTCGACCCTCCTGGGCGAGCTGCAGCCGAACCTGGCGCTGCGTACCGAGTTCCTGGCACTGGCGCGCGACTAGTTTTACGCGATATGGGTAGACTGTAAGTACAGCGAGGGGAACCTGTTCCAGATCCGGGCCTCCAAGTTGTTTTGGAGGTCAACATGGACCGAGCCGTCTACCCCAGCGATATTCCGCGCGAGCAGTTCGAGGAGGTGCGCGCCATGCTTGAAGCGGCGCGCCGCAAGACGCGCCCGCGCAAGCACGATCTGTACGACGTCTTTTGTGCGGTGTTGTACTTTTTGCACACCGGCGCCACATGGCGCGCGATGCCGCCCGACTTTCCACCCTGGCGCACGGTGCACGAGTATTTCACGCAGTGGACCATGCAACGCGAAAACGGCCAGTCGCTGCTTGAAAGCGTGCTGGAAAAATCCGGCCGCGAGCTCGAGCTGACGCGACTGCGCGCGCTGATGCATCGGTACTGAGCTGCGCTAACCGGTCATTCGCTTGCTGCTTCCGGCTTCTCGAAGTTGAGCTTGTTGTCGCTATCCAGCGTAAAAATGCCCAGCGGCAGGCCGGTGACTGCATCGGGGTCGGGCGCCTTCAGTTCACTGCAGGTGGTGGTGTCGATCTGCCATGCCTGATCGTCCGCGCGCAGCGTGTAGACATTGTTGCCGTTGCCGAACAGCTCGACCTGCAAGTCCGACAGCCACACCGAGCCCAGCTCGTACTGGCGCTGGCAATCCGGCAGGCGCGACATCACCACGCGCAGCGTTGCCTCTTTCGTCCAGAAATTATCCTTCTCAACCTTCAGCGTGATCGCGTGATCGGTATTCAGGTCGATCACGTAGGTGGACGTCTCGATGAAGCAGCCGCTCAGCAGCAGCGGAGCCAGGAAGATGAGAGGAAGGCGCATGGGCAAGTCCGTTGTTCATTGATGCAATTGCTGTGGAGTATAGCAACCGGCTATGCGTACGGGGCGATTCCGTGGCGGGCCGGCTTACCCGGCCAGCGACAGCAAATCGGCCGGCGCCCCGAACTCGCGCTCCGGCGCTACCCGCCGCAGCGACTCGATCGACGCATAGCCCCAGCTGACCGCCCCGAACGCGATGCCGGCCCGGCGCGCCGCGTCGCCATCGGTGGTCTGGTCGCCGACATACAAGGCCTGGATCGCCGGCACCGTGGCACGGCGCACGACCTTGCGGATGCGCGCCGCCTTGCCAAAGATCGACATGCCGCATTCGTACTGACCCATCAGGTTTGCTAGTTCCGGCCCCAGCACTTCGCGCACATTCTCTTCAGCATTGGACGACACCACCGCCAGCCGCACGCCATTGCGGTCGAGCTCGCGCAGCGTGTGGGCGATGCCATCGAACAGCGCGATGCGGCCGGTAGCGCCGCGCATGCGGTCGATAAACGAGCGCGATGCGATCGGCAGCTTCCAGGCCGGCATGCCGACGTGGCGCATGATGTCGCGCGGCCCGTAGTGGCGCAGCCGCTCGGCCTGTTCGGCGTCGACGCGCCTGAAGCCGTGCTGGTCGGCGATCTCGTTGAACACGCTCATGAAAAATGGCCAGGAGTCGGCCAGCGTGCCGTCGAAGTCGAAGATCGCCAGGCGATAGCTCATGCGCGAGTGAGTGCAGTGGAAGTCATGCACCGATTATAGAAGACCGCAGCGCAGGCACGGCGTGTGTGCAACCGATTGGCACGTCTCTTGCTTTACAGTAAGTAGTTTTTACTTCACCTTCTTATGAACCACGCACACGAAACGCGTCTGGTGGAGACCTTCCTGCCTTATATGGCGGATGTGTCGCAGCGCCAGGCGGCGCTGCACGAGCTGCACCAGACCTGGCGCCTGATCGAGGCGTCTGCAAAAATGAATTGCCCGTTCGAAGCCCGCCTGCTGCTGCCGGCCGTGCTGGCCACCCGCACCGACCTGGTGCAGCTCGAGCGCGACCTGGTGGCCAATCTGGTGGCCGAAAAGGTGCGCCAGGTGCTGGGCGAGGCGGCCACGCGCGCGCAGTATGCGCTCGATCTGCTGGTGCGCAATCTGTTCGAGCGCACCGCCGACGTGGGCTTCCTGGCCGCCGACCTGGACCTGTGCCGGTTTGTCGCCGGCCAGGGGCCGGACCGCGATGCGGCGCGCCGGCGCCTGGTGGCGTACCGCGCCAAGTACACGGTCTACGACGATATCCTGCTGCTCGCGCCGGACGGCACGGTGCTGGTGCAGGCCGATGCCGATGCCGGCCTCGAGCGCACGAACGACCCACTGGTCGCGGCCACGCTGGACGCCGCCGGCTACGTCGAAACCTTCCGCGCCAGCGACCTGCGGCCGGGCCAGGCGCGCGCGCTGCTGTATTCGCAGACAATGCGCGACCCGGACAGCGGCGCCGCGATCGGCGTGCTGTGCCTGAGCTTTCGCTTCGAGCACGAACTGGCCGCCATCTTCGCGGCCTACGGCGCCGCCGACCTGCGCTCCAACATGCTGCTGCTCGACGCCGACGACCGCGTGATCAGCAGCGCCGATCCGCTCTGGATCGCGCCCGGCGTACGGGTGCCGGTCAACCTCGATGGCACGGCTGAATCGTTCACCGCATCGCGGATGTTCGCTGGCCGCGAGTACCTGGTGGCGACGGTGGCGTCGAGCGGCTTCCAGGGCTATCCCGGCCCGCGGGGCTGGAAGGCGCAGGTGATGGCGCCGCTCGACCTGGCGTTTCGCGGCGCGCGCCCGGACGCGGCGGCGCAACTGGATCCGCGCATGCTGCAGGGATTGCTCTCGCACGCCCACAGCTTCAGTCCCGCGCTGCATGACCTCATGACGTCGGTCACCGGCGCCACCCAGGCCATCAAGCGCATCGTCTGGAACGGCAAAGTGACGGGCATCGGTACCGATGCGGGCGCCTCGCTGGACAACAGCCGCCTCAATCCCGTGCTCGACCAGATCACCGAAACGGGCGAGCGCAGCGACGCCGCCTTTTCGCAATCGATCGAGGGCCTGTACCAGACCGTGCTCGCATCGAGCCTGCAGGCGGCCGGCTTCACCGCGCAGCTCCTGGTGGACATGCTCGATCGTAGCCTGTACGAACGCGCCAACGATTGCCGCTGGTGGGCCCTGGCCGGCCAGTTGCGCCAGGCGCTGGCCGACGGCGACAGTGCGGCGCAGGCTGCGGCGATCAGCGCGCTGCTGGCCCACATCAACAGCCTGTATACGGTGTACAGCCGTCTGGTCGTGTATGGCCGCAGCGGCCGCATCGTCGCCGCCACCGGCGCGCAGGACGTGGTGGGCATGCAGATCGCCGCCGACACGCTCAGCGCCGTGTGCGGCCTGCGCAGCGAGATGGACCACTACGCCGAGCCGTTCGGCCCGTCGCCGTGGTACGACGGCGCGCCGACCTTCGTGTATCACGCCGCGATCCGCCATCCCGAGCGCGAGAGCGCCGTGGTGGGCGGCATCGGCATCGTGTTCGACAGCGCGGTCGAACTGCGCAATATGCTGGCCAGCGGCGTTGCCGGCCGCGCCGGGATGCACGCGTTTCTCGTCAGCCCCGATGGCCGGGTCTTGTGCGGCACCGACACCGCGTATCCGGCCGGGGCCGTGCTGCCGCTCGAGCGTGCATTGCTCGACACCGCGTCGCAGCACGGCGCCGACAGCCGCATCATCGCGCATGGCGGCCAGTACTGCGTGGCGGCCTGCGCGCGCGCTGAAGGCTATCGCGAATTTCGCGCGATCGGTACGCGCGAACAGCCGGTGCTGTCGGTGCTGCTGCAATCGTTCGGGGCGCTGCGCGAAGACGCCGAGCTGGCGGCGCTGGCCGGCGTCGAACGCGTACACGCCGAACATGAGCACGGCCGCGACTACGCATTGTTCCAGGTCGACGGCGCGCTGATGGCGTTACCGGCAGAGGCGGTGATCGAGGCGCTGCCGTACGGCCAGGTCAAGCGCACGCCGCCATCGGACAGCGCGCGCATCGGCATGCTCGACGTCGATCTGGACGGCGGCCGGCGCCATTTCGTGTGGGTGTTCGACCTGGCGCGGCTGGTGTCGCACCGTCCGCACATGCCGCGCGTGGACGGGCAGGTGATCCTGGTGCGCCATGGCGGCACGACGATCGGCCTGCTGGTGGACGACGTGCATTCGGTGCAGCGCTTCGATGCGTCGGCATTGACGTCGATCGGGCTGGCGGGCGACGCGGCGGGGCTGTCGCCAAGCCTGATCAAGGCCAATGGCGGCGCTGTGCTGATCCAGGCGCTCGACCCGGAGCGCATCCTGGCACGGGTCCGCGGAACGGTTGGCGGGGCAAACTAGTCAGCGCATCGGCTGCAGCACGTTCGCGCCGCCGGCCTGCAGCGACTGGCGCAGCCGCGTCGAATCGCGCCCGGGCGACAGGCCGAAAAAGCGCGCGTACTCGCGCGAGAACTGCGAGCTGCTCTCGTACCCGACGGCGTGGCCGGCACGCGCCGCGTCGGTCGACCCGGTGAGCATCAGGCGGCGCGCCTCTTGCAGCCGCAGCTGCTTCTGGTACTGCAGGGGGCTCATCGACGTCACGGTCTTGAAGTGCTCGTGCAATGTGGATGAACTCATGCCCACGTCGCCGGCCAGGCGCTCGACGCTCAGTGGCCGGTTGTAGTTATCCTTGATCCAGCAGATCGCCCGCGTAACCTGCGCCATGCGGCCGTCGCCGCGCGCACAGTGGCGCACCACGCCGGCGTGTTCGCCGGTGAGCAGGCGATAGTGGAATTCCTTCAGCAACAGCGGCGCCAGCACCGCGATGTCCTGGGGCGCATCGAGCAGGCGCACCAGGCGGTTGGCGACATCGATCAGCGCCGGAGAGGTCTCGCTCAGGAACAGGCCGCGCGCGGGCGGCGTGCTGCGTGCGGCGGGCCGCGCCGGCATCTCCAGGTCGAGCGCAGCCAGCAACTGCGCATCGAGGTCGATCCGCAGGCACAGATAGGGTTCGTCCCGGGTCGCCAGGGTCACGCAACCGGTCACCGGCAGGTCGACCGACACCACCAGGAACTTGGCCGTGTCGTAGCGATAATCGACGCCGCCGAGCGATACCAGCTTGGCGCCCTGCGCGATGATGCACACCGCCGGCGCATGCACGACGCGCAGCGGCTCGGTGGTCTCGCCGCTGCGAATCAGCCACATGCCGGGGATGGGACTCTGGTGCATGCCGTCGCCCGAAGCATGCTGCGCAATCTGGGTGGCGAGGTCGCGGATCGCTTGCATGGACTTCCTCAGGTGGATGGATACCGTGCCATTAGACCACCGGCAGCGCGCGCGATGGTCCGGAATGATTGCACGATCCTCCGGCGCCGGGGATCAGGTCTCGCAGAGGCTGAATGTACCGCCCGGCTCGACGACCATGCACACGGTGGCCATGCGCGCGCGTTCCACGTATTCGGCGTTGGCGACGCTGGTAGCGTCGGGGCAGCGCGCGGTACTGCCGTTGCAGGCGACGGCGGTGATCTGCACGATGCGCTTGGTTTGCGAGATGCTCGTCTGGCCGGATGCGCGCTCGCCTTCCTGGTAGTTTCTGAACGAGCAGGTGACGCTGACGTTGAAGCCGGTCTCGGCCTTGAACTGGCCCAGATCGGTGACGCCTGCAGTGTTCAAGCAGGTCTTGAAGCCCCACTCGACGCCGGCGCGCGCCGCAAGGCCGGCCTTGGCGCCGAGCAGCGCCTGGTTCACGGTGCTTTGCTGGGTGCCGGTCAGGCGCAGCAGCCCGGCCGCCATCCCGGCCACCACCACCAGCAGGACGATCGCCGCGATATAGGCGAAACCGGATTGTCTATCAAGGCGGATCATGGCGTGTTGTCCACGTGGGCGCCGAGCGTGAGCGGCACCGATTCGCCCTTGCCGTTCAACGTCAGCTGGAGCTGGACGAAGCCGCTTTGCTGCGATGCGCCCTGGTTGGCGGAAAAGACGAAGTTGCAGGCCGTGACGCCGGTGGCGACCACCGCCGCAGTGCCAGCGGCGGCGCAGCGCGGCGCCAGCGACAGCGACGGATAGGTCACGCGGCGCAGCGTGCCCGCGCCGATATCGCAGACGTAGGCAACCGTTTGCTCGTTGCCCGGCACGACCATGAAGCGTGCGCCCGTGTAGCCGTCCGGGGCGCGCAGGCCGGCGGCGTTGAGCGTGATGCTGTAGGCGGCAATGCCAGGCGTGGACGATACGGCTGCGCTTTGCACGGTACCGACATTGTCGCCGCGATGCACATCATTTGGATTCTGGTTGCCGATCACGATCCGGTCGCCACGGATGGGCAGCTTGGTCGGCTGCGTCAACACATCGAACGCGGTTTTCGGGGTCGGATCATCATCGAGAAACGCGCCTGATGGCGCGGCCGCGCTGTAATCCTGGTCGTTGCGATAGCGCCCGCCATCGCTGCTGGGCACCAGCTCCAGGCACTGGCTGCCGCTCACGCGCAGCGAGTTGGGCACGGCGCGGCGCACGTCCCACACGATCCGGCGCAGGGCGGTATCGGCCTGACCCGTCAATGCCGCGCGCTGGCCCACCACCAGGTAGGCGCGGATCGCCGGCAGCACCTGCATGGCGAAGATGCCGCCAATGATCCCGATCAGCACTATCACGACGATCAGCTCGACGAGCGAGAAACCGCGTTGCAGCTTGATGGACGAACGCTTCACGGCCTGGTTCTCCAGCCGGTCAGGACCAGGTCCTGGTTGCCGTTCGAGACGGTAACGACGATGCGCCTCACATCCGCCGGTTGCACGCCCGGCAGCGGCTGCAGGGACGGCCCCACCGTCACGGCGACCCGGTAGCGTTCGAGGCCGGCGATGGTGTTGCCGTCGACGTCGGTCACGGCCTGTTTTTTGTAGTCGGTGAAATCGGCGAGCTCGTCGTACTGCGCGCGCACGGAATCGGGTACCCCATTGCCGACGTACGGCTTGAGCATCACTTCTTCCATCATCGTCTCGCCGATCGCAAGCATCTGCTGCGTGATCAGCGGATCGGTGCTGGCGATGCTGGCCCGGTTATACACCGTCACCAGGCCCGCCAGCGCGATGGCGACGATCACCATGGCCACCACCAGTTCGATCAGCGTGACGCCGGCCATGCGCCGCTTATTCGACATAACCGGTGCTTCCTTCCAGCCTGATCGTGCGCTGGGGTTTGTCATCGAGCTGGATCGTGATGTTGACCTGGCCAAGCGGCGTACCGGCGGGCGCGCCGGTGATCGTGCCATCCGGCTGGAAGTACAGTTGGGCAGGCGCGGTCATGGTGACAGTTGCATCGCTGCTGTTGTACGCGCCGTTCTCGACACCTTGCAATAACGGGCCAAACGCGTTCGTGCAGGTTCCGGTTGCCGCCGAGGGATCGGTTCGGATGCGCATGACTACCGTGCGCGCGGTCAGTTCCATGCACACCACGCGCCGGTGGGCCACGGCCGACTTTTGCGCATGGCGCAGCGCGCTGGCCACCTGGTCGCCGAAGACCAGCGCGCCGGTAGTGTTCCCACCCATCAGTTTGGGAATACCGATCGCGGCCAGCACGCCGACCATCACCATCACCATGATCAGTTCGACCATCGTGAAGCCGCCCTCGCGCGTCAATTGAACACCTCGCGCACATGGATGATGCGGCGGTTTTCAGCCGGGGAGATGCCGAAGGTGGCGCGCGCCGACGGGTCTGTCGGCTTTGCTACCTGGTCCTTGCACGCGACCTCCGTGCGCATCCAGGGCATCTTGCTGGCGGTACTGGCGCCCTTGGTCTCCAGGCATGACGTGTCCAGTCCGGTCGCACCGAGGTTGATGGCGACGTTGATCGAGCCCGGCTGGCTGCTCGTGAGCGGTAGCACGCCTGCGCCTTTCGTCAGTTTCACCGGCTGCTCGATGGCGGGCGGCGTGCTGCCCGTTGACGTGGTTTGTGCGAAGGCTTTCGCCGGGATCACTGTGAAGCTGTCCTGATCGTTCAGCACCCAGCTCTTGCCGCTCCAGTACTCGACCGTCACCGGCAGCTCGATCGGGCTCGTGCCAGTGCGGCCGAAGCGGCTGCCGATGCGCACGCGGCCGGTGCGGATCCACGGGCGCGCCTGTTCCGTCTCGGCCAGGCCAGTTCCTACCGGTGCGGTGGCGGACGTGATGAACAATTCAGGCTTGGTCTCGCCATTGTCGGCGCGCAGGCGGATTTGCATCGGCGCCTGCCTGGGGGGCGTGAAGGTCGGCTGTGGAATCGGCTGATCGGTCAACGGCGTCACGCCGGACGAGAAGCCATTGGCCGCATACGTGCCGCTCAGCGTGCCGGGGGCGGTGGTGAAGGGCGTGCCATTCTCTTGCAGCACGCTGAACTTGATGGTTTGACTGGCGCCGAAGCCTTTCGGATAATTTTTCGTCAGCTCGCCCTTGCGGTTGATGGCCGTGAGCCTGAGCATGATCGGCTCGCCCGCATAGTAGAAGTTGGCGGCCTTGCGCACCGCGTCGTTCAACTCGACCTGGAACGCCCAGGGCACGAACGGGCCGACCTTCGCCGTGCAGACGGTGCCCACCATGCCGCCGGTCGTGCTGCCGATGCCGATGGCGCTGCCGAGGAAGTTGGCCCGCGTGGCCAACAGGTCAAGGTAGCCCGCTTCGTTGAAGTTCATCGTGGCCGTCGCCGCGCCTTGCGTGAACTCGACTGCCACGCTGGGCAGGTTGCCGGTCAGGCCACCGCCGATGCAATCGGGGCCGAGCGTCGTCAGCGTTGCGTTCTTGCCCAGCACCGTATCGGCGTTCAGGCCGGCCGCATCGAAATTGGGCGTGATGTCGCCCGCCAGGTTCTCGGCCCGCAGTTTCACGTTGAAGTCGGCGCCGGCGCGCAGGCCTGCGGGAAGTTCGAAATCGACATGATCCGGCGCCACGATGAATTCATCCTTGCCCGTGATCTTGTCGAACTTGGCGTTGAGCGCCACCTTGCCGGCGTCGGGATAGACCAGCGTAAGCTTGCCCGTGCCGGTGCTGTCGAAGCTGGTGGCCAGGGGCGTTGTGCCGGTCGCATTGCAGGCGAACGATTTCGTGTCGTTTGTCACGGTTGGCGTCGAATCCAGGCTCATATTGAGTTTGCCCGACGTCGGCAGCACGTAGTTGCAGCTGTACTCGACGTTCTTCGTTTCATTGTTAAAGCCCGGGACGCAGGCGGTGGCCGTCGAATTGGCCTTGAGCGCCTGGATCGTGGCGGTGATTGCATTGCCGGCCTTGTGATCCGCGACCTTGATGTCGAAGTTGACGTCGCCGGTGAAATTCATGTCGCAGCTGGACGTCCGGCTCGCGCTGTTGAGGCACTGGACCGAGGTCGAGGTGCCGGTCAGCGCGAGCTTGACGACGCCGGTGGCGATGCTCGACACGTCAGCCGTCGTGGTGCCGGTGGCGCCGGTGTTGATTGCAGCGCCGCCAGGCTGCAGCGTCGCGCTGGCGCCGCCGGTGAAGTGCGGCGCGCTGCAGCTGCTGTTGGCGCAGGCGGTCACGGTGACGCGTTCGCTGGTGCAGGTGCCGGCGCTGCCGTCGTGCGTGATCAACAGGTATTGCAAGGCGCCGGCTGCCGGCTTGGCCGCCTCGCACGTTGGCCCGGTGCTGCTGTTGACCGGATTGCCGCTCTGGTTGTCCACGCAGTCGCACATACCGGCACGCGTGCCCGATTTGCAGATGATCTTCTTGGCCACGCGGCCGTTCCACTCCAGCTTCGCGAAATCGACCGCCGCGTTGCCGGTGATGAGCGCGTTCGAGGTCTGCAGCGTCATCTGGCCGGTGTCGACGTCGCCGTCGATCGTGCTGCCGGAACCCAGATACAGACTGGTGGTCGCCTTGACGTTGCCGGTGATTTTGACCGGCGTGCCGATGGTGATGGCGGTGCCAATGACCGGGCCGGTGATCGTGGTGTTCGACGCGATCTGCACGGCGCCGGTGGAGACCAGCGTGCCGGTGATCTGCAGTGTCGAACCGGTTCCGAGCATCATGCTCGCGGCGGTGATGTCGGCCTTGATGGTCGCCGGCTGGGCGCCGACCGAGAAGACCTTGCCCGCGCTGAACGAGCCGCCCGTGATGCTGATGTTGCTGGTCGTGATGTCGCCGATATTCAGGTTGCCGGTACTGGTCAGGCGCGCGGTGCCCGCCATGCTCAAGCCCTGGGTGTACTGGAACGCGACGTCCGACTGTACGTTGACGGTGTAGCCGGTGTCGATGACGACCCGGTCGTCCCAGGCCAGCCCCGACGTGCTGGGGCAGGTGTACACCTTGCCCGACAGCGAGCAGCCGGAAATCGACGCGCCGCCGAAGCGATAGGTCACGCCGGCCTGCGCCGCGCCGCAAGCGATCAGCATCAGCAGCGCGCATAGCACCAGCGCGCAGCGGCGCAGCGCCATGCTCAGGATTGCCGGGAACGCGGAAGTGAAATGCACAAGGGAGCCTGCACGAAACGTGATGAGCGAAAGTGTGCACCGAATTGCCGTCAGGCCACAATAGATTTTTCGCTCAGGCAACCATTCGACGGCTTTCCACGCCCCGAGTGCGTGCTGTGGACAACGGTGTGTGACTATCGTGTAAACAGTCTTACAATAGTTTCCACCTTACTAACGCAGCGGACACCATGGCCCATATCCAACCAAGCGGCTGGCGCGAACTGTCCGTCACGGGCGCCGCCGCCCGCGAAATCGAGACGCTGGCGTATCTCGAGCAGCGCCTGGCCGACACGCCGTACGTGATCTACCACGGCGTGCACTGGACGAACGTCGAGCAGGGCTACTCGGTATATGGCGACGTCGATTTCATCGTGCTCGCACCGAACGGCCGCATCCTGGTGATCGAGCAGGTCGCGGGCTTCCTGAACGAGACGCCGGAAGGTCTGGTGAAAAGCTACCAGGGCAAGCCGCGCAAGATCCGCACCCAGATCCTGGCCACCATCGAAGGCCTGGCCAAGCGTTACCAGGGCGCGCTGTCGATCGACTACCTGCTGTACTGCCCCGACTACATCGTGCGCGATCAGCCATTGGCCGGCATCGACGCTGACCACATCATCGACGCGTCCAACAAACCCAAGCTGGCGCGCGTGATCCGCGAAGCGCTGCCGGTCACCGAGCGCACCGACGACTTCGACAAGGTCACGCGCTTTTTGGGCGACACGCTGAACCTGCGGCCCGATCCGAGCGCCATGATCGGCAATGCGGTGGCCATGGTCACGAAACTCTCGGGCGGCCTGACGACGTGGGCGCGGCGGCTCGAGTTCTCGCCTTTCCGGCTGCACGTGATCGGCACCGCCGGCAGCGGCAAGACCCAGCTGGCGCTGGCCGAATACACGGCCGCGATCGACGCCGGCCTGCGGCCTTTATACGTCTGCTTCAACCGGCCGCTGGCCGACCACATCGAACGGCTGGTGCCCAGCGGCGGGCGGGTGGCGACCTTCCACATGCTGTCGGACGCCTGGCTGCGCGCGCAGGACGTCACGCCCGATTACGCGGCGCCTGATGTGTGGGACAAGATCGAAACGTCGATGGCCGACGCCACCTTGCCCGAGACCTGGAAATTCGATGTCGTGATCGTCGACGAGGGCCAGGATTTTTCGGTGGCGTGGCGCGACATCGTGCTGCGCATGCTGAAAGAGGGCGGGCGCGCGATCTGGATGGAAGACCCGGACCAGAACCTGTATGGCCGCGCGATGGTGCCGCTGCCGGGCTGGGTGACGCTGCACTCGCACACCAACTACCGCAGCCCGCGCCAGATCGTCGACATGCTCACGTCCATCGGCGCGTCGCACCAGCCAGTGGAGGCGGGCAGCCCGTTCAAGGGCGCCGACATTGAGGAGCTGACCTATCCGGAAGGCGACGTGGAAGCGATGCTGGCGCAGACGCGGCGCGCGGTAACGTCCTGCCTGGCCGCCGGCTTCGGCCGGCAAGACATCGCGATCTGCGCGTTTCGCGGCCGCGAAAAATCCGCGATCCTGCAGCTTGACCGCCTGAGCGACGCGCACTCGCTGCGCTCGTTTACGGGTGCGTATGATTTGTTTGGGAATCCGGTGTTCCGCGAAGGCGGGCTGCTGGCTGAATCGGTGTACCGGTTCAAGGGGCAGTCGGCGCCGGCGCTGATTTTCACCGAGATCGATTTCGAAGAGCTCGATGAGCGGGCGCTGCGCAAACTGTTTGTGGGGATGACGCGGGCGCGGTTGAAGCTCGTGCTGGTGATGAGTGAGAGGGCGTCGTTGCAGATTGTGGATCGTATGAGTGGGCGGTGATCGGCGGTTGATGCACTTGGGTCCCCGCCTGCGCGGGGACGACGTGCTGACGGCGCGGGCATCGAGGACACTATGCCATATTCGTCAGCGTAAAAACCGTCGCTCCCGCGAAGGCGGGAGCCTAAGTTAACGCACCGAAGCCACCAACCCGATCAAGCCGCCAACGCATCCGAATCCGGCTCCGCACTCACCACATGCCGGTTCACCGCCGACAGCACCGACTTGAACGACGCCGTCACGATATTGCTGTCGATGCCCACACCGAACAGCGTCGGCCCATTCCCCACCCGCAGCTCGACATAGCACGCCGCACGTGCATCGGCGCCCGAGCCGATCGCATGCTCGTGATAATCCATCAGGCGAATCTCCAGGCCCAGCGCAGACACGAACGCGTCGATCGGCCCGTTGCCCCGGCCCGAGAACACCTGCGGCGCATGGTGGCGCGCCACGTCGACTTCGAGCTGCACGTCGTGCGCGCTGTCTTCCGTCATGCGGTGCGCGATGTAGTGATACGGCTCTTCTTGATCGAGGTACTCGCGCGCGAACAGCGCGTGCAGGTCGGCCGGGTTGATTTCGCGGCCGCTCTCGTCGGCCTGGCGCTGCACCACGCGCGAGAACTCGATCTGCAGACGGCGCGGCAGTTGCAGGCCGTATTCCTGCTCGAGCAGATAGGCCATGCCACCCTTGCCCGACTGGCTGTTGACGCGGATGACCGCGTCGTAGCTGCGACCCAGGTCGGCCGGATCGATCGGCAGGTACGGCACTTCCCAGATGGCGTCGGCCTGCTGCTTGGCGAAGCCCTTCTTGATCGCATCCTGGTGCGAACCCGAGAACGCCGTGAACACCAGGTCGCCCGCATATGGATGGCGCGGGTGCACCGGCAGCTGGTTGCAGTCTTCCACCAGCTGGCGCACCGCGTCGATGTCCGAGAAGTCCAGGCCCGGGTGCACGCCTTGGGTATACAAATTCATCGCCAGCGTGACCAGGTCGACGTTGCCGGTGCGCTCGCCGTTCCCGAACAGGCAGCCCTCGACGCGGTCGGCGCCAGCCATCACCGCCAGTTCGGCGGCCGCGACGGCGGTGCCGCGGTCATTGTGCGGGTGAACACTGATGACGAGCGATTCGCGGTTGTTCAGGTTGCGGCACATCCACTCGATCTGGTCGGCGTAGACGTTCGGCGTGGCCGCTTCGACGGTCGACGGCAGGTTGACGATCATCTTGTTCTGCGGCGTCGGCTGCCAGACGGCGCTGACCGCATCGGTAATCTGCTTCGAGAAATCGAGCTCGGTCGTCGAGAACGATTCCGGCGAATACTCGAGGCCCCACTGGGTCTGCGGATGCTGGGCGACCAGGTCCTTGATCAGCTGGGTTGCCTTGACGGCGATCTGCACGATCTCGTCGCGCTCCATATTGAATACGACGCGGCGAAACACCGGTGCGACCGAGTTGTAGACGTGGACGATGGCGCGCTTAGCGCCGACGGCCGAATCCACGGTGCGGCGAATCAGCTCATCGCGCGCCTGGGTCAGTACGATGATGGTGACGTCGTCCGGAATGTGCTTGTCGTCGACCAGCATGCGCACGAAATCGAAATCGGTCTGCGACGCGGACGGGAAGCCGACCTCGATCTCCTTGATGCCGATCTTGACCAGCATCTTGAAGAAGCGCAGCTTTTTCTCGGGGCTCATCGGCTCGATCAACGCCTGGTTACCGTCGCGCAGGTCGGTGCTCATCCAGATCGGTGGCGCGGTGATTGTGCGGCTTGGCCACTGGCGGTCGGCCAGGTCGATGGCAGGGAAGGGACGGTACTTGGCGGCGGGGTTGTTCAGCATGATCGGGTGCTCCTGATGGGTTTGTTCACTGGGCTATGAGGGCGTTGGTGGCGGAGGCTGCCGGGCGGGCCACGAAACGCGAGGCCCGGCAACCGGTCGGTAGTTTTAGCAGCGCCAGTGCGAATGAAACGCGAGCGCTCGCCGCCAGGGTGGACCCGGTGAGGAAAAACGATGGTGCGAATTGTGGCGTGGTAGACATCTGGGCGACTTCCTGCTGCTGTTGAGACCGGCGAGTGCCGGGCGTACGGCCGAACGATCAGGCGCGTAGTAGCAGTGCAGCTAGCGATAGCGCGCCAGCGGCAGGGAGAAAGTTCGACAGATGCAGGGTGAAAGACATAATTTCGACTTTAAGGAACTCGGCGCCGTATGTCAAGCGGACAATTGCCGAATGCGGAAAAGAAAGTATGGGACTTCTGAAGTTCCACTGTCCAGAAAACTCAGCTATATCCTCTCGATTGTTAGCGTTGGCACGTCGTTCCCGCGGAGGCGGGAACCCAAGTCCGCCGCGCACCACCATTTGAATTGTGGCCTGTTCACGAAGCTCGACGCGCAAACGATCGACATACACAGCACTTTATGCGCCCACCATGGCCACCAGCCCCTGCAAGCGCGACACCCCGTGATAGCATCGTCCGCGATACTTTCTGGAGAAAATAACAATGCGCCGCCCCGTAACCAATGTGTCCCGCCTCCGCCTGAAACTCCTCGGCGCCACCGTCCTGATGGCGCTGGTCGCCGGCTGCGGCGACGGCATCCCGAAGGACAAAGACGACGAAGACGACGACACGCCGCCGCCCGCACCAACGGCAGCACTCTCCGTCTTGGCCGGAGACCCGACCGCGGACGGCACGATGGACGGCACTGGCACCGCGGCACGCTTCAACAACCCACACGGCCTGGCGATCGACAGCAGCGGCAACGTGTACGTGGCCGACCGCGGCAACTACACCATCCGCAAGATCACACCGGAAGGCGTCGTCACCACGCTGGCGGGCGGCGCAGGGCAGAGCCGACTCACCAATGGCGCCGCCGCCAATGCGCGCTTCGTCAATCCAGTGGCGTTGACGGTGGGGAGCGGCGGCACGGTGTATGTCGCGGATGATTTGGCTATCCGGAGCATCACCTCAAGCGGCCAGGTCACGACGGTCACGACGATCCCGATTGGCGGCAACGTCGCGACGGCGAGCCGGCCCGAGGTCACGCCGGGCTCGATCGCGGTCGATGCGAATAACAATCTCTACATCACCAACAACTACGGCACGCGCCGGTTCGCCATCGGCGCGGCCACGACTGGGATACTGGAAGGGCAGAACACGGTGGGCGACCTATTCGGCCCGCGGACGATGGCGCAGCGTGGGCTGGCGGTGGGTAGCAGCAATGTCGTGTACTTGTTCGACCTGGAGCGCGAGATCAGCCGCTGGAACCCGACGGCCAATTTTGGGTCGGACAATCTGTTCACGATTGCCGGGGCGCAGAATGCGCGCGGCGCGGTGAACGGCACCGGCAATGCGGCGCGGTTCGAGCAGGTCGTGGCGTTGACGGTTGATCCGCAGGGTAATGCGTACGCGGCTGATGCGGTGAACAATCTGGTGCGCAGGATTACGCCGGCTGGGGTCGTGACCACGGTGGCGGGGACGACACAGGCGACGACGTTGCGCGTTGGGGATTTGCCGGGAAGCTTGGGCGATGTGCGTGGGATTGTTACGGATGGCAAGGGGTTGCTGTATGTGACGTCGGGGAATGCAGTGGTCAAGATTCGGCTGCCCTGAGCGGCGCGATAGTTCGCGCCGCGCCGGAAGATCGTGCAATCTTTGCGGAGGATCGGTCTATCACGTGCCCGCGCTGGCACCGCACACTGGATGAACGCGGATGGTTCTCGAATCGGACTATTCAATTTAACGTTCATCCAGGAGTTCATCATGAGATTCTC
>Ga0265797_10000974_pt1 | contig 51758 bp, 46 predicted proteins | sample P2T30metagenome_FD_192433 | JGI IMG/M metagenome (GOLD analysis project Ga0265797, IMG submission 192433) | Plant litter microbial communities from East Loma Ridge, Irvine, California - P2 T30 | ecosystem: Environmental > Terrestrial > Plant litter > Unclassified | place: USA: California...
TATTGTTATACTTATAGAACATAGTCATATTAACTTAATAAGTATCTTTAATATCAATAGATAACTTCTTAATATAGTTAAGATAGTAGGAAACCTAGTAAAAGAAGTAAGAAGTAATAGTCTTAGGTATAGAAAGAACCTTATTAGAGATTAGATTATTACTTTAAGCTATTAGTATCTCTTTTATATATATAAAGTAGAGAATATCTATAAAAGTTTGTTCTTATAGATACTTAGAAAGATATAAGAGTCTCTATAGGTATCTTTAAAGAGTATAAGAGTAGATATTAAAGAACTTAACTATATAGTAGAATATGTTAGAATAAAGTTAATTAGAGTAAAGCTAGCTAGAGTAGCTAATAGTAAGTATATAAGTAAGTTGACTAATTAACTTAAAGAGGAAGTTAATAAGTATTAGTAGTAATAAGAGAGTAGTTAGTTATAGAGAGAGAGATTACTCTTAAGTAAGAAAGAAAAATGCTTATATGTATTTAGAAAAGTAAATAATATATACTAATTACTTAAGATTTATATATAAAAGATATAAGATTTACTAATAAAGACAAACAACCTATACTAGTAAATATATAGTAAAGTATCTGAAAATAACTAAGTTAATATCTTATATTAAGATACTAAAAGACTAGTCTATCTAATAATATAAATATTAAATATAAATACTCTTATAATAATAATACTTATCTATATATTATATTAATATTATACTAATAGCTAATTCTTAATAACAATACTCTTTCTAATAGTAAGAAGAGGTTAAAACTACTATATAATCCTAGCTATATAGTAGAATAAGCTAAACTATCTTTACTATTTCTATTAAAGTAACTAACTAATCCTATTTATAAATAACTAGATAGTAATTATACTATTAACCTTAGCTATTATTATATCTATATTATAAAGACAAAACATAAAAGGCTATAAGAGTCTATAGTAAATATTATAAAAATTTATAAGCCTAGTCTATAGTTAAAGTATAGGAATCATAAGAGAATCCTAGTAGATTTCTATATAAGTTCTATATTCTAAATATACTAAAAATCTATTTAGAGAAATTATAGGAAACCTATAAAAAGATAATAGATTACTAGCTATAATATTAAGTAAATAAGCTACAATCTAGTCTTAGCTAGCTTCTTTGTTTTCTTTATTATAATAGTAGTAGTATTACTAGTAATTAGCTCTTTAGAATAGATAAAATTACCTCTAAGACTAATTATAGGAAATATATATAAATTCTAAGAGATTCTTATATAAATCCTAGGCTATAAGCATATTTATCTAGAGATAAGATAGAAGTATAGAAGAGAATAAATATAGATCTACTATCTACTCTACTATAGAGACTATAGCTTAGAAAGAAGAAGATAATATAAGGAAATACTAGTTATATAATAGGAACTATAGACTTTCTATATGTAACTTATATATAATCTATATATAAATCTCATAGGACTCCTAGACTTAGTATATAGTATCTTAGAAGACTCTTCTTAGCTTCTACTTCTACTTAGACTCTATAGATAATTATTAATAATCTATCTAAGAGATACTATTTAGAACCTCTATCTACTATATTCTTATATATATATATTATTAACTACTATCTTCTATCTTCTAAGTATCTTATACTCTTTATTTATATTTCTATAATCTTATAGGATAGCTATATCTTATATAATATTCAAAGTAGTAGTTATAACTATAGTAGTATATTTAATATTTACTAAAGTAGATATAGCTATTACTTATACTAAGCTAGATAGATAATTTAATAATAGTATATATAGTAAGTTTATAACTCTAAAAAGTCTCCTAGCTAACTTAGAAGCATTTAGAGATAATATACTTATTTATTTAGTATTATAATAATATATAGAATATATAGATATAGAGGTTAAGTCTAGCTAGTTAAGTTCTATTAGTTTAAAGCTATATATAACTATATCTTTCCTAAAACAGTAACTACTAAGTATAAGTCTAGCTAAACTTAAGATCTTATATTAGTTAGGTCTACTTCTAAATAAACAATAGATTCTAGCTATTAGAAAGAGAACTATAAGCTAAGATATATACTAAGTAATATTTAGATTCTAAGATATATCTTATAGATATTAATTTCTTAATAAATACTAGTTATACTATATATATAAGATTCTTTAATATATTCTAAAGACTCTAGTAGAAATAAACTTACTATTAGAAGAAGATAAAAAAGAAAATAGAAAAGAAGATTAAGATTTTCTTTCTTTCTAAATCTTTAGTTCTAAGTAAGACTTTAAAAGACTTTATCTAAGATAGAATATAAAACTATTCTTATCTGAGATAGAATATAAAACTATTCTAGTTCTAAGTAAGACTTTAAAAGACTTTATCTAAAGTAAGATATAAAACTATTTTTATCTAAGATAGAATATAAAACTATTCTTATCTAAAGTAAGATATAAAACTATTCTTATTTTAATCTAATACTTAAAGAAATCTATCTAAAGTAGAAGATAAAACTATCTTTATCTTTTATTTAATATTTAAATAGATAATATCTAAGATAGGATATAAAACTATTTTTATCTTTAGTTTAATATTTAAATATATTATATCTAAGATAGAATATAAAACTATTCTTATCTAAAAGAAATATAAAACTTATATAGATTAAGACTTTTATAACTAGTTAATTTAATATCTACTTAGAAACTTCTATCTATTAGATTTTGCTTATTCTTAATTTAGTAGTTATTCTTTAGTTAAGAATTAACTAGTACTTCTAAAAAGTACTAGATATTCCTCTTAGAATATTAAAGAAAGTAGACTCTTTTAGATAATTAGACTAGTATTAGATACTCTATCTGAAACTATATAGAGAATATTAAGTTCTTAACTATATATAATTAGTTAATACTTTATACTCTTTCTTCTAGAGCTAAGAAATAAGAAAAGTAGAATTATAGAAAATATATCTTATTAATAATATTTAGATTAAAATATCTAGTTCTTACTAGAGATATATATCTTTTAGGTTATCTAGACTAGTTATAATAGAATTAGAAAGATAATTATATTTATATTATCTTCTTTTAGAAATTAGAATATTCTATCTAGTAGATACTCTATCTATCTTAGTAGGAATATAGAATAGAGTTTATTTATCTATAGAAATTATTAGGAAACAGAATTAGTATAGAAGTAGTACTTCTTTTATCTTAAGTATTATAGAACTCTTCTTATAGACTTCTTTAGAAGAGTATTATTTATTAGAAAGATCTTTCTTCTAGAAGATTTTAATTTATAGCTTAGGAAATAAGACTTAACTTATTTTAGTATATACTAGATTAGATATAAAGATAAACTAGTCTATATAATAGTTAATAAACTTCTAATTCTAAAGCTAGCTAATAGAAGCTTTATATCTAAGTATATACTAGAGATATAAATAGACTATATTACTAAAGTTATATAGTATAATAAGTAAATTTTCTTATAAAATAAGTAGTAGTATACTATATAAAAGAATTTCTACTATAGTATATTATAACTATCTAAAAATACTACTATTAGTACTATATAAAGATAGCTAGATCTTTCTATTAATTAGTAGCAAATAGAAGAAAACTAATTTAAACATCTTATACTATAACAATCTACTGAAAATTAAACTAGGTAGCTAATTGCTTGTAGGAAGATACAGGAGGAAAGGATTAATAATGCGAGCAAGCGAGATGATATCTTCGTACTCTTCCGCCTCGCTTTTCCGTCTCGCTTTTCCGCTCCTTCACTCTAATACCCAACGATCCTAGACAGCCTTTTCCGTCCCCTCCTTGCTCCTGCTCCGCCACACACAGACACAGACAATCTCCTCACGATTCTGCATCTGTCAAGACCAATTAAATTGTCCGTCCGTTACTTTCAATCCGTCTCCGCTCACTACTTCACCGAGGTCCCGATAGCATACACGTTCTCTGGCTCTCCCAAGACTTGCCCGCACAAACTACAGACTATGTCAGAGCCAACGAGGTTACTGTGGTAGGGCACGAGCGGAGAAGAGCTCGGCGGGCGTGCTACAACCACTGTTCCGCAGCATGATCGCAGATGGATTCATCCGTCCAGTGGATGTCGATGATATGGATCCAACGACGACCTGTCAGTGGTACAAGTACGGCCATGAAGCTCCGGACCTCAGGCTTCAGCTCCCTAATTCAAGTGCATCGCTACCATCACGATGAAATTTTCCCTGTCTAACCTGGCAATTGCCAGTACTCTCGTTGCCGCGGCCGCTGCCAACGTGTCACTTCCCAATGGCTGGTTCATCATTCCTCCCAGCACGGAGATATCCCCTGGCGATTTCCGTGGACATCCTCGTTACCTCACCTGGATGGCCGACAGCCAGATCAAGCATGGCATTGAGCCCACACATGCATACACAGTGTCCGCGGTTCTGTCAGGTGTCAAGCTTGCGTACGACCGCACCCACGACCCAAAGTACGCCGCGTACCTGGAGAGACATGTGAACATTCAACTGCACCCCGGCTGGACAGGCGACATTCTGCTATACAACAGCAGCAACTCGATCGACGATATTCGCTTCGGCCACAGCTTCTTGGATATGTACAACATGACTGGAGACATCATCTACAAGACAGCAGCGCAGACGTTGAGGAACCAGATTGACCGCACTGGCCGCACTCCCGACGGGGGTTTCTACCATCGCTACCCAATCTACATTGATCAGGTGAGGAGAAGACCAAGCGCGACGTAGCTTGGGAACCCGTGAATTACCAAGCAGGCTGACGAAAATTCCACAGATGTGGCTTGACGGCATCTACATGCTCGACGTCTTTTACGCACGGTGGACCCATGAGTTCGAGCCAGGCAACAACACAGCCTGGGACGACATTGCGCTGCAGTTCGATCTCATTGATGCCGGGACAACAGTCGACCGCGAACGAACGAACGGTTTGCCTCTTCACGGGTTTGATGTCTCGAAGACGCAAGTATGGGCAGATCCTGTGACTGGGGCGGCGCCTCACGTCTGGGGCCGCGCGGTGGGATGGTATGTCGATGATCTTTCATCGAAGACGTGAAAGGCTAACAAGTAATGCAGGTACATCATGGCTCTCGTTGACACTCTCGACTACTTCCCTGAAAAGCATCCTGGGCGTGTAAGACTGCTCAAGTACCTTTCAATTCTCGCAGAAGCAGTAGTCGCCGCTCAAGACCAGACGTACAAAGGCTGGTACAACATCATGGACCCCGGCATGGAGACTCGCTCCGGCAACTACATCGAGAGCTCCGGCTCAGCAATGTTTGTGTATGCTCTCTTCAAAAGTCTACGCCTAGGCTACATCTCCGGGCCGCAGTACGATGCTGCCGCGTTGAGCGGGTACGAGCTCATGACTGGGACTTTTGCGAAGGAGAACCCGCATGATGGCTCTCTTGCGTGGGAGTGGACTGCGCAGACGGGGAGCTTAAGTTCGAACGGGACATTCGAGGTAGTTCACCTCTACATCTATCAACTGCTGCTACAGAGTTGTGCTAACGAGACGCGAAGTACTACGCTAGCATTCCGCTCTTCGAAAATGACCTCAAGGGAGTGGCGCCTTTCCTGTTCTCTGCGTACGAGCACGAACTGTATGTGGAAACACACGAGTGAGAGACTCGGAGCTTTACCGTGGTGAAGTAATCGGCATGATTACTTGCTGCAAGTGAAAAAACACTCGATATGGTACATACTCTCCGACTTCGCCTAAGTCGTTATACAGGGCGTCATAGCACAGTTCCACTCGTTACAGTATACTCGAAAGCAATCGCTTCCGACCTGTATTCACCTCCCTCTTGTCTGACTACAAGCTGCAGGGCTTTAAAGGCCACCCAAATTCACAACCTGACTGTAAGCATTCTGAGCAGCCGCTACATCATCATTGATAGACCGGAAGCCGGAGTCCAGATCGTCCGCATGCTCATCGACAGCCTCAATCAAGTTGAAGCGCAAGGTCTGTTACAGTCTGGTTGGCTGTGATGGTTGAGGCGACTGTGGCAAGACCGCTGGCGAGCAGAGCTTTGAAGAGCATGTTGTTGTAGATGCGAAGGTGATTGGTGTTTTGAGAGAAAATGGAAGGCGATGAGTGAAGGGAATGGTAATCTCCTGGTTCGAGGATTGGAGTGTGATCTTATATGTGAGCCTTCGGTTGTATACTTCCTTCCTTTGGCCTCAGGTCACTGCCGGACGGGAACTACGTATGTCTGTAGGACTATGGCGTCGTTGAAGGCTCCGTCAACAATGTCGAGGATGTCAACAATGAGGCTGCACATGGCTAAACAGGAATAAGAGGTGATGATCTTGGCTCTGGAATGTCAGCTTTAATTCACAAAAAGGCTACAATGGATCATGATCTTGATCTTCTCATCTCGCGACCCAAGATCTTGGCTGTACCGATGGGTAGGTTGAATGGTTCATCTTCAGACGGACGTGAACTAGCAGCGGCTGGAGAGGGTGAAGAGCGATTGATGTTGTCAGATGTGCGGCTCGGACGTGTGTATGCCAACATTGTTGTTAAGTGCAGTGTAGAGGTGAGCCGTGTGGAGTGTAATCATGATGTGAGGTCGTGAGGCTGTGCGCTGGAATCCTGAGCCTTCATCCCTGTATGCCTTCAAGTGGAGATCTGGATCCATGTCACGTGCCGAGGTGAGGATCATATGTCAGGTTGGAGATCGGAGGTTTGGAGTCTTTGACAAGTACGACAACATCACGACCATGCCCGCCACTCAAACACTGCCATTGCAGGCGCGGCCTCCCAAAGTGGTACCCTACGAGCAGGTCATCAGTCTCGAACTGAACCCACCGCCTCCACCGCGCGCCAATGATTCGTCTATGGCATACGTCCTGTCGCAAACCCAGCAGCCGCCGCCTGAGTATCACGATGTCGTCCAGTCCACGGCTACAACTACTTTCATGATCGACATCCCGACTGATGTCGCCGGGCCTGTTCCGCAAGCGTACTGTTGCAAGCTTTCCAAGGGATCAATGAAATGCGGATGTGGCAAGAAGTTCGGCTGCTGAAAAGAGGCTGGTGTCAGTAAGTAAGTACAGTGGGCAGGGGAATGTCGATTGGTGTGTTGGCAGCATTCGTTACGGAGCAGCTGACGAAAAACACAGCCCGATGGCCAGCATCCTCCCAATCGAACAGTACGGACCAACTTCATGAATGAGGGTGTTGGACGTTGGGAGATGTTGAAGGGTGCGCTGAACGATTACCTCATGTGGTTCTTTCTTGCTGTCTACGATTCCTTGATGTTTGCGTTTTTGCTGAGGTTCCTCTTATTTAGCTCGAGGGACGCCTCTGAGCAACCAACACAACTGTCTTTACCAAGATAAAATTGTGAGATCGAGCCGCCATCGACTGTTTTCATGTGTCTGCAAATTGAAATGTTCTCTTCTACAGCCAGTGTGCAGGATTGATTGCAAGGAGTATTCGGATCACGGCCGGCATTCATTCTCGGATTTCCATTTAAGGAAAGCCGAACAGACCCCTTCCTTTCGCAGCGTACAACTGCAGCTTGATGTCCTCCATCTGTCCTTCGAACATCACATAAGTGGAACGCCAACACCTCGCCGTCATGACACCGTCACTACCACTGCCACTTATCACGCTCTTGACAGGCTGGGCGTATCCTCCTCGGCATGTATCATAGGTCGGCGGGACTGCCTCCGCAACATGACGGAGATCGAGTTGCTGCTCTGCATCATTGCATCAACGATGACAGGCACATGCACAATCGCCCTCGGTAACGACAGGTAATATTGTCTGGGAAAGGTCAAAAGCGTGTAGAGTGCGCAGTCGCATTTGACCTTTCCCTGGCCATCTCTTCCACTCTCAGTACAGCGCATCTTCACACATCTCAAGCAGCATCAACGATCACTCACCACCACAGCAGCTCACACAAGCCACAATGTCCGATAACATCCCCCAAAAGATGCGCGCGGCACGCGTCAAAGCCTTCAACCAGCCTTACGAAATCGCCGACGTTGACGTGCCCTCCAACCTCGAAGCACACGACATTCTCGTCCAGATCAAAGCCGCCGGCTACTGCCACACCGACCTGCAAGTCCTGCAAGGAGTTTACGAGTCCGCAGGAGCAAAGCCAGGCCTGATCGGCTCCCACGAGCCGGCCGGCGTCGTCGTCAAAGCAGGCCCTAAAGCCGGCGAGGCAGGCATCAAAGTCGGAGACCGCGTCGGTTCAATCAACACGTATGGATTCTGCAACAAATGCAACAGCTGCAGGCAGGGCCAGCAGTTGTGTGAAAAGCTTCCGGGGATGTTGGGTTTGACGATCAATGGTGGATTTGCACAGTACATGAAAGCCGATGCGCGCGTGGTGTCCAAGGTGCCTGAAGCTATTCCCTGGGACCAGGCCGCACCGCTCTTCTGTGCAGGCGCAACAGTTTACGGCGCGCTTCTTGCCGCAGCCCCGAAACCTGGGCAGTGGGTCGCCATGGTCGGGATTGGAGGACTGGGACACCTGGGCATTCAATACGCGAAAGCGCTAGGATACAAAGTCGTCGCGATCGACAACCGCAAAGAAGCAATTGAACTCGCCAACGCCGTCCCGGACAAGTTCAAGCCCGACCAAAGCCACGTCGTCGATAGCGAAGAAGCGAAAAAAAAAGTCACCGAGACTCTGATGGGGTCCTTCTACGACACCAACCCAGGCGTCGACCGTGTCATCGTCAACGCGGAAGAACCCACGCTAGTCAAATTCTCCCAGCAATTCACACGCAAAGGCGGCATCATCGTGGACGTCGGGCTTCCATCCGACTCTTCCTTCGAGGTCGATCCATTCTCGCTGAACTTCAAGGAGCAGACCGTCAAGGGCAGGCTGATCTGCACACCCGACCAGTGTCAAGATATGATCAACCTGCACGCGCAGCACGGGTGCCAGGTGCACATTGAGAAGACGTACAAGGTGGAGGAGATCAATGACATGCTGGAGCACTACAAGAGCAAGCAGTTGAAGGGCAGGGTTTGCATGGTGTTTTAGGTTAATCTAGGAAGAGAAGGGGACGTGTGGTGTTGTGAAATGAAAATACCGTACATCATCCGCGATCGATCATCGGCCCACGGATCTGACTCTACGAGACATTGATTGATAGCATAGCAGGAATGTTTTTCGGCATACAGCCTCGAATACCGAATACCGAGATTCTGCCAACACAGAAGAATGTCACGCAGACTTCTTCCCAAAGCCTCGATTCAGCCAACACACCTTCTCCGCATATGACACGCCTCGTTGCGAGCAATTGTCCTGTGCAGATCCGACACAGCTACCCATTCGTATAGCAGAAGCCGTTTCCGAAATCCTCGGCATCGATCGATTCTTTTAAGGTGGTCATTCCATGGGAGCATCGACATATCGGATAGCGATAAAAGAGTGAACACTCGCTAGCTGATGCCACAGAGCGTATTATATTCATCCGATGTGACAGCGCTGGAATGATCCCACAAGAACCCCAAACGAACAGTCGATCCAAGGAGCGGAGAAATCCATATGCCAGGTCCAGTGTGTTGTCATGGTGTTTTATGATTTTCGCAGGTTGTTTGTATGTTGGCGGAGTGACTATCCTCCGTCTGCCCCTCATTACCCCTCAAGGCTCTGCGTTAAGGATTGAACAGTGGAGATTCTCAACAGAGGAGTTTATATCGGCATTTGAAACGTGGGTATCCGAACCCGAAGAGTACTAGCAACTCTGGATACTGATCTTGGTATCATTGCGTCATTGACCAAATGATGGACTCTTTACCGGAGTTGGTACTTTCTGTTGACATGTTGCAAGACACATCAGAGCAATTAGCAAAGGCTTTCTCGATCTCAGCAACCTCCAGCCGGCCTTCCTCATCATTTGCACATTTCCTAGTCATTGGTGGAACACGATGAAGGTCTCACCCAATTTCATCTTCATCATGGCGGATGATCATGCCGCCAAAGCGATCTCTGCGTACGGAGCTGGCATCAATCACACTCCCAACCTCGACAGACTCGCGAACGAGGGTGCTCGACTTGATCATTGCTACGTGACCAACTCCATTTGCACTCCGTCGAGAGCCACGGTCCTGACAGGTATGCACAACCATGTCAGCGGGGTCCTGACTCTCAACGACGAGATCAACAACCGGCTGCCAAATGTCGCGAAGCAATTCCAGTCAGGCGGGTACCAGACAGCGATGATCGGGAAGTGGCATCTGGGTGAAGGTACTGAACATCAGCCGACTGGGTTTGACTACTGGAGCGTCGTTCCCGGTCAGGGATTGTATTTCGACCCGGACTTCATCACCATGGGAGAGACTGCCAAGGAAGAAGGATATGCAACAGACATCATCACCAACAAGACCATCGACTGGCTAGAACAGCGAGACCATGACAAACCGTTCTACGCCATGGTTCACCACAAGGCTCCGCATCGGAGTTGGGAGAACGATCCCAAGCATGACGATCTGTACACCGATCCCATCAGACTCCCGGACACGTTTGATGATGACTATAAGAATCGTGCCAATGCAGCCCAGGTCGCAGAGATGCGTGTCGCAGACGATTTAACTTATGGCGATTTGAACCTTGCACAGCCTGAGGGAGGCGACGAGGTCGGCGAGCTGCTATTCGAAGGCAGTGCCGAGCGTAAGATTCCGAATCCGAACGATGTCACCAACCTCCGTTTAATCAACCGCGACACCGGCGAAGCATACACGTTCGAGACGCAGCAGCAGCTCGCCGAGTTTAAATTCCAGCGTTACATGCAGAGATATCTCCGCACAGTACAGTCCGTCGACGACAACGTCGGGCGCCTCCTGGATTACATCGACGCCGATACCGAGCTCAAACGAAACACGATGATCGTCTATACCTCGGATCAAGGCTTCTTCCTCGGCGAGCACGGTTGGTTCGACAAGCGCTTCATGTACGAAGAGTCCTTCCAGATGCCGTTCCTCGTCCGCTATCCAGCCGAGATCAGACCAGGCTCTGTCATCGGAGATATCGTTCAGAACGTCGACTTCGCTCCTACCTTCCTTGACATCGCTGGCATTCCCATCCCAAGCCACATGCAAGGCTTCAGTTTCCGGGAAGTCCTCCGGGGACAAACACCAGCGGACTGGCAGAAAGTGGCATATCATCGCTACTGGATGCACAACGACATGATCCACCACGCTTACGCGCACTATGGCGTGCGCGACAGCCGTTACAAGCTGGTCTACTGGTACAACGAGGGCTTCAACCTTACTGGTACCGGCCAGGGTGGACAAGACAGGGAGTGGGAGTTGTTCGACACACAGAAAGATCCGTTCGAGCTGTTTAATGTTTTCGAAGAACCTGGATATCAGGACGTTAGGAAAGAGCTGAAGCTGAAGTTGGAAGCTAAGATGCTCGCTATCGGCGATCAATGGGTGCACGACGGGAGCGACGAGTGGCAATGCCAGACCGGCAACGTTTCCGCTGGCCTTCAGTTTGCGAAGAGGTCGCAGGTCAATGGCTAGCGGTGTTGTGTTCCTGTGAGCAACTCCATCTATCAGGCTACATCCTGGCTCCAAGTTCATGCACACAGAAACACGCTTACATGTTATTGTCGATCTAGGAAACTGGAGCATGCCTTGACGTTGATCAACCACTGTATATGCCTCGTCCGTTAGCCATGTTCAGGAAACGAGTGTTGTTCGTAGAACGCATCTGTGGATAGAAGAACAAAGAGTCTGATGCGCCTCTACAGCTGTTGTTCAATGCAGGACTTCCCAACTAAAGCGAGCATTCGGTCGTCACGACTGACATAACGGTTTGATGCAGCATATCTCTCTCGCAGCTGACGTCCGGGCCAAACGGGATGATCGTAATGTGAGCATTTGGAACAACAGAGTCACAAGTCACACCGCTATCAGTGATTGCTTAGTGATTCTGAAGAGAGTTTGCGACATATTGTTCGTCTAACGACGCTTGCAGAGCAGCCTACAGGCGTCAATAGGTAACGAAGATGAAATATGATCGGACTTACTTTTCAGTACAGCAATTCATCGATCGAAGAGTTGTCTCGACCCACAGGCTGGTTGATAGCTAGTGCTAATCGTACTGAACTGGTGGACGAACTAGAGACCCCTCTCGTCTTACCCGAAGCCTCGGTATGCGGAACCCTATACTGGTAAAAGACGTCTCAATCAGACTAGTCTGGTTGGCAACCATGCAGCCTATATGTACAGATCGTTTCGAAACACCCATTGCGGCGCATGCGGCGTATCAACACGATAAGGCCGCCACTTTCGCACTACATCTCCGCATGCGTCGAGCTCGGGAGATTGTCTACGCTTATCTTTTTCGGCTTCCTATCATATCTTCCTAATGTAGTACACATACAGTGACAGCGTCGACTTTTTATACTTCTGCTTGCCAGGCTCAAAACACTGACTGTTGACAGAGGAGCAACCATCTACTGCTCATTCCACATTGGGGCCTGGTCACAACCGATCGACCTCATACTTTCCCACGATCGATTGAGTCTTTGATACACTCATTAACAATCCATACTCTTGTCTTGTTTGATCAGTCCTCACAAGCCCTAACCACCAATGCCGACAAAATGAAGACTAGTGAGTCTGCTTCATTATCACATGCCTGCATTTTCCTATCGATAGCTCATTCTGTAACAGCAGACACCAAAAAGCACCATGCCAACGATGGCACGGAGATGCTGACTCCTGTTCCTTCGGCGCCAGGCAATGTCATAAAAGTTCGAGGCCAGACCCGTGCGAAGCCCTTTGGAGTCGTCTCGACATTAGCAGTATCCATGACTCTCATGGCGACATGGGAAGCAATATGCGGCACACTTGGACCAGGCCTTGTCAGCGGCGGGCCTGTGTCTTTGGTCTATAGCTTCATCAGTAAGTAAGGCCAACCACCTCTTACTGAGGTGGGACGAAGCCAGCTGACAACTGGCCCCAGTCTCCTTCATCGGCAGCATTTGTACGGCATTGTCGCTTGCAGTTGGCGTCCATGTGAGCACGGCCATTGAACGCCGAGGTCAATTCGCGATATTCCGCTGACACTTTTGCTTGGGTATCCTCACGCTGGTGGACAGTATCATGTTCTTTACGAGATCGTCAATTCAAAGCTCAAACCAATCCTGACCTGGTATTGTACCTACTAATTTTTGCTCGGTTGGTTAGCACTTTCTGCCAGCGCTCTATTCATCGCAAGCCAGATGATCCAAGCACTCCTCATCAATCCCAGACTTCGAGCCCCGTTCATGGTTATTTAGCTGCATCTTTTGGGCCATACTTCTAATTGGCTACATCGCCAACGTCTGGAGTTACCGCATACCACCCCTGATCGGAAAGCTCGCTATGGTCCTTCACATTCTTCTTTTCTTCGTTATGTTTATTGTGGCTTTGGTAATCCCTCCCGAACGCAGGTCCGCTACCTTCGTTTTCACGACTTTCATCAACCAGACCGGGTGGAAAGAAGACGGCATCGCCTGGCTCCTGGGCCTCCTATCGTCAGCTTTTGTCATGATCGGTGAGACTCCCATCGTTCTATTTGGTTCTATGTGCTCTCATTACCAGTCAACTGACAACAAATCTTGGACCAGGTTAGATGCAGGAATGCACCTCTCAGAAGAGATGGAAGATCCCAGGACCCAAGTACCCCGAGCGATGGTCGGATCGATTGGCTTCAATGGAATACTAGGTTTCGGCATGCTTCTCGCCTTACTCTTCGGGTTAGGTGACATAGACGCCGCACTCGCGTCGCCTACCGGTTACCCAATCGTCGAGATATTCTATTGGATGACCAGGCAGAACGGAGCAGCGACCAACGCTCTCATGGTTACCCCTCATCTTCTCGCCGGTCATTGCTACGCTCGGTCTGATCGCATCCTCATCTGGGACTATCTAGTCGTCTGCACGTGATGGTGTTCTTCCTTTCTCAAGGCACTTGTCACAGCTCGGCATACGCCACAACAACATTCCCGTCTAGTCGATTACCTTATCAACGGCCATCATGGCTCTTCTCGGGCTTTTGAACATCGCATCCACTGCAGCTTTCTCAGCAATTCTCTCGCTTTCTGTAGTTGCACTGCAGATCTCGTACCTCATGCCTGTCACTGCAATCCTCTGGCTTCGCCTACGAGCAAGCAAAGACATTGTATGGAGCCCATGGAGACTTCGACCCTCGGTAGGAATGGCTGCTAACATGATCTCAATCTGCTACACTACACTGACTGTCGCATTTCTCCCGCTACCGCCTACCCGCCCAGTGACCGCAAGAAACATGGACTACGCCAGGGCTGTTCTTGGAAGTGTTCTGATCGCGTGCACAATTGGCTGGTTTGGTCATGGTCGTAAACAATACAGAGGGCCTTTTGTCAACATTGACGGAGGTATCCATGTTGTGTCAACGGAGGCTAGGTAGTCTTGGAGTTATAGCTACTTAGCTAGACGTTGAAGAATTCTTTACCCGGGCGAGAGAAAAACACACCACTGATGTGCTGAGGCAAATTGGAGGCGATTCATTCTACCTGCTTGAAGTTGTATATGCGGACACTGGAACGCATCATGACTTTCAACTCATGGCTAACCGTTCTACGTACGATCATGGTATAATTCATCCGCCTTGACTCCATTGCGAAAGCCAACATTCCATCCATGCAACAGAGACAGGTGCGATCTCGCATAACGATCGACTTGCTGCTTGCGCGGAAATCGTAGAATATGTTGGTGCTTTGACAGTCTCTTGTGACACATTCCGCAAGAAGTCAAGAAGCTTCAATGCAGGCACGCTGTCGAAGTCTGCGGTCGTCTCGGATAGAGCAGCAAGCGAGTCGATCCACTCGGCCAAAGGCACGACCTCCAGACCACTGCCGATCTTGGGCGCTACCACAGGCGCAATGTCTTTCCAATATGTCTTCCTAGGGTTGACAAAGTGCAGATACCTCATCGTCTCAACCTCGTTCGACGGACTGGGGAGTAATGCTTCAGTCAAGCAATCCGCCAGGACGTCGACAGGTATCCAGTCCATGCATCCCATAGGTCCGAGATCTGCCGGCACCTTACCCAAAGCCCTGCAACTGAGCATGATGCTTGGAAACCATTCCTTGGTTGACCACATCCCCTTCTCCGGAGAAGATACGGGTCCGGCTATCTGTCCAATGCGACAGATTGTAGTTGGAATGGCGAACTTCTCACTCCCATGAGCGAAGAGCAGTTCCGACAGCAACTTCGATTGTGCGTACCCCATGTCCTCGGCAACATCGAAGTCGTCGATCTTTTGTTCGGGGATGTCGCCGTTGTATTTCTTGAGCCAGCTATTCGCGACTCCTATGCTGGACATGAAAGACAGATTGACCAATTTCCGCGCACCTTTCGCCATCTCAAGCATCTGCAAACATCCTTCTAGCTGCGGCTCGAAGAAAGCCAGAGTCAGGTTGAAATCCACCGGCCAGGCGTTGTGGATGATGTGGGTGGTGTGTCTCTGGAGGCTCCCGTATGCTTCTTCTGTGAGACCGAAACGTTTCTTCGAGACATCGACCTCCAGGAATTCCGCTTTCGAGAAGTCCGTCGTCAACCCTCGCGTTTCGTGCAGTACTGCTTGTCGCTTTGCGTTACCACCTGATCGATTGAGGCACCACACTCTCTCGACTCTCGAATCGCATAGTAGCCGGTCCAGGAAGTAAGAGCCGAGTGATCCGGTAGAGCCTGTTAGGATCACCGTTTTGGGGCTTTCGTCCAAGTCTTCGATCTTGCGTTGGAAACTCTTCAACATCTGTCCCATACCCTCGTCTGACTTGCTGTCTTTGCGGGGCTGAGGAGATTGTTGAAGAAGCCCAAGGAGAATGGCTGCCAGTCTCGCAGGACTCGGATTTTGGTAGATCGTCTTTGGGGCGAAGGGATGCGTTGTGTGCAGCCCTTGGCTTGTCATTCTCGTCCTGATGTGCCTGAACAATCTCATCACTTTCAGCGAGTCGAAGCCGCATTGGAAGATGCTGACGTCTGGATCTATGCGTCTACCCAGGTATACGTTGTCGGACAGAAGGTGTATCAATGAAGAGACCAATTTCGACTCGAGTGAAAAGTCGAGTTCGAGATCGTTGCCACCGACCGCATTGTCCGCAGATGTGTAGATTGCGGAAATCTCATCATTGAGCGATGCCACCGATGCAGCTCGGCGGACTTCGCCTTTCGCTGATCTCAGGAAGCTTTGCGATGGTCGGAGGATTTTGATATGCGACGTGTGGATCTGAGCGTGTTGGGGTAGAATCAGATTTGCCTGTTGCACTCGCTGTATGATCGAATCGCGATGTTGCGTAAGACGGAAGCCCTGGGATGTAGGTTCGAAGAGCTCAACCAGAAGTGCTGACTGATCATGACCGCTGCCCACAATCAAAGCCGACTTGACCTCGAGGTCACTCGCGATGATAGACTCGGCTTCGGCTGGACTGAATTTCTCCCCATTGGACAACACGACGATATCGTCTATCCGGCCTCGGTAGGCCCACAGATCGGGCTTGCTAGGGTGCTGTTCGTAAAGATCTTTCATGGAGTACTCGTCGAGATGCGGGAAAGTCCAGAAGATAGGTTGATATTTCTGCCAATCCGAGTGTCGCACAATGACAAGCTCATAAAGTTCGTCTTGGTGGGGCCTGAACTCAATACCCAGCGATGGGTGGAAGTTGTGGTATTGCCATGCGTCTTTGCAGATTGGGGCAGACTCAGGCATGGTGTTTGTTTCGGTGGATCCAAGAAGAGGGTGCACTTTCGTCTGCTTCCAAAGCGCATCACCTGCAGCCGGTGACAGTGGCCCGCCACCAAAACTGACACTTGACCAGCGAGATATCTTCGAGAGCAAACAGTCATCTTTGACGAGCTCTTCCAATATTGAGGGTGCAGTGACGCCATCGGAGCCCAGACCAAGATCCAGAGCACGCTCTATCGTGCTGACCGATGGTGGAGTGTCGGGCGGTCCAAAGACGAGTACAGAGCCTTGGAACACTGACCAGCCAAAGAAGTTGACACCTGCGGCGTGGAAGGGCGGGAGAGTGACAAAAACCTCCCGGTTGATCCACTGCTGGACGTTCAAAGTTTTGTTCGACTCAAGATGCTGATGGATGTCGAGTGTTGAGTAGAGGCCATGGGTCATTTGGATCGCTTTCGGGAGACCTGTCGATCCAGAAGTATGTAGTACGACAAAGGTGTCTGCGAGTCCTCTGTTGTAGTCGGTCTTCCAAGGCAGATGGTGTTTTGGAGTACTCAACAACTCGTTAAGTGTCGGTATCTCAATGACTTGAAGTTGACATTCTGAAACAAGATGTTCGAGCACATCGTTCATTGGGCTATCTGTCGGCTTCAGAAAAGTTTGACAGTCCGATTGCCAAAGTAGTGAGCTGTGTGCTTCAATATTGTTCCTGGGCGAAGAAAATAGAGCCTGTTGTGTTTGCGTTAGCATTACTTTTGTTACAGACGTTTGAATCCGCCCACTAAGTTTTCTTACCTTGAGGTTGCACTTGCTAGCTGCGCAGGCAAGAATGAAGTAACGAACGTCGGACGGACCAATGTACAGAACCGTACTGCCTTCTGGATGAGAAGGAATCGACTCGCGAAGACGCCATGCGAGAGCATCTATGGCGCGAGCGAGGGCGGAAAATGTGACTGCTCGATGCACGCCTGATGAAAAATCGTCAAAGTTGGCGAAATACCGCGCCCAGACACGCTCAGGATGCTCAGCTGATAGAACATCGATAGCTTCTGGTATTGTTCGATTGCCGCGCTGCATTGCAGGTAGTATGTGATTGTACGAATAAGCGAGAGCTTGTGAGGTCGCTGGATTTCATGCATGCATCGGTTGATGCCTGTAATATGTACAACATCACCGGCAAGGGCGTTTGACCCGTTTCCAGAGAGTTGGGTCGTGACGCTCAACAGACATGTCTCATCTTAATCGATCAGACCTGCATGACCCGAGACCCAGGATGTGGGAACTTCGATGCGCAATTGCCTAGATCGGCAGCCACGTGCACCTACCAATTAACAGATTGCGTTATAGATGCACCCGACTCGCGTGCCGCATCGAACAAAGACAGTCGGTGAGCGCAAGGACAGCGCAGTGAGCGTTTCGAGATGCAGTATCGCTGCAGCTGGGTAGGTTCAATCCTGACTTCGATCCCTATCCATTGAAAGCGACGATTCCAGGCGCCGGCGATCGACATACCATTCCCGCATTGCCACTCTGGAATCCAGGAGATCTAGACTATAGAAGAGTATGACACCCCGGTGGTCTGGGAGTGATTCGTTGTCTTGGACGTTGATACTCCTAGGTTTCAAACCGTTATCGTCGGTCAGATCTGCCCGTTAGTATCTCCCAGGGTGGAAACGACTAGGAGTCGACGACACCGTACACGTAAGAATCTATACCACATCCTTGGTATCACGTATATCGTGCATGGATACTTCGTCTTCGTCATTAGCCGCAAACAAGGTCGTTCACCGCACACAGGTAACCCTCGTCATTACTATGGCCGGAAGAGCCACTTCCTGAGCAGCACTGCTGCAGCATAGCTGTCGAGCAATGGCAGGATCTGGAAACGTCCCCTCAACATCTAGACCTTGGTCCGCACGAAAATTTTTCGTCGAGCGTTGAGCGAAATACTCAAGATACCCGACTACTCCATTCATCTTCGGCAGCATCCATCGATAATCTCAAGTCCCTCCTCACGCCGCGATGGTTGCTCTTTGGACGATGCGAGACCTCAGAGGAGCACTTCATCACCTTGTACAAAGCATCAGCGAGAGGCTCGAGCCTCCAGAAGTATCAGTTGACACTCTCAAGTTCGAACCTGTAAGGAGCGCAGCGGTCAAAGTGGCGATCGAAGCTGGGTGGATCGAAGGGTTAAGCGATGGTCGCTCACACGTTGCATCCGACCTCTTGAGACCAGGACAATCCGAAGACTTGTTAGGTAAGCGGCCTCGAAGAAAGAGATCAGCGCTGAACTCAAGCTGACGGTAATTCAGTACGCATTTTCCGAGTGTTGACGTCCACACGGCTCGTCACAGAAGTCGAGAGACACACATACATAGCCAACGCAAGGACGAGGTTGCTGCTGAGACCCGGGGTGCAGGCTGGGCTGTCTAGCTGGTGAGTGTTAGCATGGATCACGAACCGCAATTCATCGCTGACAAGATGTCGCTGTACAGGTTCGACAACATGGCGCCTGCGTTCGTTCACTGTCCCGCATACTTTGCGGCCAACGGGTACCAAGAGCCTGTGAACCAAGAAACGGGACCATATGCTGAAGTGTTCGATTGCACATATTGGCAGCGCATCAACGGGGCGCCCAAGCTGAAGAATGACCTCGATGCCTACATGGCAGCTCATAAGAAAGGCGGCTCGTCTCTCGTTGATCTGCTCCCATACTCGAAACTCGTCGAGGGGTACAACAGCGCCTTTCCAGTGCTGCTAGTGGACATCGGAGGAGGAGTCGGGCACCAGTGCAAAGAGCTCAGATCTCGCTACCCTTCTCTTGAAGGCGACATTGTGGTGCAAGACCTTCAGTGCGCCAGTGGTCTTGGTCTAGCAGGAGTCAAAGGCATGGCGTACAACTTCTTCGATCCTCAGCCCATCAGAGGTAAGTGATCTGGAGTCTTCCATAGTGACTGTGGCTGACAGCTCTATTTCTTCAGACGCTCGATTCTACTACTACAGCGCAATCCTCCACGATTGGCCGAATGTCGAGTGCATCAAGATCCTTCGGAATGTGGCCGATGCCATGCGTCCGGGCTACTCCAAATTGCTGATCAATGGCATCATCCTTCGCGAAACCAATCCGACTTACTTTGAAGCCTGCAAGGACCTGGGTATGATGGCGGCGATGTCGGCGAAGGAAAGAACAATGTCCCAGTTGATTGCACTTGCTGCAGAGGCCGGGCTCCAATATGTCGGCGAGTACGTTAACCAGAACGCCGACAATGGTATCGTTGAGTTCGAGAAAAGGGGACCGATAGAGGACGCGAAAGAGGCGTTTTCGTCCTGATGTTTGGGGTTGACCGGGCGGCAATATTGTAAACTTCCTATCAGCACAACTTCCACCATGAGCCTTTCTTCCCCACCACGACTCTGCATGCAAATCCCCGGCTTTGTAGATTTGTCATGCCCGGAAGACAGCCATCAGATGCTCACCGTCTCCGTACTTTAGCACTTGTGCATCGAGATGCGTGTTCAGAAGTGTTGCATATGCCAGCACAGATTCACCGCAAGGCCAACATGCCCCAAAGTGTGCTTCAGGAAGAAGAGTTCCGAGGGTTACATCGACCCCTGTTTTATACCCCTCTCGGAGAAAATGTGGGTCGCCTAGTGTCGGAATAACATTCCCGATACGATCAATCATCATCAACTCATCAATCACATCTTTCGCAATCGAGGAGATGTAAACCTCAAAACAGGCGTTTCCAGGTTGTCCGCTGATTGCAAACTGTTAACACTTGGATGAACGAAATCATGGCCGAAACAACCAGCCGCCCAAAACGCCTTGCACTCGGAGTCTGCGGACTTGGTCGTATGGGTAAACAACACGCCATGAACGCCCTTCATTCATCTCCGCGAATCACACTCGTGGCGGCTTGCTCACCTTTGGACGCAGACATGGACTGGGCTCGGGACAATCTTGCTCCCCATGGCGTACAAATCTACCGAAGCCTGGAAGAGATGCTGAAACACCACGCCCTCGAGGCGCTGCTCGTCGCGAGTGCGACCAAAGTCCACTACGAGCAGGTCCTCACCGGGATCCGCAAAGGGCTGCACGTCCTTGTCGAGAAGCCGCTTGCCATGAACACCCAACAGAGTCAGGAAATCGCAGACTTCGCTCGGCAACCACAAAACACGCATCTCAAGATCATGACGGCTTTCTCCCGCCGCTTCGACGCCTCATACATGGAAGCAAGAGCAGCCATTCAGGCCGGCAAGATCGGCTCACCGGTGGTCATCCGCTGCGAAAACCGCGACAAATACGACTCCTCAGACGGCATGAAAACCTACCTCAGCGGCAACCCAGGGATTTTCATCGACTCGGCAGTCCATGATATCGACCTCTGCCTAAGCTTCCTAGGCGAAGACGCGGTGCCCAAGTCCTGCTACGCCGTGGGGAACGTCGCCAAACACGCGCAGCTGGTCGGGATCCAAGACGTGGACAACGCGATCGGAACCGTCGAATGGCATCCTCGGAAGGCCGGCGACACTCCGCCGATATCATATCACTACTGCTCACGGATAATGCCGCATGGCTTCGACAATCCCACGGAAATTGTCGGCACTACGGGAGTGATGAAAATCAACCAGCATCCGCGGGACAATCTCATCGATATCGCCGATCAAAATGGGATCTCTAACACTGTCATGCCGGATTATTACGGGAGGTACGAGCGAGCGTTTGTCACTGAGTTGAACACTTTTGCTGAGTGCGTTCTGGATGGGAAGGCTTTGCCTTACGAGTTGACGAGTGCTGTTAAAGGAATGGAGATTGCTCAGGCCTTGCAGAGGAGTCTGGTTAGTGGAGGTAAGGTTTGCTTTGGCGAGCAGGGACGTGGGGGGAAGGCCCATCTTTGAGGGAATAATCCGGAGGTTGAAGAACCAGAGGTGTAACAGATTGAGTAGTAGTTGCTTATAAGTTTCTTGGAGCGCAGAGAGCGCAGATACTCAGCACTTAGACTCTGCTCCTGCGCGAGGTTTAGCAGTAGCGCCTATTCACCTCGACCGGCTCAATTGCACCATGTCTTCCTCATGCGAATAGCGAGTCAAGTCGCGGTCCCGAACTCGATCAGACATCGAGAACTCATCCCCAACATCCTCCGAGCCAGTTGGCCCCAGATCCCGCAACTCGAGGAACTCCTTCTTTTCTAGCGAACGACCACGAGAGGAGTCGCTTCCGACAGGCTCACGAGTCGTGTCACGAAAGACGGCGAGAGATTTCCTCCGTACAGCTGTGCCCTGGGATTCGCCGCTGGAAGTCTGGCCGCCTCCCAGATAGCGACGGAAAAAGACACGGAGCGTCGGCGCGGAAGCGCACATGATTCCGACTTGCAGCTCGAATTGGGCCCAGACGAAGAGCATGAAGGCGGATCGGACGACGTCTCTGGAGGTGCTGGTCACTGGATATGGCAGATTAGCATTGGTGTTGAGGAACGGATTTGGTTTGGTCATCCTTAGATCTGGCAGCACTTACTGATTAGATAGTACGTACGGACACCACTTGCTGCGACGACAACAAATCCCAGACAGAAGATGGCGTTGAGGGCGATTCTCTGACGTCTTGGAATTGCATGATGCCAGGTGATGATGCAAGGAATGGCAACCGCATAGAGGTCGCTGATAGCCGCGCACACCCCAGCGGTGGTGTTGATGACATTGCTGTCCTCGAGACAAGTGTACTCCTCTGTGAGAGCATATTCGATGTCAAAAGCCATCCAGTAAGCCCTTGTCGGCATGCAGTCGACAAGGAGCATGATGCAAAAGGCAACGGTGTAGACGATCGTGAAGCCAATTGCAAACCAAACGCACCAGTACCACTTCCTCGAGTACGTGCCAGTGAAGAGGCGACGGTAAAAGAAGAGAATGGATACTTTGGTACATCCGCTACAGATCAAGAAGGCGAACTGGGCGAGCCACATGCACAGCACGGCGTACGATCGCAATTCGGGCTTGACGTCCCAGACGTGACGGCCGCCATTTGCCTGCTCTGTGTAAATGACAGAGACGGCCGTGAACATCAAGGCAGCGATCCAGGCAGGGAGAAGAATGCACTGCTACTGTCAGTATGACGTGCCTTCGATAAAAAGTTAATAGCTTACATCGTCAAGACCCAGCTGCCCAGCATGCCCTCGAACCCGGAGCCAGAATCGCATGGCTACCATGACAGTGGCAGCCCCAAACCAGATGCAAGAATAGATGGGTAGCCATGTCCATTCATCCGGATCATCGTAATTGGCTTTTGGCCATTTGGCGATGACTTCTGGTGTCTGATTGAGGATGTTCGAAGACAGAACCATGATGGCGTGAAGCTTCCAAAGAGACGGTAGTGGTTGCAGGAACTGAAGTGAAGGCGGTAGACATGTAAAGTATGTTTGGACGCTTACCGGACCATCGTCAGCGCGGAGGAACAATTGAACAGCCAAGGGACTCAGGGTGTTAGGGCAGTTCGAAGATCCTCTCATGCTCTATCAGTAGTGAACCCGACCAGATACTGATGTGCGACGCCGCTTCTTCTATCATAGCGGCCACTGAGTAGAGACCGGGTGTGCGTTCCCCTCGGTCTGACTGTGGCTTACGTGCTCCGCAGCTCTACGATGTTGATTCTGGTCTGTCGTTGAGAAGACGTCTATACGTTTGCTACCAAGCAGGCGTCAAATTTTGAGCCCGAAGACATCCGCCAGCCATGTGTGCATACACTGGTTGGAACCGAGAAGCGAAGCGTCGGGGGGTGTGTTCTGCAGACCAAGGCGTGGGAGGATGGGGATCAATAGAGTAATCAGTAATGGGCCGGGATCTTCGGTAGCGTCTTGGTGACGGGCCGAGCGTAAGAACGGACCGAAGATCTTCTAGACCATCGCTCTGGGCGCCACGAACTGACTCAGGGTAACTTCTTCGACAGCAAGTTAGTGGCGACAAATTGGTGGGTAAGGGGTGAATCTGCTCGCCGATGCAGCAAACTCAATGTCCAAGTAATCTCCGAGAGTTGACGGCAGCTTGAGCAGTGGCGCACGCACTGATGGTATTGGTTGCCAGGTCATCTTGGGAGTCTTCGACAGAAGCGGAAACGGGGTTGTTTAGAACCAGGCCTTGGACCATGCGGCCAAGAGTGAGCTGCTGATGAAGTCGGTCGTCAATGAGCACAGTGGAAGCGGTCCTCTGTGTCACGTTGAATCGATGTATGAGGCTCACGGTTGTATATATCAGCATTTGGTACAGCCAGTTGTTTCTCAACATTGTCAAAGACTCTCTGCATCGCGCTTGGCTTACTGAAACCGGAGGTCGTCACGGTGTCGTCAAAGTGTCTCGCAACCTCGTCTCTGATCGTGCGTGCGACAGATGCGCCTTTGTATCCCTTGCTCTTGAACATCGCTAGAGATGCCGCACCCACGATGATTCTCACAACGGGGTAGGTATGGTATTGAAAGCAACAATTTGAATCGCCGCTGACTCTGAACATTCTCCCGCTGTGTGTGCGCTCGATGCGGACTGTGGTCGAAGGTGATGGATGGAAAACAGCAGACCGTTACAGATCATCAATGCAACACGAATTCCAATGTCTCCCGGAACCGTGTGGGGGGCTTCCGAGCTACCGAAGTTGTCCCTCTTCTCATCCGGTGGACACGTGACAATTCACTTCGCTTCCGCGCGGGGACCCCAGACCCCAGATCCCACGCGTGCCCGAGCCGAATGTGTCCTTTCTGGTTTCTCACAAGATCTGCAACTTCACATAGACTTCACTTAAATATACCCCGCCACGTGCCCGTTTGCGGTTACTGCTTTTGTCTACACTAGCATACCGAGCCGGCTGAGATCGAGCCCATGCCCAATTGGTATAAATCATCGACCGAGCCGAGTGAACTCGGAGACACCTTGTAGACATACATATATACCAACGGAGGACCATGTCTATCGAACAGATGGAAAACCATCCAACAACGACAAGCGAAGATGGCATCGTCTCTTCTACTGCCGGCGGCTTTCTTGCTCGTCTCTTCGGCCATCGCATCTCCCCACGGCGTTTGCAAACAGTCGACTGCCCCAGGCCCTGCATCGACAATGGCTGCAGCGACATGCGCGTCTGTCGTCAGACCAACGGCCGCATACAGCCCGTGGTCGTACACTGTCGAAACGAGTACCCGCTACGCCACACCGCTGCCCTCTCCGGTGCACATGACGACGACCTACGCACCTCACTTCAGTGACGCTTCCACTCTGCTGCCCGCGAATGCGACCTACACCTCGTACTCCCTGGACAGAAACGCCACTGCTCTCGATGACGGCGAGTATGGTCAAGGTGCTTACGCTCGCATGTGGGCCCCGGTCAGCTACAACCACTCGGTGCCGTTTACCACCACGTTATCGCCAACTCCTGTTCCCAGCAGTGAGCTTGTCTACCCTCCACCGTTGTACTCGGCTTGTCCAGAGTCCGCGGATACCTGCCTTGACTGCTACAAACTGCCCGAGGACTTCATCTGGGGCGTCTCGAGCAGTGCGTTCCAGATCGAAGGCGGGTTGACCGAAGACGGCAGAGGCCCCGCCGCGCTCGACATCATCGGAGCCATTGGCTACGTCGGCCGCGAGCCGAACGAAGTCGATGCCGAAGTCGCGACCATGTCGTATTGGATGTACAAGCAAGACATCGCGCGACTTGCCGCGATCGGCATCCCGTACTTCAGTTTCTCGATCTCCTGGACTCGCATTGTACCCTTTGGCACAGCAGGCAGCCCCATCAACCAAGCCGGCCTGGACCACTACGAAGACGTGATCAACACATGTCTCGAATACGGCGTCAAGCCGGTCGTGACGCTCGTGCATTTCGACCCGCCGCTTTACAACCAGTACAACAGCACCGAGTTTGCCGATGGGTTCCTGTACTACGCTCAGCAAGTCATGTCGCGCTTTGGTGATCGCGTGCAAGAATGGGTGACGTTCAACGAGCCCAACCTCAACTTCCAAGGCAACTATGTGTCGGTCCAGCACATCCTGATGGGCCACGCCAAAGCATACCGCTGGTACAAGGAAGAGCTCGGCGGCACAGGCAACGTCACCATCAAGTATGCAAACAACCTCGGAACCCCTCTCGACAACAGCAACCCCGAAGACGTCCGCGCGGCTCTGCGATACCAAGACTTCGTCCTTGGCGTGTGGGCCAACGCCATCTTCTTGGGCCAGAACTACCCCGAAGAGGTCATGAGCACCGCAGACCTGAATCTGACCGCTCTGACCGAAGAGGAAGTGGCTTACATCAACGGCACGGGCGACATGTGGTCGTTCGACCCATACACTTCCGGCTACGTGACCAGTCCGCCTGGTGGCATTGACGCTTGCGCGAGCAACAGCAGCCACCCGCTGTGGCCTAACTGTGTCGTCAACACCAACGTCCAGTCCGACGGCTGGCTGAACGGCCAGGCCAGCTTCACCTCCCCTCACATTACTCCGCAGTATGTCAGGCAGCAGTTCGGCTATGTCTGGCGCACGTTCAAGCCCAAAGGTACATTTTATGCGAGGGCTACAGTCCAGTCCAGTCCAGAAGCAGAAAGAAAAGCATGAGCTCATCCACTGACTTTCTGTGCCTTTTAGCCATCATCGTGTCCGAATTCGGATTCCTGCCTTTCATGGAATCGTCCCAGGTAAGTGGAAGAAACAAACGCAAAACTCCCAAATACCAAATCCGCATGACTCACTTGCTAACACCTCCGCGCAACAAAAAGCCCATCGAAGCCCAACGCTACGACCTCGAGCGCTCGCTCTACTACAAGTACTTCCTGAGCGAAATGCTCAAGAGCATCTACGAAGACGGCGTCAACATCATAGGCGCGCTCGCGTGGACAATCCAGTAAGTTCGATACAGGAATTTCTCGCCCAGCTCTCAGTCAAGCTAACGACATGTGTGTTTGCAGCGACAACAACGAATGGGGCTTGTTCGAGCTGCAGTATGGCATGCAGACGGTCAATCGCACCAATGGGGAGTTCACTCGCAGGTACAAACGGTCGATGTTTGATTATGTCGATTTCTTCCACCAGCATGTCGAGGGTGCGGGCAAGTAGAGTGGAAGCAGGAGGTGTGTTCGGGTGGTGGGGGTTGGTGAGTCGAGACCTATCGGTTAAACGTGCTGGATCCGAAAGTGTTTTTTTTGCTCATCGACCACGCGGCTTGCTCAACGACAATGCGGAAATCCTTGAAGCCCTTGGAGGTCCAGCGTTAGAGAGAAAAGTCCATTGCAACGGGAGAATCTTCCTTGCGTACACTCGCAGGTGACTGTGATGGAAAGGTCTTGGGTAGACGCGCTACATGTATATCAGCTCATCAAGACAACACATCTTCCCTCCACTTCCACCTCCCTTCCGGCACGCCATCACCATTATCCGGTTCCAGCCAACGATCCTTCCTCTCCTCGCCCTCCCACACAAAAGCAGGAATAAGAATAGACTCCTGCCCATCAGCGTGGATCGCAACATCACGACCCAACCTCTTAAACCCACCCCTCTCATAAAACCCCACAGCCTCAAGCGTAGCCTCCAAGAAAAGCGGCAGATCCTCCTTCACCGCCAACTCCTTCCCCCAGTCAATCAGCGTCCGGCCCAAACCTTTACCCTGGGTTTCCGGATCGATGACAATGAGGTGGCAATGCAGACAAGCCGGCCGCACCTCGCGCGCAGTGCCTTGGAAAGCAGCCATGAAGCCATCGAGGAAAGCGTAGTCCACGCTCCTGTCCGTCACATACCGCGACCAGCACTTCTCGGCCCAGATCAGCTTGTCTTCTAGCCAATCAAGCCATGTGCTCTCGCTGGTCCATCTCTTGTACAGCGCTGTGTTTGCGCCTTCGACGGCCCAGGAGGCTTGGCCTAGGATGGCCCCGGTAGTGGAATCCTCGGCTACGATTGTACGGAGATCGGGCGTTGCGAAGCGCTGGCGGACGATGTTTAGGCGCCAGAGATAGTAATCTGTCGCATACTCGTGTTGGCGCGGTGCGATGCGTCTGTGGAGGGCGGATTGCTCGTTGCTGGCGTTGGCTAGGCGAGCTAGTGCTGGGATGTCAGGACGCAGGGCGGGCCGGAGGGTGATGTTATTGCTGGACATTGCTGGTGAAAGGGTAGAAGTTTGGTTTTTGGTTTGCTAGAGATGGTGCCTAAGTTCACTGTGAGTTCAATGGTATGCCACACCGATATATATGCCTGGCGGAGGACATGTCACGTTGTATGACTCTTCGCAGTATGTTGCATCCATGTCAGTCATCCAAGGATCGGTGTCTGTGTTCGTCCAAGGGTCCAAGGACCTCGAGCAGGAGACATCACTTCAATCGACCGCCTGACGTTCTGACGTTTGCGCCGACGTGCCAAGACCTACGTCGAGCTTACTTTTGACTTCACGTCGTCCTTGTGAGTGAAGTGAAGTCTGCCACAGACATCATGAAACTTATGTGGGGTAATTACATCGACTGCCATCAGCGTGGATACGCAGTAGCTTTCTATTCTTGATTCGTCGTGCTAAACCATTGCCGACAGTGACATCCTCACGTCGACCTTCGCGCAAAGCACTTTTGGCCTCATCTCAAAATACAGTGAAGTGAAGTGTGATGTTCACATGCAGGCATCAGTGAGCGTTTATCATTACATCATTGGTGTTACACGAAAAGATAGGCAGGTAACTCCTCGACTTTCAGCTTGCGCCTTCCTGATCACCCGTCTACTTTTCCTCCTCCGACCACAGACACTCTTTCTGTTTGCACAAAAAGTGCTTCTTCCGACATCTCACACAACTGCTGTCATATCTGCGCTACAGTTCAAGCCAACAAGATGTCGTACGCAGACAAACCAACCGGCGGCGACCGCACTGGGTATATGAAGCAGCTTGCTGTGAAGGCAAAATCTCTATTCTCCTCCGAAACAGCCACGCCGGAAGAAAAGGAGTTCTTTCTCAAGCGCAACACATGGTATCTCGACGTCGGAGTCAACGGTACATGGGGAGACGACTCAAAGTACACGGACCTGATGGCGTTGGTAGTACTTGACGACGTGCCACACGAGGTAATATCTAACCCAAGGACTAAGCCCCATAAAGCGCTCTGACCTACAAATGCCGAGGCTAACTACTTCCAGATGATCGATGAAGCCCTCCGCCTGAACGCAGAAAAGGCGGGGATGTCCTACCTGTGGCTTGCCGACGCATACGACACTCTTCCAGACTACGACTCCGAAAACCCAGGAGCAGAGGGAACTACTGGCCCGGTAGCCAGCGACTGGCGTTCTCCCTTTGTCGGCTCCAGTGCTGAGGAAGCCGCCGATTTTATTCGAGCTGCACCAAAACCATCGAAGCCTTTGTCTAAACTCTTTTTTGCTGTCCTGATAAAAGAGCAATTTGAGCACAACAAGCAGCTCCTCATCTACAAGATTCTTCGCGTCGAAGGCGGCAACGATGATGAGGTCAAGCTACAGTCGGTACCCGTCCCTATCCATCTGGCGAGCTGCTTCTTCACCGAGAGAGACAGATATCCGCAAAACTGGGATCGGGCGATCAAGCAACAATGGTACTTTTACGGAACTGGGGCAGACTGGGATGATGACTGTGGAGAGGGTATAGATGTCATGGCACTGATCGTGCTTGACGAGTTCCCGATCGAGGTACGTGTCCAAACCACCTCCTTTGCCCCTCTTCTGGCCCGCAATTCTCGTGAGATCCGATATCAACATCGAAATTTTCATACGATCCAACATCCAAGGACCGCTTTGATAAGATTACAAGCTTGTTGACCTTGCTAAGTTCCATCAAATCAGTGACTGGTGGAACGCCCACCAAAATTTCAAGCAGCTCCACCTGGAAACCTGAAGACTGTAGGAGATTCGGTCGCGATATAGACTGCCTTGAATTGGCACCGGAATATCAACAGCTTTGCTCATTCGCGAAGATACGATGCTCCACGACGACGACGACGACGACGACTACTACGACAGGCCCGACGACCACTGTCTAGATCACCCACGCTCCCGTTGAGACCTCTGCCACCATCTCATGTGGCCCAGGTGCTCTTGATGTCTGCAAACATCGTGGCAGTGGCAACGATAATAGGTCCATTGCATGCGCGGAAGCTATGTCGCGCTGTGGAAGAACTTAGCCGGCGATACGAGCATTACGACCCTATACTTTTCTTTTTACTACTCTCTTTGGTCCGGGCATCATATTTGTGTAGCATAGAATTAGACGGAGGAACTGAATCGTTTGGCTTGAAAGAATTGTACGACTGTTCCTCTATTTGAAATCATAATGCCTCATATAGATGTATCTCGATGGTACAATGTGGTTGAATACACTCGATGGTCTAAGATGTTACTTCAAACATCAATGAGGTCCACGGAGATACCCACTCAAAAGCCACACTATCTCAGCGGCAATCTACAATTGGATGCAGTCGAGCGTCGAGGGTATTACCTTAAAGATCGTTGAACACCGGTGAGAATGCCTCTCAAGAACGATCCTATCTCACTGGCATTGCAGGACTAAATGCACTCGGGGTCCTCAGATATGACCTCAAAGATTGACAAACTCCAAAGAGATCGACCTACAAAAGTGTCCTCTTCTCAGTGGTGTTGTACAATCAAATAGACTCGAGAATTCAGGGTATCACCTCAAAGATCGACTTTCATTGGTAATTCACAATGGAAAACGCTGGAGTGTCGAAGGTATTACCGCAAAAAAGTCCAATCACCCCTGAGGTAATCTCGTAGGGCCACTCTTTTTGTGGCATGTCGAACCCTTATCTCGAAGTTCCCCTCTGCGATTGGATCGAATCAATGTTTGAATGTATTGTCAAAACGGATCGAGTGCTAGAGGCATCTCGCCCACCTTGTCATCGACAGGAACTTCCAGAGCTCACACAAAGCAGATCAATACAAGCCTAAACATCCTAACACTTAACCGGCTCTCCCAACTCCTTCTTCTGCTCCTCCGGAATCTCACTGCTATTCACAGCAACATCATCACCAAACTTCGCCGAGATCTCCTCGAGCGAGAGGCCTGCAGTCTCCGGCCAGAAGAAATATACAACCGGGATGAAGACAATGCACCAACAAATGATGACGAGGTAATACTTCCACCCAACATCGTTGATGCCAATCGGTGCTGTCTGCAAGAGGACGAGCGTGGCTGCGAATTGTCCGAAAAGAGAGAAACCCATGCCGATGGGTCGGATCTCGGTGGGGAAGATTTCGGAGACGTAGAGGTACATGGTGGTATCACAGCCGGTGCTGCGAGTGGTAGTCAGTATAGGGGCTTGCATGGATGGAAGGGGAGTTCTCACCCCTGAAATGCCAGGTAGAGAAAGATGAAGAAGACTCCAGCGGCATTTCCGGCTTTGTTGTCAGTCCCGCCGTATTGGGCGATGCAGCCTGCGAGGCCGGAAGTGGTGAAGAGACAGCCAAATAAGCCAATCATGAACATCCAGCGCCGGGAATTGACTCGGTCGTGTAACCATGCTCCCAGAGGGTTGTAGATCAAGCCTATTGACAACTTGGTAAGTTCATGGCACTCGACGCGTGTATGCTCTTGCTCGGAGAGAGCCAACGTACCCGCGGTCGTGAGCCAAAGGGCAGAAAGTAGCAAAGGCATGTAGCCGGTTTGACCGAGATTCTGATACAACAAGACTGAGTAGTTGTTCTGAAACGCAATCGTCAGTGTCCACCCTGCATGCAGCATGTCGCGAAACATCACCGACTTACAATTACCAATGGCCCAGCAAACTCGGCTCCCCACTGGGTTAAGAAACCGATCCACATTCTTCTGCGGTAGCTCTTGATCTTCAAGACCGCCCCCCAAGGACTACATCCGAGTCTCTTCAATTTGGCGTCGTCTAGAGCAAGCTGCTCACGGATCTGGTATAATTCTGCTCTAGCAGTCATATCGCCATCGGAAGAACCCGGTGTCGTCCTCAATCGTTTGACCGTCGTCCATGCTTCTTCGTTACGGCCTTTTTGCAATAGCCATCGAGGAGACTCGGGTATCCATATAGAAGTGATGAACAGGACGAGGGGTGCAAAACATTGAACACACAGCGGAAACCTCCAAGCGAAGGAAGGGTTCTTGTTGGTCGCGAAGTAGGTTGCGAAGCCGAGCCACGAGCTCAGCATGTAACCGAATACCAGGAAAATAGCATGATGGCCCACCAGCCAGCCACGCTTCTCAGGCGGAGAGAGCTCAGACAGGTACATCGGGCACATGGTCACCAGTACACCGACTCCGAGGCCACAGATAACACGGCCGACTTGGAACATGCTGTGGGTCTCGCGTGTCAGCCAGATGCAGGCTGCAGGAGCTCTAATGCTCGATAGCTTACCCGACCGCAGCAGCTCCACCTTGCAAGGCGCCGCCAAGGATACACATCAAAGCTCCAAACTGAATGCAGCGCTTTCTACCCAGTGCCATGGCAGCCCACATGATGAGAAGACATCCAACAGCACCTCCAGCGCTGAATAGACCGTTGGCTGTCGCAATAACATTGGTCGTTCGGTTGCCATATCCTGGCTCGCCTGTCTGGGGTAAATCGAAGTACTCATACCAACCAGGCTGGCCGATGGTGCTTCCAATGATCGAGGACGAGTAGCCGTAGGTCTGGAGGTAATGCTTCAGCGGCGGACACGCCGACAGAGTTGATTGTTTGCAGCATACCAACGAGCCAAAGGCAACGGCTATGGTGACAAGTCTGTTGTATTTACTGGTGCGTGTCCGGCCAGCCATGATGGGATTCATGACATCGGTGGTTGCAAAGGTTGGAGGTCAGTGTGCTTGCGATGGAACGCAAAAGGTTGAGAGATCACAGGATCAATGGGAGCATGATATGAATGAAAAAGCTATCAAGAACAAGCTACTGGACAAGTGATAAGCCTTCTCGTGGACGAGGGATCGCTAACATGGGGTGCACGAGTCACGAGTGCGGAGCCCCATGGGAATCTTCCTTTTGAAGAACCATATTTTTCTAGGTCCTTATAACCGACATCCAATGATCAATCGATGTAGATCCCCGGGAACGACCTCAATCAAGCCTCAGTCCTTTCCCCGCTTGTTACCGGGCGATCGTTCCGAAGACTGAGACCAACCCCTTTGAGCGTACCATCGCACAGTTCCAGCTGCCTAGAATTAGAGAGGAGTTGACGGGAGACTCGCTCAATTAACAATATTGATAGCTGACTGATCACTAGCAACCTGACAAGGTAGCTGAGTCGATGCAACAGTTGACAGTACAGGGATCCCAAGACTAACCTAAGATGTTCTTATCATCTCAAATCTAGGGTTAGGCTTAGGTTACCTGATATTGTGTCAGCTATCTCATTAATTGCAACCATCTGTTGGATGAATCAATATATTGGTCGATAAATAACTGGCTAGTCAGCCAGTTGGTTCAGGGCTTCATCGATTGGCTGCCTCGCCATCTCAAAAAGATGTAGCCAGATGTTGCGGTTGTTCGGGTCTGAAACGACATATAAAATTTGTTACAACGCTGCCGCGCTTTTACATACCGCATCGAGAAATTATTCATAAATCCAAGTCAAAGACTTCAGACCAAGAGACGCAATGAAATGAGCTAAAAGATGGCCACGCAATTTGGCGGACTGCTCACTCCACCCGGCATATTCAGCGGAGAGCTAGCAACAAAAAACTGCCACCGCTGTTCCTCTGCACAAATCTTGCTAAGTTGTTCCAGATCAAACAACTCGCCAATAGGCATTCCCCAACCTGCCAGCAGGTACTCATGCAGGAAGTAGCCTTCAACATTCTCTCCGTTCCCTCTTGGGTAGGATTTCTGCGGCGGATACACTTCGAACGAGATAGCGTCGCTAGCCACAGCGGCGAAACCCTCGTTCCAGATCCAACGCAACATTTCCTCCGTCCCCTCGACGCCCGCGTGCTGTGGACTTTCGGTCGTCGCATACGCCTGTTTGTCTGCGGCGGTCATCTTCTCGTCCCATTGTTTCGTGACGCCGATTCGGACGAACAGAATGTCTCCTCGCTTGAAGGTGACGTTCTGGTCGCTTGCGATGTCCATGAGCACGGAGAGAGGGATCGAGTGTTCGGAGAATGTAGAGTACTCGATGCCGCGTCGGGCCGCATACGCGACATAGTCCAGTAGTACACCTCTCCCGCAGATCCCCTCGCGAGCCCAATGTTGCATACCAATACGCGTGTTACTGCGGGTGGTGATCTCGCTAGCAGTGACGCCCCCGTAGTACAGTCGGCGTGAGGGCTCGTCCGGTGTAGGAAATGGAGCGCTAAAATGCCGCAATCCATCCCATTGAGAAGACTGTTGTGGATTGAAGATGTACACGTCGTCGAAAGCGGAACCGTTCAGCAGGGAGATAATATGGTGTTGAGTCGGTTGGCGGTTAAAGTTAGCGACTTCGAGTTTGGTCAAATCCCAGCCGAGTGTCGTTCTGCGGCCAGTTTTGATGCAAGTTGCGGCAGAGGCCACGACATCGGGTGTGAGAAGGACAAGGCGACCAAGTCCTTCCTCTTCGGATCCATTCCATACCTTTCGGCGGTCGGGCAGTTCGTCGAAAGGAGTGTCATGAATCGACCTTGCTAAATTGGCCATTTCGTAGCGAAAGTCGAAGAATTCCCAGTCTCGAGGTCCTAGGTGGTCAAGCATGTGTTAGAGTCGATGGATCTGCCAAGCATGAATTTCCACAGTTGTATAGGTACTTAATTGTGTAAGTGCCCAGACAAGCTCCCGAACGTACCACAAGCGTTCAGTTTGCCGTCAAGTGTCAAAAACAAGAACTCTATCCGACCGTTCGACGACACAAAACGGCCTCAACTCCGACTGCCAATTTTCCCGAACGAACACCGCAAAAACCCAAGTCTCAAACCCATCCCCATCAACTCCGCAAATCGATAAAACGCATGCATCCCCATCCAGCCAAAGCAGAGATCGTTCGAGCGCTGGCCCACCAGTGCCCGATCACATGGGAGACCAGCAACTTCCCCTTCCGGCACGAGCCCTTAACCGAACTCCACCTGAACTCCACTCGGCGCCAGACTACCGGAAGAGCTAGAGATGATCCCCCATCTTCCGACCAGGGTGATGTATTTTCGATTTTAGGCAAAGTCGCACGCTGATCTTCTGGGGTTCGACGCGAACGCACCACCTGGATCTCCAAACTACTGCAAGTGAATGGAGCTTTCTCATAACTCTGCCAATCTGCCACTTCAGCTGGCGTTTTGGCTGGCTGAGTCCTTTCATTAACCGAAGCGGACCACCGACATCATTGGCCATGGAGATGTCGAGGAGCTGACAGCCTCATTTTAATCGATGTCGAGAAAGAGCATCAGCCATGCAATTTTCTGATAGAAGGGTGAGAGGCTTGAGGTAGGTAGGCAACGCACGCAACCTCGTTCCGCCACTCTGATCTTTTCCATCTAGCAAAGCAATAGTCAAACGCTCCTACATGCATAGTGGAGCTCTTTATGAGCTGTTTTCGATGGAGTTTTTCCCGATGACGCCGCCTCGTCGTCGCAATCACAGATGATCACTGTGGATATATACCGCAGACTCGCTCACCCGGGGGCGCGAATGTGTCTGCCATCCAGGTCCAGCTTCGTTTTGCTTGACCTTGGCGATTGACTGGTGACAACACTTCCGTGGGAATCTTCTAGCACCTCCACCCACCATGGCGTCCAACAAGGATCTCGAGTCTGGACTCTACGATGCCACCCAACAACCTCACCCACCAACCCAGCACCAACAACAAGCAGAGAAACTCTCCCCAGACCGGTCATCAACATCAGCCTCTGTAGCCGTGCCTGCAGCATCAGAACGAGAGCGAGGACTACAAGAACCATCACCCGAGCCCGAACAAGCCGAGACAACCCGCGAACCCGACCTCATGGACGTCTTCAAGAAATGGACCGGCCACTCCGACAAGCCGCACAAGACCTACCGCGCACCGCCGGCAAAGGGCGAAAGACACGAGCTCGAAGTCTTCCAAAACCTAGTCGGGATCCACTTCCTCCGCCCCGGCGGCGGCTACCTCCACGACGAAGACCAAGGCCAGAAACCCGCAAGCCCAATGCACGACATCTTCCTCCCAACAAAAGCGGCCGCGCGCCGCTGGCGCAACCGAGGTCTTTACGACCGAACCCTGTCTCAAGACCTGAAAAACCGCGTGCTGTACGGCATGTCGAACTACATCATCACCTCGCTGTACATCCTGCAGATCTTCATCGCAGCCGCCCTCACGGGCCTCTCAGCCTACGGCCAGGGCGGCTCGACCGTAGCGCTCACAACGCTAGGCGCCATCAACACCGTCCTAGCGGGAATCCTAGCCTGGCTCAACGGTCAAGGAATGCCGGTCCGCTTCCGCCGAGCGCGAGACCAATACCGCGAAGTTGTGCGGGCGATCGAAGACACGGAGCGGACGTTCGCCGAGATCGACTACGTGGACTGGGCGCCTGGGACGCGACCTAACCCGTATGCCGAGCGCGATCGGCTGGAGCAGATGTACAACGACGCGAGACAGGATCAGGAAACGAACTACCCCGATATCCAAGAGGGGCCGAACAAGGTGCAGATGGAGCAGGAAGCTACTCAATTGCGGGAGACGATCAAGGAGGAGAAGTCGAAGAAGGGCTCGTTCTCCAAGTTGCTGGAGCAGACGCGGGACGAGCATAAATCGCAGCTGCACAATCTGGAGAAGAGTGTCGTCGACAGGATCAAGAAGGCCGTTGCTGACCAGGAGGAGCGGATCCGGACGGAGGTCGAATTCAAGCACCTGAAGAAGGTTGCCGAGGAGGAGAAGCGGAAGTTCGATGAGGAAAAGGCCAAGTTGAGGCGGAGGTTGGGCGAGTCGCCGGAGCCGGAAGCGAAGCCCGCGAGGCCTCAGAGTCCGAGAAGGAAGAGGAGCGGGTCGAGTGAGAGACCGCGAGGACCTGCGAGACCGAGGGACGCTTCGCGGGAAAGGTCGCTCGCCAATACCAGACCTCGAGACAGATCGCCTGCAAGATCGCCTGCCCGCCCTCGTGAGAGATCCCCCGCCAGACCGCGTCCAGCATCACGTCCAAGATCGCCCGCCCGGTCCCCCCCATCAGCACCAAAACCCAGATCTCCCTCACGCCCCCTCTCCGGCCCCTCCCAAAACCCACCCACCAGCCCACCTTCCAAACCCAGAGGAGAACCAGAGCCAAAACCAGAACCAGAAGAACCAGACCAAGGCCCAGGCTACAAAGGCCCACCCGGACTCTTCGTAGGCCAAGAACTGCCATGGTTATCTCCGAGAGATGATGCGATGAGGCGGGCGGCGAGGCAGTCGAAGGGGGAGTGAGGACAAGTGAGCGGGGGAGAGATTTAGGGATCTAGGGATTGAAAGAGGAGGTGGCCGGGTGAGATTTTCGGATCTGACAATTTCGTAGACGTGTTTACGCCGGCTAGTTGCATCGGCTATCTACACAAGGCTGTTAATGTTTATTGTCTAGACAAATTTGCTGATCTTACTTGCTCGAGCAAGCTGGCGAGTGTTGCGGGATGAAGATGGTGCTACGAAGTACCGCTGGGTCTTGTCAGATTGAATGCCGTTTACCGACTTCACTTCGAAGTTGCTTAGCTCACACTTGCGGCTTTACACATCAGTGACGAATTGATCTCATCAGTAGTAACCAGGCAATCAACCAAAGGATCTGATCAGATGGAACCTTTCGCAGTGATCACAAAGACTGATTGTCCCTAGGCAAGAATCCTGCCTTTGCCTCGACTGTGAGGAGAATCAGCATTCTTTGATCAGCTCGGCTCTGAGTACATTGGATGAACATGGTATATCGTCCACTCCCACTCTCTAATTGTTGAAAGTCCCCCCCACCCTCTCTCAACCCAACCCCTCTAAGCAGGCGACAAAGCAGCCTTAAAGTACTTGCTAGGCACAAACGGCATCTTAGCCACAACGGCCTTCCTCGGCTTCCCACGGACCAAAACCTGCAACTCCGTCCCAGCCTTGTGCAGCCCATCCTTCACGTACGCCATGGCGATGTTCTTCTTCAGAGTCGGGGACGGGCAGCCACTCGTTACTTTACCCACGACCTCGCCCTCGCCATCGACAATCTCGGCGCCCTCTCTCGCGGGCGCGCCTTCGATGACCAGTCCGATGCGTCTTCGCTCGACGCCTGACCCGCCTTTGGATTTGGGCGTGAGCTGCGGCACGATGGTTTCGGCGCCGTTGAAGCCCGAGCCGTCTGTTGAGCGGCGGTTTTTGGGGATGATCCATGCCAGGGCTGCTTCGACGGGGGTGGTGGTGTCGTCGAGGTCGTGGCCGTAGAGGCACATTCCAGCCTCGAGGCGCAGGGAATCGCGGGCTCCAAGGCCGGCGAAGCGCAGTTTGTCTTTGCCTGCGACGGATAGCAGTGTCTCGGTGACGGAGACGGTTTGCGAGGGGTGGATGGAGAGCTCGAAGCCGTCTTCGCCGGTGTAACCGCCGCGGGCAGCAACGATGGGGAGACTCTCGCCGGAGGGCAGGTTAAGGGTGACGGTGCGGGATTGGCCAAAGTACCAGTTTTTCAGGTCGACTTTGCAGTCGGTGGAAAGTGTCGATTGCAGAATATCGGCGGAAAAAGGGCCTTGGAGGGCGATGAGACCGTAAGGCTTGCCGTCAGCCTCTAAGTGGCGGAAAGTGACGACCGGGTTGACAGTGTTGTCCCAGTCAGCGAGGGCGTTGTTGATGAAGCTGTGGTCCTTGGTACGGCAGCCGGCGTTGAGTACAACGTAGAACAGATGTTTGGGGCCCTCTTGCAGGCGTGTGATGATGCAGTCGTCGACGATACCACCGGTCTTGGGGTGCAGCAAAGCGCTGAGAGTGGAGTTGCCGGGCTCGAGATCCTTCACACCGGCTGGAGTAATGCTCTCGAGGAAAGCTTCGGCACCGGGACCCTCGACGTGGTATTGCACCATGTGGCCGACGTCAAAGATCGAGGCCTTCTCGCGGGTCCACTTGTGGCTCTCGCCAACGCCGAGGTCGCTGTATTGCACGGGCATGCTATACCCGCCAAAGGGCACCATCTTGGCGCCATGTGAGAGATGCAAGTCATAGAGATCGGTTTTGCCCAGGTTGCTGTCGTCGTAGAGAGTGGGCGCTGGTGTGATTTTGGTGCTTTCGTGTCGAGTTTGTTGTTGGCGGAAGATTGTCGTTTTTGCCGATGTTGGGCGAGCTGCTGAGAAAGAGATGGGCTTCCTGTAGGAAGTGCTTGCGGTGTTGACAGTGACAATGCTCCTCCTGGCGAGCCTTGACTCAAATGCGAGGCCCTGCCTTCCCAAAGGCGAGATCATATGCCTTGAAGGCCTCATTGCCGCCCTAGAGACGGACATTGCCGAGCTGTGAGTGGGAGTGTGAGTGCGAGTGTGAGTGTGAGTGTGAGTGTGAGTGAAGTGCAGTCAATTTCGAGTTTGTAGCTTTGAGGGTATTTTGAAGTGAGGTCGAGTGATTTAACAAACAGCAAAAGAGTCAATGGCAAGAAAAAAATAAAGACCAATGGTACAGGGCGTGAGCAACTCTAAGTACATGTTATCTACTGCTGCTGCTGCTAAGCCGATCAACTGTCCGAGCTTCCATCCAAGGCACGTCACCCGATTCCTAATGGAGTGAAGCTAACCCGACCACCACCACAGCAAGCAAGCAACCAAGACAGCCATAGAGACAGCAACATCGCCGCCGATATCCACTCTCCGCCACCTCCAATACCCCCTCCTCCTCCTCCGCCATGGCGCCGCAGACATACTACCTCGTCTCGCTGCCCGCGTCAATAGCCTCCTCAGGCGACGCATCCGAAGCTCTCACCACCCTTCGCAGCGCCGTCTCGACTGACAACGGCACAACATTCCCCTTCAACATCCCGCACTTTAAGATCGGAACCCTAGACGCTCTGGTGCAGCAAGCCGACGAGCTCGCACGGCTGGAAGGAGGATGCAAGGGCGTGGTGGACAAAGTCGGCGACTCGCTGCGCAGCCTGCTCGAGGGCGACGAGGACAAGATACAGGAGCAGAAAGTGGTGAATGACCGTACGTTGCTTTTCTTCGAAAAACTATAGCAGGAGTCCTTGCTACAACAGCACATCATATGAATCCTCCATACAGGCAACACACTAACAGCCCTTCCAACCTTAGGACCCGTAGCCTCCTACCTCCAATCCTTCCAATGGAACAAAGTAAAATACCGCGCCGACAAGCCCATCGCCGAGCTCCTCTCCGCCCTGCAATCCGAGCTCAGCGCCGTAGACAGCGACGTCAAATCCAAATTCGCGCAATACAACACCACCAAAACCAACCTCGCAACGCTGCAGCGCAGCAAAACCGGCAACCTGTCGCAGAAATCCCTCACCTCGATCGTCAACCCGGAATGGCTGCTCAAGCCCGACGCCTCGGAATACCTGGCCCAGCACCTGATCGCCGTGCCGTCGGCGCAAGCGAAAGAATTCCTGCACACCTACGAAGGGCTGACCTCGATGGTCGTCCCGCGCAGCGCCAGCCTGCTGGCCAAAGACGACGAGTTCCACCTGTACGCCGTGACGGTGTTCAAGAAGCACAGCGCGGAGTTTGTGCACAAGTGCCGGGAGAGCAGGTGGACGCCGCGGGAGTGGAAGTTCCACGAGGGCGGCAAAGAAGCCGAGGAAGAAGAGCTGAAGAAGCTGGAAAAGGAAGAGCGCAAAGTCTGGGGCGAGGCGCTGCGCCTGGGCCGCACCGGCTACAGCGACGCCGTCATGGCGTGGATGCACGTGCTGGCGCTGCGGGTGTTTGTCGAGACGGTGCTGCGCTACGGCCTGCCGCTGAACTTCGTGTCGGGCATCATCAGGACGGATGGCAAGCGTGGCAAGAAGGCGAAGGCGAACTTGGACGCCAAGTTCAGCGATTTGGGCGGCAATGCTGTTAGCCGGGATAAGAAGGGCAAGCCGGCCAAGGACGACGCGAGCATGCAGCAGGATATGGCTGGGGCTGGTTTCTCGGCGGATCAAGGGTTTGAGCCTTATGTCTTCTATGAATTTGAGATTGTGTAGGCAGGCAAATTGGAAGATTAAGAAGTTTTAAAGAGATACGGATACAAGTTTTCTCCGGGCTAATATTGCGCCAGATTAGAGGTTTGGCAGGATTAAAAGATGTCGCATATTCACATATATACCCTTTGTATATTTTCGGAAAAACTCGTCTGTGTTTGTTTGATTGATTTTCACGAATGGAGTCTTCCAATAATTCTCGTGAAACGGCAGGCGGACAAACGGCAGGCGAACAGTCACCGATCACGACGAGAAAAGGCTGCATTTGTTTTGCTTTTCATTCCATTGATCGATCCTTTCCATGTCAGCGTTCCTTCCAGCCTCTTGCAATACAGAGCTTAGCCGGAGCATGACGAATCGAATCCTCCTCAGTCCACCCAACCGATCCATGCACATGCAATCGCAACACCCTCAAAACATACCATCCTAAATATACTCCCTCTCAGCAAAACTCCTAATCATCCCCTCAGGCGTCGCCTCATACTCCCTCAACACGACCTCCCCACCACCCCCCTCCTCAAGCACAGTATTAGCCTGCACAAACACCTTCCTAGGCTTCGCCTGCCTCACAACCTCCGGCCTGAGCTTAGTAGCATACCACTCGTCCACGTGCGTGATATCCTCATACAGCGCCTTCCCCCGCTCGAGATCGGCAGTGGCCTTGAAAACGTGCAGCTTCTGCAAGAAAGAATTCACAGCCGGTCGGCCGTGCGAGGCGATCTTGCTGCGGTCCAGGGAGATAGTCAGGTCCGACAGGTCGGGTTTGGAGTGTTGGAGGGTGCAGAAGTCGCCGCCGGCTTGCAGGAAGACTTGCAGGATAGCGAAGCGGGCCTGCATGTGGGCCTGGCCGTGGCGGCGGCTGGCTGGGTCCCAGAACTGGAGGGCGGCGATGCCCGCGCGGGCCATTTGCAGGTAGCAGACGTACAGGATGTCGCCGGCTTCGGAGTGGATGTCAGGAGTGCCGTCGCCGTAGCCGAAGATGGCGAGGATGTCGAAGTCCGGGCACAGGGACATGGCGACGCACTCGGCGCGGCACTCTTCGTAGCTGGGGCCCATGCCGCCGAAGACGGTGCCCCAGGTCTCGCCGGGCTTGTACCAGGTCGAGATGGGCTTGTTGTCGACGGGGCTGATGGGGGGGTTGGAGGGGTCGAAGTTGAATTTGCCGGGGGAGGTTTCTTGGAGCATTTTGCCGCAGCCGTGGCCGAGGAGTTCGTGGAGGCCGACTTGGACTTCGAAGGCTTCGTCTTTGTATTTGTCGTAGACGTCTTGGTCTGAGGCGGCGATGAAGGGGATCGGTTCCTTGGGGGCTGAGGCGCTGAGGACGTTGCCCAGGGAGACGTTTTTGAAGCCTTCGCTTTGGCGGATGTCGTCGTACTAGAGGAGTGAGGTTAGTCTTGAGGATGTTTCGTTTCGGATGGACAAGACTCACATTCGGGATGTTGATGCCAGCGGGGATTCCACTACCGGCAAATGTCAAGACTTCAAGACTGGTGAAATCGGGCGAGAGGAACTTGTCCTTTTCAAACTCGGCGCCCCAAGGCAACTTCGGAATCTGAGCAGGGGCGGCTTCTACAAGCTTGCCAAAAGCCTTGGTCCTCTCTTTGTTGACACAGGCTGCGAAACCTTCCCACTCACCCCTGATGCCGTGAGGGTCGCGGTACGTCTCGATGAAACCGATGTTGGATTCGACTGCGGGACCCAGGTCCTTGATCCAGTGGCGCTGCGAGTTCTTGTGGGCTTCCATCGAGCCGTCGTGGAACGACTTGACGTACTCGGCCTGCATCGATTCTTCCTCGGGGTTGCCGGCGAATTTCTTCGCCTCAGCGAGGTTGCGCGCGATCTTCGCCATCTCAGTAGCGTGGTCGCCGAAGACTAGGCGCAACTTCTTGCCCTCTAGGGGTCCAGACAGTGTCCACTCAGACTCCTTGACATCGCGGGACGTAGGCTCCGTAACAGCCGAGGCGATGAGGACCTCGAAGTCGCCAGAAGAAGTCTTGCGCATGCGCGTGTTTTCCGGCAAGAGGCCCTTTTCCTTGATAAAGTCGGCCGTGTACGTGATCTCTTCGGTGGTGATGCTGGGTGAGTCGGGGTAGTACGTCGATACATGGCCCTTGTCCGGGTAGCCCAGGTGCATTTCCGCGATGCTGGACTCGTACAAGTCATCCTTGAAGGTGCTGTAGAGCTTTTCCGCAGCCTGGCTGGCCTTTGCGAGTTTGGCAAAACCTTCTTCGGAGATGCGCGGGATGATTTTGCTGTCGCCGAAGGATCGGTAGTTGCCTGTGTTGCCGATGAATTGCGCGGCGTAGTTCAGGAAGTGCTTGAGGTCGTCGTCGGACACGCCTGTCTTGGACTGCACTTTCTTCCAGTCGCCTTGCAAGATGTCAGCTTATCTTGATGTATAATTTTGGTTGCCAGGCGGTGTGGGCAAGATTGGCTTCCATCGCCACTCACCATTCTCGGACCTGTGCAGCTCAATAATGAAGTCGTAAATAGCCTCACTCTCAGCACTGACCTGCCTGAGGTTGATCCTGGTACCAGCAAGAGCGGCACGACTGATATAGTGGGCATACTTCTTCTCCTTGGGCTGCAACGCGTCAAAGTGCGGTTTGATGGCCAGCGGAACAATGGTAGGCGGGTCGTCGGCCAGGTATTGCTTCAGCGTTGACTGGTCCATGGCTTGCTGATGCATCTTCCTCTGAGAGAAGAGGTTGTAAGTGATGAGTGGCGGTGGTATTCCAATCGCTTGCAGTCGCGGTCTTGATGATCGGAGTGTACGTCCGATGATGACGGGAGATGGAAGGAAACGAGGCGGCGGCATGTGGAGTTTGGATGTAAAGCTGTCTAGAGCTCTTGACTTGCAGCTGCCCTGCAGCTTCAAAGGTGTCAAAGTGGCTGGTGTGGAACTTCCAATTGCGCGGCCGGCGGAGATGCGGATGTTGAAATATGCCTTTTCCATATTTCGACATCGCATTAATTATCGTTCATTCTCGATCTAATAATATGTACATTCCATATCATTTAAATAGTAGATACGCTTCCTTTCTATAAAAAACTTCAAAATAACTACTGTAACACTGCTGGTAAAAAGATGCTGCAAAGATCAGTCCGACTTGATCGTAGCTTGCATACATGTAAAGCAAAGTGCCCAATTGCATGTCATCTTTGTTTGGAATACAACATAAAACCAACAAATCGTCGTGCTACACCCCATATTCCAACGTGAATGCCTCAACGCTCAGGCAGGGGATTGAACAGCTGCAATAGTCATGAAGAGGTTCAAAACTCAACAACGCAGCATCGGAATGCCGCCCCCAACTCCATACGAATCGAACCTACGCATAGATATATTCAAACCTCACCACCTCAACAGCTAAAAGGCCTCCCAATCAACCCAGACCTCGCCTCTCGAATCTGTAGCCAGAATGACTGTCAGCGTGTTCAACGATAGTAGGAATTACCAGTGATAACCTCCACCAAAAAAAAGAAACCAGAAAAACAAAACTCACCAACTCAGCAACACTAGCATAAGTCCCACACCCCAGCACCACCACCCCAACCAAAAACACAACCCCATTGCAAAGCGCCGGCACCCAATTCGCCCGCTCATACCACCTCCCCTTCTTAAGCAGCACAAACCACAAAACAGGCGGGATGTAGTACGACAAGCCCGAGACAAATAGCGAGGAGCTGATAGACAAAATATCGGAGAAGATAGGGATAGCCTCCGCGATGACCCACGCCAGCACCGTGACGGCGAAGACGAGTGCGAGCCAAGTCGCCCAGCCTCGGGGGGTGTTGACGTGGCGCGCGGCGGAGGCGGCGAAGACTTTGCCGTGGATGTATCTGCAGACGACGGTGGTGTTGATGGAGCCTGAGATGAAGATGACCGGCAGTGCGAAGCCGAAGACGATGCGTGAGATTAGGGGGCCCGCGGAAAGCAGGGCGGGGGATTGCACGGTTTGGCCGACGAAGAGGTAGATGAGCGAGCCCGTGAGTGTGTAGATTGCGATCTGCGAGCCGCCTAGCACCCAGAGGGTTTTGACGTAGTCGGAGGGGGTGTGCATGTCGTCCATGAAGGAAGGGAGGCAGCCGCCGAAGGAGTAGGCGAAGACGATGCTGTTGGTCGACACGATCGCTTCTTCGAAGGTGATTCCTTGTTTGGGCCAGGCGGACCACGCCACGTACGGTTCTGCGTCTCCTCCAAGGCTGCCGCGGTCTTGCACTCCGGTTGCGATCATTGTGATGCCGATGGCGAGGATGATGGATGCGAAGTCGATGTAGCCGAGGATGGCAATGTCCGCGAACGAAGGCGGGATTGCAAGGAAGAGCAAGATGGCCGCGGAGATGGCACTGAACGCCGTCGAACAGATGTTGGTCTGGACGATATCCTTGAAAGCGATCGCGCCGGTCAAGCAGTGAGAGCCAACGACAAAGATCAGCAACGAGACGAAAGCAGCGACGAAGATGCTCGAGCCGACTCTGCCAAACAGCAGCGAGCCCACGTCGGCGTAATGGGATACTTGCGGGTACTTGAGCTTGATCTGGCCGATGTTGTAGGCGGCGTACATCGCGACAAGGCCGATTCCGATACTGAGGAAGACACCCGCTACCATGCCTAGTGTTGCGAACGCTCGAGGTAAGCCCAGGCTTCCGAGTGCGATCGCCTCAACCATGGCGAGGACTGTCAACCGCTTCCATCCTAGTTGATGGAACTTTGGGTTGCCTTCTCGCTGGCCTGTCGCTTCCAGATCAGGAGTATGTGCGTCTTGTGCAGGGAAACGTTTGCGAGTCCTGTCGAGGCTTTCATCACGATCGTTCAAGGTCCCGACATGCGAGTCCCCCTGCACGGCACAGGTCCCGTATGAGTCGACATGTCCGGCATCCATCCTGGCAGTAAATTGTGAGCGCTGGAAGTATGAGACTGCCCAATAACAACGAAACCCATCCAACCTCTGACAGCGATTGATGCCACGACACGGAAGAAAGAAATGGCTGCGTCTGCGTTCCCTCGCCTACAGTACGCACCTTGCCGAAGTGGATCCATGATTGCTCGGTCGCCTCGCGCGTAGCAGACTACTACGCTCCTTCGACATTCTGAGTTTGGTCTGGTTCGATGTTCAGGTGAGTAAACGCATCGAAGCATCGTCAGGGTTTGGGGCTGTTGAGAGCTTCATCAGATTAAGCGACAGCAGCCCCCACTCCCAGCGAAAAAATCTGATTAGATTGAAGATCGCCGATGTCGGGAGACGTGCCCTGAACATTTGCTTTCGTCTGCTTTACCTCCTCCTTCCTGACACAACAACCTCATGATCCACGATACTGCTAGAATGGGTGCCGAAGTCATTGACGGCCACAAAAACAACGATAAACATAAGATTGACGAGTATCATCCATGAACGAACACAAACCCAAACCTCCATCTATCCCATTCCCAACCCACCCCCGTAGGTCCCGCCCACATCATCAATACTTATACCTAAACTCCCTATTCTCGCGATCAGTAAGATCCGCAAACTCAACGTCCCTCACATGCTCAGCACCTCCAACAGCAGCAGCAGCAGCAGCATCCCTCGACTTATTCTGCCAGCGGTAATAAAACAGCAGCACGACCGCAGCGGCAATAGCGACAGAGTCCACGACGACAATCGACAGTTTAGCCGGAAGATACAGCGGAGCGTCCTCGTCGCGGAACGTCAGTGGGCCGAGTATGTTGCCCTGTGATGAGTGTCAGAAAATGACAAAGTCGGCGAGTATTGACTATGTTGCAACCCGCGAAGCTCCACAGGGGTGGTGAAAACATACCAAGCAGAAGCTCATGAGCAAGATAGCGTTCATAGTCACCTTCTTCGTATGCCCGCCCTGGTTCGCAGCAGCGAACGAATAGCAGCAAGGCAAGAAAGCCCCGACGACGTGCGTGAGATAGTTGCCCGCCATCTTGGCCGCGCGGTTGTCCTCAGGGGTGAAAGCGAGCAGACTCCCGCCTAGGATGCCGCCGATCAGAGACCACAGCATGACGTTCAGCGCGCGAGCATTGTACCTCGCCGCGCTCCAGGTGGCCAGCAAGACGCTGGCAACGGCGATGCAGCCGCCGGGGATCTGCAGCAGAGCGGTCTCGTAGCTGGTGAAGCCGAAGCCTTTGATGAGAATCGACTGGAAACTGCCGACGGCGCCGTTGGGGATCGAAGCCGCGATGGTGATGAGGGATAGCAGCCAGGTTTGCGGATCCGTCAGGCATTGGACGACTTGGTAGGATTTGAAGTGTTTGTTCTCAACGCCGGTTTGGTTTTCGCGCAGGCGCTCGATGGCGGCGACTTTCTCCGCGTGCGACAGGCGGCGCGCGGACATGGGGTTGTCGGGGAGGAAGAGGATGACGATGGCGCCCATGGAGATTGTGATGAGGCCGATGACGAGGAACATGATCTGCCAGGCGCTGAAGAGTTTGCCGGCGTAGTGTTGGAAGCCGAACGACATCAGGGAGCCGATGATTGTCGCGCATCCGACGCCGATGTACCAGAAGCCGACGCGTTTGGGTTGTTCGTCTCGTTTGTACCTGAGAAAGGCGTGAGAATCGATATCTTTCGAGTTATGTGAGGGTTCTTGCGGCTTCCAACTCACCACATGGAAGTGATCAAGATCAGCGACGGACTAATGCAAGACTCGAACATGCCCAGCAGAAACCTCGTCGCTACCAAAGACCCGTACGAATTACAAGCCGAAGTACAAGCCACGACAGTGCCCCAACAACAAACCATAGTCCCGAGATATTTCGCCGTCGGAAAGCGTTGCTGGGAGAGGGAATGTCAGAACCATGCCACCACCAACGAGAGCGGACTCAACCACCCACCATCATATAAGCATGCGGCATCTCAAACGCCAAAAACGCCACATAAAAAATCAGCGACAACGTCCCATACTGCTCCGTACTCAAATCCGCATCCTCCAGCAACCCCATGACCGAAGCGTAGTTGAGGAGGCTCTTGTCGAGGTACTGCAAGCAATAGCAGCCGAACATGATGGGGACGATCATGAAGTCGATCTTGCGGACTAGCTGCTGCTCGTCGATGAGGTCTGTTTCTCCTGCTTCGGCTTCGCGGCGGAGGAAGTCCAGGGCTTTGTCGCCATCTTTGAAGGGGGATTTGTTAAGGGTGTCTCCTTCTTCTGTCTTGGAGTTGGTGCGGTGGACGATGTCGTTTGAAGGTGCCATGCTTCAGGCGGGCGAGTACATAGACAGAGATCGAGTGTTACTACGGGAGTGAACAGACACGCAGAATGGATCTTTCACGGGCATCACGTAGTGATAGCTAGCTAGCTATATGCTCCAGCATCATCAAACGAACCCCACCACGCCCACCTACGAGATATCAGAGACATTGCCGCTTTACCGCTATAGCGCTCGCACGAAGATGAGAGAGCGCGACACTACTCTTCAAGCTTCACCGCAGGAGTCACAGATCATTGTTCGATACAGCCTGAAAGACAAAGATACCACAAGCATTGTGATGTATCTCGAGGCCTGAAGAGGAAGGTAGCTTTGCCGGATCGCTGCTTGGCGAGCTTGATAGGGCGAAGCCTTGGGTGTGAAGTTGGCCGGTGGACATCATTTGGCCGCAGCGCATTGGCCGTGGGAGGTGGTATCGGCAGAGTCGGGTGTTGCGGGTCTTGGAGGGAGGAAGGATGTTGCAGCGATAGGTAGGGCGGCGATCAAGATAGATAAGAGATGCCAAGCAACGCCTCTTGAGGCTTGTGATTTGGGCATACAAAGCGTACATCACTGTCGTGGTTTTCTGCAAGTAGGACCGTGGAAGAGATGTAACAATCCCCTCCACGAATCCTACCGAAACGAATCTTTAGATCGTACCTACCCGTCTCTAACCATGTCACCAACCTAAGTAATAACCAAATCCCCAAACAAAACCTCCAAATCCTGCGTCCGATTCGCCAGCGAATAAGTCGGCTTCGCCGCATAAACGCCAACCCACAACTCCAAATCATCATCCGCGCGCTCCTCAAGAAACGCCCAAGTAACCTCGCGCAACGGATAAGGCTCAGCGTCCACATCCTCCAGATCCAGCGCGTAGACCCAGATTTCCGACCCGTCCCGCTCAACACGGAACCTGGCAGTCGTGGCGTTCTGTGGAGTAACAGGACTCAAGCTCCAGTCGGAAAAGGCATAAGTGCCCACGGTGCCGAACTGGGGCGCGCCGTGTTCGACTTCGATGCCGGTCTTGATCCATTTGCGCGGTTGGGATTCTGTTTCGGGGAAGATGAGGGCGATGCCACCCTGGTCGTAGCGCGTGGTCCAGTCTGCGTGGACGGTGACGGAGATGCTGTTGAAGGCGGAGGCTTTGAGGGAGCGGTAGACGAAGGGCGCGGTGAAGTTGTCGCTTGCGGGGTTGGGGTCCGGTCTCCATAGGTCGGTGGCTGGGGGGCTGGTGATGGTGAAGGAGTCTGGGCCTAGGACTTGCACCTTGGGGTCGTTGCGAGTCTTCCAGCCGGCAGTGGTGGGTTTGCCGTTAATGCTGGCTGGGATCTTGGGTGAGTGCGATCCGGCGAAGGCGTTGGTTCCGGAGAGCAGAAGGCATGCTAGGGTGTTGGTGAGGGTAGAGGGCTTCATGGTTGTTGAGGGCTAGTTGATGGAACGCCAATCTGCTTCAGCGAGCGGGCAGATGGTGGCATTTATAGGTGCATATACAGCAGGCACATGACGATATTGGATGTCAAGGTTTCGATGTTGCAGCACGAGTCCGCCCTTGCAATTCTCCGCCCCTTGCAATTCTCCGTCTTCCAATGTTTCTGTGTTGCAACTGTTGTCTGACAATCAGGTTGATAAGTCGGCCATGTAGGTATGTCTTTCCCTACCAACGTATCTATAGCCAGACAGATCTCTTCAACTAAAGCCTCCTTCTGTTTAGAGATTAAGTTAAGGAATCATATTCAAATCTTTTACCTCTACTCATTCAATGCGAGTTCCTCTCACATCTGCCTCTACGATGCAGATCCTTCTGCGGTGCGAGCCTTGCGAGTCTCTCCAAGCCCCGTCTATAAGAGCCACCTCCTCTATCCTCAAAACGAGTGTTAACCCGTATCGTCCCCTCCCAACAGCATGCCTTCCTCACCCTCACACGACCGCGACCGTTAATTTAAATCGCTTCGCGAGTGGAGCCAGAGCTTCTTGTGGAGAATTGAGGCAGCAGCGCGGAGACGTCACGTGCCTGAACATTACCTGAGTGAAGTTGAGCAGATCTAAGTGCGCTGGCAGGTACATAGAGGAGTCAGTGGCCTGCGAAGCGGTTTGAATATGCAATGTTTCTTATGTGCGGGTTGGCAGAAACGGAGCATGGAAGAATCCTGCAACATCCAACAGTCAATCGCATCAACAATAGACAAGACAAAGTCAAGGGAACTACTATAGGTTTTGGTCATTAGCGTGCGTATGCACGCCCAATCATCGTCCGATATGATCTTTTTATCTGGAACATCGATCTAGCCCCTCCTCCGCGTCCACGGGTTGAATCCAGGACGACACCAAGATATCCTCATCTTAACCCGCAAAAAAAAAAGAAAAAAAAAAGAAAAACAAGTGTAGGTATCTTGTTGTTGAAACTCCGACGACGCCATGCGAATGCTTTTTTGTTTTTTCCCACCAACGAAGCAACAAGCTCATCCCGCCAAGAGCGTTGTTGAAATCGTGGTCAAAATATGCCGTTGAAGACAGAAAGAATTTCCCCACATGGTATCGTGCGAAAAAGGAGTCGTTTGCGAAATACAGAGATCATGTTGAATCGTGTGATCATCTTTCTGAACAGAGTGATCATGCGTATTTTAATAAAACAGGGAATGCGACGCGAAAAGACGAGACGAGACACGGCGGAATGCCGTGCGCGAGACGTCTAGTAGCGGTACATGTCGGGCTTGAAGGGACCCTCGACGGGGAGGGACATGTACTCGACCTGGGCCGGGGTCATCTTGGTGAGCTTGGCGTTGACGTGGTCGAGGTGGAGAAGAGCGACCTGCTCGTCGAGGATCTTGGGCAGGACGTAGACGCCGACGTCCATGCGCTTGACGTCGCTCTTGACCTGGCCTTCCTCGACCTTCTTGACGAGGCCAGTGACGGCATCGGCCTCGCCCTCGGTGGCGCGGGCGAACTCGACGTACTTCTTGGCGAACTCCTTGTCGCCGGCCTTGTACAGCATGATCTGGGCAAGGACCTGGTTGGTGAAGGAGCAGGACATGACAAAGGAGCTGTGGCCGGTGGCGCAGCCAAGGTTGACAAGACGGCCCTCGGCGAGGAGGATGATGTGGCGGCCGGACTTCATGGTGAAGCGGTCAACCTGGGGCTTGATGGTGACCTTCTCGGCGGCGTTGGCCTTGAGCCAGGCAACGTCAATCTCAATGTCGAAGTGACCGATGTTGCAGACGATGGCGTCCTCACGCATGGCCTCGAAGTGCTTGCCAACGAGGATGTCACGGCAGCCGGTGGTGGTGACGAAGACCTGGCCCTGAGGGGCAGCGTCCTCCATGGTGATGACTTGGTAGCCGGCCATGGCAGCCTGGAGAGCGTTGATAGGGTCGATCTCGGTGACGAGAACGCGGGCACCCATGGCGTGAAGGGCGTCGGCGCAGCCCTTGCCGACATCACCGAAACCGGCGACAACGGCGATCTTGCCGGCAATCATGACATCGGTGGCACGCTTGATGCCGTCGACGAGGGACTCGCGGCAGCCGTAAAGGTTGTCGAACTTGCTCTTGGTGACGGAGTCGTTGACGTTGATGGAGGGAACGAGGAGACCCTTGTTCTTGAGCATGCGGTAGAGGTGGTGCACGCCGGTGGTGGTCTCCTCGGAGACACCGTAGCAACCCTTGAGCATCTCGGGGAACTTGTTGTGGACGAGGGCAGTAAGGTCTCCACCGTCGTCGAGGATCAGGTTGAGAGGCTTGCCGGAGGGGAAAGACTTGAGCTGCTGCT